>Ga0302325_10023168_pt1 | contig 12956 bp, 13 predicted proteins | sample Palsa_T0_2_FD_201948 | JGI IMG/M metagenome (GOLD analysis project Ga0302325, IMG submission 201948) | Peat permafrost microbial communities from Stordalen Mire near Abisko, Sweden - Palsa_T0_2 | ecosystem: Environmental > Terrestrial > Soil > Palsa > Peat permafrost | place: Sweden: Abisko... | reverse complement strand
CGCATCGCCGCTATGCTGAGCGCCACGGTTTGCCGAAAACGCCCGGCGATCTCCCGGCACACACGATCATCGGTTTCGACGCCGACGCGATCTCTTTGCGCGTATCGCGCGCGCGCGGGCTTCCTGTTTCGCGCGAGGTCTTCGCATTCCGCAGCGACAGCGAACATGCGCGGCTCGCCGCCTTGCGCGCGGGCTTCGGCATCGGGGGCTGCCAGGACGCGGTCGCACGCCGCGATCCCGCTCTTCTGGCCGTGCTGCCGGGCGAGATCCGTTTCGATCTTGAGATGTGGCTTGTGATGCACGAGGACCTGCGCACGTCGCGCCGCGTGCGCCTGCTCTACGATCATCTGGTCGAAGGTCTTTCGGCTTATGTGGCGGGTGCGAAAGCGCGGAAAACGGCCGCGCCCGGGCCTCGAAAAGCCCCAAAAAAGCGTGGGAAACCGGGGCGTCCGAGGGGGTAGACAGGCTCGGGCGTTCCGTCCTATACCCGCGCTCCTTCGGCGGAAACCGGGCCGCCATTGCAGAGAATTCCTGGTCCCGCGGGGTGGAGCAGCCCGGTAGCTCGTCAGGCTCATAACCTGAAGGTCCCAGGTTCAAATCCTGGCCCCGCAACCAAACACGAAAATGGCTCCCGCATCGGGAGCCATTTTTGTTTGCGGCACGAGTTTTCGCGCGATTATCGTGCCGGATATTTTTCATCCATCTGCGCGAGCACCAGCGGCCAGGCGTCTGCATGGCGTTGGCACGACAACTCGTCAGGGAAGCCGGCATGCGCGAGCTTGAGCTGTGTGCCGTATTCGTGAGGCGCGAATTCGACCGTCACGACCGTCTCGAATCCGCCCGTCGCTGACGTAACCCATGTGAGTTCGACGAGGCGGTCGCGTTCGAGGCGCAGAAAGCGGCCGTAATGCGGATGGCGCGCACCTTCGAATTCCGTCTGGAAGAAGAAAACACAGCCGATCTCGCCCGTCATCGTCACCGATCCGGGTGCGGCGAACCAATGGTCGAATTGCGCGGTCCAGGCGCGATATAGAACATCTGGCGTGGCCCTCATCGCGCGCTCGACCGCGAGCCGGAATGGCCGGTTGGAAAGATCTGGCGAGATCATCGACGGGGCTCCGTGTACCGCACCGGCCGAGTCTAAGCCGGCTTGAGATAGGCGGCGAAAACATATCCGCTGGCGGTACCATTGCCGGTAGTGTCGACCTGCGCCCAATCCCCGTCCCGCTGCAGGACCGTCACCGGCATTCCGGCGGGCAAGACGCTCACGCTGTCGTAGTTGATTCCCGGGCCGCCGCGCAGCCGCAGTCCGCTGCTCGCATTGACCACATAATGCGAAGCAGGTGGAAGCGTCAGGCCGAAATGGTCGGGCGCCAAAGTGAACGCGCCGAAATCCGGCGCTGTGGGATTGGTGTCGTCGGGATCGCAACCGATGCCGAGCACCGTCGCAGGCATCTGCTGACTCAAACTCCAGCAGTTGGAATCGAGGAAGCTCTGGTATTCCGCGAATCCCTTGGACTGCGCGAGCCATGCATATTGGGCGAGGCCGGCGCCGAGAACCGTGCTGCAAGTCAGACCGGAGCCATACACGCCCGCGCGATAAGGTGCATTGCCCCCGGCAGTCATGGCGTTTTTCACGCCTTGAAAAAACGGCAGGATATTGTTCGTGACGACATCCTGCGAAGGGTCGAAATCCGCCGAGAAATAGATTGCCGAACCTGCCGGCTGCATGATGACGGATTGCGCGTAGTGGAGAGCGTTTTTTCCCGCCGTGGTGCCCTTCGCCAGCGAAAAATCCGCCGGCTGGTTCTGGCGATCCTGATACACGGCGCCCAGCGTGAGGCCAGCGTGCGAAAGCGCCTGCGCTTCGGCCGCGCCCATTCGTTTCCAGGCGTTCACGCTGTAGTAGCGGATAACCGTCGTGTATCCGGCGCCGCGCAGAGCGCTCGCTTTCGAAGTGCAGTCCTGTGTGGTGTCGAGAACCGTAGCCACGGCGCTATTTCCTTTACGGATCGTTCGTCAGCCGACGGGTGTCGCGGCACCGGCAGCCGGCCGTGCAGCCGTCGAACCGCTGTTATCCGCCGCTGTGCGCGGCACGGCCTTGTAGGCGAGATAGCCGCCATGGCTGACCGCGAGCAGCGTCACCAGTGCGGCAGGGAAATCGGGCATCGCGGTCCAGCCGATTCCGCACTTGCCGGCCAAAGCATCCTGAACATTCTGGTATCCGCAAAGGAGGCTGTTCTGATTGACAAGGGATTTGGCAAGAGAAGGCGACATCGCCCACAACAGGCCATTCGAATCGGAGGACTCGAACAGATCCCACAGCATGGCGAAATAGACGCCCATCAGAAGCGCGGTGATCAGCAATTGCTGAACCTTGCTGATGTCGACGGTGCCCTTCGTGGCGACGTCGTCGCCTTCCACGATGTCGCCCCAATGCGGCGCCTGGCTCAGATCGCGAACGATGACCTGGCCATTGGCCACCACATCGGTCTCGGACATGCGGGTTCGTGCGGTCTGCACCTGTCCCGGTGTGGCAGGTGTCGACGTCTTGAGCGACAGCAAGGAGGGCGCGGCGGCGCCCGTAAAAAAAGAAATGCCCATCACGATAAACAGGTTGGACGGAATGTAGATATTCAACCCGCCCGCTCCGCCTGTCGCGGGATGCCACAGCCGCGACACGGCGATCGCAATGAGCGCGGAAAGAATCAACCAGGTCCAGCCGGCCATCTGAAGACGCGAAAGGCTGTAGGTGTTTTCGCCGTCGCGAAAAACTCCAAGCGCGGTATTCGTGATTGCGAAGCCGCAGGCGAAGTAAAAGCAGAGGATGCCCACCAACGTTCCGAGGAACCCGGCGATCGGAAGCCAGCCGGCGGTGGGTGAGGTCCAGTGCACCACGACCAACCCGATGAACAGGCTCATGAGCCCCACCGCAAACCACACAAGTGCGCGACGCGCATAGACGGTAAGGTTTGGAAACATCGGCCGCCCCCATGCGATCGACAACGACGATTGTTAAGCATATCGCCGGGTCTCCAGAACGACAACCGCAGGTGGTGCAATTCCGGTGGCCCGAGCACTCCGACGTCATTCCCCTTGACGCGTACCTACCAGTCGGTATAAAAGGAACCGACCAGTTGGTATGGAACGATATGCCCGCAGCGCTGCACGAATCGAAGACGAAACTCCTGGACGCGACACTCAAGGTCGTTCGCACCAAGGGTTACACCGCAACGCGGATCGAAGACGTCTGCGCCGAAGCCGGGCTGACCAAGGGAAGCTTCTTCCATCATTTCAGGAGCAAGGAAGATTTGGCGCTGTCGGCGGCGGCACACTGGAACACGTCCACGGCCGCATTTTTCGCCGACGCGCCCTATCACAGCGCGGCCGATCCGTTGGACCGCCTGCTCGCCTATGTCGATTTCCGCAAGGCGATGCTCACAGGCGAACTTCCGGATTTTACCTGCTTCGCGGGCACCGTCATTCAGGAAGTCTATGACACGCACCCTGAAATCAACGCGGCTTGCGAAACGAGCATCGGTGGACATGCCAGGACGCTCGAATCCGACATACGCGATGCGATGCGCAAATATGGAGTCGCGGCAGGCTGGACGGCCGAGAGCCTTGCGCTGCACACGCAATGCGTGATCCAGGGCGCGTTCATCCTTGCCAAGGCGAAGGGAAGCGCCGCAATCGCCGCCCAGAGCCTCGACCATCTTCGCAGATATCTCGAACTCCTCTTCGGCGCGGCCCGCAAGCTCCCGTCGTCAAACCGCACGCACAGACGTTCCGCAAAGAGCTAGCGGCGCAATGCCGGCAAGACGCGGAAACGCAAAGGACGGTCCGATATGGAAATCTACTGCAGGGGAAATAGAGTGATACCCGAAACATTCCGCAATGCAATGTCGCGCCGCAATATGTTCGGAGTCGGAGTTTTGATCGGAACGGCTCTTCTGGCGGAAACCGCGAGCGCGTCGGACGGCGATGCCTCGGCAAATGAGGCGATCATCCGCAGATGGTACGCGGCGTGGTTGAAAAAGGATATGGATTGGGGCCCGTTCGACGCGATGCTGGCCGACGATTTTACCTTTTCGAGTACCGACGGGAACGATCACATCAGCAAGGTCGCCTTCAAAAAGAACTGCTGGGATACCCAGATCGCTTTTGTCAAAGGGTTCGATCTGGAAGCGGTGATGGTGAAAGGCGACGAAGCGTTCGTGAAATATCTTTGCCATACCATGAACGGAAAATCCTTCCGCAATGTGGAATATCTTCGGTTGCGCAACCAAAAGATCGAAGAAATCCAGTGCTATTTCGGCGGAACATTGACGTATCCATCGGCGGTGAGTTCGCGAAAAAGCTAGCCTGTGGCGGTGTCGGGGTTGAAGCGCGGCTTTGCAGCAGGAACGCTGCCGGGCTCTGCGGAAATGCAAATGGAAGGCTGACATGAAAATCTACTGGATCAAGGCACAGGCGCCGCGACGCGTGCTGGCGCTCGCCAGGCACCTCGGCATCGACGCGGAATTCGTCGAGATGGACCTGATGGGCGGCGCCCTCAAGACGCCGGATTATGCGTCGCTCAATCCCAACATGAAAGCGCCCACCCTGGTGGACGGCGATACCGTGATCTGGGAAGCGTCCGCCATCATGGCCTATCTTTGCAACAAGACGGGCTCGAACATGTGGCCGGCGCAAAATCCCGCCGAGCAGGTGGAAGTGCTGCGCTGGCTGTCCTGGAACGATTGTCATTGGTCCCCGGCCGTTTCACCGTTTTACTTCGAGCATGTCGTCAAGACGACATTCGGGTTCGGCACGCCGGACACGGAATCGCTCAAGGCGAAGGTCGCCGATCTCATGAGATTCGGCAAAGTGCTCGATGCGCATCTCGACGGTCGCACTTATGCGGCTTGCGGCCGGTTGACCATCGCCGACTTCCAACTGGCCTCGATGGCGACGGACTGGCGTGAGTCCCACATGCCGTTCGAGTCTTTCCCGAATATCGTGCGGTGGCTCGACGGGCTGATGCGCATTCCGGCGTGGTCCGATCCCTGGCCGGCCAAGGCGCGCGCCGCGGCGTGAACCAAAGGAGTTCTCCCATGCAACACCAAATTGTCTCCCGCGAAGAGTGGCGCGAAGCGCGCGCCGCACTGATCGCCAAAGAAAAAGCGCATATGCGGGCGGGCGACGCGCTCGGCGTCGAGCAGCGTGCGCTGCCCTGGGTGAAGATCGACAAGGACTATGTGTTCGAAGGGCCGTCCGGAAAGCTCACCTTGTCCGATCTGTTCGATGGCCGCAGCCAATTGTTCATCAAGCTGTTCATGCTGCAGCCGGGCCAGACCCGCCAATGCACGGGCTGCTCGCTGGATGTCGATCATGTGGGGGGATTGTTCGAGCATCTCCGCAACAACGATGTCAGCTATGTGGTCGTGGCGCCCGCGCCGATCGGCGAAATCGAAACGCTGCGCCAGCGCATGGGCTGGCGCGTGCCCTTCGTCTCGGGTGAAGAATTTTGTCAGGACGTCTACGCGAATTTTGCGCCCGAAGGGCTGACGGAAACCGGAGGGCATCTCGTTTTCCATAAGAACGACGGGGGAGAGATATTCCAGACCTGGTCAAGCCATGGCCGCGGCGGCGAAGCCTTCCTGGGGATTTACCGCTATTTCGACGTGATGCCGAAAGGGCGCAATGAAAACGGCCCCTATCGCAGCATGGCCGATTGGGTGCGCCCGCGGAACATGTATGGCAAGGGCGGAACCGTCGCGCGCAACGGCCAGTATCATCCCCCGACCTGCGGCTGCGGCACTCATGCCGATGCGGACTGAGATCGAGCCATGATGTGTTGTGCCGTTGCAGCTTTGATCGCGGCGGCGATCGCCGCGTGGGGCCGTTTCGCAAAACTTGCGTTGACCGGGTTGGCTGTGTCGCGGTGGGTGGTGGCGTCGGTCCTCGTCACGCTCGTGCTGGCCGGCGGTTCTGCCCTGGCTGCCCACCAGCTCGATCGCACGCCACGACAGATCGATTTCGCTTCATTCCTGGCGCACCGCATCTGCGGGTTCGCGAGTCAAGGCGATGACGCAGCACCTTCGCCCGGCCGGGGAAACACGAAGCGCTGATAGATATAGCCGATGCCGACCAGTGACAGCCCGAGGCCCAGGAACGAGGCGACGCGGTAGAGATCGGTCAGGCCCGACATGTCGATCAGGAACACCTTGACCGCCGTCACTACGAGAACCGCGAGCGAAGCGAAGCGCAGCATCGACCGGCGCAGAACGATGCCCAGCACCAGCAGCAGCACCGCGTAAACGAGCCAGACGACCGAATAGGTGTAGAGCTCGGCATTGCTGTGGCGGAAGAAGCTGAACACGGGGCCCTGGAACGCGCGCGTGACTTCGTCGGACAGATAGACGAACACGAGAAAGAATCCCGCGATCTCGCCGTAGCGCGCGTAGCGTGAATCGGCTGACTTCTCGAGTGTGGCTGCGAAGCCGAAGGCAAAGAGCGCAGGCACCGCATAGGCGAGGAACAAAACGTTGAGCACCGGCCATGTTCCGACCGGGTCTTCCGAGAAAAATGGATTGCACAACAACAGCTGCAGAAAGACGATTTGTCCGGCCGCGAGTCCCAACAGGATCACGGCGCCGCAGAACGACACGCGATGGCTCGCGCGATGATGGTGAAGTGCCAGTGCGCTTCCGACCGCGAGCCATGCGATCGATTGCAGGCTTTGCTCGAGCAGGCCGTAATGCGTCGCGGTGAGCGAACCGGCCACGAACAGCCGGATCTCCAGCGACACCAGCAGCACGCAGAAGGCGAGGCCGCCCGCTTCGAGCAGCGCGATGATGCGTTCGGCCTTAAGCGCGCGGAACAATCGCGCCGCCCACAAAAACGAAATCGCGGGAATGCCGTAGCCATAGATCACCCAGCTCGTGACCGGGCTCGGGCTCTGCGCATAGCTGAGGATGTTGTAATTGAGCACGAGGCGCGTGAGCACGACCGTGGCGACGATACCGGCAATCGCCTGCAGCGAGGTGGTGCGGATGCGCGTGTTGATCCAGGCGAGCGCAGGCAACTGGATCGACAGCGCTACTGTCAGCCACGCCTCGCGCACGCTCATCGCGGCGGCCAGGCTGATCGATGCCACGACGGCCGCGGCATAGAAGGCGAGCGTCACGTCGAGCCCGCGCGCTTCGCGATAGCGCTCGACGCGCTCGGCTGCGAGCAGGTTGACGGCGGCAAGCCCCACGGCGATGGCCGCCCAGGCGTGGTCGACGCCGAAATCGACCACGCGGTAATAGGCGATCACCAGCAGCAGGATCGGCACCGCCGCAGAGACGGCAGCCCACAGAGCGGGGCGTTTGGCGCCCCAAAGTGCTGCGAAGCCCGCGATCGCGAACAGGGCCGCAAACGCGATGCACGCACCTGCAAAAAACTGAAGCTCGACGGGCACGAGCGGCGCGCGATGGAACGACGGGATCTGCACGATGGATGTGGGCACGGGCATCGTCGCGGCAATGGCGAGCACGAGAACGGCGGCGATGACGGGCAGGCTGTCGAAGATCGCATGCCTGCGCCCCACGAACAGATAAAGCGCCGCGATGAGTCCCGCGAACACGAGACCCGTCAGGCTGAAATCGGCGGACGCCACGACGACGAACAGAATAAAAGCGATGGCCGCGGCAGCACCCCACACCACCCAATCGGGCGGCGTGAGGTTCTGGATTTCCATCACCCAGTCTTGCTCCCCTTCCGGCTCCGGCACGTTCCAGTCGAGCGCGATATAGCCGCAGACGCTGAGCAGCAGATAAAGCCCCAGCGGCAGCATATCTTGCGCGCTCCAGCTCGGCCCAAGCATCCACAGGAACGGCCAGATGCATGCGCCCGCCAAGGTCGCGAGCGCGAACCACCACCAGTTCTTGTAGCGCGCCACCGCGATGCAGGCGGCTTCGACCACGAGGAGATAGGCGAACAGCGTCCAGACCGAGGGATCCTTTGCCTCGACCATCGCAGGCGCCGCGAACGCGCCCAGCAATCCCATCAGCGCAACCAGGCGCCCCTGCAACAGCGACAGCCCGACGCCAAGCAGCGCAACAAGCGCAAGCCCCGCAAAGGCCACGAGCGGCGGCAAGAGATTGTAAAGTGCATAAGCCGCGTAGACGCTCGCAAAGGCAGTGAACAATCCGGCGGCGGTGAGCGCAGGCGGCACTTGATTGCTGCGGATCGTGGCGATCGCACGCTCCAGCGGTCGCTCGCGCAGCCATTCGCCGCCGATGGTGAGAACGACACCCAGCAGCACGCCGAGCGTGCAGCGCGCCGTGGGGCCGAGCAGTCCGTGATCGATCGCATAGCGCACGAGGAACGTTCCCGCGAGCCCGATGGCGAGTGCCCCCAGCCACACCAGCCAGCGCGAGGTGAGCGATTCCTCCAACCCCTTTGCTTTCACCGTGGATATCGCAGGTTTTGCGGCGACGCTCGCCATGACGGGTGTGTCGTCGCGAACGGACGGCGCGGCGACCTCCTCCCGGACCGGCGGAGCCGTTTGCACGGACACGGGCGCGGGCGAAGGCGGTTCCTCGCCGGCGGTCTGGTCTTTCTGCAGAGCCTGGAGTTCGACATTCAATGCGGCAACACGCTTGGACATCTCGCCCAGAATGCGTTGCGAATCGTCCAGCCGATGTTTGTGATCGCTCGATCTGACCAGAGCGACGACCGCCAGAATGATCGCGATCAGGGCGAGGAGAGCTTCCATCGATTCCACCACGCTGTTGAAAGGGAAACGCGGACTACGAAACGACTCGCCGGACTCGAACGCCCCATGATCGGCGCAAATCTCGTCGCTGACAAATTTCGGACGGCAATGTGGCGAAGCTGTGACTCGGCCAGGGCGAATCCGTTGCGGGCGTCCGCTAGCCGCGCGTGAGGGCTGCGATGAAATCCGCGGGGGGCGCGCTTTCCGGCCAGCTCGGTACGCTCTCGGGAATGACGATCCCTTCCATCTTCCGCTTGGTCCAGATATGGGCGACGACCTTCAATTCGTCGCTGCGGTCGAGCGAGCCCGCGCGCAACGTCACGAAACCGGGCCGCGAAGAATTGGTGTTGAAGACGCGCGTAAAACACGCAGGGCACGCGCGCTGGCGCGAGATGCGCCCGCTGTCGTTCGTGCGCTCATAGATCGCCGGCTCCCCCGTCACTTCGAGCGCATTTTCCGGCAGGATGGCCTGCAGGCTGAATGCGCTGCCGGACCATGTCTGGCAATCGCGGCAATGGCAGGCATAGACATTCGGCAATTTCTCCGCCGTCACGCGATACCGGATCGCGCCGCAGCGGCATCCGCCTTCAAAGGTTTCGGACATGGCGTGTTTCCTGAGGTTTTTGCGGCGCGATTTGATGCCTGAACGGCCGTGCAATTCAAGTCGGTGCACGCTTTTCCCTGCGTACCAACAGCGCCCAGAAGATAACACCCACAAAAACCGTCACCACAACCCGCGTTATGTCCTCATGGATATGCGGAACGGCCAGATGCAGATGGGACGTCACGCCTTCCTCGATCGAATTGACGGCGCCATGCGCGATGGCCGCGGGCCAAACGGTGCCCGAGCGAATGGTGAGCCAGCCGAGAAAGAACGAGGCCGCGACGAGCTGGATCGGCATAAACACAAATGCGCCGAGCCAGGGATGTTCGGGATAATCGTAACCCGCCAGCAATGCCGGCAGATGCCAGAGCGCCCAGACAAGCCCCAGCAATGCGATACCGCGAGTCGTTCCCAGCCGCGCGATCAGCTGTCCTTGCAGGAAGCCGCGCCAGCCGAGTTCTTCGCCCATCGCGAACAGCGCGTTGAACAGGGCATACGGGCCACCGGTCAGGAGCACATTGGAAATGAACAGCGGCCATGCCTGAACGCCGCGGCCGAGCAGCCAGGGCCCGCCGGATATCGAAACGCCCGATTGCCGGAACACGAACCAGCTCGAGTATCCCCACTGCAGCAACTCGACTGCTGCGACTGTCGCAAAGGCGATGATGGTGGGCACGACAAAGGCAATGATCGCGAGTGGGATCATGCGCCATGTCGGCTTCCACAGAAGCAAGCCGCGCGCGGGAGGATGGAGCCACACGAATCCGAGCGTGACGAACGCGGGCACGAACATCGCGCAGACGAGCCACGGCGTCGCGGCCGAACTTTCCGGATTCCCCGCAAACGCAATCGCGCCAAACTGCAGCGCCCAGCCCAGCGCAAAGACGAGGAAGCCGTAGAGAAACAACGCGGGCAGTTTCAAAAAAAAGCCTCCGTCTAAGTTCCACCCGCCCCTTGAGGGCGGGTCGAAAAATTCTGAGTGAAACGAAGAATTTTTCGGGGCGGGGTGGTGCTCGAACAACCCCGCCCCGAAATTTTCTTTTCGCTGGCGCTCAAAGACAATTTCGACCCGCCCTCAAGGGGCGGGTGGAAAATCTTTCACCGCGCCTTTGCCAGCGTGCGCAGCGACCACAGCAGGACCATGCGCCCCAGGATCCAGCAGAGCGCCACGATGAGCGCCGTCACCGGGAAGATCCAATTGCCCAGCAATTCGCGGGCGTGCGACGGATCGTCGGTGATGCCGAGCCCGAAGATTCTGGGTCCCACCCAAAGTCCCGCATGCGCCGGATCGAAGATCTTGACGATGGCCGTCAGCGCCGCGCCGAACGCGATGCCTCCCAGAACGACGACAAGGAAGAACCCGAAGGCCGCCACCAGGCTCTTGTGCACGCGCCGGGCCAGCACCGACAGCATCGCGCCCGAGCGCTGCGAGCCCAGCGCACCCGACAATTCGATGTCGTCGAGGAATTTGCGCGCATAGGTTTCGGCCGCGCCGAACGACGCAAGCGCGTCATGGGGCGAAAGACCGCTCGCGATGCTCTCGGTCAGATGCCCGCGCGTTTCCTCCACGATGTCTTCGCGTTCGGGCGCGGGCACGCTTGCGAGCGCCCAGTTCAGTCGGTCGAGCCAGCGGCCCACATCGGGGTCTTCTGCAATCATTTCGTCCTCCGCCGGTCGAGAAAGGCATTGAGAGATTTGGCCAGGCGCCGCCACTCGACGAGCTGGCTCGCGAGCTCTTCGCGGCCCAGATCGGTCAGTGCGTAATATTTGCGGGGCCGCGCGCCGTCGTCCTCGATGCGCCATTCCGCGCGCGTGAGCTTCCCGCGTTCGAGCCGATGCAGCAGCGGATAGATCGTGCCGGCCGCAAGTTCGACGCCGGCCTCGCTCCGCAACCGTTCCAGAATCTCCAACCCATATTGCGGCCCCTCGCCCAAGAGGCTGAGCAAAGCCAGCTCCGCCACGCCTTTGAGGAGCTGCGCCCGGCGTCCGTCATCTGGTCTTTCTTCGCCTATCATCTTGTATAGCAAGATATACTGTTTAGCACCTGCGTCAAGTATCGGTTCTTGAGGCCGCAGATTTTAGGGTAGACGGTGGTGTGCAAGTTGTCCGTTTCGGCTTTCCCCGAGGTCCCCATGAACGGCGCTGAGAGTCTGGTTCGCACTTTGGTCGGCTGCGGCGTGGACGTGTGTTTCTCCAATCCGGGCACGTCGGAAATGCATTTCGTGGCGGCGCTCGATAGGGTCGCAGGCATGCGGCCCGTGCTTGCGCTGTTCGAAGGCGTGGCGACGGGGGCTGCCGACGGTTACGGCCGCATGGCGGACAAGCCCGCCTGCACGCTTCTTCATCTGGGGCCCGGGCTCTCGAACGGCCTCGCCAATCTGCACAATGCGCGCCGCGCGAACACGCCCATCGTCAATGTCGTGGGCGATCATGCGACGTATCACGCGCAATACGATGCGCCGCTTGCTTCCGACATTGCGGGTCTTGCGGGTCCCGTCTCCGCCTGGGTGCATGCGAGCACGAACGCGAAAGTGGTCGCGTCCGACGGCGCGCGCGCGGTGCAGGCGGCGATAGCCGCGCCGGGCCAGGTGGCCACGCTGATTCTTCCGGCGGACACTGCCTGGCTCGACGCCGATGCATCCGCGCCGCCGCTGACGCGCATCGCACCGGCGACCGTGTCGTCCGACGCAATCGATATCGCGGCGAAGGCGTTGCGTGCCGGAAAAAAGACGGCACTTCTGATGCGCGGGCACGTCACGCGCGAACGCGGCTTGCGCGCCGCCGGGCGCATAGCAGCCAAAACCGGCGCGCGCCTGATGTGCGACACGTTTGCGCCGCGGCTCGAGCGCGGGGCAGGCCTCGTCGCGGTCGAACGCATTCCCTATTTCGCCGAGCAGATCGTCGATTTCCTCAAGGACCTCGATGTGCTCGTGCTGGTCGGCACGAAGCCGCCCGTCTCGTTCTTCGCCTATCCGGGCAAGCCCAGCTGGTGCACACCGGAGACCTGCGCCGTTCACTATCTGGCCCAGCCGCATGAAGACGGCGTGGGCGCGCTCGAAGCGTTGGCCGAGGCGCTGGGTGCGCCGAAAGAGCCTGCCGGCGTTGTCGAATTCAAGCGACCGGAGCGGCCGAACGGCAAACTCAATGCCTACGCGGCGGGGCAAGCCATCGGATTCTATCTCCCCGAAGGCGCGATCATTTCCGACGAAGCCGCCACATCGGGCCTCGGTGCGGCCACGTTTACGGCAAATGCCGCGCGCCACGATCATCTTTCGCTCACCGGCGGTTCGATCGGGCAGGGATTGCCGGTTGCGACGGGCGCCGCGGTCGCATGCCCGGATCGCAAAGTCGTGTGCCTGCATGGCGATGGCGGCGCGATGTACACGCTGCAATCGCTCTGGACGCAGGCGCGCGAAAAACTCGACGTGACGACCGTGATCTTCGCCAATCATTCCTATGCGATATTGAATATCGAGCTCGCGCGGGTGGGCGCGGAAAATCCCGGGCCGCGCGCGCTTTCCATGCTCGATCTGCACAATCCCGAGCTTGACTGGGTGAGCCTTGCCCGCGGCATGGGCGTCGACGCGACGCGTGCGACTACGGCCG
>Ga0302325_10023167_pt1 | contig 12956 bp, 12 predicted proteins | sample Palsa_T0_2_FD_201948 | JGI IMG/M metagenome (GOLD analysis project Ga0302325, IMG submission 201948) | Peat permafrost microbial communities from Stordalen Mire near Abisko, Sweden - Palsa_T0_2 | ecosystem: Environmental > Terrestrial > Soil > Palsa > Peat permafrost | place: Sweden: Abisko... | reverse complement strand
CAGTGGCGACCTCGTCGCTGAGACGAGGGCGGGCTTGTGGAGTATCGAGCCGATGCTGGCAAACGAAGCCCGGGTGGCCCTCGATGTTTCGGGAGTGACGTCGATCGACGGCGCAGGGTTAGAGGCGGCGCTCAGGCTCATGCATGCCGTTCACGCATTTGGCGGAACCGTGACTTTCGGCAGCGAGCGATGCTCACGCAAGGTGAGCCTAGAAGCGCCGGTCTCGGCACCATACGATGCGGCCCCCAGGGTGCTTGGGCGGCTCAACGTGCTTCGTGTGTCGGCGGATTAGCAACGGCATTTTGTGGTGAGACCACGGTCTGACCGGTGATTCACACGGGTTCGACGCACTGATCAAAGCGCGATCGTAAGAAGAGAGGGTCAACAATGCAGTGCACGAGGAAAGGAGTTGAGAATGGATATGAAGCTTGAAGTTGTGGTGCTTCCGGTCTCCGACGTCGATCGGGCCAAGGCGTTCTACAAGGAGTTGGGCTGGCGCGAGGACGCCGACCTTGTCAAGAGCGAGGACTTCCGGTTGGTGCAGGTGACTCCGCCGGGTTCGGGGTGCTCGATCATCTTCGGCCAAGGGATCACCTCTGCTATTCCAGGGTCGGTCCAGGGTCTGCACCTGATCGTGTGTGACATCGAAGCCGCCCGAGCCGAGCTCATCGGCCTCGGACTCGACGTCTCAGAGGTGTTCCACGATGCCGGGGGAGTATTCCACCACCCCGGGACCGAGGACCGGGTGGCCGGAGCGGACCCTGGGCACCGCAGCTACATCTCGTTCGCCTCCTTCTCCGACCCCGACGGCAACGGGTGGTACCTCCAGGAGGTGACGACCCGTGCTCCAGGCCGCTGAGGACAAAAAGAAGGAGACATTCCCGAGCTGGTGGCGACCATTGCGCCGAGCGCTGACCGTTGCCGGCATAATCGTTCTCGTCATCCTTTAGAGACAGGATCTGCTCCTTGGTCGTCGACCGGAGTGAGAGGTGATGTACCGACATGGACGTCGAGTCCTCTCGCTCCGGACGACCTCGGGCAGCGTCGGGTCGGGATGGACGGCGGTCCGAAGGTATTGGCGAGTCCCCCATGAGCAAAAGCCACTCCACCCTTAAATCCTTTTGCTCCAGGGTGTGCCATATGAAGCCCCTGACCCGATGCCAGTCGTTTCTATCCGCCAAGACTGCGATCGGGGCTGGAATTGCCTGGGCGGCGGCACAGGCCGTCGAGCCTCACGGCAGGCCCTACTTCGCTCCGATCGCGGTCGTTTCAATCGTCCAACCGGCAATCTCCGATTCGCTTTCGCGGGCACTCCAGCGCGTCATCGGGGTGATACTGGGAGTCGCCATCGCGCTGATCGTGAGTTTATTCCTTGGGGCAAGCGCTTGGAGTATCGGAATCATCGTCTTCGCCGGTCTTCTTCTGGGTAGGACCTTCCGTCTGGGATCACAGGGTGTTTCCCAGGTCTGTATCACAGCGTTGCTTGTGTTCCTGTTAGGTCGGGTTACTCCGGGCTATGGGAGCGAGAGGATCGTTGAAACCGGAGTAGGTGCTGTGGTAGCCATACTTGTTGTCCTTCTCAGTCCGTCCGCTCCAACACTCGAAGTGGTTCTCTCCGAAGCACTCGCGCCCCTGCGCCATTGCAGCGAGACCCTACGCAGTATCGGCGAGGGCGTCGGACAGGTGTGGACCCGTGACCAAGCGTTGGCCTGGCGACAAGGGGCGCGTGAACTCATGCAAGAGATTGACGCGGCAAGGAACAGCCAGGAGCAACATCAGCTCAATGCTCGGTGGAACCTCCGAGCTCGTGACGAGCAGGGGGTACTCAGTAGGTCAGAGGAGGCGTTGCAGGTCGGAGAACGGATCGCCGCCTACGCCCGATTAATCGCTCGGGCACTCATGGATGGGTCCGTGGATGCGCAGGCGATGCCGAGGGTGAGCGCCGTGCTCTTAGGCACGGCGTCGGCTACCGATACCTTCGCGGCGCGTTTCGCGTTGGGTGAAAATGCAATCCAACTTCGAGACCTTTCCGAAATGGTCCGTTGTATGGACGACGCGATCGAGGGTGTCGTGTCTGGCCTTGATGAACTCTCGGGTGTCGCGCCAGCCTCCTGGCTCACGATCGCCACCGTGCTCACAATCAGCCATTGGATCCTCGCCGAGCTCGGCGAGGCATCCCGTCGCCACGGTAACTCAACCGGGGAATTAACCGGGCGCAACGAATCAAAGGGAGCGACAGTTTGATGTCCATCACATGTGTCGGACTTCGGACGCATTTGATGGGCCAGATGGCAGATCGAACGGAAGCTGGAAGTAAATCAACAATGAAGGAGATAGACCGTGGACGTTGCTGCTTTGGCAGATCTTTTGCATGAGACGGCGGAGCATCATGACCACTTCGAGAAGACTGCTCCAAAACATGACTGGTGGGACTGGTATGCGGCGTATATGAATGCGCGTGAGGACGGAAAGAGTCCGGATGATGCGTCAGACGCCGCTCGGCGTTACATGGAGGAAGCTCGAGGCATCTTTGTCAAGTGAGATCGCGACCCAAATGGAGCGAGTAGAAACCACGCATCTATGATCAAATCGCGGGCCAGCCAATCGCTTGGCAGATGGCTCCATGGCTTTTCCCACGAACCCTACGGATCATTGAGCAGGGACATAAAACCGTGAGGGACTCTGCCGCGACGATAGAGCCAGTTCGAAAAGGTACGGGCAGCCCGGAGAGTCCGATTGATATCGGGGAAGCCTGCTGGAAAGCCACGCTCAGTCGAACGACCAAGAAGATCGTCCGCGATCGTGTTTCGATATCGGCGGGCAGCCTCGCCTACCACTGGTTCTTGGCGCTCATTCCGGCGCTGATCGCCATCCTCGGCGTGCTTGCCCTGGTCCGCGTGAGCCCGCATTTCGTGACCAACGTCACTCATGCCGTCGAAAAGGGACTGCCGCCGGGAGTCGGCACTGTATTCACGGCAGCCGTGAAGGCTGCGGCCACCCGAAAATCAGGGTCTCTCATGGCCGTCATCATTGGGGTGGTCGTGGCGATCTGGAGTGCTTCAGGAGGAATGTCCGCCCTTCAGCAGGCGCTTGATATCGCCTACGAGGTGCCCGTCGACCGCAAGTTCTTGGCCCGACGGATCCACGCTGTTCCTCTCATGGCGGCGACGCTTGTGCTTGGTGGCATCGGCGCTGCCCTCGTCATTTTGGGAGCGCCGATCGGAGCGGGGATTGAGGGCCACGTACCGTTGCATGGGTTGGCCTTCTTGGTGATCTGGACCATCGTGAGATGGGGGGTGACGTTGATCACCATTACGGGTCTGTTCTCATTCTTCTATTTCGTGGGTCCGAATCGAGAATCACCGCGGTGGCAGTGGGTCAGCGTGGGGGGAGTCTTCGCTACGATTGTGTTCCTTGCCGCCTCCCTGGGCTTTTCGTTCTACGTAACCCGTTTCGGCTCTTATGGCAAGACCTACGGCACCTTTGCCGGCGTCGCCATTCTCATTTTTTGGCTCTATCTCACGGGCTTGGCTGTCCTCATCGGCGGTGAACTCAATTCCGAGCTCGAACGCCAAGCTGCGCTCGAGACAAGAAACCCACTGGCACGATCGAGCGCCCAGCGAATCGAGCAGAACAAGCCGCCCTTCCGCCACGGCAGGCCAATCGCCGCCCGGGAGCATTCAACGCTTCGTGCCACATACGTGCGTGCAGGGCGCAGGATTTCACCGTATTGTGAGGATGCCGATAGACAGTCCGGACGCTCTGACCTGCACTAATTCCGATAACTCCAGGTAGGCGCTTTTGGAGGATCGAAGCCAAGGTGAGTCAATGGTTGACGGGAGGCGCGCATCATCAGTCTTCCTTCGCTCCGACACCCAGTGTGTTCTCGGCTCAATCCAGCTCAGGCCCGGGGGGAAGGCTCAGGGTCTGCATACTCTCGTGCCGGACTCGGATCTGGTCGTGATAGCTCGGCTTGGTGGGAATCCAGAAGCGACCGTGTTCGACGGCGTCGAATACCAGAGCCGCGACGTCGGCTGGTGGCATGCCGGCCCCACTGAGGGTGTCCTTCATGGCGGCGAGCACGAACGCCTCGTCCGCCTTGGGCTCGGCCCCATCATCGGTTGAGGGCTCGGGCCGGTTGCGGCGGGAGTCGGCCAGACCGGTGGCCACCAGGCTGGGCACGAGAACCGACACGCCAATAGGCGCTCCGGTGGCGCGCAGGTCGTGGGCCAGGCACTCGGTGAAACCGACGGCTGCGAACTTGGAGCTGAAGTACGGGCCGGAGTAGGCAGCGGTGACGAGGCCGCCCATTGACGCGGTGTCGACGATGTGGGCGGGCGTGCCGCCGGCGAGCATGCGCGGAACGAACGATCGCACCCCGTTCACCTGGCCGTAGAGGTTGACCCCCAGCACCCACTCCCAGTCGGCGAGGGAGCGCTCCCAGAGTAGCCCGCCGCTGAAAACGCCGGCGTTGTTGCACAGCAGCTGCACGCCACCGAAGCGCGACCAAGCGGTGTCGGCGAGGTGTTCGACCTCTTCGGCCACAGATACGTCGGTCCGGATGCCAACGGCTTGGCCACCCTCACGAACGATCCCCTCGACGGTGCCGTCGAGCGCCGCAGTCTCCACGTCGGCGGCAACGACGATCATGCCCTGCCGTGCCGCATGCTCCGCGAGCGCACGACCGATGCCGCTACCCGCTCCCGTCACGACCGCGACCATGCCCGCTTCGATCTTCACGACGTCACCCCACCCTTCCGCCGACGTTTGCCTTCAGCTTTACAGATTGGATCCTGGCCCATCGCATCGGGATCACTGTCCCGCCTCCTGTGAGCGTCTTCATCGCCCGGGACCCCGGTGGGTACCTGACCGGGATGACCAGATTTCGACTGGGCGAACTCGACCCCTGGGTCGACTGGCTTGCTGCCGAAATCCGATACTCGAGCGAGGCCACTCAGGACTTATCCGAGCTTACCGAGCAGCTCCTCGTGGAATGGGGTAGGCGAGTCGGCGACCTGCGGGCGGACGCTACGGCCCGCCGAGTGCTTTCTATTTTGATTGAGCATCCGGTCGTCTCTTCGGATCTTGTCGCGGCGCGGGTCGAAGTATCCGAGCGCACCGGGAGGGCCGCGCTACGTGGTCGTCGTTCGCTGATTACCACCATGAGCCGGACCCAAGCTGACTCTCTGGCGGTCATTCGCCGTGCGCCCGACGCGGACGTGCCGCATCAGAACTAAAGCCACGGTGGACGAACTGGACCGATTCAATTCCTATTTTTCCGGGACAGGATCTTCAGTTTCCGGATCCCTGCGACGCATTCCAAGCATTCTAAGAAATGCCCTGCCGACCAAACCTGGAGCGCGGTGCTCCTTGCCGTCTGACCCATGACCGAACCGGCCGGACGTATCTCCCAAACCGCTGTTGCCGGTCAAGCCTGGGAGCGGAAGCGTGTTCGGCTCCTCATACTTCGGCACCTTTTGTAGGGGATGTCCCGCTTTACGCGGTTTGTCATTTGCTGAACCTATGTGGTGATCATGCCCGAAAATGTGCGCGAAAGCTGTGAGGGGAACCACCGGCTCGTAGTAGACCGCCCTACAACAGGGGCGAATTCAGTGGACTGAGTGGAAACTAGGTGGACGGCACCGCAGGCCAGACGACTGGCTGGAACCAGATGGACTGACTCCGCCACCTTGCCAAGGTGAGGGTCGCGGGTTCGAATCCCGTATTCCGCTCCAAAAAGTAGCAGGTCAGAGGTTGTTTTTCAATTACTCAGTTGGCTTCGCCAGATCGCCGTCCGAGATCTAGGTGGTTCCTCTTTGGGGGGTCATCAGGCGAACACGGCGCCACCCAGCTCCCGCGTTGACCAACGCACTTCCGACCACGCTGTTGCCTGTTACGCGAACGGCGCCCGAAGTGCGCCGCCAAGCCCGGCGAGCGCCGGTTACCCAATCCCGCCTGACCGCCGAAGTCCTGGATCAGGAAGCGTGGTGTGCAGTGCGGATTCTCGGGCCGGCCTCAGTTCAGAGGAGCTCTCCGATCAAGACAGCCGCCCGCCGGGCCCCGTCGACTTCGACCGGCTTGTAGTCGGCTTGGCGGTTGAGTTCCTGGGCGATCGCGGCGGCGATCTGGCCCGGGCCGTCGTGCTCGTAGCTCATGCACCGTCCGGCCCGGTACTGCTGGAGGCGGTGGCGGACGTGGAAGTTCTGCTCGAAGTGGTGACGGAGCGGGAAGTAGAGGAAGGGCCGGCGGTTGGCGGTGAGCTCCATGGTCGTTGTAAGCCCGCCCTGAACCACGGCTATGTCGCACGCGGCAAGGTGGCGGTACAGCTTGTCGACGTACGGGCGTATCTCGAGGTCGCGGCATCGTGGAAGCGATGAGAATTCAATACGAGGCCCGGTCACGAGGATCATCCGCAGGTCCGGGACCAGTTCCTTTGCCAGCGGGTAGGAGTCGATCAACCGCCGAAGGAGGTCGGTTCCGACGCCTGATCCTCCGACGGTAACGATGCACACCCGTTCGCTGTCGCCATAGCCCAGCTCGTGGCGCAGTGCCGCCCGGTCCGCGAACTCGGCAGGGTCGAACCCGGTGACGTAACCAGAGAACGAGTAGTGGTCGCAGGTCCAGTCGCGGATGAGGGGCAGATCGGGACCGAAACTGTCGGGGACGATGTCGTCGGGGTTGCCCACGAAGATGGCTCTGTCGCGAAGCCGCGGGAACCTGCCGATGTGCTCGATCATCTCGGCGTTGTAGTCGGCCGTCAGGAAGGCCTCGCGCGCCTCGGCATCTGGCATCGGCAGCCATCCCACGAAATCGGTGAGCCATACATAGCTGGCGCGCTTCTCATCTGGGTTCTCGTGGAGATAGTAGTCCAGTTCCCATGCCTCGTCTCCGATCCATAGGTCGTACTGTTCTTCCGAGACGAGGTCGTGGAAGACCATGAAGTTGGAAAGCAGGATCTCGTCCATCCGGCGGATCGCCTGAAAGCAGTGCAGGTCGTGCTCGGCCGACTCGCTTTCGATGTGCTGTGACTCGTTCGCCAGATGGCGGCTGGCCGGATGGATGCGCTCACCGCGCGCGTCGAGGACATTGGTCACCGGGTGCTGCGCGAGCCAGTCGATCTCCAGATCGGGGTGGAGCTTGCGAAGCTCGTCTGCGATCGCCACGTCGCGCTGGGCGTGTCCCAACCCGATCGGCGAAGAGATGTACAGGGCGCGCTTGCGCCGGGAGCGGCCACGTACCCACGTCGCCGATCGGGGCGGAACGACGAACTGCCGCAGGAGCAGGTTGACTTTGACCGGGTCGCGCACGTGCGGGCCGTGCCCTGAGCCCTCCAGCAGGACCAGATCGCCGCCGGTGGCTTCGGCGAGGGCGACGCCGCGGTGGCTTCCGGTGATGCCATCTTCGGTTCCCTGGATGACGAGCACCGGGCACCGAAGGCTATTGCACAGCTCGAGAGTCTCATCCTCGTCGAGCGCTTCGCCGAGTTGGGTGGCGATCAGGGTCTCGGGCGAGGTCTCGAGTCCCCAGCCGACGCAGTCTTCGGTCGGCTTGGTGGAATGGGGCTCGTTGAACATCTGCGAGAAGAAGAACTCGAGGAAACCCTGGTAGTCCTTGAGCCAGTAGTAGCGGTTGTACTTGGCCCAGCCCTCCTCGGTGTCAAGCGGAACTCCCCAGGAGTGGATTCCCCGGCCCGTGATCGGACCTCCGAGGGGCACCGCAGGGCAGATGAACACCACCCCGCTGACCCGATCGGGATGCTCGGCGGCGAGTATCAAGCCGCGTTGGGCTCCCATCGAAAGCGACACGAGCGTGGCACTGCCGGTGGCGGTCGCATCCATCACGGCGAGGGAGTCAGCTGCGAACTCGCGCTCGCCGTATCCATCGGTTGGCCGGTCCGAGCGCCCGTTGCCTCGACCGTCGAACGTGACCACCCGGCAGTGTCGAGACAGGTACGGGATCTGCATCTTCCAGTGGCGCGAGTGGACGATCGACCACGTGGGCAGCAGCAGGACCGTCGGCTCGCCGGAGCCGTAGACCTCGAAGTGCAACTTCACCCCGTCGCGCTCAACGTAGCCAGAGGTGTCGGGATACCTGGCTCGGCTCTGCTCGCGCTGGGTCATCGTTGAGTCGACAGCCACTGGTCGATCCATTCGAGTAGCTCCTTGTGCCCGGCCTCGATACCGCCGAGGCGTTCGACAATCACTCCCATGTTGAACGTCATGACCAGTGCCACCAACGCGTCGAGCGGAATCGGAATCCCGAGTTCCCGGTGGGGCTCCTCGAAGGCCGTGGTGAGCACAGACCGCCATTCGTCGTTGACCCGTGCGAGCCGTTCGCGAAGGTCGGGATCGTTCCATCCGAGCGCTTGCAGCTCGAACCAGATCTTCTCGTAGCCGATGTCCTCGTTGGTGAGGAACCGCATCGCCGTACGCCATTTCTCCACGAACGGCAGGTCCGATGCGTACAGGTCACGCTGGCGAGCGATCAAGCGCTCGGTGAAACGCACAAGTGCCTGGACGAGCACGTTGTCGTTGGATCCGAAGTAGTAGTGGACCAGCCCCTGGTTGACCCCCGCTTCGGTGGCCAGTCGCCGCGTCGTGATGCGCGCGTACCCCACCGTAATCAGCAGCCGCTCGGCAGCGTCGAGCAGGCGCTCCTGGGGAGTCGAACCCGGCACCGAGGCTTGTTCTGAGCTCACGGGCATTTTCCTAGCCAACCACTTGACATGGGACCTTCGGTGGATTAGTCATTTGACTTAGTCATTTGACCAGAGGCTGGAGGCCACGTCAAGAGGGACGGGCTTAAGACAAGAGAGGGGTCGTGAAATGGCTGACACTCGAGAGAAAACCCCTTCGGCCACAGAGCTCGCGGTGGCCGCCTCTTTGCTCGAGGCACTCGCAGACGGTGATTTCGCCCGAATTGCGACCGTGGTCTCCGACGATGCAACGCTTTCCGCGCTGCTCCCAGGAGGCTCCAGGCAGTGGCAAGGCTCAGCGGAGATCGCCGCCACCTTCGATCGGTGGTTCGGCAACGCCGAGCAGTGTGATCTCATCGACGCCTCGCTTGGTCAGCTGGGGCCGCGACTCAGGATGCACTGGCGGCTGCGGGTCCGCGCGGAGCGACTGGGCCCCCACCCGCGCGTCGTTGAGCAGTACGCCTATGCCGACACCGCTTCGACGGGGCGCATCCAGAGCATGTCGTTGCTCTGCTCGGGCTTTTGCGCGGAGCAGTTCGATGTCTGAGCCAGAAGTTCGCTGGGGCGACTGGACCGCTAGCACTCGCGACGATCCCTACCCCCTGTTCGAGTCGATGCGAGCGAAGTGCCCGGTCCACCAGGTCCGGCTGGCAGACGGCCACGAAGCCTGGCTGGTCCTCGGTCACGCCGGCGCCCGCCAAGCGCTGAAGGACGGACGGATATCAAAAGACATGCTCGCTGCGCTTGACCACGATCCCGACGTGGTCGACGCTGGGCTGCCGGGACCGGCTTTTGCCCGCCACATGCTCGCAGTCGACCCACCGGATCACACGCGGTTGCGCCGGCTCGTGTCGAGAGCGTTCGCTCCCACACGGGTCACTGCGCTCGAACCGGCGATCGAGCAGATAGCAGACGAGCTGCTCGATGAGCTGGCGGCCGCCGGAACCGACACGGCCGTCGATCTGATCGAGGGTTACGCTCACCCGCTGCCGTTCCGCGTGATCTGCGAGCTGATCGGTGTCCCCGAAGACGATCGCGGCCTGCTACACCGGTCGTTCCGGACGCTCCTCCAGCCCTGGAGCGGCTCACCTCCGCCCGAAGCCGTGGCGGCCTCCGACGCGATCGTCGCGTCGCTGAAGGACCTCGTCGCCGACCATCGTGAGCGCACCCGTGACGATCTCGTCGGCGTGCTGGTCAGTGCCAGCGACGACGACGACCGGCTCGACGAGCAGGAGCTGCTCTCCAGCCTCTTCCAGCTGATCGTCGCCGGCCACGACACGACAACGAGCCTGGTCGGCAACGGGGTCGCTGACCTCCTCGAGCATCCCGAACAGTTGCGAGTGCTCCTCGAGGACCCAGACCGGATCCCGGCCGCCGTCGAGGAGCTCATCCGGTTCTCCGCCCCGGTGCCGCACGCAACCTTTCGCATGACGACACAACCCGTGGAGGTCGAAGGCGTGACGATCCCGGCTGGCCGGCAGGTGCTCGTGTGCCTCGGCTCCGCCAACCATGACCCGGATGTCTACGACGCTCCGAACGTGCTCGACCTCGGCCGAGAGCCGCGTCCCCACCTCGGGTTCGGGCACGGCATCCACTTCTGCCTGGGCGCCCCGCTGGCGCGGCTGGAGGCGCGCATCGCGTTCGGCGCGCTGTTCGCAAGGTTCCCGGAGCTGAGCCTTGCCGTCAAGCCGAGCGAGCTGCGGTGGACGCACGGCGACGGGTTGGTGTTGCGGGGCCTGGCGGAACTCCCCGTACTCCTCGGCGCACCGTCGGAACTCACACCAATGAGCAACAGACACAGAAAGGAAACAATCCGATGACCATGACCACGAAACCCGTAGACAACGGTGTCAACACCGAAGCCCTCATCGGCGCCCGCGAAGCCCTGAGCGAGGCCCCAGAGGCGGCGGAGTTCACCTGGCGAGCCAGTTGCACATGGGTGAGCGGCACCTACAGCCGCACGAAGATCGAAGGTTTCTCTGGCCTCGGCCAGGAACACCGTCACCGCCAGGTCTTCACCTCCGAGGCGGATCACCCTGAGTGCTTCGCATCCGAAGACCGCGGTGCAACACCCGTCGAGCATGTTCTCTCGGCGCTGGCGTCGTGCCTCACCGCGGGCGTCGCCGCTGTCGCCCAGTACCGCCAGATCCAGCTGCGATCGGTCACGTCCACGCTCGAGGGCCGGATGAACGTGCTCGGCATCCTCGGTGCCGATCCCGAGGTCCGCAACGGGTTCAGTGCCATCGACGTGCGCTTCGACATCGACGCCGACGCCACGCCCGACGAGGTCGAGGCCCTTGTCGCCCAGTCCCAGAAGCGCTCGGCAGTCTTCGACATCGTCACGAACCCGACCAACGTCTCAGTCAGCGTCGGCTGAGCGACAGGGCAATCGATGAAAACCACGACCGTCGTTGTTATTGGGGCCGGGCACTCAGGGCTCGCCATGAGCGCCCGGCTTACCGAGCGATCGGTCGATCACGTCGTCCTGGAGCGGGGCGAGGTCGCCAACTCCTGGCGAAGCGAGCGATGGGACTCGCTCCGCCTACTCACCCCGAACTGCGAATGCAAGCTTCCCGGGTGGCGCTACGACGGCGACGACCCCGATGGCTTCATGGCCGTACCGGAGGTCGTGGCGTTCATCGACTCATACGCGGCGGCGATCAACGCGCCCGTCCTGACCGGTACGGCCGTCACCCGGGTCGAGACATCGAGTCGCGGCTATCAGGTAACGACGACCGGGGGAGTCTGGAACTCCGAAGCGCTGGTGCTTGCCAGTGGCGCGGCGAACCTCGCCAGCATCCCGAGCGTCGCAGCCGCTCTTCCGGTCTTGATCGACATGGTCACCCCGATGACCTACAAATCGCCGGAGTGTCTGTGCGAGGGACGAGTGCTCGTCGTCGGTGCGTCGGCTACGGGCGTGCAGCTCGCCGACGAGATCCAGCGGTCCGGGCGTCCCGTCACCATCGCGGTGGGGGAGCACGTGAGGCTGCCCAGGACGTACCGGGGACGCGACATCTTCTGGTGGATGGACGCCGCCGGCGTCCTCGAGGAGCGCCACGATGACGTCGACGACCTCGTTCGAGCCCGCCACACCCCTTCGCCCCAGCTGATCGGCACGCCGGAGCTCCGCTCGATCGACCTCAACTCCCTTGCCCAGCTCGGAGTCCAGATCGTGGGCCGGCTGTGCTCCATTAGGGATGGCGTTGCCCAGTTCTCCGGCGGGCTCGCCAACGGCTGCCGGCTCGCCGACTTGAAGATGAACCGCCTTCTCGACCGGCTCGACACGTGGGCCCAAGAAACGGACACCGACGCGCTGGGCCCGCCGTGCCGATTCGAACCGACCAGCGTCCCGAGCGATCCGACGCTCGAGATCGATCTACGCCGGCAGGAGATCGGGACCATCGTCTGGGCGACCGGCTACCGCCCCGACTATTCCTGGCTCGACGTGCCGGTCCTGGATCGCAAAGGCCGCATCCGCCACGACGGCGGGGTCGTCTCTGATTCGCCCGGCATGTACGTCCTCGGCGGGAACCTGCTCAGGACACGCCGCTCGAGCTACATCGCCGGCGCCGAGCAGGACACCTACGAGCTGGCCGACCACCTTCACGGGTACCTGGATCGGCACGCTCGTGTGAAGGCGAAGGCTTGCTAGCTCAAATGCCCTTGACATGCCTCCTAATGTTCGACCGGACCGTCGGAAGCCGCGTGGCCAATGTGCCGACTGGCCACAGACATACAAGAGCAAGCATCGACGGTCTCTAGAGGTGACCTCAGGCGGCGGTACGCGGGGTCGCAACGAGTCTGCCTGTCGCGCCTTTTGGGACGCTGAGCGGTCGATCCGACTAGCGAGCATTGGTGGATTAGTGTCGAGTTACTCGCGCGGCCAATGTCGACCGGTGATCGCTGCGATCGAAGGACATGACCCCGAAGCCTCTATGGGGCAGTTATCCGATCGTCCGCCGTTTACTTACCCCGGTAAAAACTATCCGTCCGTGCGGGCCGCTCTTTGGACGGGCGAGCGCGGGATCCTGTGAGGCAGGGGATAATAGACCGCTCTACTACAGCGCCGGATTGGCTGGACGTAGTGGAAACTGGGTGGACGGAACAGCATTTCGCTGGACTGGCGCAGATGTCCAAGACGAAAACCGCCACCTTGCCAAGGTGAGGGTCGCGGGTTCGAATCCCGTCTTCCGCTCCAAAAAAGACCAGTTCAGGAACCCTTTTTCGGGTCTTCGGACCCAGTGGGGAGCTCCGCGACGGG
>Ga0302325_10023164_pt1 | contig 12957 bp, 9 predicted proteins | sample Palsa_T0_2_FD_201948 | JGI IMG/M metagenome (GOLD analysis project Ga0302325, IMG submission 201948) | Peat permafrost microbial communities from Stordalen Mire near Abisko, Sweden - Palsa_T0_2 | ecosystem: Environmental > Terrestrial > Soil > Palsa > Peat permafrost | place: Sweden: Abisko... | reverse complement strand
CGGCGACGCAAACAACACGTGCGGCACGTCGTTATGCCGCAACGAGGACCTGGCGCCGACGAGAGCCTCGTTCACATGCTGCTCCCCCGTCGCCGAATACATGATCCCCGCAGGGGCGCGAAGGGAGTCGCTCAGCCTGGCTTCCATGTTGTCAGGGGACGCAGCGCGGACTTCTCATCGTCCGCGCTTGGAGATTGCGGCGTCGACCGACTCCGTGGGAACGAGCGTCGGTTCCCCTCGTGTCGTGGGCGCGCTCGCCTTCTCGAGCCGGCGAATTGTGACCTCGACGAGGCGCTCGTCGTCCACCAGGCCGAGTCTGCGCCCCAGCTCGACGAGCCTCATGACGGGGCGGAGAAGCCTCGGAACGCGCTTCCAAGCCGTGTCCGGCACGGCCAGCGCGTCGGCCACCTCGTCGCCCGACCAGTAGCGCGTGAACCCGTACAGGAGCTGTAGCCGCCGCTCCGGCGCCAGCAGCCTCACCGCCAGATCGGGAAACGCGTTGCGCGACTCAGCGCCCATGCCGGACGCGTACCGCACCCGCGCGTGGTAGGCCCGGCGGCATTGGTCGTCCGGACCGGGATCGGTCGCCAGGTACATCGCCGCAAGCTGCCTGCCTTGCTCGGGCCCGGCGGGCAGGAGATGGTCAGGAACGCCGATCACGTGGCCGACATAGCGCCACAGCGCGTAGATGTCCTCGCACTCCTGCCGCGACCACCGCACACCTACGGCAGAGAGGGCATCGAGGACAGCCTGGCTGAAGTCGAACGAGATCGCATACATACCGTCCGCGTCGGCGAGCGGCATCCCCCAATCGTCCCAGTCCCAGTGCGGCGACTCGGACAGGGCGCGGCGCGTCATCGCGTGCAGCATCCTGACCCGTACGGTGAGCTTGAAGCCTCCACCCTGGCGCAGCATCCCGTCGGGCCGCGCCGCGGCCAGGATCCAGCGGGTCGTCTCCCGTGCTCGGAGCGCGAGGAGCTCTCCCGACATGCGGCCGGTGAACAGGATCGGGCGGGTCAGCCCGAACGCCCGCTCGGTGGCGGCGGTCACCGCGCAGATGAGCGCGAAGGAAACCACCGGAGCGCCGCGCAGGTAGGCGATCGACCCGCGGCGCAGCTGCGCAATGTCGACCCAATCAGGAGGGCTGTCCAGCTCAGCGAACAGCCGGCGGAGCGACTGCGGCGCGTCCTCGACGGCGTCGATGCCCTCGTCGAGCGCCTTGTCGAGCATCTTCCGACCGGTCCTCCCCCTCATCGCCGAAAAGTCCTCGAGCACTTCGAGCGCGAGATCGTCAGCAGTCAGAGCGGCGTCGATGATCGGCTGCAGAGCGGCCTCGCCAAAGATCAGCTTCGCCTCCTCGAGGCGAGTCACGCGGCCCAGCTCGGCCCCGGGTCGCGTGTTCTTCGCCGCCCATCGTCCCCGCCGTTCGGCGAACGGGCGAGGGTGGATCGTCTCGGCAGTCCCCATCTGGTGCTCATGACCTCCGTGCATGTCTGTTGCCCCATCGGCTTGCGCAGCGCCGGCAGATGTGCAGAACGTATCGGACTCGGCCCGCCCACGCCAGCGCTCACATGGTCACGTGAAGCGGCCGGCAAGGGCGACGAATGCGTCGAGCGCCGACGGATCGGCCAGCGCGTCGCGGCTGCTGACCTGCTCGGCCGGCTCGCCGAGGAGGATCCGCTTGACCGGCGTTTCGAGCTTCTTGCCGTTCAGCGTGTGCGGGATCGCGGGCACGGCGACGATCCGGTCGGGCACATGCCGGGGTGAGAGCTCGCGTCGCAGGATCGTCGCGATCCGGGCGCATACGCCGTCGTCGGCGCTCACGCCGTGGGCGAGCACCACGAACAGCAGCAGCTCGCCGCGGCCCCCGGCGTCGTCCTCGAGGTGGACGACGAGCGCGTCGAGGATCTCCGGCTGGTCGTCGGTGACCGCGTAGAACTCGCCGGTGCCGAGTCGCACCCCCCCGCGATTGAGCGTGGCATCCGAGCGGCCGGTGATCGCGCAGCTGCCGCGCTCGGTGAAGGCTATCCAGTCGCCCTGGCGCCAGACACCGGGGTAGCGGTCGAAATACGTGTCGCGGTAGCGGGCACCGTCGGCGTCGTTCCAGAACGCGATCGGCATCGACGGCATCGGCTTGGTGATGACCAGCTCGCCGAGCTCGCCGACCAGCTCGTTGCCTTCGGGATCGAACGCATGCGCGTCGACCCCCAGGCATCGGCCCGAGATCTCACCCTCGTACACCGGCTGGGCGAACGACCCTGAGACGATCCCCGAGCAGACATCGGTCCCACCCGCCCCGTTGATCAGCAGCACCGACGGATCGAGGTGCTCGTACACGTAGGTGTAACCCTCCGCGGGCAGCGGCGACCCGGTCGTGCAGAGCGTCCGGAGCGAGCTCAGGTCGAGCTGACGTCCGGGCTGTAGCCCGGCCTTTCGGCACGCCATCAGGTACGGCGGGCTGAGACCCAGCACCGTTGCGTGCGTCTGCTCGGCGATCCGCCACGGCTCGAGCAGGTCCGGCCACGTCTGGTCGCCGTCGAGCATCACGATCGACGAGCGCAGCAGGAGCCCTGAGACCAGCGAGTTCCACATCATCCAGGACGTGGTCGTGAACCACTGCAGGCGCGAGCCGGGCTTCAGATCTCGCGTGAAGGCCTGGTGCTTGTGGTGCTCGAGCAGCTGGCCACCGTGGCCGTGCACGATCGCCTTGGGCAGCCCCGTGGTCCCGGAGGAGAACAGCACGTACAGCGGGTGGTCGAACGGCACGCCTTCGAACCGGAGTGGTGCGGACTCGGCTAGCAGCGTCTGCCATCCGACCGCGTCGGGCAGCTCGACCTCCCCGTAGGGGACCGCGACGACGTTCTCCAGAGACGGTAGGCGGGCTCGGATCGCCTGCACGTCCCGGCGCCGGTCGACGTACCCGTCGCGGTAGCCATACCCGGGCACCGCGAGGAGCAGTCGCGGTTCGATCTGGGCGAAGCGGTCGATCACGCTGCGGGGCCCGAGCTCGGGCGCGCAGGTCGCCCAGATCGCTCCCAGGCTTGCCGTCGCGATGAAGCCGATCAGCGTCTCGGGGATGTTCGGCATGTAGGCGGCGACACGATCGCCCGGCCCCACGCCCAGGCGCCGAAGCCCGGCGCGGGCGCGGGCCACCTGCTCGCGCAGCTCGCCGAACGTGAGCTCGATCGGCGGCCGGGTCTGGGAGCGCGCCACCACGGCGACGCAGTCGCGATCGTCCTCGCGACCGAGGAGGTGCTCGGCGTAGTTCAGCCGCGCGCCGGGGAACCACTCGGCGCCCGGCATCGCAGGATCGCCGAGGACGCGCTTGGGGGGTGTCGAGTAGCGGATTTCGAAGAAGTCGGAGATCGACCCCCAGAACTTCTCGAGGTCGCCGACCGACCAGCGCCACAGCTCGTCGTAGCCCGAGAGCTCGACGCCCCGCTCGGCCTCCAACCAGCTCATGAAGCGCCCGATCTCCGTGCTCTGACGCACGTCCGCCGGGGGCGTCCAGAGGATCTCGCCGATCATCGTGGAAGGCTACCGCCGATGATCGTCCTCGACCGCCACGACCAACTCGACCTCGAGCTGTACCGGCGGATCGCGTTCGAGCACGAAGCGGTCGCGGTCGCGCCGGCGCTGCTCGACACCGTCGATCAGCGACGGACGGCGATGCTCGCCCACCTCGCGGGCGGCACCAGGGCCTACGGCATCAATACCGGGCTCGGCTACCTGGCTGATCGGACGGTCGAGTCAACCGACCAGGCGGCGTTCCAGCGCTCGATCCTCGTCGGCCGCGCCGCGGCTCTCGGCCCGGCGCTGTCCGAGCCGGTGGTCCGCGGTGTGATGCTGCTGCGCCTGACGGGCTTTCTCAGCGGCGATGCGGGCGTCAGTGGCGAGCTCTGCCGGTTCATCGCGAACCGGCTGAACGACGGCTGGCTGCCGGTCGTCCCCGCGGGCATAAGCGGAGCCGCGGGCGAGACGGTCCCCCTTGCCCACCTGTTCCAGACGCTTGTGGGCGAGGGCGGCGTGCGCGTGGGGGCGGACGTGGTGGCGGCTTCTGAGGCCCTGGCGGAGCGCAGCGTGACCCCATATGAGCTCGGTGCCAAAGAGGGCCTTGCCCTGATCAACGGCGCGCCCGTCGCTCCGGCGCTCGGCGTATCCCTGGCGCTCCGAGCCGAGGCGATGGTCGAGCACGCAACGCTCGCAGGAGCCCTCACGATCATGCTCACTCGCTCCTCGGCGCGCCCCTACTGCGCTCGCGTCGGGCGGCTGAAGGGGGACCCCGGCCAGCAGCGCGTCCACCATCGTCTCGGCGAGCTACTCGACGGTCAAGCACGTCTCGATAACGCGTTCCAGGCCCCGGTCTCACTGCGGGTAATCCCTCAGGTGCACGGCGCTGCTCTGGACCTGCTCGACCATCTGTATACGCAGCTTGCGCGTGAGCTGCGCGCGGTGACCGACAGTCCCGTGTTCCTGCCGGCACAGGACGGTGAGCCAGAGGGCCTGTACCCGACCGGCAACTTCCACGCGCAGGCGATCACGCTCCTGCTCGACGCGCTCGCCGTCGGGTGCACCCAGGTCCTCAACCTCGCCGAGAAGCGCCTGCACCGGCTGCTCGACAGCCGCTTCTCACACCTGCCCGACCAGCTCGCCCGCCATCCAGGGCCCCAGTCCGGTCTGGTGGTCCTGCACAAGCAGGTGCTCGGTCTGGCGGCGGAGGCACGGACGCTTGCGGCCCCCGCCGCGGTCCATGCTGCCGACGCCTCCACCGGCCAGGAGGACTTCCAGGCATACACGCTGCTCTCCGCGCTCGAGCTCGAGCGGATCCTCGCCCACCTGCAGCTTGGTCTCGCGTACGAGCTCGTCGCCTTGCTCCAGGCGAGCGCCCTCGGCGGCGTGGACCTCCCGGCCCGACTCGAGCGGGCGATGGCGCAACTTGCCGACGTCGTCGCCGAGATGCGCGAGGATCGGCCGCTGGCCGAGGATGTGCGGCGGGTGTTCGAGCTGATCGGCTCCGGGAACCTGGTCCCCGAGGCTCCTCGGTGGACGTCGCTGGTGGCCGCTCCAGAGAGTTGAGACCGTCCGCTGCACGCTCAGCCGTCGGCGAGCCCCGGCGCTCCCAAGGACAGTAAGCGCCGCAGCAGCGGCGCCACCCGGTAGCGCTCCTCGCCCAGCTCGCGCTGTAGCGCGTCGAGCAAGCCGACGACGTGCGTCAGGCCGACAGCATGCGACCACGCGACCGGGCCGCGAGGGTGGTTGAGACCCAGCGTCAGTCCGGCGTCGACGTCGCCGGCGCTGCCGTTGCCCTCGCCGATCAGGAAGCCGGCCTCGTTGATGAGCTGAGCGACGATGCGTCCCAGGACGAGGCCGGGCGCGTCGGCGACCGGCTCGGCGTAGCGGCCGAGCGCTGCGATGAAACGCCCGAGCCGCTCGAGCGCGATCGGGTCGGTGTGCGGCGTCGAGGTCACCTCGATCAGCTTCGCGCCGGCCAACGGCGGGAGCACATGAAAGCCGGCCGCCTTCGGGTCACCCGCGTGCAGCGAGCCGGCGTGGAGGAGCCGAGCCCGCGGCGGGTTCCAGGACTGACCGCCGTCACAGACGAGCGCGAGCCACGGCCGCAGCTCCTCGTCGTCATCGCGGCGTACCTCGAAGCCGGCCGACCGCGCCGCCATGGTCAACTCCTCGGCCAGCGGGAGCGTGCCGGTGATCAGCACTACCCGCCCGTCGCCCCCGCCGCCCGCCGGCAGCTCCGGATCGCCCGGGCGGTATCCGATCCCGCGGACCTCGGCCGCGCCCTCGTAGTCGTACCAGCCGCGCCCGGTCTTGCGCCCGAGCCGGCCGGAGGCCACGATCCGAGCCTGCAGCGGCGAGGGCTGGTAGCGCGGCTCGCCGAAGGACTGGCGCTGGAAGGATTGGGCGACGGCGTAGTTGTTGTCGAGACCGACGAGGTCCATGAGCTCGAAGGGTCCCATCCGGAAGCCTCCTTCCATTCGCGCGATGCGGTCGATCGTCGCGACCGGCGCGACCCGCTCCTGGAGCAGGCGCAGCGAGGCCAGGGAGTACGGCCGGTTGCAGCGGTTGACGAGGAAGCCGGGCACGTCGGCGGCGTCGATCACCGTCTTGCCCATCGCCTCGCCGACCGCCCGCGCGAGCGCGAGCGCGTCAGGCGAGGATCCCTCCCACGCCACAACCTCGACCAGCTTCATCACGGGCGCCGGGTTGAAGAAGTGCAGGCCGACCACACGCTCGGGGCTGGGCGTGCCCGCGGCGATCTCGGTGACCGACAGCGACGAGGTGTTGGTGGCCAGCACGCACCCCGGTTCGACCACCCGCGCGAGCTCCCCGAAGAGCTCGAGCTTGAGCTCGAGCTGCTCCGGCGCGGCCTCGATCACGAGTCCGCACCGGGCAAGCCCGGACAGCGCGCCGGACGGCTCCAGCCGCTCGAGGATCGCCTCAGCGTCCTCGGCACTGATCCGATCCCGCTCGACACGGCGGCGCAGTCCCGCCTCGATCCGCGCCATCCCCTTTGCGAGTCCCTCGGGGATCGCGTCGTAGAGCAGCGTCCGGGCACCTGTCTGCGCGGCGAGCTGGGCGATCCCCGAGCCCATGGTTCCGGCGCCGATCACGCCGATCGTCTCGGGTAGGGCAGTGAGGGAAGTCTCAGATCGGGACGCTTCCATGGCGGATGACTCCACGCTCCTTTTCAGACACGCTGGCCGGTGGGCTGTCAGGATCCGCTGCATGATGCAGGTTGTGGATGCGCCCGTACAGGCCGGACTGCTGGCGTACGGCGCCTACTTGCCTCGGCACCGCCTGCAGCGCTCGGAGCTGGCCACGGCGCTCGGCACCGGCACCGGCGGCGGCCACGGGGCACGAATCGTCGCCTCCTGCGACGAGGACTCGACCACGCTCGGCGTCGCGGCGGCGCGGCGGGCGCTCGCCCGCGGCGGCTCCCCCGACTCGATCTACTTCGCCACCACCGCTCCCGCCTACTTCGACAAGACCAACGCGACCGCCATCCATGCCGCGCTCGATCTCGGGCACCGCGGGTTCGCGGTCGATCTGGCGGGAGCCGCGCGCGGCGGCTCCGGCGCCCTGCGCGCGGCGGCAACGACCGGCGGGCTGGCGGTGTTGGCCGACATCCGCACCGGGCGGCCCGGGTCGGCAGACGAGCGCGACGGGGGCGATGGGGCCGCCGCGTTTCTGTTCGGTGGCGGCGAGGACGGGGCGAAGCCGATCGCCCATGTAGTCGCCCAGGCCTCGGCGACCGCCGAGTTTCTCGATCGCTGGCGCAAGCCCGGCGAGTCGGCATCGAGCACCTGGGAGGATCGTTTCGGCCTCGAGTCCTACCTGCCGCTGGTCAAGGACGCCGCCGGACGCGTGCTCGAGCGGGCCGCGATCGAGCAGGCTGACCACGTCGTGGTCTCCTGCTCGCAGGCGCGCGCCGTCGCGGCCGGGGCCAAGCTGTTCCAGAGCCGCATCGCCGCGACGCCGCCCGCAATCGGCTACGTGGGTGCCGCCGACCTCGGCCTCGGGCTGGCCGCGGTGCTCGACCGGGCCGGGCCGGACGAGACGATCCTGCTGATTGGGGCGGCCGATGGGTGCGACGCGTTCGTGCTGAGAACCACCACCGAGTTGACCCGCCGGCGGGCGGCCCGACCCCTGGAGGCGCAGCTCGCCGAGGGCCGCGATCTCCTCTACTCGACGTTTCTCACCTGGCGCGGCGAACTCGAGCGCGAGGCGCCGCGGCGTCCGGAGCCCGACCGTCCGGCCGCCCCCCCATCGGCCCGCTCGGAGGCGTGGAAGTTCGGCTTCGTGGGCACGCGCTGCGCCGTCTGCGGTCGCGTGCACGTTCCCCCCAACCGAGTCTGCTCGGGCTGCCACGCGGTCGATCAGATGGAGCGCGCCCCGCTCGCAAACAAGGCCGGCACGGTCGCCACCTACACGGTCGACCGACTCGCCTTCTCGCCCTCGCCGCCGATGATCGACGCCGTCATCGACTTCGACGGCGGCGGCCGCTGCACGCTCGAGCTGACCGATGCGAAGCCCGACGAGGTCGAGATCGGCACGCGCGTCGAGATGACCTTTCGGCGCCTGTACACGAGCGGCGGCGTCCACAACTACTTCTGGAAAGCGAGGCCATATGAAGCGATGCCGGAGGCCGAACAGCTACATCAGCCGCGGAGGTGACCATGCCGAATAACGGGATTCGCGATCGGGTGGCGATCGTCGGGATGGGCTGCACGGCGTTCGGCGAGCACTGGGACCGCTCGGCCGACGATCTGCTCATCGACGCGTATGAGGAGTGCCTGAGCGCGGCGCCCGGCGTGACCCGCGAGGACATCGAGGCCTATTGGCTCGGGACGCTGAGCTCGGGCCAGTCGGGGATGGTGCTGAGCCGGCCGCTGCGGCTCGGCTACAAGCCGGTCACGCGGGTGGAGAACCTCTGCGCCAGCGGATCGGAGGCGGTCCGCAACGCTTGCTACGCGGTCGCCTCGGGCGCCTATGACCTCGTGATGGCGATCGGCGTCGAGAAGCTGAAGGACTCCGGCTACTCGGGCTTGATCCGCTCGCAGACCCCGAGCGACGGAACCGCCCCTGAGATTGCCCTGACCGCGCCGGCGGCCTTCAGCCTGCTCGATCCCGCCTACTGCAGGAAGTACAACGTCGACCCGGCGGACATGCGCGATGCGATGACCCACGTGGCCTGGAAGAACCACGCCAACGGCGCCAAGAACCCGCGGGCACAGTTTCGCAAGGAGGTCTTCAAGGAGAAGATCGCCTCCTCACCGCTGGTCGCCGGTCGGCTCGGCGTGTTCGACTGCTCCGGCGTATCCGACGGATCGGCGTGCGCGCTGCTGTGCCGCGCCGAGGACGCCGAGCGTTACACCGACCGGCCGATGTACGTGAAGGCGCTGGCGATGGTGGCCGGACCGGCCGACGGCGCGATCGATCCCGCCTACGACTACACGTCGTTCCCCGAGGTCGTGCATGCGGCGGCGGATGCTTACCGGCAGGCCGGGGTGTCAAACCCGCGCGAGGAGATCGCGCTCGCCGAGGTGCACGACTGCTTCACCCCCACGGAAATCGTGCTCATGGAGGACATGGGCTTCTCCGAGCGTGGCCAGGCGTGGAGCGACGTGCTGGCGGGGACGTTCGACCTCCACGGCGAGCTGTCGGTGAATCCGGACGGCGGGCTGAAGTCATTCGGGCATCCGGTCGGGGCCAGCGGCCTGCGCATGCTCTACGAGAACTGGCTCCAGTTCCGCGGGGAGGCCGGAGCGCGCCAGTTGGAGGACCCCCGTCTCGGGCTGACGCAGAATCTCGGGGGCCGTCCCGGGACCTGCGTGGCGTTCGTGGCGATCGTCGGGCGCGAGCGCGGCTGACGCTGAGCCCGAACGCGAGCGCCTGCCGGCGACGAGAACACGTGCGCAACCGCCGCCACCACCCCCTCGACCCGCCGGACGGCTCAGGTCCACCCGCCCGGCCCGTCGGGCCTGCCCGCTTCAAGGCGCCGCGGCGAGGAAACGCAGGCCGTCCTCTCGGCTCGGCTGGGCGTGCACGCGCGCGACCCGGCCGTCGCGCAACGTGACCAGGATCCAGATCTCCTCTTCCTCCGGATTCAGTAGCCCGACGAGTATCCGATCTCCCCGCTCCTCGACCTCGAGGAGCTGGAACTGCGCGCCGGCGCCGATGAGCTCGCCCATCCGGCGCAACACGTCGCCACGGTCGCGGCAGTCCCACGGCCCCCGCTCGCGATCGAACCACACGATCTCGGGGTCCATCAGCGCGGCGAGCCGCTCGAGCCCTCCCTGGTTCAGCTCGTTCAGCCCTTGCGTGACCAACTCCGCGCCGTCGACAGCGCCGATCGCTTCGATCGCTTCGATCAAATCCGCCACCGACGGCTCGCCGGAGCGCTCGAGCGTGGCAGCGATCCGCTCGAGCTGCACCCCTAGACGCTCGCGCGCCCCGCGCTCGTGCTCGAGGAGCACGAGCTGCGCACGGACCATCGCCAACGGCGAGCAGCGCCGCTCGTCGAGCGCCTCCCGGATCTGGGCGAGCGAAAACCCGAGTCGCCGGAGCGCGAGCACACCGTACAGCCGGCGCACGTGCGCCTCGCTGTAACAGCGCTGACCGGCGTGCGTGCGCTCCGGTACGACGAGACCGATCGAGTCATAGTGGCGCAGCGTTCGGAGCGTCAACCCCGTGGCGGCCGCGAGCTCCCCAATCCGCCAGCTCCGCTTCGTCATCATGCCCGCCACCGTACGCCCTTCCCCTGCGTCACCTGCAAGGCGCGCCGCCGGAATATCACGGGCGCTCGCCGCCGACGCCGCAGCGTCAGCGGCCGCCTCCGACTTCACGCCGGAAGGCGATATATCGCCATCAGTGCGGGCGTGGGCTCCGAGGCTACGGAACGCTCGTCGAGAAGCTGGAAGCCGTTCTTCTCGAGCACCCTCCTGGAGGCGACATTTGCCGCTTCCGGATCGGCGATGACGCCGGCGTCAGCGTGTTGGGACTTGATGTGTTGCACCAACGCCCCGATGAGCGCGGTTCCCACACCCTGGCCAACGAGCGCCGGCTCGCCGATCGCATAGTCGATTCCTACGTCATCATCGTCCGCGCCAACACCGACTGCATGGTCGGGGTAGTCACGACACAGGTACCACTGGCACCACCCGACGGGGCGATCTCCGTCGAGGACCAGCATCACCTGTGTCGGCTCCTCGCCGAGAACGCCATGACGAAGCTCGTCGATCTCATCCTCGATCGTGCACGCCGTCAAGAACCAGCGAGCGACGTGCGGCTGATGCAGCCAGCCGCGCACGAGCCGCAGGTCAGTCACGCGCATAGGTCTCAGCGTCAGCACTAGTGTCCGGTGGTAAGCAGCTCGCCCGTGCTCGACCGGCCATAGAGAACGACCCGCCCGACGCGATGGCGGCTGATCAGTCCCGCCTCTCGAAGCACAGCCAGGTGCTGAGAAACGCTGCCGGGCGTGACGCCGAGCCTGCGGGCAAGGTCGGTGGTCGAGAGTGGAGCGTCGAGCGACATCAGGACCGAGGCGCGGCGCGTGCCGATCAGGGCGGCGAGCGCTTCGGGAGCCGAGCGAACGGGCTCCCAGAGGAGCGCGCTGCCGCGCGCCGGGTAGATCATCGTCGGCTGCCATGGTCCGTGGTCGATCACGGCCAGCAACGGCCAGGAGAACACGCTCGGAACGAACAGCAGGCCGCGACCGTTCAGCGCCATGGAGACATCCCAGGGCTTGTCGACCAGAAGCCGATTCTCGACGAAGCGAACCGATCGATCGATGTCGGCAAACAGCCTTTGCGCCCCGCCGTCGGCGTTCTGACGCGCTCGATAGAGCACGTCGCCCTCGAGGACTGCGCGGATGCGCTCCCAGTGCGGAGCGAGGGCACGCCGCCAGTAGGCTCGCAGCAGGTCCCGAAGCTCGATCAGCGCCACGTCTGGCTGGTCGATGAACCGGCGCAGCACGGCCGGGACCTCGCCGCAGTTCTGAGCATGAGCGACCTCGTACCGGATCCACTCGGGTGGCGTCGAGAGCATCTGGGCCAGCTCGTCCTCGAAGTCGGCCAGCGGCGTCGTCGGCGGTGGATGGATGAAATCCGGCGAAAAGCCGACAGGCGGCTGAAGCGCGTACAGCATCGAAAGATCCAGGTCGCGCGTCCGCTTATTGGTATCGGCGATCCACGAAAGGTGCAGTGCCTTGGCGGCGGGGTTCTGAAGCGCCCGCACGCTCTGCCACACCTCGACCAACGGAGAGATCGCGAACCGGACACTGGCGAGATCCGCGGGGCCGAAATCCATGGTGAGCATTTCGATCAGTCTAAATCTCTTCGTGCGCTAGGCAAGTCGACGCGATCGTGCAGCCCGAGAGACCTCCGAGCCGGCTCCTGAGCGAGCTACCCATAGGCAGGAGGCGAGTGCGTCGCGGAGCCGAGGAGGCAAGACCATGGAGATCCCTCAGATCTGTCTAGATGCGTCGAGGACTGCAGGCACACGCCGAGGGTGGAGAAGGCCGGCAGGAGCCGTTGCCGGCACGATCCTGATCGCCCTCTTTGCCAGCGCCTGTGGCACAAGCGGCGCCGCGCCGACCTCGGCGACGTCGGCGGCCCCTACGACTGGTGCCGGGCTTACGGCGCCGACCACTCCGGCCGGCGCTAAGCAGGCAGGCGGGACTGTGTACTTCACCGAAGCCGCGAGCTCGGTGCCGAACTACATCTTTCCGATGACGAGCGCCCAGGTGTGCTCCACCACCAACATCAGCCAGCTGAATTCAATGCTCTATCGGCCGCTCTACTGGTACGGCAACGACTACCGGCCGACGATCGACTACGACTACTCGATCGGCCGGCCACCGGCGTTCTCAGACAGCGACCGGACGGTCACGGTCAAGCTGAACCCGTGGACATGGTCCGATGGCGAGACCGTGACATCAAGGGACATCGCGTTCTGGATCAACCTCTACAAGGCTGACCCGAGCAGCAACTACTGCGGGTATGTGCCGGGGTACTTCCCGGACAACGTGACCAGCGTGCAGACGCCGGATCCGCAAACCATCATCCTGCACCTGAACCGAGCCTACAACCCGGAATGGTTCACCTACAACGAACTTTCACAGATCTACCCGCTCCCCCTCGCGTGGGACCGGACATCGCTGTCTCAGCCGGCCCCGAAGTCTGACGACGGCCACCTCCCAGACGCGACCAAGGCGGGCGCGGAGGCGGTCTACACATTTCTCGACGGCCAGTCGAAAAGACTCGGCACATGGGGATCCTCACCACTGTGGAGCGTGGTGGACGGGCCCTTCAGGCTGCAGAGCTTCACCAGCACCGGCCAGGTGACGATGGTGCCGAACGCACACTACTCTGGGGCACCGAAGCCGACCATCTCACGCTTCGTGGAGTTGCCGTTCACCAGCGATACGGCGATCTTCAACGA
>Ga0302325_10023163_pt1 | contig 12960 bp, 11 predicted proteins | sample Palsa_T0_2_FD_201948 | JGI IMG/M metagenome (GOLD analysis project Ga0302325, IMG submission 201948) | Peat permafrost microbial communities from Stordalen Mire near Abisko, Sweden - Palsa_T0_2 | ecosystem: Environmental > Terrestrial > Soil > Palsa > Peat permafrost | place: Sweden: Abisko... | reverse complement strand
CGGCAGCGGTACACGTCTGAAGATTCTGGAGGCAATGGCGGCGGGAGTGCCGGTGGTATCCACACGCTTGGGCGCCGAAGGCCTCGATGTGACGCACGGCGAGAACATTCTGCTGGCGGAAACGCCGCTGGAGTTCATCCGAGCGCTTCAGGATCTCAGCGGCGAGAGCCCGTTGCGGGCAAAAGTGGTGGACGGCGCACGGCGCCTGGTGGCTTCCGAATACGATTGGCCGCTGCTGGGAGAAAGGCTGTTCGAGGCGCACCAGGAGGCGGTGCGCCGGCACAAGAAACGCTAGCGTCCTCGCCGCCCAATTCAATACGATGTGCCGACGCGCCCACCCGAGCCGGCGGCCAGAGCGCTCAGGCGATCGATCTCGAGCACCATGTTGCCATGCTCATCGACATCGAATGCCGGGGCAAAGGAGGCGCCCCAAACCACCTCGTCGTAGCGATAAGAGAAGCGCTGATGGACGACTTGGCCGAAGGTGTCATCGGTGCCTTTGAGCAGAATCAGGAACTCCATCTGGAGGCGGGCGAAATCGGCGGCGGTTTTGCCGTACAAGGGGCTGTCCCGGTCAATGGGATGGACAACGGTCCAGGTAAGTGGGAAGAACAGAATGCCCGGGCGTTCCAGGGTAAGCCTTAAGTAGCGGCGCTCCGCCCGCCCGTCGACGTCTTCCACGGTCATCGCCAGCACTTGCGCGCTGATTTCCATCAGCGTGTTCGAGCGCCGGTTCACCACTCGGAACTGAAGGGCGGTTGCGTCCTGATAGGGAGCAATGAGTACTTGCTTGCTGAAACCGATGCGGGCGGAGGGGCGGGAGACACGTCCGACCAGGAGACCGGTTCCGACGGCGAAACCCATTACGCCGACGAATCCTTCCAATGCGGCAATGGCGTTGGCTGGAATACCGAAGGGAGAGATACTGCCGTAACCGACGGTGGTCAGAGATTGGCTGCTGAAGAAGAAGGCATTCAAAAAACGCCCGTACGCGTATGGTGATTCAGCGCCATGCAGGTGCTCGACGCCGATCAGCATGTAGGCGATGGCGAACAGAAGATTCAACGCAAAAAAGGCGCTCAAAATAATTCCGAAAAAGGCTGTCCACGAAACATTGATGAGATACAGGTAGGGGTGAATATCGCGCCAGTTCGTGCCCCGGCGAATCACGTTGAAGCTGCCATCCTGCCGGATCGCGCGGCGCAGCGAGTGAGTAAACTTTTGAGTAAGGCCAGGATCGAAAGTCGGCTTGTTCATCAACCGAGATGATAGGGCATGTCTGCCGAGGCAGATTGGGGGGCGGACCCCCCGGGTCCGCAGCCGGCCCCCTGGCCGGCTCTGCGCGGGCGGGAAGCACTTGATTACTCGAAAGCAGAGCGGGTCCAGGGGGTCCGCCCCACAATTCTATGCCGCATTTCTGCGGTTGGCTACGAAAGCCCCGCTTTCTGCGCGGCGATTTCAGCAAACGAAGACCAATCCCATTCGCCCATCCCCTGCTCGAGGGCGGCAACCATTTTGTCGCGAACCAGCTCGGCGAGCGGCATCTGGGCGCCCACCTCCTGGGCGGCGTCGAGAACCAGATTGGCGTCCTTCAACCCCAGCCGCAGGAAAAACGATACTGGCAGATAGCGCCGGTCCGCAAGGATGCCGCCGTAATTCTTGTACACCGGCGAAGCGAACAGCTCATTCATCACTTCCAGGAACAAGTGAGGATCCACGCCCGCTTTGCGCAGCGTGGCGAAGGCTTCGGCAAATGTCTCGATCAGGCTCATGATCATGAAGTTGCCGCCGAGCTTGACGGCGTTGGCCTGCCATGGTTCGCTTCCAACCACCACGGTGCCGCGGCCAATCGCATCCAGCAGAGGCTTCACGCGGTGAAGGGCCGCCCCTTCTCCCGCCGCCACCACCAGCAGCCTCTTTGCGGCTGCCGCCTCAGGCCGTCCAAAGACGGGCGCGCTCACATAGAACTGGCCGCGGGCCTGGTGCTCACTCGATAAGCGGCGCGCCATCGCGAGGCTGATGGTGCTGTTCGAAACGTGAATCGCCCCGGGAGCGAGGCCCGCGGCGAGGCCGTCTCGCGCGAACGTAACCTGCTCGGTAGCGGCATCGTCGGCGAGCATGCTGAAAGCCACATCGGCGCTGCGCGCGGCCTCGGCCGGAGTGTTGGCGACCCGGGCTCCCGCCTCGGCAACTGCCTTGGTTTTTTCCCTGGTCCGATTGAATACCGTGACCTGATAGCCCGCTTCGAGCAGGTGGCGCACAATCGCAGCGCCCATGTTTCCCAGTCCGAGATATGCGATGTTCACGATTCTGATTCTCGCCTACGGCGATTCAGCGTTCGTGCTGCCGGGTCGCGTTTTGCCTAGGCCCACTGGTAGCCAAGTTTGGCAATCGGCAGGCTGCGAATACGGCGGCCGGTGGCGGCGAAGATCGCGTTACACACCGCCGGAATAACGGGCGGCAAAGCAGGTTCGCCGAGACCCGTGGGTGGATTGTCGCTCTTCACAAAGTGAATGTCGATTTGCGGGGTTTGGCGCAGGCGCAGCAGGGTGTGCTGATTGTAGTTGGTTTGCGTCACGCGGCCATGCTCGTCGAGCGTGATTTCCTGGTTCATCAATTCGCTGAGCCCGTCGATCACCGCGCCTTGCCCCTGCGCTTCGGCGCCGCTGGGATTGATGATCTGGCTGCCCACATCGCCGCACACCCAGACGTTATGCACCCGGATGGCCTGTTTGGCGCTGACTGAGACCTCGGCCACATGCGCGAAATAGCCCTGGAAGCTGTATTCGAATGCCACGCCCAGCGCCCTGCCTTCCGCCAGTTTGCGCTTGCCCCAGCCGGAACGATCGGCAACCGTTTCGAGCACCCGCCGCATGCGCGGCGCGTCATAGTTGCGTTTCTCGCCGGCAGGCGCCGCGGTGTCAAGCAGCGCGAGACGGAACTCGACAGGGTCCTTCTGCGCGGCGTGCGCGAGCTCGTCGAGGAACGATTGAAAAACAAAGCACTGCGAGTTTGCGGTTGGGGCACGCAACGCGCCAGTCTTCAGGACAAGCGGCATCACGGAAGAATACAAGCCGAAGTTAGGAACGAAAGTGGAAGGGAACTCGCCAGGCGAGATCGCGGCCGCATTGGCCCACTTCTCGCCATCGCCAAAGCTGACGAAGTGATTGCGCCAGGCGACGAGCTTGCCTGAGGAATCCACCGCGCCCTTCAGGTAATGGAAGCCTCCGGGGCGGTAGTAGTCATGTGCCATGTCGTCTTCGCGAGTCCACAGCAGCTTCACCGGGACGGGGACTTTCATCGCAATCGCGCCTGCCTCCACCAGGTAGTCGTTGGTGAGGCCGCGGCCAAATGCGCCGCCGGCGCGAAGCAGATGGATGGTGATGTCCGATTCCGGAATCGCCAGGATCTTGGAGGCCAGTGCGCGGCCACGCGCAGGCTGCTGGGTGCTGCTCCAGATTTCGAGCTTGCCGTCTTTGAACCGCGCGCTCGAATTGCGCGGCTCCATGGGGGCGTGCGAGATGAAGGGATACGAGTACGCGGCTTCGAGAACTTTCGCGCCGCCGCGGAACGCTTCATCGAGGCTGCCATCCTCTTTCAGCGTGCGCTGCGGGCTCTTCGAGGAAAGCTCTTGCGCGCGGCTGGCAAAACCTGCCGAGCTCTGCCGCGCGCCAGGACCCTCGTCCCATTTCACAGTCAGCTTCGCGCGCGCCGATTGCGCGGCCCACCACGTATCGGCGACAATCGCGACGCCGGATTCGAGACCGGGGTCGCCCTCAATCACGTTGCCGATCTGCGTCACGGCGCCTTCGAGCGCGAACGCGTACCGGACGCCGGGGAGTTTCTTCACTTCGTCGAGGTTGGCGCTCACCACTTTGCCGCCGAACACAGGACACTTCTCATAAACCGCGTACAACATTCCGGGCATCTCGAAATCGATGCCGAAAATGGGTTTGCCTCTGACGATGTCGGGCACATCGACGCCCAGGGTCGGGCGCCCAATGATGCTGTAGGAGCCTTCCTCCTTGAACTTGAGCGTTTCCAAATCCGGCACAGGCAACGTGGCGGCGACGGCGGCCAATTCGCCGTAGCCGAGCGACTTGTCGGTGGAGCGATGATAGACGCGCCCGTTCTTGGCGTAGCACTCCGATTCGGGTACGTTCCATTGCTTAGCCGCGGCGGAGATCAACATCTGGCGGGCTGCTGCGCCCATTTGACGCATCGGAATCCAGTTGTTGGATGCGGCGCGGCTGCCGCCCGTGGTCTGGCCGCCGTATTTCGAGTCCAGATCGGCTTGCTCGGTTTTGACGCTCTTCCAATCCACCTCGAGTTCTTCGGCAATCAGCATGGGCAGCATGGTCTTGATGCCCTGGCCTATTTCGGGATTGCGCGAAATCAGGGTGACGGTGCCATCCGGCGCAATGCGGATGAAAGCGTTTGGCTCGAGTGGCGGCGCCTTTTGCCGAGGCTGCTGCTGTGCCAAGGCTGCCGGATCGATGACGCTGCCGATGAGCATGCCTCCACCGCTTAACGCGGTGACCTGAAGAAAGGAACGGCGACTGAGATTCATCATTTGAGGACCTCCCTAAGACGGCTGGGAATCGGTTTTCAACTTTCACGCCGCGGGTTCGATGGACGTGTCCGCCGGCGAACCGGCATTCCGCGCGCGAGCATGCGGCGCCGCGGAGCCGGCCATCAACGTGGCTGCTTTGTGAACGGCCTCGCGAATCCGGACGTACGTGCCACAGCGGCACAGATTGCCGCTGAGTGCGGTGTCGATCTGGGCGTCAGTGGGATGCGGGGTGTGGGCGAGAAGCGCTGCGGTGGTCATCATCTGGCCGGTCTGGCAGTAGCCGCACTGAGGCACGTCAACCTCGTGCCATGCCTGCTGAACGGGATGCGAGCCATCGGCTGACAAGCCCTCAATGGTGGTCACGGGCGCATTCACCGCCGAGACCGGCGTCATGCAGGAGCGCGCGGGCTGGCCGCCCAGATGCACCGTGCAGCATCCGCATTGGCCGATGCCGCATCCGTATTTGGTTCCGCGCATGTGGAGCACGTCGCGGAGCACCCAAAGAAGGGGAGTATCGCCAGGCACGTCGACGGTCACAGACCGCCCATTCACAGTCAGATGGATTGCCATAATATGCCTACTCCTTCAGGGTAAGACTCTGTTCTGTATCCGGCAAGTGGGATATAAGAGGCTTGATGCAGAAGGCGGCCAGTGGATGGCCTGGGTTACAGAGAAGTGTTACGAGGAAATGTGGCGCGGGCACTCGTGCCTGCAGCGCCGAGATTCGTCTCGGCGTTTCGTGGCTGAACCATGACCGCGGTATCTCAAAAAACCGCGCACTCAATGCTCTTCGTCAATTGAAATTTTGAGGGCCCGCAAGAAGCGCTGATCCTGGGAGGTCAGCTTGATACGGCCTTGCGAATCGCGGCGCGCCGGTTCGCCGGGAGTCGCGCTGTGTTCTTCCTCTTCCGCCTCTTCGGATTCATCGCGCTTGTTGAACCCGATCGTGGCCTCCAGTACCAGGAACACGTCATAGCCCGCTTTCTTGATTTCCCCGATGGCGGCGGCGATCCGGTCTGAGTCTGAGAGCGACTCGTTGATCGCGTTGCCGAGCTCCTGCATCAGGCCTTTCAGTGTTTCATCCAAGACGTGTTCACTCCCTTCCGGGCACCTTCAGGTTAGCACTCAATCGAGAATACCCCAGCCCGATCCACGCGAAGACCGCCGGGCTCGAGGACTAAGGCGCAGGCGGCGTCAACCTCTGGAAAACAAGTTGCGCCAGGCAGGGAAAGCTCGCCTACTTTTTGAACGTCATTTGAACGAACGGCGTTTCGGGAATGTAGTGTCGATCACGCTTAGGCCGCTTCGCCAGTGAGACCGGCATCGGGCTTGTTAACCTGAGTCTGGGTTCGCACTTGAATACATGAAGCTTCGCGCATCGGATGCCAGGAGGTTCGTCCACCACGTGGTGCCGCACGTGGTGAAGCCGGCCCGCGTCATGTGGAACCAGGCAATTGGGGCGTTGTTTCTGGTGTTGGCTATCACGGCTTTTGCGAACGCTTGGGGATCTTATAAGCTGCTCGCCTCAGATCCTCAAAGTGGAGGGCGCATGGTGGTGGCACTGATGTTTGGAGCGGTGATGACGGGATTTGGACTGTCATCGTTCTGGCGGGCCAGGCGAATTTCGCGCTCTTAGCCAAGCGCCTGCTACGGGCACGAATGAGAACATCAAATTAGAGCGAGAACTCCTTTGCCCCGACCCCTTGGCACTTCCACCCCAGACCAGCAAGCGCCCGCACCCGCGCCGGAACAGCCCGGCGAGTTTCCGTTCACCCGCGGCATTTATCCGGATATGTACCGGAAGCGGCTGTGGACCATGCGGCAGTACGCGGGCTTTGGCACTGCCGAGGAGAGTAACCGGCGATACAAGTACCTGCTTTCGCAAGGAACCACGGGCCTTTCGGTGGCGTTCGACCTGCCCACGCAAATGGGAATGGATTCCGACCATCCGCTGGCTCAAGGCGAGGTGGGCAGGGTGGGGGTGGCGATCGATTCGCTTGCCGACATGCGCACCCTGCTGGACGGATTACGGCTCGAGGAGATCACCACCTCGATGACCATCAATTCAACGGCGGCGATACTGCTATCGCTGTATGTGCTGGTCGCCGAAGAGCAGGGCAGCCGCCGGGACAAACTCTCGGGCACGATTCAAAACGACGTGTTGAAGGAATATATTGCGCGCGGCACATACATCTATCCTCCGAAGCCGGCCATGCGCATCATCACCGACCTGTTTGCGTGGGCGGGGCGCGAAGTGCCCGAGTGGAACACCATTTCGATCAGCGGGTACCACATCCGTGAGGCCGGGTCGACGGCCATTCAAGAGGTCGCATTCACGCTGGCTAACGGGATTGCCTACATCGAAGCCGCGATTGCCGCCGGTCTGGATGTGGATGCCTTCGCTCCGCGGCTGAGTTTCTTCTTCAACGCGCATAACAATTTCCTCGAAGAGATTGCCAAGTTCCGGGCAGCGCGCCGGCTGTACGCGCACCTGATGCGGGGGCGCTTCGGCGCCAAAAGCGACCGGTCGTGCATGCTGCGCTTCCACGCGCAAACCGGCGGCTCGACGCTGACGGCGCAGCAGCCGGATATCAACATCATTCGCGTCACGCTGCAGGCGCTGGCGGCGGTGCTGGGTGGCGCGCAATCGCTGCACACCAACGGGAGGGATGAGGCGCTGTCGCTGCCGACGGAGGTTTCGGCGCGCATTGCCTTGCGGACACAGCAGATCATCGGCTATGAATCGGGCGTTACCGCGGTGGCTGATCCGCTGGGGGGAAGCGAGTATATCGAAGAGCTGACCAATGCCATCGAGCAAGGCGCGCGCGATTACATTGCGCGTATCGATGCGTTGGGCGGGACATTGGCGGCGATCGAGAAGGGCTTCGTCCAAACCGAGATTCAGAATGCCGCTTACGAATTCCAGCGCGCGGTCGAAGAAGGCCGGCAGATTGTGGTGGGGGTAAACAAGTTTCAGGTGGAGGAGCACGAAAGCCTGAAGCCATTCCAGATCGATCCGGAACTCGAATCGCAACAAGTCGAGCGGCTGCGGGCCGTGCGTGCATCGCGATCCCATGCGGAACACGCCGCGAGCTTGGCTGGGCTCAAGGAAGCGGCAATTGGCGCGGACAACCTGATGCCGCACATTCTCGACTGCTGCCGGTGTCTGGCGACAGTGGGCGAGATTTCCGACACCTTGCGCACCGTGTTTGGCGAGTATCGCGAGACGTTTTGACTGGCGCGCTGAAAAAGGCGAAAAAACCTACGGCCGCTGATCAACGCCGATGAACGCTGATCGAAAACAATTGGTTTCACCACATTAATCAGCGTTCATCCGTGTTCATCGGCGGCTAAGTACTTTCCTTCCGAAGGTGATTGAATAGTCAACATGCGCAAGACCAAAATCACGAATTCGCTCACTCGACGCATGTTTCCAGCCGCGGCATTTGCTCCCCTGGCGATGGCGGGCTCGCTTGACGCAGAACCCGGAAAGGCGCCGGGCCCATCGGAAGCCGGGAAGATTGCTGGGATCCCACCGCTCAAGTACGACCTCGAGAGCCAGACGCACTGGGTGGGAGAAGCCGGCTCCGCTAAGGAAGCGACCGTGGAGGAGTTTCCCGTATCGCAGAGCATCGCGGGAGTCTCCATGCGGCTGAAGCCGGGTGCGATCCGCGAGCTGCACTGGCACGCACTAGCCGCGGAGTGGGCCTACGTCATCGAAGGCCGGTGCCGCGCCACGGTGATCGCGCCTAACGGCCAGTCGGAGATCGCGGAGTTTATTACCGGCGACACCTGGTACTTCCCGCGCGGGCATGGGCACGCCTTGCAGGGACTCGGGCCTGGCGAATGCCACTTCCTGCTGGGATTCGACAACGGACATTTCTCCGAGTTTGGAACTTTCAGCATCACGGATTGGATCGCGCACACCGATCCGGCCATCGCCAGCCGCGTGCTCAACGTGGAACCTTCCGTTCTTGCTCGCTTCCCGAAAAAGGAACTCTACATTGGTCCTGGCGCGCTTCCCTCCGTCGCCATCGAGGAGCTTCGCAATGCCGATCTGGAGCCCAGCCAGTCGTCGCATAAGTACCGGCTCGACCAGGCGCCCGCCAAGGTCTTCGATGGCGGCACGGAGCGCATTGTGTCGTCAAAAGAATTTCCGATCCAGACCACGCTCACTGCGGTGAAGATGAACCTGAAGCCGGGAGCGCTGCGCGAACTGCACTGGCACCCGCACGCCGACGAATGGCAGTACTATATACGGGGCCGCGCGAGGATGACCGTGTTTGGCTCGCATGGCCGCACGCGAACCGAAGAGTATTCGCCGGGGAACGTGGGCTTTGTTCCGCAAGGCTTTGGGCACTACATCGAGCAGGTAGGCAGCGAGCCAACCGAGCTGCTGATCCTGTTCAACAGTGGGGAGTATCAAGAGATTTCGCTCGCTAACTGGCTGGGCGCGAATCCGTCCTCGATTCTTGCGGCCAACTTCGGCATTCCCGACGACGCGATCGCGCGTTTACCCCGGAAGGAACGCGGAATCCTCAAGCGCGAAGAGTAGTGGCGCGAAGGCTTGCGCTCGGGTACGACCGCTCCCTTTGGTCACGGCTCAGTTCGGGTTCCAACTCGCCTTCAATTTCGAGACCACGCACCTTCTCTGCGTGACTGAGCCGTGACCAAAGGGAGCGGTCTTTCTGCCTAAGCACGATAATTCGCATTCTGCCTGCCGCACTCGCGCTAGCTCGCGCGCCACCACATCCCTACAATAAAAGCTTGGAGACCGTCCAGATCGTCGGCGCGGGACTTGCGGGCTGCGAGGCGGCGTGGCAAGCTGCCGAGGCGGGCGTGCGCGTGACTCTCGATGAAATGCGGCCCCAGCGCCTTACGCCCGCTCACAAGACCGGAGCTTTCGGCGAACTGGTGTGTAGCAACTCTCTGAAGAGCGAACTGGTGAACTCCGCGCCGTGGCTGCTGAAGGAAGAAATGCGCCGGATGGGCTCGCTGCTGATGCGCGCAGCCGAAACGGCTCGAGTGCCTGGCGGGCACGCTCTCACGGTGGATCGCAGCGTCTTCTCAGAGGAAATCACGCGCGCGCTCGAGAGCCATCCCCGCATCGAGGTTCGCCGTGGTGAAGTCACGAAGATTCCGGCCGAGGGAATCACCGTCATCGCGACAGGCCCGCTGACCAGCGATGCGCTGGCCCAGGACATCAGCCGTTTCACCGGCGCCGAGCGGCTGTATTTCTACGACAGCATCAGCCCGATTGTCGCCGCCGATTCGGTGGATATGTCGATTGCCTTTCGCGCCTCGCGCTATGGCAAGTCGCTCGATCAATCGGACGACTACATCAACTGCCCGTTCAGCCGCGAGCAATACGAAGCCTTCGTCACGGCCGTGCTCGAAGCCGAATCCTACGAACCTCACATTGCCGAAGACCAGACGCCTTATTTCGAAGGCTGCCTCCCGATAGAAGAGCTTGCCCGGCGAGGCCGTGACACGCTGCGCTTCGGCCCCATGAAGCCGGTGGGGCTGTTGAACTCGCATACCGGACGCCGCCCGTGGGCAGTGGTGCAGCTCCGCCAGGAGGATCAGCGGGCCGGCAGCTACAACCTGGTCGGCTTTCAAAACCACATGAAGTTCGGCGATCAAGCGCGGGTGATGCGCATGATACCGGGACTTGAAGGCGCGGAGTTTCTTCGTTTCGGCCAGATCCACCGCAACACCTATATCAACGCGCCATCGCTGCTGCTGGCGACTCTGCAACTACGGGCCGAGCCGCGCCTGTTCTTTGCAGGGCAGATCTGCGGGGTCGAAGGTTATGCCGAATCGATTGCCACGGGGCTGCTTGCGGGCCGCTACGCCGCCGCAATGGCTCACGGGCTGGCTCACGGATGGCCGATTGCGCCCGTGCCGCGGGCGTCCGCGCTCGGCTCCTTGTGTCACTACATCACGCAAGCGGAGGCGCGCAACTTCCAGCCCGCGAACATTACTTTCGACCTGCTGCCCTCACTCGATGAGGAAACGCGGATGCGGATGCGGCACGACAAAAATGCGCGCCGCGCGGAAGTGTGCCGGCGCTCGACGGAAGCCTTCAACGACTACCTGGTGGGCAACGGACGCGAGACCTATGTGGGGTGATGGGGCGGAGTAAGCGCGAGATGGCCACGCTCGAACAAGCCGCGAATTGCTATATCGCCGAGCTCGAGCGGCGCGGCGCCTCTCCTCATACGGTTCGCAATTACAAGCTGGACCTCCGCCAATGGGCGCAGTACTTCGCGCCTACCCAAGAGGTCGCCGCGGACATCGGCGCGGTCGATCTGCGCCTGATGCGCGAATGGCTCGCCGGGTTGTACGATTTGCGCCTCAGCCCCGTCTCGATCCGGCGCAAGCTCGCGGCAGTACGGTCGCTGTTTGACTTCCTGGTTGCCGAAGGATTGGCCAAAACCAACGTCGCCAGTCTCGTGAAGACTCCCAAGGCGCCGCAACGCTTGCCTGACGTCATGTCGGAAGAGAAGGCCGAGAATATTCTGGATGGCGTCGAAGCCAGAAAGCCCGAGCCCCTACCCTCGCGTGAGCGCGACCTCGCCATTCTAGAGCTGCTGTATGGCTGTGGAATCCGCGTCAGCGAGCTGGTGGGATCGAATATCGACGACTTCGATTTCGAGGAAGGCTGGCTCAAGGTTCGCGGCAAAGGCAACAAGGAGCGGCAGGTGCCATTGCCCGAAACGGCGTTGAAAGCGGTCGAGCAGTACCTGCGAAGCGGCAGGCAGGGCGCCGCCATGGGGCGCAAACTCGCCTCGCCGCTGTTTGTGAACCGGAAAGGCGCGCGTCTTAGCGATCGCCAGGTCCGCCGCCTGGTGAAGCTCTACGCGGTTCTGGCGACCGGCGATGGGACGGTTCATCCGCACAGTTTTCGTCACGCCTACGCGACTCATCTGCTGGCCGACGGCGCGGATTTGCGCTCAATCCAGGAGCTACTGGGGCACGCTCGCCTTTCGACTACGCAGAAATATACGCAAGTGTCTCTGAGGCAGCTGATGGAGGTCTACGACCGCGCACATCCAAAAGCGTGACGGCGGCGCGGTGGGGCAGGATGGCATCCTGCTGGCCGGTTGTTAACCGGCCTACCTTCGCCGCGCGCGTGTTCCCTCGAAAAAATGCATAATAGGGTTCATGGCACAACCGGCTGAACAGAATTTCTCGAATCACACCCGCTTAGACCCCCTGTATCATTTTGTTTTGCTTGCGCTTCTTCTTCTTGCGGTCGGGCTTGCGGTAGACATGCTTGTTCATCAGGTAGGCGTTGCCAGTCTGTGGGCGCTGGTAGTCTCCTTGGCGTTGCTTCTCGCCGTCATGAAGCTACGCCTGTATCCTCTGAAGGCGCAGGACCGGATCATCAGGCTCGAAGAACGGCTGCGCATGGAGGCAGTTCTTCCGGAATCACAGAAGCGTGAGATTTGGGCCTTGACCGAAGCGCAAGTGATCGCACTGCGATTCGCATCCGACAGTGAGCTGCCCGCGCTGGTCAATGCCGCCGTTACGAAAAAACTCGCCCCGAAAGAAATCAAGCAATCGATCAAGAACTGGCGGCCCGACTACTTTCGGGTGTAAGCGAGGTGAACCAAGCGCGAAGGATCGTTTCGTACCTATCGCGTGCGCAGGTACTCGCTAAGCCAGGCGGCGCCGCCGCTGCCTGAACCGCCTTCCTCAGAATCGCTGGCGGCCTTGTCCCATGCCTCTCGATTCGCCGGCTGAACAGCCTCGAACTTCTTCGCCGCAAGCGACGCGTTCGCCGTCTTCAAATCCTTTGCCACGAAAGCGTCAAAGCTGGCGACTTCGTCCGCGCGCTCATGTATGAGGGAATCAATGCGCGCGACGTAATAGTTCGTCGGGCGCTCTTCGTCGCCGGCCAAAACGCCGTAGAGATTGGCAGCCCGTTCGCGAATGCGTTCCTCGCCGGTGATGGCGCCGCCTTCCTTGGTCGCGACGATCTTCTTTCGAATCTCATCCAACTGCGCGGCCCAGCCGTTCAACTGTTTCTGCAGCGGGTCATTGGCGGCCAATTTCCCGGCGCGATCGAGAAGACCGGCGCGGACTCCGTTGATGCGATCGACATCGAACGTGAGATCACCGAGAAGCGCGTGGACCCGCAGGGCCGCGGCGATTTGAAGTTTTCGGTCAGCCACCGTGTAAGTTGCCCGCGGATCAATCTTTAAATCGATGGCCGTGGTGTAAACTTCTTTGCCACGAGTCATCTTTAACGTGTAAGTTCCGGGAAGTATGCGCGGGCCGATAACCGCGCCGAACGCGGCAGTGGCGGCTGGCGGCACGCGCGGCCCTTTCAGCCGCATCGACCACTCGACCCGGCTGATGCCGCGCCGGCTGCTGGCAGG
>Ga0302325_10023162_pt1 | contig 12960 bp, 13 predicted proteins | sample Palsa_T0_2_FD_201948 | JGI IMG/M metagenome (GOLD analysis project Ga0302325, IMG submission 201948) | Peat permafrost microbial communities from Stordalen Mire near Abisko, Sweden - Palsa_T0_2 | ecosystem: Environmental > Terrestrial > Soil > Palsa > Peat permafrost | place: Sweden: Abisko... | reverse complement strand
TACCCATCCCGAGCCTCTCATCAGGAATCAAGCCCCCCGCACCAGAAGGGTGTTCCTTCCCCCCCTTCCTCTTGCGTTTCTTCCCCCTTTCTACCTCATCAACTCCATTAATCCCATTCCCATTCTCATTCAAATGCTCTCCGGTAGAAGTAGGAGAAGGGAAGTCCCGTGACATATCAATCATCCAAATCCAGCCTACACTATACAACCAAAGCCGCTCTCGCTCTAGACTGAGATCCCAAACGCAGCCTCTTATTTGCTCAAGAGTTTTTCTAAACTCCTCCGGAAACACGCTTGTGGGGTTGCGGCGAGACCAGGGTGATAACGAACCTTTTAAGACTTCGAACTCGTAGATTTCCGAGCTGGAGGTGACGATTAGGAGGCGGTCTTCGCCGCTCGGTAGATCGTGGGATACCGGGTTTGGATTGTTTCTGGTTGGATGGCGTGCTGTGCCGTTTGTGATGGGTTTAGTGGAAGAATCGGGGGAAGGTCGGAAGGAGAGCACGACGGGTGTGGAAGGTAGCTTTGGGAGGAGAGAGGCGGAGGGGTTGCGTGTCCAGTGTTGGCCGCATATCAGCTTTGTCTTAGCGTCTTCTTCACCTTCACCGTCTGAATCGGAATCCGATTCAGAGGAAGAGGATGACGCGGCTTCGGGATAGTCATTTGGGATAGGTTGTGAGAGGTCCTCGTGCCCAAATAGAACGAATGTGTCGATGTGGCCGGACAGGTCGCTGACCGCTAGGATCCTGCTGTCTGATGAGAAAGCGGCCTGCGTTATGGTTCTGTCGTAGGCGCCAAGGCCGCCGAGGAGGACGTGTCTCTCGATTTTCCTGTCGATACGGGCAAGTTTGGTAAGCTGGGGGTGGATGGTAGGCGATGACGCGGAGGAGATGCCTGAGGTGAGGAGGCGAGAGAGGAGAATTTGGCTGTCTGGCCGGAGTATGCAGAGCCATTTGCCGTCGGGTGAAAATTGGATGAATCGTGCTCCTGAGGAGAATATTCTTGGGACTGTGACTTTGGAGACCCGTAGGATGTCTTCTTCTGGCTTTGGTCGAAGCTGAAAGAGTTTGATCTCGGAGGTTGTAGATACTGCGAGGAAGCTGCCTTCTGAATTTAGCGCTGCAGACGTGATATTTGCTTCGCCCTTGATCAGAATTTTGGCAACTAGTTTCCGTCCTTGTGGTGGTTTGTTCTCAATATCTTCGTCTTCGATAGGGTTGGAATCTTTGTTGATGTGCCAAATGTGTATCTCCCGATCCCACCAGCTCATCATCAAGCCTTTCTTTGGCGCGCTTCGAATCAGAGTTTCTTGAGGAAAGAATGGCAGGGAACGTTGATTCTCAAATCCGTATTGTCCTAGGGGTACCACAGTGGGCGAAGCGTCGGGACCTATCGATGTCAGTAATATTCAAGGTCAATAAAAATTCCATCATACCTCCAGATACAATGACGCTCAATCCACCACCCTCAAAGCTCGCCATTGTCTTCACATCATGAGTGTGAAATCTTCGGTGAGCAACTTCAGCCCATCTAGTTTTCCCTTTGCCCACTTGCTTATACACCACAGTGCGCCTATCCATACCTCCACTGAAAATTGCTGAACCGTCAAAATTTGTAGCTAAACTCAAGACGTCTTGTCGATGCGACTTTACCCTCTGTCTTAACGTATAGAGTTTCCCATCCCATATCTTAATTTCCCCGGTCGAGTCGCCCGAGACAATCGTTCCATCTCGCAAAGCTTTCACAGACCAAACAATGATCTCTTTCGGCCCTCCTTTCGGTCCAGAACCCAACGTCATATTCCTCAATAGTGACCCATTCTGAATATCGTATATTCGAATTGTGCTATCCGTGCAGCCTGCGACAACAATGTTCCGATCTTGAAATACAACACTTATAATCTTGGCTTTTTTCGATGAAGGTCGAACAAGCACACGCAGTAGTTGAAGATCTTCGTCTTGCGTTGAGTATAACACTAATGCCCCATCCGTGCAGCCCGCTATCAGGTGTTGCCCTTGCCATTGACTTGAATTCGAACTCTTCTCACTTTGTCCAAGAGGTGGCTGAGCAGCAATGCACCATATTTCGCCATGGTTTCCGCTTGCCTGCCGCAGAGGTCGACCTTTCGCCAAATCCCACTCGGTGACAGTCGTAGTGAATCCGATGCTGAATAACCTCGATTTCCCAATAAATATCTTCCCGTCCACTGCCTCATTAGGATCCTGAGCCCACACAAGCCCATCAATACTCCGATCCTTCCCTCCTCGAATTATTGTCTCCTGCAGCCATGCTCCACTCCGCGGATTCCAAATTTCGATATCACCATTCGCGCGCCCAACAGCAAGCCTCGGAGGCGCTGCTTTTTGGTCTTTGGATATGTGGGAGTGTGAAAATGCCAAGGCATTGATTGTCGAAGGCGGAAAAGGCACGAATCGGCAGCGGTGGATATCCATGGCGCTGGTAGAAACGATCAACTCCCTCGAGGTTCACATCAAAAAAGTTCTCGAAGATAAATTGCCGATTAGAAGCGGGTCCGAGCTTTGGCGGTGAGAGGATAAAATCTGCATTTCTTGGCTAGATCCACGAATAACCACCACCACGGCAATGGCGTCAAGTTAGCAGAGACCGCTAGTAATATAAGCACACCTTCATCCAATTCGGCCGGATTGTCTACTGCATCCAACAAGTTTGTGGTTTATACCAATAATGTTTCTCTATTGCCGAGCCATCACTTATATCTACCTACAGGATCGTGCCATATTCAGCGAATTTGTCGTTGGCAAGAAATATTTACATGACAGAAGGCAACATGTGCATTGGTTATGGAGCTTCAATATACCTGAGCTATGCCCAGATAACCCGCAACCACCGGTGTGCATGGTATATGTGGGCTCACGAGCTTTGGAAGAAATTTCTTTCTTTAAGAATGTTATTATTTCGACGCATTAGTACAACCGCATCAAGCTAGACCTTGGAAGTATTCTGGCAGATTGAAGGACTAAAGAAAATGTTAAGGGTTGATTTGCATGATCTCTTTGAATAGTACCAAGCATTACGGACCCAACCTACAACCTCCATCAAAAACAAAAATCGATCTACTTCAGTTAATAAACCACCGGACTTTGATAACGATCTGAGCCCGACGCAGCCTGTTATCTCCACTAAGAGACAAAGAAGTTACCTACCCTAGTCGAACAGCTATCCGACTCCAATAACCATTTGTCTCCCTTGCTTGATTTGCAAGTTGTGATCAAGTTAACATACGACCCTCCCAGCCAAAATTTTCAACAATATCTTTCATCTTGTCGACCTTCTACATGGGGATCTTCTGTCATTGGTCTCGTCTAGCGACACGGCGGGGGTTATTTTAGAAGGTCCGCAACGTTTTTATACCTAGAAGCTCATCTTTGAGGAGCCGATACCCAAAGTACAGGGAGACCTCTCAAGTATCAAAGATATCTTGATTTGCAGCCTGTTTTAAAGGAGGCTTATAACTCTATTACTAGATAATTAATTTTACTACGATATAATATAATATAAAATACTCTTTCCAAGGGCTCTTAAGTACCAATCATACTATTATATTTAACAATAGGACTAGGAGTTTACAGGCGGTTATATGGTTGGGTCTCGTCTCGGATTACGGCGTTCATCTCTTGAAACTCGAGACTTGTGAATTCGTCGAGCTCGTTGCCATTTCGGCGATACTTGATGAAAATAGCTTTTGCTTTATCACTTCTTCCTTGAGCGATGAGCGACTGTTTATGTTAGCTGAAGGCATACCGAGATATAAAGTCAAGCTATCTACACTTACGCGAGGAGACTCAGGGAGCATCCAAACGAAAATGCAAAGAATGCCAGCAAGTGGGAACTAAATTACGAAAGGGATTCTCTACCCCAGTTGCTTTTCATGGCAAAGGTACCGAAGGCAGTCCATGCGGCAGCTATTGAGCCAATGAAATAAGGGGCTTGGTATGACGACGTCAAGATCTGTCGTTCCCTCGGATGTGCCAATTCGTTGATCAAAACTGACGCAAAGGTGTTGACAATGATTGTACCGAAGCCAATGATAAATCGGGATATGAGAAACATGGCAACTGCCAGCTGATGATCGAACATTAAATGATATCTCTCCTTATGAACATCCCGCACGATCTCTTATGGTTTTAAGAGCAGCCTTGAATGATTGCTTCAATTGCCATGATCGCACCACGGCCAGCTTTGCATACGCTTTTAGAAATTCGCAAACACTTATGTCTTCTCCAGATTAGAAGTTTGCGTTGATGATGGCACTAAGAGAAGTACAGATGTGGTTAAAGCTTTGTGTTTGGGTGCTAAAGCTATTAGTGTTGGAATGGCTGCATCGTTCGGACTGAGTGCTGGTGGGGCAAAGGGTGTGGAGAGAACTTTTGAAAGTGAGATGAAGACTTCTAAAGGGCAATATCAAGCAATGCCTAGTCTTGCAAGCAGAAATTGAGACGTGTATGCGCCCTCTCGTGGTTGAGAAGGTTGAGGACCTCGGACCCCAGATCTCAGCATGTCAGTTGTTCATGTCTTTGCTCCTCAGAGTTGGACTATACTAATGGATTAAGATCAATTCGAGAGTGCTAGGTAGTGATATATTCGATGGGGACTTAGGTCTGCAACTACTTGCGGAAGTTCCGAAGTCAAAATTGTAAGCCCTCGTGCTATTACTCTGCATATACGCAGCCGGAACAAATGTCCCAACGTCGCTGGTATATTGTCAGTTATTATCTCAAAAAAAAAATCCCCCTTAATTAATTAAAAGGTTGGCATATTATCAATTCAAGTATCTTTAAATATCATCGATCCATTGGGACATTGAAATTTTGTAGATTGGAGGCAAGTGTACGGAAATTGAGGCATAAAGTGATGTGATTTCAGGGCATGAGCGCTGTAGGTTTACTGTAAGTTTATTGAGAGTGAGAATTTTAGTGAGAGACCACGCTGAAAGGTCCTATAAATTCAGGCTAAGTCCCTTGTAAGCCTTCTTAATTTCGTAAGCCACTTCTAGACTATGTTCACTGTAAATAGGACTCTTGTCGCTTAAGTAGCCTATAAAACTGTACAGTTTATTGTCTATACCCCGTGGTTGCCTACCAGCCAGTAGTCGTCGCTAAAGCCTGTAGCTACAGGGCACATACGCTGAAGTCGCATCACTGTATGCCGCAATTTCCGTACGCAGAGTATTCGGGCCCGAGCTCTTAACAAATATGCATGTGTGTCAGGAGTGGCTCTATTCTCTCATCATCTTTAGGAGAATTTCCGGAATTGAAAAACTTTCGTCCATCAGACAGCAAAGAACACCGAGAGCAAGCCTTCAGCTTTTGACTGTTGTATAATGGAATTAGTCCTGCCGTTGTTTGTAGAAATATTAGATAACGCAGATTTCTCTCTCCTCTCATGAAAATGATTTATAATACACATAAGAAATTTATAAACCAATTTCACTCCAAGAAATACAATTTTACTTGCATTATCAGGATGGAAGCTCAGACGATTCATGTCGAACTTGTGCCGAGTTTCACAAAAAGGGGGTTCGGACTCGTATTCGCTTAACCCCGCTGCCCTCGGCAAGCTCCCAAAGATGAAATTCTATCCCATCTTTCAAACGCCGTATCCGTACCCGTATCCATCGATTTCCTAATCATTCTCGATATGAAATCAAAGTTACTGTGAAGATATGAGCAGATTACATTAAGATATTGAAGTTCAGTCGATATCGCTGCCGTCGGAAACGGACTTTCAGAAATCCCCTCGCTTGACAGCTTGCGATAGCTTCATGTGGATTTATCTTGCCCTTGGCGCCTCCTGTGACCTCAGAGTTTAGTTACTTGAGCGAACTACGTGTCGCTGTAGGTTTTGTGATAAATTATTGTTTGACGTTCGTCGGTGCAACCTGCCAATAGTTTCTCCCTCACTTCTCTATTTGTCGCGAAGAGCGGGAGTAAGTTTCCCTGATGGTTATTCTTCGAAAATTTTACCCCACTCCCGAGCTTTTAGTTACTATCGCCTACCGGTACAGTTTTCCTAAAGATATTGAAATTATCGTCTTCCAAAGTTATACTCCTATTTCCATGTTTGAGAACTAGTTCAGAAAAATATCTCTCGATATATTGAAAGTTAAAGACGATCAAATTGTCGATGGCGCCGATGAGCCAATCATTCTGCAGGGTATATGTCTCGGAGGATGGATGAAGTGAGTCTACTCCGTACCTCTTCCCTTGTTAGGACTAGTTACTAACAACTCAAAAAGCATGGAGAACTTCGTCACTGGTTTCCCTGGACACGAAACACCTCATCGCGCTGCTATGCTTCAAGTCCTAGGCCAAGCGAAATATAACTTTTTCTTTGATAAGTGGCTCGAATATTTCTTTACGGAGGGAGACGCAAAATACTTTGCTAGCTTAGGCTTAAACTGCATACGAATACTGTTCAATTGTAAGCATTTCGAAGATGATATGAACCTCAGAGTTTTGAAAACTGAAGGTTTCAAGCACCTCGACCGAGTCATTGGTCTTGTAATCGGCAGCCTTCCTTTAACATTCTTGATACTAATAATCAATTCAATTTCGGTGTGCCAAGCACGGAGTCTATAGCATTCTAGACTTGCACTCCTTTCCAGGATACTACAACCAAAACTAGCATTCAGGCAACACCACCTCTCACACGGCATTTTGAGACTTTAAAAGGCCACCAAAGACAGAGTTGTTTGGCTTTGAGAACAAATTGCCACAAGATGTAAAGACAACGTATTGGCGGCTGGCTACAACCCAATCAACGAACCAGGAGACGAGCTGCACAACCGCGTAATCAACATCTACAGGCGTCTGGAAAAGGCCATCCGCAGTGTCGACACCAATCACATCCTTTTCTTAGACGGCAACACCTACTCAATAGACTTCTTACACTTCGCCGAGATCCTCCCGAACACCGTATATGCCACCCACGAATACAGCTTAACAAGTTTCCCAATCGGAGAGCCCTACGCCGAAAGTGAGGAGCAAAAATCGCAACTACGAAAGCAGTATACACGCAAGACGGAGTTCCACACTAAGAATAAGACAGCTGTTTGAAATGGCGAATTCGGACCCCTCTACGCGAATCCGAAGTATGAGCCAGATCACGAGGCTATCAATGCTCGGCGCTATACACTGTTGAGAGAGCAGATGAAGATCTACAACGACGAAGGGAAGGTGTCATGGAAAAGCTGGCTGTACAAGGACGTTGGTTTACAAGGAATGGTATTTGCGGATCCGGAAAGTCCTTGGAGGGAGCTCATCGGGCTGTTCCTCGAGAAGAAGAAGGAGCTACGGCTTGATATGTGGGAGAAGTACCCGAGCGAGGAAGCAGATGCTGTTATGAAGCCGTTGACTGCATGGATTGAGAAAGGTTTCTCTGTTGATGAAGACCAAGCATCCTGGGTATTGGGGCACGTCAGACATCTTGACTGTGCAGTGTTACACTCTCTCTTGGCTGACTCTTGAAGCTGGAAATGTTGGTCAAGAGTTCTCATTTCGATCAATGCGTTCAAATAAAGACGCTGAACAAGATGATGTCGGACAAGGCCAGGATTTAAGGATCGAAAGGGGAACAAAGTTGGGATTTTAATGTTGAATCATGATTTCTGAACATAGCCTCTCAGCGCCAATTTAAATGCCGCTGACAGAACGCTCCTTCTCTCTAATTTTCCACTTAACTTACCTCTTAAATTGTCCTTCCGAGACACTGCGACAATTATGCTGAAGCATTATTGAGAAGAGTGGCACAACAAAAGTTTTTCTTGTCTCCATTTAAATACAAATTATAACTTCACTGTCCCTAAATCCTGTTGGTAGATTATGCATTACCCATGCAACCAAACACCTTTTCAATGCAAATATACAAATATTGAACAGGAAACTTGCTCAATATACAACCACACCCCATCATCCCCACTCAAATCATGCCGATCTTCTCGTCCCAGTCACTTACATTTTGTGGCCCGGGGACCACTCCAACAGCGTCATGGCCAAGCACTTCTGCTAGGTAGCGTTATTGTCCTTCACTCTTGAACTCGAACCATTCGGCTGAGCTTCCTGCCTGCGCTGAAAAAGCTCCACGTGTTGTGTGACTATATCCCCAGGCTCCTTAATAAGAGTTTTCTTAGACATGAATGTTGCGTCCGAGATCCTCCGATTCTTTCTAGCATTACCTGACCCTATCGGAACATGCAGTCCGTCAGCTGGCGAGTGTGATTGCTTGACAGGTGTCCTTCCTTTCAAGGTATAGAGTGTAGGGACGTTCGAGACAAATGCAACAGTGAAAGCTTCGACAGACGCCCAAGCGGTTCGGTTGACTTGTAGCATGCTATGATTGAAGTTGAGAGGGAGGCGGATGACTGTTCTGACGACGAGGAAGATGCCGAGAGAAAAAGTGTGAAAAGCTGCAGTTTGGCGGGAATGGAGCGTCTGATTTCTAGTAGAGCTGGCATGGGGTGGATTATGAGGAGGATATTGGGTGAAGACGTTGAGTGCGCCAATAATTGTAAGTTGACCAAGGGCTTCTGAAAAGGTTCCTGGAAATTGCTGTCAGCACTCAACTTTTCGGCGTTGGGTATGTGTTTGGATTTCTTACCTGGATTTAGCATCACTTGCCAATATAGATATAGTACGCGACAGTTAGTAAAGGTCACTACTTGTATAACAACATAAGTCGCCGCAAGAATTCCCCAATATACATTCATGACCAGATCCGTCCAAGGCAGACCAAACAGAATCCTCCTGTAGAGAAGCAAGACTATACTTTTCTGCAGCCAGAGACTAACGACCATAAATTAGCAAAAAATGGTATTAGCAGGTGAGGGAGCCATACTATATATTATAGAAAGTCCTACTCGTGAGTATCAACTTGGATCTCGTCTCTCTCTGATAGATCTCCGTCTGACTGAAAGTATGATTATGCATGTAGACTCTTGGGACATTATTAGTGCCCCATACGAGCACTACGTGCATCATCGCTGTCCGCACCAACAGACAGAACATGCAAACCATGGTGAGATAGTCGCTGAGATTCCATTTCTAACCCCGGACTCTCCGCAAGATCAGGCGGAAAGTCATGAGGAATATGACGAGTCCGGTGAAGATATGAAGAATGTAGAGCGTTTGTAGCATGCATATGCTGGGAGAGCCATCTCGAAGTCCGTCGCACTGAAGATGAAGTCTATACGAATGGAACGCAAGTTTGCAGAGCAAAAGAGAAGGCGGTGGTTTTCCTCATGTAGTCCTCAAATATTATCTGAGAACGTAAGATCAAAGGCATCATCCAGTTTATGGGGCCGAGCACGATCTCGCACGCGGGTTTGCAGGGGGGACGGTTGAACAGATGCGGAGTTTGAGATTCTGGGGTGCTACTCGACATGTGAACTTGGGGTACTCCTACTTTCGCCCCATCAACTGAAAAGGAAGTATCTACCGTTTCATAGACATTTGCAGAAAGAAAACCAATCGCAGTTGATGACGGTACTTATATAACTTTTGGGGTTTTAATGATACATTTTCACCTTCTCTCGACTCCAGAGAGGTCCGAAGCTAGTTAGGAAGGCTGACGATCAGCGGGATGTAGCGAGGAGCGGGCGTCAACGTGGCGCAAGAGATCCTCCCCTGCCACTCATCAATCGCCACCGAAATTGAAAATTGCATTGTACAGTAAGAAACGAAGCAGTACCTGCACCTCTCCACGAATCCGGATCAGCTTTGATCCATTTCAATCATTTTTGCCAAGCCTCTTGCACATGGTGCGAAGATGATAAGACAAGAGAGTTCTCGGGGTGCGGAATAAGGCTTCTTGTGGATTGGCACGGGTTGTGTTTGATGGTGGGGAAGCGCCACAGCCGGGAAGCCGGCGCCACTCTCGGGAGGTGGGCAATATTCAGCCGTAAAGTGCTTGCATTGATGAAGGTGCAGTACATCATCTTTCAATTGACACAAACCCCTGGGAAAAGATTCCACGGCTTGCACGATTACGGAAGGAGCTCGACGCGGAGTTGCGCCTTACGTTTCCGTGCTGATTCAGCTCCCTCGCGGGAACTTAGAGTTTGCAAGTGCGACCCCACAAGGGCTGTGACTGGTGCAATCAGCTGCCATGCTGACGGCGTGATGCAAACAATCTTGTTTCTATGTCTTCGCTCGTGGTAGCGGTCTAGCTCAAATCAGGTTTACTCTCGAGCCGACACGTTCAATCGTCCAGAGGCTTTAAGAAATCTTGACTGGGCCTTAGCACGAGATTCGTCGAAGTGCAGGTTAGCACCGGAAGTTTCTAGCCAGATATTCAATTTGAGATCCGATCATGCTCTTCGCATCTCTGCTCGTGGGCGTCGTCCTCGTCATCTCGAGAGGTTCCGCGGGCGCAGTTCCACTCAAAGAATCTCGAGGTATCAGCGGAGAAGTGGCTGCTGTACGTGAGTACTTTTATGTTGGCGGTAGTTATGTCAACACGAGCTCGGGACACCTCTTCTCAAACCAGATGTATGTAGAAAGGTTGACCCCATTGAGGCCGTGTCAGCCGTATCCTTTGGTATTCATCCATGGACAAGCGCAAACCGGAACGGTAAGTCCTCTCAGCCGAGGAAATTTGGAGTTAAAAGCTAAAATGCATTTCAGAACTGGTTGAACAAACCGGATGGCGGGCCTGGATGGGCAACATTCTTCCTGAACAAAGGCTACATTGTCTACATCCTTGATCAAACGGAGAGGGCAAGAAGCGCGTGGAACCCAACTGGCAACACTACGATGACGACATATTCTGCGGAAATTATTGAGCAGCGGTTCACTGCTCCGCAGAACTTCAGTCTTTGGCCACAAGCTGCTCTTCACACTCAATGGCCTGGAGTAAGTGACTGCATTCTATCTCGCTACAGTGGCTGACATCTCTCAGACTGGACTCATGGGTGATCCTATTTTTGACGAGTACTATGCGTCAAATGTGGAGTTCCAATCCAATATTGTGATTCAAGAGACGAAAATGCAGGCTGCTGGCTCAGCATTACTCAACAAGATCGGCCCCGCAGTTCTCATCTCACATTCACAGGGTGGACTCATGCCCTGGGTGATCGCTGATGCTGTCCCAAAGCTGGTGAAAGCAATCGTTAGCATCGAGCCCACTGGCCCACCATTCATTGATGCCATTTTCTCGACAGGAATGACTCGGCCGTGGGGACTTACGGACATCCCACTCACATATTCTCCGGTTCCTACCAACTCCACGGCGCCTTTGCAGACTCAGATAGTTGCCAATAATGGCACAGGATCTGGGACCTGTCTCATTCAGGCATCACCAGCACGACAATTAGTAAATTTCAAAGATATTCCCGTACTTCTAGAAACTAGCGAAGCGAGTTATCATGCCGTCTATGATGACTGCACATACGAGTTCTTGATACAGGCAGGAGTTCCAGCGCAGCGTTTGAAGTTGGCTGATATTGGGATTCATGGAAATGGGCATCTGCACTTCATGGAAAAGAACAGCGATGAGATTGCAGTTGTTCTTGAAGCATGGATTAAGAAGACTGTTGAATAAGTATTGACCTGAACTTGCTTGCCTTGACATCGAAAACCGCAGTCGGGTGTTGAAAATTGGGCAGCGTACTCGCTATGGTAAAGCTAGAAGCAAAAAATTTGTTTGACTTTGAGCTGCAAACTCATTTTTAGGATACTCAACATGCAGCACCGCCATTTTGCTACCGATATAGACAGATAAACGAATTCGTGGGGATAATCTACAACAAGACATCTGATCAAGGACTCTAATTTGTCATGTACAGTACTTTATACTCGGTTGTCTAGGGTAGTTTCCCGCACCACCCCCTTGCACCTTCCTCCTTCAGCCGCCGACTCGGAAGCACTTAATCAACAGTATAACCCCTGGTCAATCTAATCCCTTGCTACAAGGTTTGTATCCAATAAGATCCACTTGCTACGTACCTTCTCGGCAGTAGGATTCGCACAAATCCTGCGCGATTGACATGGATAAAGAAGTTATCTGGAGCTACTGCAGTCTGTAAAGGAGTTTCCTGGATGAATTCACAAATTGTTCCCACTTTTCGTAAAGGAGGACGATCTGTAAGGATAGCAGATAACCCAAAGATTAAGATATATACCCGACATGCTTCCTCCAAAAATTCTCTCAGCACTTCAAGTGACTTCCTAATCCGCTCAGAACCAGAAACATCACTAAAACTCAAAACATATTCCCTGGTATATCGGACATCTCCCAACATGCAACTCTTCTTCAAAGCCTTCATTCCCACGGTTTGCGTCATCCTGCCGATAATTCCCCCCGTCATCAGTTCGCCTTTGGAGGGCAGTGCTGCGCTATGCTGTGATCGGAATTGCCCTTCAACTTGCGGTGATGTATGCCACGTCCTCTTTACTTCTTTTGAGATATAGCCTTTGTGCTGACTGGTCTCTTCAGGCTGATCGCAATTGCCTTAAGCCGTGTCCGTCTTTTTAAAGCCAAGGGCTGAGCACTGCTAGAGTTGACGACGCTTGTGGTGTATGTAAAAGTAGGGAAAACTTGAGGGAATCTGGGTGGTGATTCGTCTGAAGTGGGAGATAGACGAGATGCATTGGAAGCGTTGAAACGAAGTTACACCTGAATCACTCCAATGGATGTTTCCACATTTTGGTTTTAGAGATTTTCAGCCCATGGGTTTCGTCAACGAAAACATACTGTAGACGGAAATGGGCATACCCAGCAATTCTCACACGTGATAATGTACACTTTGATGGGAAGTTCTTTTCCAATTGAAATCAGCGCGCAAATTTTGCGGAATCTCAAAGATTAAACTCTCAAGCATTTCCTAAAACTCGCAAAACTGTTCCAAAACGTAACGCAGTCTTGAAAAGTTCAAGTGATCTGTCGGTTTTGTCTTTCACATTGTCTTTCCCTTTTTCAGTCCAA
>Ga0302325_10023160_pt1 | contig 12961 bp, 11 predicted proteins | sample Palsa_T0_2_FD_201948 | JGI IMG/M metagenome (GOLD analysis project Ga0302325, IMG submission 201948) | Peat permafrost microbial communities from Stordalen Mire near Abisko, Sweden - Palsa_T0_2 | ecosystem: Environmental > Terrestrial > Soil > Palsa > Peat permafrost | place: Sweden: Abisko... | reverse complement strand
GGGGCGGCCCGACCGCGGCCAGAGGCGCCTCGCGGGGCGGCGAAAAAGCCGCCGCGCCGAGGGACTGCTCCGGGGATGACGTGTCACTCATTGCGGCCGATTCGACCTCTCTGGTGGGTTATTCCGCACAAGTCAGAATCGCCGTTTGCGCGCGGGTCGAAGCTTCGGCTCGAGACCACGCACGATGACAATTCGGCCCTTCGGATCAGTCCGACTCACGGCCAGACTGGCTTGAATGGTCCAACATTTAGCGGCCTCGGTCAATTCAGCCGCCACATCTCGACCCTTGGGAAAGAGGCCAATGGCCCCCTTTTTCAACAGCGGATATGCCAAAGCCAGCAGCTTCGGCAGCGGCGCCAGCGCCCTCGCCGTCACGGTGTCGATGCGTTCGGGAAGATTTTTGGCAAAGTCCTCGGCCCTCACGGCATGGACGACAGCGGGTGCGCCGGTGGCGTGGACCGCCTCGCGGAGAAAGGCCGCCTTCTTGCCATTGCTTTCCACGAGATGCACCCGAGCGTCCGCCGTTTCCGCCAGGCCACACGCGATCACCAAGCCCGGAAACCCTGCGCCGGAGCCGAGATCAGCCCAGATGCGGGCGTCCGGCGCGAGCGGCAGAAGCTGCAGCGAATCGGCGATGTGGCGGGTCCAGAGTGTCGGCTCGGTCGACGGTGCGATCAGATTGATCCGCTGCTGCCAATCGGTGAGCACCGCGACGAAACGGTCGAGACGCGCGGTTGTTTCACGTGAAACAGAAGTGAGCGCCAATGCGAGATCGCGATCGCCGGCGCTCATGCCGCGCCGCGATCGCGCTTGCGCCCTTTGCTGCTTTGGCGGTGCATTTGCGCGACGAGCAACGTCAACGCAGCCGGCGTGATGCCATCAAGGCGGCCGGCGTGACCGATGGTGCGCGGCCGATGCGCTTGCAGCTTATGGCGCACTTCGTTGGATAGTCCAGGCAGCGTGGAATAGTCGATGTCTTCCGACAAAACGAGACTTTCATCGCGGCGATAGGATTCCACATCGGCGGCCTGCCGATCGAGATAAACCGCGTATTTCGCGTCAATCTCCAATTGCTCGGCGGTCTTTGCGTCGAGCTCGCCGAGGCGCGGCCAAATCCGTGCAAGATCGCCAATGCCAACATCGGGATAAGACAAAATCTCGAACGCCGAGCGGCGCTGTCCGTCCTTGCGCAACGAAAGGCCCTGCCGTGCAGCCTCGTTCGGCGTCACCGTCAATTCTTGCGCCATCGCCCGCGCCGCCTGCAGCGCAACCATTTTCGCGCGATGCGCCAGCGCGCGCTCCTGGCCGACACAGCCCAGCGCGATACCCTTATCGGTGAGCCGCTGATCGGCATTATCCGCCCGGAGCGCCAGGCGGTATTCGGCACGCGAGGTGAACATGCGGTAGGGCTCGGTGACGCCGCGCGTCACCAGATCGTCGACCATCACGCCGAGGTAGCCTTCGGCGCGGTCGAACACGATTGCTGCTCCGGCGCCGCTACCCGCTGCCGCATTAAGACCGGCGATCAGGCCTTGCGCCGCGGCCTCCTCATAGCCGGTCGTACCGTTGATCTGGCCGGCGAGAAAAAGGCCCGGCAGACGCTTGGTTTCCAGGGACGGATGCAGCTCGCGCGGATCGACGTGATCGTATTCGATGGCATAGCCCGGTCGCACGATACGTGCCTGTTCGAGCCCCGGAATGGAGGCAACAAGCGCGCGCTGAACCTCTTCGGGCAAAGATGTCGAGATGCCGTTCGGATAAACCGTCGTGTCGTCGAGGCCTTCCGGCTCGAGAAATATCTGATGGCCGTCGCGCTCGCCGAAACGGACGATCTTGTCCTCGATCGAGGGGCAATAGCGCGGGCCGCGGCTTGTGATCCGGCCGGAATACATCGGGGAGCGGTGCACGTTTTCGCGGATGATGGCGTGCGTTGCCGGCGTCGTGCGCGTGATGCCGCATTTCACCTGCGGGTTGGCGATGCGCGTCGTCAGCGTCGAAAACGGCTGCGGCGGCTCGTCGCCGGGCTGCATTTCGACCGCCGCCCAATTGATCGTGGTGCCGTCGAGCCGCGGCGGCGTGCCGGTCTTCAGGCGCCCGAGCGCGAAGCCCGCGCGCTCGAGCGTGGCCGACAGGCCGGCGGACGGCGCCTCACCGACGCGGCCCGCCGGAATTTGACGGTCGCCGATATGGATCAGGCCGCGCAGGAACGTGCCCGTGGTCAGCACCACGGCTTCCGCGCCGAAGCTACGGCCATCCGCTAGCAGTACGCCGGTCACACGGCGATCGGTCAGAAGATCGTCGACCTCGCCCTCGATCACCGTCAGGTTCGCCGTGAGCCGCAGCGCCTCCTGTATGACCCCCGCGTAAAGCTTGCGGTCGGCTTGGGCGCGTGGGCCGCGCACGGCCGGCCCCTTGCGGCGATTGAGCAAGCGGAAGTGAATGCCGGCCGCATCTGCCGCGCGGCCCATCAGGCCATCCAGTGCATCGATTTCGCGCACCAGGTGGCCTTTGCCGAGGCCGCCGATGGAGGGGTTGCAGGACATGGCGCCGACGGTGGCAAACCGCTGGGTGATCAGCGCCGTTCGGGCGCCCACGCGCGCGCCCGCGGCCGCGGCCTCGCAGCCGGCGTGGCCGCCCCCAACCACAATCACATCGAAGCCGGAATGCATCGCGTTCTCCACTCGGCGCGCTTGTAACGAACGTCGATTCCGCGGTCAAAATCAGAGCCCGAAACAGACCCCTTGTTTCACGTGAAACATGCCACCCGGCTACCGACGTTAACGAATCATTTACCAATGCAGAAGTCGAGGAAGATGACGTCGAGGACGTCCTCGACGTCGACGCGGCCGGTGAGGCGGCCAAGGGTGGTGGCCGCCGAACGCAAGTCCTCGGCGATGAGCTCTTCGCGCCCCGAGGCGCCTTGGGCCAACGCACGGTCCAGCGCCGAAACCGTTTCCTCAAGCGCCCGGCGATGCCGCGCCCGGGTGACGATCGCGGTCTCCGTCGCCGCGAAATAGTCACGGGTATAGGCCGTCAGCGCCGTGACCAGAGGGTCCATTCCGGCCCCGGTCGTCGCCGAAATCGAGAAGCATTGAGCGAACCGTGATTCATTACTTATCCACAGCTTATCCACACCCCGATCGATCTTGTTTTTCAACACCCAAGTCGTTGATTTAGAGAGATTTTCTTCGATATCCCCCGCGTCTCCGCCAATGGCTGATCCGTCAGTGACCCACAGCACCAAATCGGCGGCCGACGCACGCCCGCGAGCCCGGCGAATACCCTCCTGCTCCACTGGGTCACTGCTTTCCCGGATGCCAGCCGTATCGAGCAACGTAACCGGATAGCCGTCGAGGTTCAGGTGCACCTCGATGACATCGCGGGTGGTCCCGGGATAGGGCGAGACAATGGCCGCCTCGCGCCGAGCGAGCCGATTGAGCAGCGTCGATTTCCCGGCATTCGGCGGCCCCGCTATCGCGACGACGAGGCCGTCGCGCAGACGCTCGCCGCGGCCGCTATCGGCCAGCGATGCTGCGATCTCTTCGCACAATTGCTGCGCAGCAATTAGCGCCGGACCGAGCAGATCCTCCGGCACATCAATCTCATCCGAAAAATCGATACGGGCCTCGACCAGGGCTAAAGCTTCGATGATTTTCTGCCGCCACGTCTCGGCGCGGTCGCCGATCAGGCCCTTGAGCTGGCGGAACGCTTGTCGTCGCTGCGCCGGCGTCTCCGCCGCGATCAGATCGGCCAGGCCCTCGACCTCCGTGAGGTCGAGTCGGCCGTTGTCGAACGCGCGGCGGGTGAACTCACCCGGTTCAGCCGGCCGCAATCCCTCGATCGCCCCCAGCGCGTCGAACACAGCGGCAATGACCGCATGACCGCCATGAAGCTGAAACTCGGCCATGTCCTCGCCGGTCTCGCTGTGCGGCGCCGGGAACCAGAGCGCTAGCGCTTCGTCGATTACCTCGCCGCTTTTCGGATCGCGCACACGCGCGAGCGCTGCCTGCCGCGGCGGCGGCACGCGGCCGATCAGCCGTTCCAGTGCCAGCCGCACATTGGGGCCGCACAAACGCACCACCGCAATCGCCGCGGGCGGCCGGCCGGAGGAGAGGGCAAAGATGGTGGGGCGAGCATCCGGCATGAACGACACCGATGGCGCGAAGCTGATTGCAGGTAAAGGCAAAAGGCCGAAATTATTGCAAACGGCGCGAGGATGCGGCGCAAGCAGCAAACGCAGTGCACAGCGACAGGACATTAAGGCCCAAGGCACGCCTGTCTTGCGGCTTTGCCATCTTCGTAATACAACTGCCGAATGAAAACCTTGACCATCCGGCTTCCGGACGCGCTGATCTCCCAAATTGAGGTCGAGTCGCGCAGACGCAAGCTGTCGAAATCAGACGTTGTCCGCGAACGCTTGACGGGTGATGCCGCACCGTCGCGACAACGACACGCGGCACTTGATGCCATCGCCGACCTCATCGGTTCAGTGGACGGACCGCCTACCGACCTGGGCGCGAACAAGAAAAAATACCTGGCGACCGGCTATGGCCGCAAACGTCCTCGTTGACGCGGGATTCCTGGTCGCGCTGCTTAACCGCCGAGAGGCCAGTCATCGGTGGGCAGTTGACCAGTCGCCGCACCTGCCACCGCCCTGGAAGACATGTGAGGCGGCCTTATCGGAAGCATTTTACCTCTTGGGAACGGAAGGCAGTCCTGCCCTTGTCGCGTTGCTCAGACGTCGCGCCGTCGTCTGCGCCTTCGATCTGGCTGAGCACATCGAAGAGGTGCTCAAGCTGATGCAGAAGTATCCGGATGTCCCGATGAGTTTTGCCGATGCCTGCCTCGTCCGAATGACCGAAACGCTGGCGGACCCCATCCTTGTTACGATAGACGGAGACTTCCGCATTTACCGTCGGCACGGGCGACGGACCATTCCCTGCGCGATGCCACACTGACGCCGATTACTCGAACCAGGCTGCATTCCGCATCCATTTGGCGGCAATGTCGTTATGGTTTCGCAGCCCAAGATCCTTAGGCATCCGATGCCTAGCAAAACGAAACTGCTCCCATGACCTCGTTTCCGCACGCCGCCGCGCACCAAAACCGCCTCGCGCAAGAGACAAGCCCATATTTGCTCCAGCACAAGGACAACCCCGTGCAGTGGTGGGCGTGGGGACCCGACGCGCTGGCGGAGGCGAAGCGTAACAATAAACCGATCCTGCTTTCGGTCGGCTATGCGGCCTGTCACTGGTGCCACGTGATGGCGCACGAAAGCTTCGAGGACGACGCCACCGCGGCGGTGATGAACGAGCTGTTCGTCAACATCAAAGTCGATCGCGAGGAACGCCCCGACATCGATCAGATCTACATGGCCGCGTTGCATCATCTCGGCGAGCAGGGCGGCTGGCCGCTCACCATGTTCCTCACGCCCGCCGGCGAACCGATCTGGGGCGGCACCTATTTTCCGAATTCCTCGCGCTATGGCAAACCGGCCTTCGTCGACGTGCTGCGTGAGGTCGCAAGGCTGTTCCGCGAGGAGCCACAGAAGATCGAGCACAACCGCGCGGCGTTGATGGACGCGCTCGCCGCGACCGCAAGGAAGCCCGGCACCGTCACGATCGGCGTGGCCGAACTCGACAATGCCGCGCGTCAGCTCGGCGGCCTGATCGATCCGGCGAATGGCGGCACGCGCGGCGCGCCAAAATTCCCGCAGGCGGCTTTGTTCGAGCTTCTGTGGCGCGCCGGCCTGCGCACCGGCGAAGCCCGTTATTTCGCCGCCGTGGATATCACTTTGCACCATATCTGCGAGGGCGGGATTTACGATCATCTCGGCGGCGGCTTCTCGCGCTATTCGGTCGACGAGCGCTGGCTCGTCCCGCATTTCGAGAAGATGCTCTACGACAACGCCCAGCTCCTGGAATTGCTGGCGATCGCGCATCTGCGCTTCGGCAAGCCGCTGTACCGGGCGCGCGCCCGCGAGACGGTCGGCTGGCTCACGCGTGAGATGACCACAGGCGAGGGCGGCTTTTGCGCTTCGCTCGATGCCGATTCCGAAGGCGAGGAAGGAAAGTTCTATGTGTGGTCCTACGACGCGGTGATCGAAGCGCTCGGCAGCGAGGACGGCGAGTTCTTCGCCCGCCATTACGATGTGACGCCGCAGGGCAATTTCGAAGGCCACAACATCCTCAACAGGCTCAAGCCGCCGCCGCGCAGCGACGCCGACGAGGCGCGGCTCGCCGCGCTGCGGGCAAAGCTCCTCGCCGTGCGCGCGACCCGCGTGCGCCCCGGCCTCGATGACAAGGTGCTGGCCGACTGGACCGGACTGATGATCGCTTCGCTCGCCAATGCGAGCCCGATGCTCGCTGAGCCGTCATGGCTCGATATCGCCCAGCGCGCTTTCGACTTTATCGTTCGCGCGATGACGCGCGGCGACCGGCTCGGTCACTCATGGCGCGCGGGGCAGTTGAAGTTTCCCGGACTTGCGTCCGATTACGCGGCGATGATACGCGCGGCGCTTGCGCTCCACGAAGCGACCGGCGGGCAGGGTTATATCGACCAGGCGCTCGCATGGCAGCGGTCGCTCGATCGCGATTACGCCGACGCCGATACGGGAACGTATTATCTCACTGCCGCCGATGCCGAAGCCCTCGTGATCCGGCCGGCGTCAACCGCCGACGAGGCAACGCCGAACCACAACGCGGTGGCGGCGCAAAACCTGATCCGGCTGGCGTTATTGGCAGGTGACGATGCATGGCGCGCCAAGGCCGACCGGCTGATCGCGGCGATCGCGCCGGCGACGGTCGAGAATCTTTACATGCATATGGCGCTTCTCAACGCCATCGATCTGCGGCTGCGCGCCGCCGAGATCGTGGTGACCGGGGAGGGAGAGCGCGCCGGGGCGCTTCTCGCCGCGGCGCGCGTGTTACCACCGCTCGACCGGATCGTGTTTCATGCGCGGTCCGCGGAGGCTTTGCCGCCGTCGCATCCGGCCATGCAGCAGGTCCGCGCGGCGGCGGGGCCGCAAGCCTTTGTCTGCGTCGGGGAAACCTGCTCGCTGCCGGTGACCGATCCGGCCGGCCTGCCGCGTGCCATCGAGGCGGCGCGACAGAGTTGATCGGCGCAACGGGTCGACCTTTACGTATTCATCGAGTCGAAGAACTCGCTGTTGTTCTTGGTGTTGCGCAGCTTGTCGAGCAGGAAGTCAATGGCGTCCATGGTGCCCATCGGATTGAGGATGCGGCGCAACACGTACATCTTCTTGAGCTGATCGGGTGGAACGAGCAGTTCCTCCTTGCGCGTGCCCGAGCGCGTGATGTCCATCGACGGGAAGGTGCGCTTGTCGGCGACCTTGCGGTCGAGGATGAGCTCGGAATTGCCGGTGCCTTTGAACTCTTCGAAGATCACTTCGTCCATGCGGCTGCCGGTATCGATCAGCGCGGTGGCGATGATGGTGAGCGAGCCGCCTTCCTCGATGTTGCGCGCGGCGCCGAAGAAGCGCTTCGGGCGCTGCAGCGCGTTGGCGTCGACACCGCCGGTGAGTACCTTGCCCGACGACGGCACGACGGTGTTATAGGCGCGGCCGAGCCGCGTGATCGAATCGAGCAGGATCACCACATCGCGGCCGTGCTCGACCAGGCGCTTGGCCTTTTCGATCACCATCTCGGCGACCTGGACGTGGCGCACTGCCGGCTCGTCAAAGGTCGAGGAGATCACCTCGCCCTTCACCGAGCGCTGCATGTCGGTGACTTCTTCCGGCCGTTCGTCGATCAACAGCACGATCAGATAGCATTCCGGGTGGTTGTGCGTGATCGAGTGCGCGATGTTTTGCAGGAGCACGGTCTTGCCGGTGCGCGGCGGCGACACGATCAGCGCGCGCTGGCCCTTGCCGACCGGCGCGACAATGTCGATGACACGAGCGGAGAGATCCTTCTTGGTCGGATCCTCGAATTCCATCTTCAGCCATTGGTCCGGATAGAGCGGCGTCAGATTGTCGAAATTGACCTTGTGGCGCGCCTTCTCCGGGTCTTCGAAATTCAGCGAATTGACCTTGAGCAACGCGAAGTAGCGTTCGCCTTCCTTGGGGCTACGAATATGCCCGTCGATGGTGTCGCCGGTGCGCAGCCCGAAACGGCGGATCTGCGACGGTGAGACGTAAATGTCGTCGGGTCCGGGCAGATAATTTGCTTCCGGCGAGCGCAGGAACCCGAAGCCGTCCGGCAGCACCTCGACGACGCCCTCACCGACAATGTCGGTTTCGCGGGCGGAAAGTTGCTTGAGGATGCCGAACATCAGCTCCTGCTTGCGCATGGTCGAAGCGTTCTCGACCTGAAGCTCTTCGGCGAAGGAGACGAGCTCCGCCGGAGTTTTGGTCTTAAGTTCTTGGAGTTTCATTTCCTGCATACAGAATGTCCTATGGAAATCGGGCCAGCGGCGGGGGTGGGTCGCAGAGTCGCTGGCGGAAGAGAGAGAAAGTCGTAGGTCTTGGGTCGCGAGGGGTTTGGGGCCCCGGTCCCGATGCACCAGCCGACTCCAATCCATTGGAGCCAGAACTCAATTGCATCCGCCTACGTTCGGTGGGATTTCGCAAACATAAGAAAAGCCTGCACTTTGCGCAAGTGCCGAGAGGCCTTGTTCACTGCCAACGCTGGCAGCTCAAAACGGTTTCAGCACCACAAGAAGGACGATCGCGATCATAATGATCGTCGGTACTTCATTGATTACCCTATAGAATTTCTGCGAATTCCGGTTCTGATCGGCGCCGAATTCCTTGACCCAAATGGCAAACAATCCATGCACCGCCGTGAGCACGATCACCAGCGCCAGCTTGGCCTCCAGCCAGCCCGACGCGAACCACCCATAGCGAGAATCAGGCCCGTGCCAGGCAAGCCACAGCCCGAGCACCCAGGTCGCTATCATCGCTGGATTGATGATGCCGCGTAACAGTCGGCGCTCCATCAGCTTGAAGGTTTCCGACTGCACCGATCCCTTTTCGGCGGCGCAGTGATAGACGAACAGCCGCGGCAGATAGAGCATCCCCGCCATCCAGGCGATCACCGCAATAATGTGAAATGCCTTAATCCACGCGTAAGTATCCACCGTCTTTCCCCGTGCTTCGTTTCCGAATGTCTCAGCCGCGCGCCAGCGCGCCGCGAACGCGTGCAATGAGCTGCTCGACGTGCGCGATCGGCGTGTCCGGCAGCACGCCATGGCCGAGATTGAAAATGAACGGTCCTCGCGAAAACGCCTCGAGGATCGCATCGATCGACCGATCAAGCGCCGCGCCGCCGATCGACAGCGCCAACGGATCGAGATTACCTTGAAGCGGTTTGCGCGACTGGACGCGATCGCGTGCGAAACCAAGCTCCACCGTCCAGTCTATTCCGACCGCGTTGACGGCAACGGCATCGAGATAGCGTGCGAGCCCGGTTGCGGCGCCGCGGGGAAAGCCGATGATGGCGGCATCCGGGACATGCGCGCGTACCGCCGCCACGATCCGGGCGCAGGGTTCAATACACCATCGCCGAAACTCATCGTCCGGCAAAATTCCGGCCCAGGTATCGAAAATCTGTACCGCGTCGACTCCTGCCGCGAATTGCCGGATTAGATAACTCGTGGAGGCCTCGACCAGCTTATCGATCAATTTCGCAAACGCGTCGGGAAACTGATAGGCAAACCGCCGGGCGGGAAGTTGGTCGACAGTTCCGATCCCTGCGATCATGTAGGTCGCCAAGGTCCACGGCGCACCGCAGAATCCAAGGAGCGCCACCGCGGGCGGCAGCTCCTGCTTCACCCGTCCGATAGCCTCGTAAACCGCCTCCAGCCGCGCGTGGTCGATTTCCCAGTTAAGTCTACTCAGCGCTGCGGGGTCCTTGAGTGCATCAAGCCGCGGGCCTTCACCATCCTCGAAAGTTACACGCTGCCCGAGCGCATGCGGCACGACCAGAATATCGGAAAAAAGGATTGCCGCATCGAAGCCGAAGCGCCGGATCGGCTGCAAAGTCACTTCCGCCGCGCGCTGCGGGTTAAAACACAGATCGAGGAAGTTTCCCGCTTTTTCACGAATAGCGCGGTATTCCGGAAGGTATCGTCCAGCCTGCCGCATAAGCCAGATCGGCGGAACAGGCTCACAGTCGCCTGCAAGCACGCGAAGAAGCGGTTTGTTCACAGATTTACCCGTCACGCTCCCATCCTAAACTCAATCAATCTAATAGAGTCTGTTGTGGTAGTTGGACGGTTGATTGGACTCATGCATTTGTACCCACACGTCATCCACAGTCGACATACATATTCCCGCTAAACGTCTCACGGTTTTAATTGTGATCATTCGCTATATGTACCGCGGCTCTTTGCGGTGTTTTGGGCGTGTTGTCGGTATGCTATGCACATTTCACCGATACTCCAGCCGAGCGATCGCTTCCACGAGCGGAGTGAGACAGGTGTGGACGGATTCGACACCGCATTGCCTATTATGGTTGCGCGGCACCTCGAGCCATGGCCTTGTCCCCACGGATCGACAGGTTATCAACTTATCCGATGACGCCCGCCGCCGGTCATTTTCATTTGCATTTGATCTCCGATTCGACCGGAGAGACCCTAATTACGGTCTCGCGCGCCGCTGCGGCGCAATATACGAAGGTCACGCCGGTCGAGCACGTGCATCCGCTTGTCCGAACGGCAAAGCAACTCGATCGGGTGCTGACCGAGATTGAGGAATCGCCCGGCATCGTGCTCTACACTTTGCTTCAACGGAATCTGGCCGACAGGCTGGAGGAAAAGTGCCGTGAGCTCGGTCTGCCGTGCCTGTCGGTCCTCGACCCGGTCCTGCACCTATTCCAGGCCTATCTCGGCGCCGAATCCACGCACAAGGTTGGCGCCCAGCACACGCTCAACGCCGATTATTTCCGCCGCATCGACGCGCTCAATTACACTATGATGCATGACGACGGTCAGCAGGCCGACGATCTCGAAGAAGCCGACGTGTTGCTGATCGGCGTGTCACGGACCTCGAAGACGCCGACCTCGATCTATCTCGCCAACCGTGGCGTGAAGACAGCAAACATACCGCTGGTGCCGGGCGTGCCGTTGCCCGCCGGCATCGAACGGCTCAAGCGCCCGCTGGTCGTGGGTCTGTTCGCAACACCCGAGCGCATCGTGCAAATTCGACAGAACCGGCTGCTTGGGCTGAAGGCGCACCGTGACAACGACAAATATATCGATCAGCAGGCGGTAGCCGAGGAAATTGCCACCTCGCGGCGGTTGTGCACGAAACACAATTGGCCGTTGATCGATGTTACGCGGCGTTCGATCGAGGAAACCGCGGCGGCGGTCCTTGCACTCCTCGGGGACCGTCGCCGGCACATGGCTTCGTAAGCCATGCCGCTGTGGCTTGCCTCGCATCCGCTCGTGCTCGCATCGAGAAGCACGGCGCGACGGGCGTCGCTCGAGGCCGCCGGCGTTCCGATCGAGCTGCATCCGGCGGATCTCGACGAGAGAAGCGCGGAACAAGAGGCGCCATCCCGGATGCCCACTGCAATCGCGGCGCTCCTGGCCCGCAAGAAGGCGTCCCGTGTCGCGGGGTTATTCCCCGGCCGGTTGGTTCTCGGCGCCGACCAGACCTTGGCGCTCGATGAAAAGCGCTTTGCCAAGCCGGCCGATCGCGCAACCGCCCGGTCCCAGCTGCGCGCGCTTGCCGGCCGCAGCCATGAACTTCATTCGGCGATTGCGTTCGTGCAGGATGGAAATGTGCTGTTCGAATATGTGGGTACGGCGCGGCTGACGATGCGCACGCTCTCCGATCGGTTCCTCGATCTCTATCTCGACGCCGTCGGAGACGTCGCGACCGAAAGCGTGGGCGCCTACCAGATCGAAGGGCCGGGCATCCAGCTTTTCGAGCGCGTGGACGGCGACTACTTCACCATCCTTGGGTTACCGCTGATGGCGGTGCTCGATTTTCTGCGTCGGCGCGGATGCCTTCTCGCATGAGCGCGCAACGCCCATTCGTCCTTTGCCTGACGGGTTCGCTCGGCATGGGCAAATCGCGGACCGCAAAGTTCTTCGCCGAGGAAGGCGTGCCGGTGCACGATTCCGATGCGGTCGTGCACGCGCTTTACGAAGGGGAAGCCGTGCCGCTCGTCGAGCGGGCGTTTCCCGGAGCGGCCGCCAGCGGCAAAGTCGACCGCACCAAGCTTGCGGACATGGTGGTCGGCGACGCCGCCGCGCTCGCCCGGCTCGAAGCGATCGTGCATCCGCTGGTCAAGGCCGCGCGGGAGAAGTTCCTCGCCGAAGCGCAAGCCCGTGGTGCGCTCGTTGTCGTGCTCGACGTGCCGCTGCTGTTCGAAACCGGCGCGCAGCGCGGCTGCGATGCCGTCGTTGTGGTCTCGGCGCCGCCCGAAATGCAACGGCGGCGCGCTCTGGAGCGGCCCGGCATGACCGAGGAAAAGTTCGCCGCGCTGGTCGCTAAGCAGATGCCGGATGCGGAAAAGCGCCGGCATGCGGACTTTATCGTGGACAGTTCGCGATCATTGGAGCACGCCCACGCCCAGGTGCGCGACATCCTGCGGGTTGTGGCTAAACTACGGGAAGGCGCCGGTGATTCGTGACGGACCGGCGGCCTAGGCCACAGGCGGCGTGAGAGGTTGATGCGCGAGATTGTGCTCGATACCGAGACCACGGGTCTCGATCCGCTGGACGGCCATCGCCTAGTCGAGATCGGTTGCATCGAGCTGATCAACCGCATTCCCTCCGGCCAAACCTTCCACCAGTATTTCAATCCTCAGCGTGGCATGCCGGCGGAGGCGTTCGCGGTTCACGGCCACAGCGAGGAATTCCTCAGAGACAAGATGTTTTTCGCGGAGGTGGCGGACGACCTGATCGCATTTCTCGGCGATGCACCGCTGGTCATCCACAATGCCGCGTTCGACCTCGGATTCCTCAATGCCGAGCTCGACCGCGCGGGCCG
>Ga0302325_10023159_pt1 | contig 12961 bp, 8 predicted proteins | sample Palsa_T0_2_FD_201948 | JGI IMG/M metagenome (GOLD analysis project Ga0302325, IMG submission 201948) | Peat permafrost microbial communities from Stordalen Mire near Abisko, Sweden - Palsa_T0_2 | ecosystem: Environmental > Terrestrial > Soil > Palsa > Peat permafrost | place: Sweden: Abisko... | reverse complement strand
CTTACTATTACAACGAATCAAGCAAACGCGGGCCCGTGGGGATCATTACTTACAAGTGGGTCGACATGCAGAAAGATTCGGGTGTGCTGGACATCGAACGCGGCCAGCTCGACCAAAAGCTCGACCGGGTCTGGCAAACCGACACTTCGGTCAGCAACAAATCCTGGGGCTACATCGAGCACGATACCTTCAAAACCCCGGAATTCATCGTCCATCAACTAGTGGATATCGTAAGCAAAAATGGAAATCTGTTGATGAACATCGGGCCCCGTTCCGACGGCACCATCCCCGATGAGGTGCAACACGTATTGCTGGATGTAGGCAGTTGGCTCAAGGTAAATGGCGATGCCATCTACGGAACGCGGCCCTGGACCACCTACGGCGAAGGCCCGACCAAGGTTGCAGCCGGGTCCTTCCAGGACACCAAGACCCAGGAATATACCCCGGAGGACTTCCGCTTCACCACCAAAGGCAACAACCTCTATGCGATCGAGTTCGCGTGGCCTTCGGGCACGGAAGCCGTGATTCATTCCGTAGCCGGGAACGGGCTCAAAGGAAGGCAAATTCAATCGGTAGCCCTGCTCGGCTCGAGCGCACCGCTCTCCTACAAGCTGCAAGCCGACGGTCTGCACCTCCAGTTGCCATCAAAGCCCGCGCAAGGTTACGCGTATGCTTTCTGTATTGCGCTGGACAATCCACCTCAATAAGACTCCGCCTGTGTCGGAGAAACCGAAGGGTGCCCCGCATCACCAGCTTACGGGCTGCCCCCGCTGCAAAGTGCGGACGCGAATGCCGCTGCCCGCAAGCTTCTTTTCCAACTCCTCCGGATGTCCGGTCAGCATGGGAAAAGTCCCGTAATGCATAGGGATGATCTCTTTGACGCCCAGCATCCGGGCAGCGTACGCGGCCTCTTCCGGACCCATGGTGAAGTGGTCCCCAACCGGTAAGAACGCCAGTTCCGGATGGTAAATCTCGGCGTACAGTTTCATGTCGGAAAAAATAGCCGTGTCTCCTGCAAAGTACGCGCGGCGCCCGTCCTTCAAGGTCAAAATGTATCCCGCCGCTTCGCCTCCATAGACGGTGTTGTCGCCATCCTGAATAGAAGAGCTGTGCAATGCATGCGTCATCGTGAGTTTGACAAAACCCAAATCAACCGTGCCACCTTTGTTCATGCCAACTGTATTCTTCACCCCTTTGGAGCCAGCCCAGGAAGTGATTTCGAAAATGCCGACCACCCTGGAGTCGAACTTGTTTGCCAACTGCACCAGGTCCGCCACATGGTCGAAGTGGCCATGCGAAACAGCAATAGCATCCGCCCGTTTGATTTCATAGCCCGCCGGGTAGGCTGGATTTCCCGTAATCCAGGGATCCAAAACCAAAACCTCTCCAGTCTCAAACTGAATCTCAAAAGCGGCGTGTCCCAGCCAGGTAATCTGTATCATGCTCGATCCTCTCCGTCCCTTCTCGTCACTATGATGCAATACCGGCATGCACTGCAAGTTCAGTGACTTCTGGGGGACACCTCACGAAACGGAATTTTATGTACGCTAAGCCAGTGGCTGCCCTTCAAAGGGTGCTGACGCGGCGCGATGGAGACTAACGTCAAAATCGTACTTCACTCCCACTCCACTCTATCGGCGGTTGTTTCCCGATTCCCGCGACCCGCCGGAACTCGGCAACATCGGAGCTAGTTCGGCTGTATGAGGGCATGGTCTGTTCCCCTTCACACCCATCTAAGCAGCCATGTTGCGTGCCGCAGGCTCTGCATAGGTAGTAGACATACTACGGCACACCATGATAGTAGTAGATCGTCTACTACTATGACTGAAGCCAAGCCTTATCAAAATCGCATTGAAATCCTGCAAGGGACTCTTGACTTGCTCATCCTGCAGACGCTTGCACGGACGACACAGCACGGTCACGGCATCTCGCAGGCGATTCGTGGCAGATCGAGAGATGTGTTGTCTGTTGAAACAGGATCACTTTATCCAGCTCTGCACCGGCTGCAGAAGAAGGGCTGGCTAGATGCAGAGTGGAAGATCTCCGAAAACAACCAGCGAGCCAAGTACTACTCGCTCACAAAGGCAGGAAGGAAGCAATTGGTGGCCGAGCAAAGCAAATGGCAGCTGCTGGTTCAGGCCGTCTCCGGAGTACTCGATCCCGCGTGATGAAAGGACACCTATGAACCGGCTTGAATTTATCTTCCGCAGGTTCTTCAAACGGCGAGACCTCGACCGGGAACTACACGACGAACTTGCCTCGCATATAGCGATGGAAGTGGAATCGCGCCTTCAGGCGGGTGAATCAGCTGAGACTGCACGGGTTGGGGCAAGAAAGGAGTTCGGGAATATCGGTTTGGTTATCGAAGTCACTCGCAGTCAGTGGGGATTTGCATGGGTGGAACAGGTTCTTCAAGATACCCGATACGCTGTCCGATCGTTTGCGCGAATTCCTCTATTCTCAGCCATTGTGATTGTGACATTGGCCTTGGGAATCGGTAGCTCCACAACGATTTTCAGCTTACTAGACGGTATATTGCTGCGCGCGCTGCCCTTTCCAGAGTCGAACCGACTCGTGATGCTGTGGGAGCTCCCTCCTGACACGCACAAGCCGAACGTCGTCAATCTTAAAAACTTTGTTGCGTGGAAGCAACGAAATCACTCCTTTAAGTCGATGGCAGCGTACGTGACCTGGCCGCTGAATCTTCTCTCTGACCAGGGCAGCGAACAAGTTCCTGGGCTCGCCGTTACGTCAGATTTCTTCAGCACCCTCGGTACAGCCCCATTACTGGGTAGAACATTTCGTCCAGGTGAGTACTGGCAAGATGAGCCCAACGAAGTTGTACTTAGCTTCAATGTGTGGCAGCGCCTGTTCGGCGGCAGACCCAATGTGATCGGGAAGACGATTTCAGTCCACAATAGCTATCACGAGATTATCGGCGTAATGCCGAGAGGATTTGCGCTCCCAAACTCGAAGGCAGAGCTGTACGTCCCGCAGGCGATTAACCTTAATGACGGCAGAAACTACTCAGTGGTCGCGCGTCTTCGACCAGGCATAAGCCCGGAAGCAGCGAAGGCTGAGATGGCAACGCTTGCTTCTGAGACCGCCCGAGAGAATGTGGAGTTGGATTCCGGATGGAGTGCCACGGTTATCCCCCTGCTCGAACAAGCTGTCGGTGCGATACGGCCCATCATCGTGATGCTTTTCGTGGTCGTGGGTCTGGTGCTGCTACTCGCGTGTGCGAATGTGGCGAATCTACTCTTAATGAAAGCATCGGGACGCGCGCGAGAGATCAGTGTCCGGATGGCTTTGGGCGCAAGCCGACATCGGATCCTGCGGCAACTCCTAATTGAAAATTTACTTCTGGCGATTTGCGGCGGAATTCTCGGCGTAGCGTTGGCGGCTCTGACTGTTCATCTATTGAAGACCTCGCTGCCGGCCAGCCTGAATATCCCGAGATTGAATGAAGTAACTCTCAGCATCCCTGTCCTCGTCTATTCGGCTGCTGCATCGATACTTTCAGCTGTCTTTTTCGGTCTGGCCCCGGCGTTGCAGTCTCTCAGACGCAATCTGACTCAAGATCTCCGCTCCTCAACTCGGTCAGTCACCGGAGGCCGCAGGATCAGGAGCGCTTTCGTGGTCGTAGAGCTTGCCTTGGCGCTTGTACTAGTCTCCGGAGCAGGGCTGATGGTCCGTAGCTTTCTGCAACTCACGAATGTGAATACGGGCTTTCATGCAGAAAATGTGCTGACGGCTCATATGCTCCTGTTACCGCAGGATGATCAGCGTCATGCTCAAATCGTTCGAGAAATGTTGGATCGCGTTCGAAATTTGCCCGGCGTGACTGCTGCTGGTTCGATTGGCATTCTTCCCATGGAGGGCACAAATTCAGGCACATACTACTATCGGGCGGACCGTCCGGACCCATTGCCGAGTGAACGGCCGGGAGGAGACGTTTCGATCATTACCCCCGGATATTTCGAAGCGATGCGCATTTCTATTATTCGCGGGCGTGCCTTCGACGATGAGGATCGCGCTGGACACCCGTTGGTGGCGATTCTGAACCAGAGTGCTGCACGGATGCTATTCGGAAATGAAGATGCCGTTGGTAAACGCGTTAAAGTGCAGTGGACCAAGAATGATGAAGTCACCGTTGTTGGTGTTGTTGCAGACATTCGCCATGGCGCCGTAAATTCGCCACCCGATCCCTGCATCTTTATGCCGAATGAGCAGCAGCCTTTCCCTTTTGCATCCTTAGTTGTGCGGACCACAGGAGATCCAGCGCTGCTTGAAGAAGCCATTCGAAAGCAAGTTAAAATCGTCGATCCCAACCAAGGTATTGCCAAAATAGAGTTGATGCGGCAGATGGTTTCGGATTCAATTGCCAGACCACGACTGGAAGCTCAGGTGTTGAGTGTTTTCGGACTTCTAGCCCTCGGGCTTGCTTCCCTCGGACTTTACGGCCTGATTGCCTTTTCTGTCGCACAGCGGTCGCGGGAGATTGGTATACGCGTGGCGCTCGGAGCTTCGAAGGAGACTATCTTGCGAATGATTTTGGGCGATGGGTTGAAATTGGCAGTCGTGGGCGTGTTTGTTGGACTCGTCGGATTCATCGGTCTCACGCACTTCTTGCGGAGTCTTCTTTTTCAGGTTAAACCCGCCGATCCTTCTACGCTGATTTCCGTAACAATCACTCTGCTGTTGGTGAGTCTTCTGGCTTCTCTTATCCCGGCACAACGAGCTACAAAGTCAGACCCTGCCGCAGTTTTGCGCGACGAGTAATAGAGTTCTTTCGTTCAAAACAATTCCCGTGGCTGGCAGGTCAGGCGGGAGGTTTGATAGTTCGGTAGAGGGTGGACCGAGCCACGCCAAATCGGGCGGCAATCTCGGCAACGGGGATATCAGCCGTTTTGAGCAGTGCGCGGATGGTCTTTATCTCTTTGGCGGAGAGTTTGGCCGGGCGACCTCCGTTGCGACCGCGGGCGCGCGCCGCCTTGAGACCGGCTACCGTCCGTTCGCGGATCAGGTTGCGCTCGAACTCCGCCAGGGCTGCGAAAACGTGGAATATCAGCCGGCCGGCGGGGGAGACGGTCTCAATCTTTTCGGTGAGCGATTCGAAATTGACCTTCTGCTGTTCGAACTGAGCGACGAGGGCTACGAGATCGGCAAGATTCCGCCCCAGCCGATCAAGCCGCCATACGACAATGGTGTCGCCCTCACGCAAACTTTTCAGGCAGGCCTCCAGTTGCGGCCTCTCGGTGTTTTTACCGGTGGCGTGTTCTTCATAAACCTGCCGACACTTGGCCCGCTTCAAAGCGTCCCGTTGCAGATCCAGGGTCTGGTCTTCGGTCGAGACACGAGCGTAGCCGATGCGCATGGCCTAAATGTTAACAAGTCGAGGTATTTCGGACATAGTTTTCCGGACGGCTTGTGAGACACTTTTGTGCAGCGGAAGAGGGGTAATTATGGGCAAGTCAAAACTGTCCTGAAAACCCTCGTTTTCGCTACACCTCTGAACGATGCCACGCCGCGAGATTCTCACCGCCACAGAACGCCTTCAGTTGCTAGCCTTCCCCGAAGATGTGGGGGAGCTGATTCGTTTACTCACGTTCACCAAGGCCGATCTCGCATTTGTGCGGCAGCATCGGGGCGATCACAACCGCCTTGGTGTTGCCGTTCTCATGAGCTATCTCCGATACCCCGGCCGCGTTCTGGGAGAGAATGAGAAACCGGACGAGTTGGTTTTGGATCTCGTTGCAGAACAGATTGAGATCCCCACTGCCGCATGGGAGTCGTATGCCGGGCGCGATGAAACTCGGCGCGAGCATCTGCTTGAGCTGTTTCCGTTGATGGGAATTGAGCAGTTCGCGACCAAGCACTATCGAGCACTCTCGACGTGGCTGGAACCAACGGCATTGCAGACTACGCGCGGAATCCTTTTGGCGCGGGCGGTAGTGGAGGAACTTCGGAGAAGGCTGATTGTTCTCCCGCCGCTGGCGGTCATCGAACGGCTTTGTGCTGAAACTGCCACACGAGCGCAACGAAGAATATTCGCGGTCTTGACCGAGGACCTGAGTGTTGAGCAGCGCGCGCAACTTGACGGCCTATTGGAAATGCGCAAAGGAAGCCCGTACAGCACCCTTGCTTGGCTGCGGCTCCCTCCCGGAGCGCCAACCGCGAGATCTGTTTTGGCGCATATCGAGCGTTTGCGAGCTATTCGCGCTCTGGGACTTTCCCCGGAAACAAGTCGCCGCCTACATCAGAACCGGCTCCTGCAACTTGCCCGCGAAGCGGCCCAGACTGCCGTCTATCAGCTCAAAGAGTACGAATCGGAACGGCGTCACGGCACACTGGTTGCTTTGATGATCGAAACCGCGGCGACACTGACGGACGAAACGCTCGACCTGCATGACCGACTGATTGGGAGCTTCTTCACGAAGTCGAAAAACAAGTACGAACGCGCCTTTGCCGAGCAGGGCAAGGCCATCAACGACAAGGTGCGGCTCTATGCGAAAGTAGGCGCCGCCCTGGTAGCAGCGCGTGAACATGGGCGCGATCCCTTCGCCGCGATTGAAGCGATCGTTTCGTGGGAAGCCTTCTCCGCAAGTGTAAGTGAAGCCGAGAAACTTGCACGCAATGAAGACTTCGATGCCCTTTCACTCATCACTGAATACTATCCTCAACTCCGGCGGTACGCCCCCATCCTGCTTGAGACCTTTGAATTCCGTCCCGCGCCGGTTGCGCGCGTGCTTATTGATGCCGTTGAAGTTCTACGAGCGATGAACCGAGATGGTGTGCGCAAAGTACCTTCAGACGCGCCTTTGGGCTTCATTCGCAGGAAATGGGAGAGCTACGTATTCGGCTCTGAAGGACTCGACCGCCGGTTCTACGAACTCTGTGTCATGGCCGAATTGAAGAACGCTTTGCGCTCCGGAGATGTTTCCGTTAGCGGCTCACGGCAGTTCCAGGACTTTGAGGACTACCTGATACCGCACCCAGACTTTAAGCAGAAGCTGGCGCAGAACTGCCTTCGTGTCGCCGTTCCTACATCTTCCGCAGCATATCTGGAAGAGCGGCTTTCGCTGTTGCATCAAGCGCTTGACCAAACCGATGCGCTCGCCGGCAGTGGACAGTTGCCGGATGTGGAATTGAGCAGTGCTGGTCTCAAGATTAGCCCGCTTGAGAATAGTGTTCCGAAAGAAGCCGACGCGCTGAGAGACGCGCTTTACGGAATGTTGCCCCATGTCAAAGTGACGGACTTGCTGATGGAGGTGGACCATTGGACTGGTTTCACCCGGCATTTTGTCCATCTAAAGACCGACGAGCCGGCGAAGGACCCGGCTCTGTTGCTGACGGCGATACTGGCGGATGCGACTAACCTGGGGCTCAGCAAAATGGCCGAATCCTGTCCTGGTACAAGTCTGGCGAAACTTTCCTGGCTCGTGGCCTGGCACATTCGAGATGAAACCTACTCCAAAGGATTGGCCCAGACCGTCAACCATCAGCATCGAGTTCCGTTCGCCGCTCATTGGGGCGAAGGCACCACGTCATCTTCGGATGGCCAGCGCTACCGCGCAGGAGGACATGGCGAGGCCTCCGGGCAGGTCAATCTCAAGTATGGAAACAACCCCGGCGTCACTTTTTACACCCATATCTCCGACCAGTCCGCACCTTTCCATACCAAGGTGATCAACGCCGCAGTACGGGATGCGACCCATGTTCTCGATGGCCTTCTCTATCATGAGTCTGACCTGCGGATCGAGGAGCATTACACCGATACGGCCGGCTTCACCGATCACGTTTTTGCTCTATGCCATCTGCTAGGCTTCCGCTTCGCACCTCGCATTCGCGACCTAGCCGACAAACGACTGTACATTCCGGGCAAGGCCAGCCAGTGGCCCACTCTCAGTCCGCTGATTGGCGGTTCGATCAATACCAAGCTCATCGAACAGCAGCTTGAAGAGGTTCTGCGATTGGCCGCGTCGATCCAGCAGGGGACAGTGACCGCCTCTCTGATTCTGCGCAAGCTCGGTTCCTATCCCCGTCAGAACAGCCTAGCTCTGGCTCTGCGCGAAATCGGGAGGATGGAACGTACTCTATTCATGCTTGAGTGGCTCAGAGACCCCGCCCTCAGGCGGCGGGTGACCGCTGGACTTAACAAGGGAGAAGCTCACAACGCCTTGGCGCGGGCTGTATGCTTCAACCGTCTCGGGGAAATCCGGGACCGCTCTTTCGAGAACCAGCGCCACAGAGCCAGCGGCCTGAATCTGCTTGTCGCGGCGATCACTCTCTGGAATACGGTTTACCTCGAACGGGCTGCAGAAATGATGGCGAAATCCCGCGCCTTCGATTCCGCTTTGCTTCAACATGTCTCCCCGCTCGGCTGGGAGCACGTGAACTTGACCGGCGATTACACCTGGCACACGAATAAAAGGGTGGCCAAGGGTGGCTTCAGACCCCTCCGAATCCCCAGAACCGGCTTCGTCAAGCCTTAGCGTACGTAAATTTCCCTTTCTTGAGGTGCTCCCTTCTGGCAGAAAACACGATATCGAGGGCAGAGGAAAGGTAGTTACGGGCTTCAGAGTCTGCGTGAGAACCGGCCGGCATGAAAATGAGTCCCGAAGGGACGGCTGAACTCAGACGCGAAAAGACATGACTTTGCCCCATGGGTCTCGAAGAGCGTACCTGAGCGGCTAAACAGCTTGCGGAAAAATTCGGGATGGGACAGGAAGGACGTACCTCAGGGGCTGAAGCCCTCATCTGCAGGAGCATTTACGGCACGGCTGAAGCCGTGCCCTTCGTCTAGAGTTTTCCTCACCTGAAAAAGTACCTCAGGGGCTAAAGCCCTCATTGGCTCCCCCCCGGTGCGGCCCGACTAAAGTCGTGCCCTGATACAAAGCATGAGAGCAGTGACTATCAGAAACGTGTGCATTTCCGAAGATTTGGATCTATCCATCCTTCGCTGAAGGTTCTCACGCAGACTCTTCAGCCCGTAGATTGTCCCCACATCCTAAAACCGAATGTGTCGGAAAAACGTGAAGGAGACCTGGGATCCCGGAAACCAATGTTTCATGGACACTCTTGACGGAACGTAGAGATCATGGGACCCGGGATCCCCCGCCAGATCCAATACCCAGATTGGAGCTGGCCGAGGCGGGGACTGGGCCGACTACCATTCCATTGGCGCTGATCTTCGCCAGCCACGCCGCATATTCAGCGTCTTCCGCCCGCAAGGTGATGGGATTAGCGGAGATCGGTTGGTTCGTCGAATAGTAACCGTCATTGTCTGGAAAATATTCGTCGTTCCGATATCCATCCCAGGCACATCGCGCCGCCCAGCACATCCATCCCACCGTATTGCCATACATATTGTTGTTGTACATAGAGCCATTTTGGATGTTCCCATAGACATCGTAGAGAGAAAGTCCCACATTTTGCGCAAAGATCTTGGTTCCATTCGAGAGCAGGCCGCTGGAGATGACCCTGTTGTTATAAGCCACGTTATCGTGTCCAGCTCCGAATTCGATGCCAACATTCACCGTGCCCACGATTTGATTGTTGTAGACATTGTTAAAGGAGGAAGCGGTGGCCACCGTATCGGTCACCCAGCCATCAGTGGTAAAGCCGCCCCCATTGTAGGAATCCACCGCCGGATCATAGGCATAGGCTCCCTGAATATAGTTATCGTGGGTTTCCGCCGGGCTGTTCGCGGTACCGCCCGCATCATACATGTTGATGTTCTCGTTGACCAGGCTCTGGTACGGATAGTTCACAATTTCGTTCCACGCTATCTGGATACCAGGTACATAAGTCATTTCGCTCAACTGGAATGCATGCGCCCATTGCCATTGGCTGTCGCCCGATATGTAGCCGTTGTTCCCATCACTTTCAAGCCCAATAATATTATGGCCGCGATTATTAAGGATCGTAACCGTCTGGGTGCCGTCACGATTCCCGCCATACCCGCGCACATAAACCCCAAACCGCACACTCTCGAAGTAACAATGCTCGACGTCAAGCAGAGCTGGGTTCTGAGCATCGACAAACACCCCATTCGCCTGGCCTGCGACATTTGCATTCACCCCAATGCCAATCACATTCTTGAGCGTCAGTTGATTACCATAAAAAGGATCGTCAATCAGGTCACTGGGGCCGGTGACATACGAGTTCAGGATCACTACCGGCTCCGAGGTGGCGATGGTCACCGCCGATGTCTGCGGATCGGTACTTTTCCAATTACCGGAATAAGTACCTCCCTGGGTAATGGTCACAGGACCGCTCCATTGGATGTTGCCGATCGAGCTGGCAACGATCGCAGTTGCGGTTTGCCCCTGGTAGCTCGCCGCGATGGCTGCGTTCCCCGTAGCCGATCCGGAGGCGAGCCCACTCCCGGAGATGCTGACCACGCGGGCATCGAAGGAACGCCAGCTCACACTACCGCTCACATCGTTGGAGGAGCCGTCCGCGTATGTAGCCGTTGCCGTAAGCTGTGTCGTACCCCCTAGCACCACCGTGGGTTGGCTGGGTGAAATCGAGAGCGCGGTCAAGGATTGCCCCTCGCTAAGGGATGGTCGAAGCAAGCCGGCAAGCACCAGAAGTAGCCCGAGACACAGCCGGTTCGGCCTCAGGGATAACGCGCTGCGGGGGGAGAGAAGTTTCACGATCACGACCTCACATGAAGTTCAAATCATGCGCACACTGTGCGCGACAGGTTTTAGGCAGACGCTGTCCCGGGCTTTGCGCGTGCCCGCGCAGGAAAGGCCCTTCCGGAAAGCAGCCGCTTGCTTGAGAAGCAGAGAGGTTAATGCTGCGATGACGGTTATTTGTCTTCGATGTCTATATCGACTGTTCGTTGCTGAGCACAACCCCTGGACGGGAAAAGTTCAGCAACTCGACTGAAACGGAACACCTGCCGGGCTTGGCAGAGGGTGTGTTCCAAGCTTTGGGCACTCACCTAACGAATGCAGACGATTCTAGAGGGTACCCTGTTGGTCCTTGTTCCTGCTGCGCCTTTTCCAAAGTAGAGAGGAGTCATCCGCAGGGGAAGGATGCATCGGAGTGCGAGGACGACCGCCCCGGAAATCACTCGCGAACAACACAGCTACGATCCCGAGGGCCAGCACAATAAACCGCTTGAAAAGCAAGACCGAGTTGCTCACTTCATCGTCCGCCAGGCAAGGATCTGGCTTCGGACTGCGCTCGCGCCCATATTGTGCGTCTCGAGCAGCAGTTCAAAATGAGGCAGGGTCCCGTCAGGGAGCTGTATCCGATTCAGGAATGGCAGCAGTTTTGCGTCGTCGTCCACGAAGTCCATTGCCGCCTCAGTGCCGGCCATCGAAATACCCTCGACAAGGAGTGCATTGCCATCACGGGCAAGATTTGGCAAGTACGCGACCACCGCGAACACCCGCTGCTCCGGATCGGTTCTTGCCGTCTCCCATCGAGGAGGCTCGCCCTTCTGTGGGCTGCGGTTAATTACCCAAACGAATTTCGTATAGTCATCCTTGAGCACGAAATTCATGTCGCGTTCAAAGAGTTCCACCCAGGGGTTGGCGGACGACATGCCTAAAAGAATGACAGTGCCCGTCTTGAAATCATTCGGTCGCAGGTCGCGGGCGTAGCGCACAGACACTTCGCTTCCCAGAGTCCGCGCGCGATCTTTCAGGCTTAGGATCGCCTGCAGATCCACCATCGAGGTATAGCGGCGGTTGGCTAGATCGAGGAGCCAGTTCTTCTGTGCCGCTGCCGGACCAATCTGGGGTGGGCCATTCAACTCGGATCGATATCCTGCCTCCAGATACTCCTTTAGATCTATATCCTTGCCCGACAACCCATGAAAGAGCACCAGGCCTGAATCAGGAGCAACCACCAACGTTGGTTGATTCCTGGAGAAAAGGTGACTCCAAAATGGGTGAGTCTGGAGAGCGGCAGCGACTGGCCTCTCGCGCTGACGATCGTGAACCCATAATGCCACCAGCAGCAAGCCCAGGACCAAGCTCGGCGCCCACTGCAGCCATCTCCGAAAAAACGAATCCGTCGGATGGATGTCAGGGGCTTGCGCTGCATCTGTGGGAACTGCCTGGGGAATCGCTTCGGCTGGACTGGCTAAGGGGAGGGGACTGGGGGCCTCGAACACCGGGACGTAGCCACCCCGCGGGATAAGAATTCGTAACGGCTCGTCCGTACCCTCCTGCTGAAAATACAGTTCAAGACGATGGCGCAGCCGGCTTGCCTGGCTGCGCACAATCCCGTCGACGGATGAGTCGTAATCTCGCGACCGGCCAAATACCTCTTCACCGATCTTCTGTTCGTTGATCTCTGCCTCGCGTCCCTGGAGCGCCATATCGCAGACGTAGGTCAGTAATGTGCCCAGGCGTTCGCTACGGGCGAAGGTGGGCGAGTGCACGATGCGGCGTATCAACTCGCGCCGAGCCGCCTCCGACCCAGCTGCAGGCGAGCGGACGGGGCGCCGGGGGCGAGCGTCTGCTGCTCCACGGTCGGGTGTCGAGACAGTCATAGCCATCCTAATTTCACCTCAGTAAATCATGCCGGCGTGAACGGTGAGTGAATCCTCTTTTCCCGGTAGGGCCCGCGTCAGGATACATGAATACCAGGTAAATCAATCATTATAGGCTGGTTCGGAGTTGCATCGGTTGCGCACCGGTGAAATGCTTTGATCCGCCCTGCTGCCCCTGTTACTTCTCACTCATCGCATCTGAGGGAAACCCATGAATACGATGGCAAAGCCGATCCGCTTTTCAACAGTGTCGTTCCGCCCTCTCTCCCTTAAGAGACTGACCATGGCACGTACGCTCCTTTGTTTCATTTTGCTAATGAGTGCCACGGCGTTGGCGCAGTTCACGGCTGGAATTCAGGGGAACGTTCGAGATACAGGCGGAGCCAATCTACCGAGTGCACAGATGACACTTCTCAACACGGCGACGAAGGTGGAACAGGCCGG
>Ga0302325_10023156_pt1 | contig 12963 bp, 6 predicted proteins | sample Palsa_T0_2_FD_201948 | JGI IMG/M metagenome (GOLD analysis project Ga0302325, IMG submission 201948) | Peat permafrost microbial communities from Stordalen Mire near Abisko, Sweden - Palsa_T0_2 | ecosystem: Environmental > Terrestrial > Soil > Palsa > Peat permafrost | place: Sweden: Abisko... | reverse complement strand
GCCTGATCTTAACCACCATGGTGGCGTCCTGAGAGTTCCCCGATGTGCGACGGTTTTTCGACCGTGTCGCGTTTCTCTAAAGTAAGGCTGCCCAGCGTCTCGCCGCCGGGGAGACAACTCACTAAAGCGCCGTCACCCGTTCGTGTGAACGCCCTTCGACGCGGCACGCAAGAGAGCCGTCGCACGAGTAGGAGCATGTGCATCATGACTTAGTGCGCCACATCACGCCACCTCAGTAGTGTCCGGGTATTTCGTGATCCATTCCTGCGCGTGGGCGCTTCCGCGATCCGGGACGCAATTCAGTTATGCTCACACGTTTCCGCCGGAATAGGCCAGCTCTCCGCCCTAACTCTCATCTCTCCGTCACTTTAATCCGGCAACTATGTCGGGAAACTCGCCGGTTTCTCCGCGTCAATATATATCCGGGAAACCCAATCACAAGCTGTATCCTGATGAAAACAAGCATCAAACTCCGAATGCCCTTTTTCCCTTCCTGTATAATGGATTTAGGAGCTCTCGCTTCACCCGAATGTGCCGCTGTTGGCGACACTCCCGCAGGGCTCCTAGACTCCTGCGCTGGACTCTTGCGCCCGCGGCTCGTCTCTACCCTTGCCGTTTGCCGCGCCTCGGATCTTTGACAACTGCATAAATCGACATCAGGCGGCGGCAGGCGGAGCGATGCCCGGGGGGACGAGCCATCGCCTGTCCCCCGGCATCTCTCGCTGCTGCAAGAGCCATCCGCCGGCCCATGGTGTAGAAGATGAGCCACTCGGCGGTTTACGCGGACAACTCCTTTTCCTTCCAGTAAACTTTGTTATGGTTCGTTAAGCGGCGGGTGAACCTTTGGAATGGGCGCCCCCACATCGGCTGCGCTTTTGGCCACAAAAAGGTCAAATTTCCAAACGAACCCAATCCCACAATCGGACAGTCGCCCGCGACCACAGAAGTAACCACAGCATGGAACATCTTCGGTCAGTTGTGTTCCTATGCTATTGAAGCGGATAGCTTTCGCTGCGGAAATACAGGTGTCCATGTATCAACGGCGTTTAGATTTCGCAGTAGAAACTATTCAGCTCGCGAATTCTCTATACTGGATAGACTAATCCATGCGTCGAATGTTTCACCAACCCACGCGCCGGCGGATCGTCAGTTTCGCCGCGCTCGGCCTTCTCGCGTCGCTCGCCATCGGCCTCTTCAACCGCAAGTCCGTTTCCGCTTCTTCCACCGGACCTTCCTTCGTCGAGTTCGAAAGCGGCCCCGTGCGTCCGGTCGCCATTTCGCCGGATGGCAACACGCTGTTTTCCGTCAACATTCCCAATGGCACGTTGGAAGCCTATAGCCTCACCTCGGGTATGCCGGTATTTCAGTATCGCGTTCCGGTAGGCCTCGAGCCGGTGGCCGTCGCGGCGCGAACCAATACCGAAGTTTGGGTGACCAACCAGCTTTCCGATAGCGTGAGCGTCGTCACTCTTACTGGAACGCCGCACGTGGTGCGAACGCTGCTGGTGGGCGATGAGCCGCGCGACATTGTGTTCGCCGGCAACCCGGTGCGCGCGTTCATCACTACGGCTCATCGCGGACAGCAGCGCACCGACCCCTCCATCGCCAGCGTGCCGGGCGCCGGCGATCCGCAAATGACCACGCCGGGCATTCCGCGCGCAGATGTGTGGGTGTTCGACCCGTCGAATTTGGGAACCACCATGGGCGGAACGCCGTTGACCATCATGAGCTTCTTCACCGATACGCCGCGCGCGCTGGCGGTCAGTCCCGACAAGAACACGGTTTATGTCGCTGGCTTCAAGACAGGCAATCAGACCACCACCATCTTTCAACAAAGAATATGCCCGGGGTTCCAACCATATAAACCATGCACTCTTCCCGATGGCACGGTAAGTCCCGGCGGCAATCCGGGTCCGCCCACCGATTCCATCGGCGAGCCTGCGCCTGAAGTCGGTCTGATTGTGAAATACAACAACAGCGACGGGCACTGGGAAGACGAGTTACAGCGGGTTTGGGACAATTCCGTGCGCTTCACTCTGCCCGATACGGATGTGTTCGCCGTCGACGCGAACGCTCTCACTCAGACCGCTAAATTCGCGCACGTCGGCACTACGTTGTTCAACATGGCGACTAATCCGGTCACCGGGACACTCTACGTTTCCAACACCGACGCCATCAATAATGTTCGTTTTGAAGGGCCGGGAATTTTTGGCGGTCACACCGTTCAAGGTCATCTTGCTGAAGCGCGTATTACGGTGATTTCGGGATCGACTGTGGCGCCGCGCCACTTGAACAAACACATCGATTACACCAAGCTCGCAGGATCTGCCGGTTTTGACTCCACCGCAAAGGATCATAGCTTGTCCATGCCGCTCGATATCGCGGTCACTGCCGATGGTAAGACACTCTACGTCGCCGCGTTCGGTTCCAGCAAAATTGGCGTGTTCGATACCAGCTCGATTGAGAACGACACCTTCAATCCAGTGACTGCCAGTGCGAACTACATCCCCGTCAGCGGAGGCGGAGTGAGTGGATTGGTTTTGGACCAGGCGCGCGGCCTGCTTTACGCCATGACGCGCTTCGATAACTCACTGAAAGTCATCAATCTGAAAGCGAGTCAGGAAGTCGCGGGATTTCCGATGCCTAACCCCGAACCTGATTCGGTGATTGAGGGCCGTCCGATGCTGTACGATGCGACGCGGTTTTCGGGCAATGGCGAAGCAGCCTGCGCCAGTTGTCACATCTTCGGAGACATGGACGACTTAGCCTGGGACTTGGGTAATCCCGATAACTCAGTCACTAAGAGCCCCATACCGATCAACTTCGGTAATCTGATTCCGCTCCTCATCGCTACCGACCTCACGGGCCTTGTCACTCCCCTCAACGGCAGCAATAACCCCGCCGATTTCCATCCAATGAAAGGCCCCTTTACCACCCAGACCTTGCGCGGACTGGCGAACTCCGGCGCCATGCACTGGCGCGGCGACCGTTCCACGGGGTTCTTTGGAACCGCCCCGTTCGATTCCAATCTTGCTTTCATGAATTTTATAGTTGCATTTCAGAGTTTGGTCGGCAGCGTCTACCAGCCGTCGCAAGGCCAGATGCAGAGCTTCGCGGACTTTCAATTACAGGTTGTGCCGCCGCCCAACCCAGTGCGTAGTCTCGATAACTCACTGACCGCATCGCAGCAGCGTGGGCAGGCGTTCCATTCCGGTACGCGTCCATCTGACGGCATAGTCTCGCCGATCTTGGATCAGGCCTTTGGCCAGTCGTCCTTTACCTGTGCAGGCTGCCATGTGTTGAATTCGGCGAACGGACAGTTTGGCACAGGAGGCAATCAAAGCTTCGAGGGCATCCCCCAGGTCCTTAAGATTCCTCATTTACGCAACCTATACGCCAAGATCGGCATGTTCGGGGATCCGGCCGTTGGGGTCGATGACAGCGCTACCGATAGCGGGTTCCTGGGCGATCAGATCCGCGGCTTTGGCTTCCGGGGCGATGGCGCAACGGACACCCTGTTCCGTTTCTTCAACGCTTCGGTTTTCGACCCGACGTCAACCGTGGGCTTCCCGCAGAACAACCCGGATGGAACACGGCGCGATGTGGAGCAGTTTATGCTAGCGTTCGATAGCGACCTCGCGCCCGTAGTCGGCCAGCAAGTCACTCTCACCAGCGCCAACGCCGCATCCGTCGGCCCGCGGATCGGCTTGCTAATCGAGCGAGCCTCCGCTCCATTCGTATCCAAGGTGTTGAACGGATCGGTAATGGAGTGCGACCTTGTGGCGCAAGTAGTTCAGAATGGCCGCGTGCTGGGCTTCCTATACGATCCGGCTGCCGGCAACTTCATTCCGGCCGATGGCTCGCCGCGCGTTTCCGACTCGGCTCTTCGCGCGCTTGCCGCAACTCCGGGCCAAGAGGTGACATACACCGCCGCCACGCCAGGGTCGGGCTTGCGGGTAGCGTCGAGCCACTGATTTGTGGGGCAGCCAATCCTGGCTTCAGCCGGCTTTCAGCCGGCTCTCTCGCACGGGGCCGTCCCTCGTTTGTGGTGGGGTATGCTTTAGCTTGCCCAGGTTAGCCTCTCTTACCGAATGGCCGAAAGCCGCGGTCACTCGACGACCAAGCATGCATCTCCGCCCACGTCGAAATCTAAGTGACCCGAATCCCGGATAACTCATCGATAACCGCAGCGCAGAGCCGACCGAGCCGCGCAAACGCGATCCGCTGATCCCCGGTGACGCCCGCGCAATCCGCAAATCTTCCTGGATAGCGGCCGGCGATAACCTGGCGCCGCCTATTCCAGATCTTCCCTAACGAGGCGAACTCGTCGCAACCCGGCTACGGCTGCCTTTCTCCTGCTTCGGCGGCTGCTGATCGTTACTGGGGAACGTCGGCTTAGGCAGATTGCCGGCGCCATATCTGGCTAAGCTCAGAGGACCGCTGGTATCTGGCAGAATTGGAGGCTTCGTTCCGGCTTCCCCGAAGCGGAAGGCCGACGTCAGGTCGCCGAACGTGTGTCTGCGCCACTCGCTGATGTTCGGTTCGCGGACTCCCGTAAACGTCTCCAGAAACTGCAGCACGGAAGTATGATCGAATCTCTGGCTGCTTACCCAACCTCCGGCGGTCCAGGGAGAGACAATGATGCAGGGCACGCGGAACCCGCCGCCTATGGGAAGGCCGCCCACGAATTCCTGCGGCGTACCCTCCGCCGGAAATGGCGGCGCGACATGATCGAACAGCCCGTCATTCTCGTCGTAGTTCAGGATGAACGCGGTCTTAGCCCACACGTCCGGATTCGCAGCGATGGCGTCGATCTTGCTGGCCACAAACGCCGCTCCATCGGCGGGCATGTAATCCGGGTGTTCGGATTGAAAACTGGTGGGGATAATCCAGGAGACTGCCGGCAGTTTGTCATGCGCCGCGTCGTACTCGAACTGTCCCTCGGGATCGACCTGCATTCCCCTGGCATAGAGTGACGAGCCCTTTTCCGCCTGCTGGAAGACCCTGAAATTCTTCAGCATGTTACAACCATAGCTGTCCTGCTGCTCGTAAACCTTCCAAGTCACGCCGGCTTTCTCCAGCCGTTCGGGATAAGTAGTCCAGGTGTATCCGCCGGGCGGAACCTTGTTACTAATGATGGGTCCGCCATTGAGCCCATCCGGATCGATCATGCCCGTCATCAGATACATACGGTTCGGCCAGGTGGGGCCCATAAGGGAACAGTGGTATGAGTCGCAGATAGTAAAGGATTCCGCCAGCGCGAACTGAAAGGGAATATCCGCCCGAGTGTAATACCCCATCACGTATGGGCCTTTCACGCCATCCGCTTTGCGATGGGCTGGCAGCCACCGATCCATTTTGCCGCCGTTCCATGCCTCGTGCTGCACCGCCCAGGCGTGACTGGTGGAAGGTATCTTCTGGGCGCTGGTGGCATGCGTATCCAGATGGAATGGCAGCATATATCCAGCCGGGTTTTCCGCGTCCGGCTGGTAGAATACCGGCCGGCCGCCGGAAAGCTTCAGCGCCTCCGGATCGTCAAACCCGCGCACGCCGGCCAAGGTCCCGAAGTAGTGATCGAAGGACCGGTTCTCCTGCATCAGGATGACGACGTGTTTAATGTCGCGGAATGAGCTGAGCCCGGGTTGTTGTTGGGCCAGTACGCGCCGCACATTCGGAGGCATGAGCGTGGCTGCCGCGGCCATCCCCGTAGCGCTCTTGAGGAGCCGGCGGCGCGTCAGTCCAGCTGGAATCAATAGTTCGGAATCGCCCGGTGTTTTCATAGCAAAGTTGCCAGACCCAACCATGATATCCGAGTGGGGTAGGCCCAAGGCCTGCCCTGTCCAGAGCCGCTCTTAGCGCTCGGCTCTTTGTGAACATTCTTCGCTTGTACGATAGACCTCCTGGTCTGTCGTCTTCGGCCACTCGCCCAGCCCCACCCGCGCGAGTATGATTCAATATCGGACAGCATGTGGACGGTTGCGGGATGGCTGATGCTCGGGGCGTGCGCGCTGTGTGCGGCCGATAGCGGGGAAAGTCTATTCCGTATCCATTGCGCGCCTTGCCACGGTCTTGATGGGACCGGGGGCCGGGGGCCGAATCTTGCGGTTCGCAAGCTTCCACGCGCACCTGACGATGACGCGCTGGCGAGCGTGATCTCGCTGGGGATTCCTGGAACGCAGATGCCCGGGACGCGTATGACTGCCGCTGAGAATCGGCAGTTGGTGGGGTATGTTCGAGGTCTCGGCCGCGCGAAGGCGGCGCCAAGCCAGGGCGACCGCGCCAATGGCGAGCGCCTCTTCTGGTCCAAAGGAAACTGCGGCCAGTGCCACACCGTGGGACCTCGTGGCGGACGCCTGGGGCCGGATCTGACCGCGATCGGGACAAGCCGGGGGCCCGATCACCTGCGGGAGTCGCTCCTCAATCCCGAGGCCGATGTCCCCGATACATTCACCGCTTACCGGCGCGTCATCTACATGCCCGATAATTTCCTGCAGGTTCGCGTCATCACGCGGGACGGGCGCCAAATCACGGGCATACGCGTGAACGAGGACACCTTCACCATTCAGATCCGCGACTCTTCGGACCGCGTATACTCGTTCCGCAAGGATGAGCTTCACGAGTTACATAAAGATTGGGGCAAGTCACCTATGCCGGGTTACCGCGGCGTACTCTCGGACTCCGAGATTCAGGACGTGATCGCATATCTTCTATCCCTGCAGGGCGCGCCATGAAAGTGCTTCTGACTCTGTTCCTGACTGGATTCACGCTCACCGCGCAGGTCACCTATGAGCGGATTGCGGCGGCGGCTTCCGAAGCCGGCAATTGGCTGACTTACTCCGGCGGGTATGCGGGCTATCGGTACTCGGCGCTGCGGCGTATAAACCGCACCAACGTCGCGCGGCTGCGGCCGGCGTGGATCTACCAGACCAACGACCTGAACAATTTCGAGGCCACGCCCATCGTCGCCGATGGCGTGATGTACATCTCCGAGCCGCCCAGCAACGCGGCCGCTCTCGATCTCCGCACCGGCCGGCCGATTTGGATGTTCCGGCGGCCGCTGCCGGGCCCCGTGGGCGTCTGCTGCGGGCAAGTGAACCGCGGCGTGGCGCTGCTTGGCGATCGGGTTTTTCTCGGCACGCTGGACGGCCACCTGTTGGCGCTCGACTCCAGAACCGGCCACCTGCTATGGGACAGGGCCCTGGCCGATTACCAGAGCGGGTACTCGATCACGGTGGCGCCGCTGGCGCTGAAGGACAAAGTAATCGTCGGAGTCTCCGGCGGAGAATACGGCATACGCGGATTTCTGGACGCCTATGACGTCAGGTCCGGCGAGCGGCTGTGGCGGTTCTGGACAGTTCCGGGACCGGGCGAGCCGGGGCACGATACTTGGGAGGGCGATTCGTGGAAAACAGGTTCCGCGGCTACCTGGTTGACGGGTTCGTACGATCCGGCGCTGAATCTGCTTTACTGGGGGACCGGCAATCCCGGACCGAACTACAATGGCGAGGGCCGCAGCGGCGACAATCTCTATTCCACTTCTCTACTGGCTCTTGATGCCTCCACCGGCAAGTTGAAATGGTATTTCCAGTTCACGCCCCACGACACTCACGATTGGGACGCGAATCATGTGCCCGTCCTCATTGACGCAGTCTTCCAGGGAAAGCCGCGGAAGTTAGTCGCGGTCGCCAATCGCAACGGCTTTTTCTATCTATTCGACCGGCAGACGGGAGAGTACTTACTCGGGCGTCAGTACGCCAAACAGACTTGGGCGAAGGGACTTGACGGGCGGGGCCGGCCGATCGTGATTCCCGCAACCGAACCGGCGCCCGAAGGCACGCTCGTGTTTCCCGGCGTACATGGAGCGACTAATTGGAACAGCCCTTCTTATAGTCCGGATACGCGGCTGATGTATGTGGCGGCGAGAGAGGAAGGGACAGTCTTCTACCGCGCGACGGCCGAATACAAGGCGGGCAGTTACTTCAGCGCCGGCGGGATGCGCGGGATCCCTGGCGTGGAGCCGTCAGGCTCCATCAAGGCGCTGGACCCGCTGACGGGAGAGCAGCGATGGGAATTCCCGCTGCACTCTCCGCCGTGGGCGGGCGTACTGTCCACAGCGGGCGGGCTTGTATTCAGCGGCACGAATGAGGGCAACATTTTTGCGCTGGACGCCGCCAGCGGGAAAGCGCTGTGGGATTTTCAAGCCGGCGCACCGGTTTACGCCGGCCCGATGAGCTACGAGTTCGAAGGCAAGCAGTACCTCGCGGTCACTGCGGGCAGAAGCCTGATGGCGTTCACCGTGGCTGAGCAGCCTTAGTAGGGCGGACCCCCTGGTCCGCGGCCGTCCCCCCGGTCGGCCATTTCATTCCATGTCACGTTCCCAGTGCCGGGCGCCGGCTGCGCCTGGCTCTCGAATCATCGGGTGGTAATAGAGTTACTAACTTCGGCCGGCGACACACTCGCACGAGTGAACGATAGACATCGACCAAGCGAGGAGAGCCGGCTGAAAGCCTCGTAGCGGTCTTCCACTTACTGCGAAAGCTCATTGATGATTTCGCCTTCGTGTGCGCCGTCGATTTTCATACCGGCGAGCTTCTGCTGCACGATGTCTTTCCACTCAGACATAGTCAATCCCCGTAATGCGCCGGATGGCGTCGGCGAACTGCTGCCAGCCCTCCCGCTGCGCAGCCAGAATCTTGCGGCCCGGCGCGGTCAGGCGCGCGAAGGTGGCGTATGCTTTAGCTTGCGGATGTTCGCGCCGATGCAAATCAATCGGGCGGGCAAGCTAAAGCATACCCTACCTTGTTACTCGCGCTTGCCGAAGCGAAACACCGGGCCGACGCTGATGCGGAAGTTGCCCTGGCCGGATTGGTTGAAGTTGGTCAGGTATAGCCCGGGCTCCACGCGAATCGCGATCAGCTTGCTTACCGAAATATCCACGGGAACGGCGAACAGCGCGGCGAACTTGGTCTGATTGAAACCCAGGTAGCCCACCGAGCCGAGCTGCGATATGGCCGCCGGGGTGGCCGTCGAGGGCAAATTGACCTGTCCGAAGACGCCGCCCACCATCAGGCGGAAGCTGCTTTGGACGCGCGCCTGGTTCAGGAAGCGGAATTGGGGACCCACTACGTAGCTATATTCCTTGAAGCTGAGATTGGGGGAGGTGATGCCCGAGGGCGCGGGGATGGACCCGAACTGGCCGGAGAATTCCGCTCCCACGCCGAACCAGCGGTTCAGATAGCCGGCCGCGGAGCCCACCCAGCCATCCATATTCTGTCTCGGAAGGGAAGTTTCGGGGTTGGCGATGGTGAATCCGAAGCCTCCAAAGAGCTCGACGGTATCGCTCTGCGCCAAAAGCGGCAGGGCAAATGCCAACATGCAGATTCCAGCGAGGGTGCTTCGTCTCATTCCATATTCTCCTGGGTGCGCGTCAAGCGCGAAAATCTCTCAAGCGCAACGGCCCGGCGATTCCATCTCAACCTCGCCGGGCCGCCGCTGGAAACTCCCACAGCGACTTCTCTTAAAAGGACAGCTTCAACGCCAACTGAATGTTCCGCGGGAAATTATTCTGGCTGTTAGGAATAACGCCAAATACCGGGCTGGTAAACGTGGTGCTCTGAACATTGCCCAGAATCGGCGTATTGAGCGCATTGAACGCTTCGGCGCGGAAAGTCAGATTATAGTGTTCGTGGATTGCAGTGGTCTTCGTGATGGCCATCGACAACTGTGGGGCGGTGGGTTGTTCCACGTTGCCCGAGAAGCGCGGCGGAAGAGCGTTATTGATGGACTGCGTCGGGAACGCCTGGTAACACTGGGCGTTATTGTTGAACCAGTGCGCGTTGCTCTGCGGCAGCAAACTACCGGTCGGCTGAAAAGGACCGCTGGTGGCGGCATAGGTGGTGTACTGGCCGCAGAAATTCTCGGCGCCCGGCAGACTGACCGGGTTACCGGAGATATAAGTCAAGATCCAGTCGACACGCCAGCCGCTGGCGATTTTGTCGGTTACGCCGGTCAAGCCATTGAGGTACCTGCGGCTGTGACCAATGGGGACATCCCATACGCCATTGAAGGCGAAATCTTCGGGCTGGTTGGCGGAATCGAATTGGTAGGAAAGATTCTGCTTGGGATTCTGCTGGTGGGTCACCAGCGTGCCGGTCTGGCCGTTAGGGCTCAACTCCAGAGTAGCCGCGGTAGTGGTCTGCCAACTCTGACCAATGCAGCACAGCAGGGCGTACTCCTTATTCAAGGTGTACGAAAAAACGATCGTCATAACGCCCAGGGCGCTGCCGGCGTCGCCAAATGCGCGCTTTTCCAGGCGCACCTGAAGGGCGTCGGAACGGAACACCTCGCCGGCCACATCGGCCTGCGTATAGCCGTTCCACAACGGGTAGTTGTTGAATAGCGTCGACGCGGCGACGGTAGTGCTCGATCCAAGGCTGAAATTACTGGGGACGATGCCATACATGGGGTTGGGCACCTGGCGGGTGAAAAACGTCGGATCGTTCATCGCGGTCTGTTGCAGGGCAATGCCGGCGGCGTTCTGCTGATTGCCGTAGCTCTGGCTGTAGTCCGTATAGATGTTGTAGTTGCCCGCGAACGAGACGTCGAGCAGGATGGCCTTCGGCAATTGTCGTTGGATACCCAGGGAGTACTGATAGGTGCGGGGAATCTTGTAGTGCAGGTCGGTGCTGTTGGAGCTTTGGCCGATATTGGCCAAAGCGCCGGCGGACGCGCCGGTTGGCGCAGCCAATCCCGTGGGGAACGGGTTGACGATCGAGTACGGGCCGGTGGGAGCGCTCGCGCACGGATTGCCGCTTACCAGCGGATTCGAGCAGGCTGAAGGGAGCAGACCGCCGTCGAACGTGCTCAGGTAGGGCGTGGTGACGCTAAAGCCGGTCTGAGTGTTGTTGGTGGCGGTGTCGGACTGGTAAAACACGCCGAAGCCGCCGCGGACCACGGTCTTGTCACCGAGCCTGTAGGCGAAGCCGATTCGCGGCGCGCCGTTGGTCCAATCCGTATAACGCGTTCGGCTGGGCAGGCCGTTCTGGCCCACGAATTGCCATACGCCGTAAATGGCTGGGGGCGGCGAGGGATAGGGATACTTCGGATTAGTGGCATTGTAAGTGGCGGCGTCCGCATTCCAGGCAGATAGGATCGCGCCGCTGTCCGGGTTGACTGCGTTGATGTTGAACTGCGAGCCCATCCGGTTATATCGCTCCAGCCAGGGTATCTGGACCTCGTAGCGAAGACCTATGTCAACTGTGAGACGGTTGGAAACGCGCCAGGTATCCTGCATATAGCCGGCATAAAAAGGCCGGGTGAGGTAATAGCTGGCATTGTTATCGATAGAACTGTTACTCGATCCGGATGGGCTGGGAATACCCATCAGGAAGGATGCCAGACCGAGGTAGGTATCGGCGCCGCCATTGGTGGTGGAGGCATGATCGGAAGCCTGCTGAGCCAGGGCCGAGCCGAAGTATAGGGTTCCATAAGCATTGCCCGGCCCGACATTGCCCTTGGCTTCATAATGGGCCTCGAAACCGAAGCGCAGCGAATGCTTGCCCCTCTGCCAACTGAGACTGGGAAGCAATTGCCAGGAGTTATACGGCGACCAGCTATAACTGCCCGAACCGAATAGCGGGCTGGCAAATCCGCCGATGTTGATGTTGGGAATCACCGAGGTGCTTACAGTGGGGGCGTGAATCATCCCCGTCATGCCCACCGAAGCCGGCGTTATCGACTGCGCCTCTTCCGTGTAGCCTGGCGTGAGCTGTACAAAGCGGAAGAATCCGGCGCGGAGATCGAGGACCATGTTAGGAGAGACCACGTGAGTTTCATCGAGCGTCAAGCCGGTATACGTGCGGTTGTTATCGATGTTTCCGCTGCCCACTACGGGCGGACCGAAGCCGTTGGTGGAGCGGTACTCAAAGCCGTGAAATTCCGAGAACAACACGTAGAACTTATCGCGATCGTTGAAGACGTGGTCCCACCGGCCGATCGGCTGGTTGTACCAATAGCGTCCCTCGTTGTTGGTGTTGAAGAAATTGTTATTGAGATTGCCCACGCCCTGTCCAACCGTGTTGGGGCCCGGAACATACTTCAAAATGTTCTCCGCCACGGTGCTGATTCTGTTCTGGGGAATCACGTCGCCGGGGAATGGGTTGCGCCAGTAAGTGGAGCCGTTCGAACCGCTGCATGGCTCAGTAGCCAGGCTGCCGCAGAGGTGCGTGGTCAGGGGATCGTAAACCGTGATGCCATAGTTGCCCCAGTTCGCCCCACCGCGCAAATCGTTGGGGATAGTGGTGGTTCCCGCCCCCGGGAACGGAATGGCCTCCTGGTAACCTTCGTAACTCAGGAACATGAAATCGTGGTTCTTGCGCACCGGGCCGCCGAACGTACCTCCGAATTGGTTGACTTCCTGGCGCCCCTTGGGCTGGCCGGCCACATTGGATTGGAAGTAATTCGCGTCCAGCACGCTGTTGCGTACATAGTCATAGAGCGTGCCATGAAAAGTATTAGACCCCGACTTGATGGTGGTGTTCACCGCGCCGCCGGCCTCATGGCCCAAAGAGGCGTCGTAAGTTGTGGTAACAGCCTTGAACTCCTGGATGGCATCGACGCTGGGAGCGAAGTCCCACTGGCTGCCGTTATCGCTGATGACGACTCCATTCATCGTGAATACATTGTTGCCATTGCCTTGGCGCGCGCCGTTGAACTTGTATTCGTTGGTGACATCCCACGCGCGGGTGCCTGAAAAGCCGCTCGCGCCGAACTGTTGCTGGCCGAAGATGACGCCCGGCGTGAGGGACAGAAGCATGTAGCTCTGACGGCCATTGAGTGGCAAATCCTGGGTCTGCGTGGGGTCGAACACCAAGCCGCGGTTGGCGTCGGAAGCTTCGAGAATCTCCTGTTGCCCGGTCACCGTTACCTCGGTGGCCGCCTGCCCGATCGTCAACTGCATCGGCA
>Ga0302325_10023154_pt1 | contig 12964 bp, 12 predicted proteins | sample Palsa_T0_2_FD_201948 | JGI IMG/M metagenome (GOLD analysis project Ga0302325, IMG submission 201948) | Peat permafrost microbial communities from Stordalen Mire near Abisko, Sweden - Palsa_T0_2 | ecosystem: Environmental > Terrestrial > Soil > Palsa > Peat permafrost | place: Sweden: Abisko... | reverse complement strand
AAGGAATCTTTGGAAAACGGTTACTACGGGGAGTTGATGAGTTTCGGAGGTCATCGCATGAGGAAAGGCAGATTGTTTTAAGGTTATGGAAGAGTATGGGGTTTGAGGCACAGTTGAAAAAGCGGGGTGAGTTGAAGGATGATGATCCCTTTCCGTGTCCGTTGCATGGATGTCATGTTGTGGATCCGCATATTCATGAGACGGATGATACTGGGGCTGTTATGCGTGCATATAAGGTGTTGTAGGGTGGCAATAAGAAGATAAACTGTAGAGAGGCTATTGGAATGATATCCAAGGCCGGGTTTGAAGTTTCTCGATGTCTATAATTTCTATGGATGTCTCATGAAAGCATAGGATAACCCCCTTTATTTCTTGTCAAGACAGAATATTTGTTTGTAACTCGAGCCATCCGAGCTCTAGCAGATTGAGTAAATTTCTAATTAGAAGTCTCCATGAGCTTCGACCGAGATCTGACGGTTACTGGACATGCATCCGTCCGAAACCAGGGTTAGGGTATGACCCACAACTTTTCTTCAGGTCATTCATTTTGCGTCTGCTCAGCGCGGTGAAACGAGGGCCACCATCGTCTCTCTGTGTCTGAACATTTAACATTTCGCCTCAACACCACGCAACCCGTCCAAGTATGACAGACTCACTTTCCATCCCTGCGAGCTTCACTCCAGGAAGCTCAAACACTCTGGCGCTTCAGGTATGCCTCGCGTTTGAATGTTCGTTGACGGTAATAGGAAAAGCTGCGTCCAAAGTTGCTCGACGCTGGATATGCAAGTGAAGAATGTACGCTTTCTCATCCAACTTATGGTTCAGATACTAATGAAGTAGTGGTTGGCAGCTTCTGCGACTTCATAACCATAATGGTAGAATGGGACACGAGTAACTTGCTAATGTGCTTAGATTGGAAATGCCAAACCAAAGGATCAAATTAACTCAGAGCTCTCCGACTTGATCGGGGACGACTTCGACCCTCAGTTTACTGACTGGCTATTCAAGGAAATCGACAACATTCTGAATCCTCGTGGCAGCAATGGTTATGAAATGCAGGACGAAGATATGGAGGAATCCCACCCCGAACCATCCGCAACCAGTCCCTCTCGACGATACCTAAAAGGCGGACCTACGTCTGCACGCTCTGCATCCGCCCCGTACCCTCAGCCATCCAAAGTCGTTGACCAGATCAATCGAGCTCTTGAGCGACCACCCGTAAAACACTCGATTCCCGACCTTCCCAACGTCCCTACTGGACCACGAGCACAATCCTCTGCGGGTCCCATACGGCGTGGTCGTGGTGGAGGACGGAATCAGATGAATCCAGCGATGCGACCTCATATTGATGCGTTCTTGATGGCGAACGGAATGCCCCCGGAGATGATTCAGCACATGATGATGAGTGCCGCAAATTTCCCCGGCCCGATGTTCCCGAGCTTTCCTGCTGGGAACCTTGCAGATCGGATATCTGGAGACGGAAGTAGCGGAATCGTTGTTGCTGGCGGAGATAAACCTCGGTGTCGTCATTGGCCTCGATGTCAACTTGGTGCAAGATGCAAATTTCATCATCCTTCACAAATATGCCCGTACTAACCCTCTTGAATTGTCCGCTAATTGTATTTAGTGATTATCCCAACTGTCCAAAACTTGGAGGCACCTGTCAGTACATTCACGTTGGCGAAGATATGTCAGAGTCAGAAGTCGAGGCTATTGTTTCGCATCAACTTGGCGACGGCAAACCGGCGAATGGGTATGGACACAAATCATCTACAGTCCCAAATTCGAACGGTCGACCACAGCGACAAGAGAACAGGCCTCCAAAGGCTTCCAAACCCCAAGAACAGGCGCCACTGTGCAAATTCGGAGCCTCCTGCACTAAGCCTGAATGTCTATTCGCCCATCCAACACCTGCTGCGGGCACAGAAGGGCTAGTTTTGCGAGGGGAAATGTGCCCTGATGGACGAGATTGTCTAAATAAAGAGGTATTCGACATTATATGTTCTCTGACTAACTTTAAGTGCGATATGGGTCATCCAAGTCCAGCGGTCGAAGGCGTCAAAAGGAAAGAAACCGAGAATTGCAAATTCTTCCCCAATTGCACGAACCCAGATTGTCCTTATAAACAGTAATTTTCCCTATCAAATGCATTGCTAAATTCTAGTCCTGCGGTTTCAGTACAAAAGGCGCTTAGTATCCCTTGCAAGTTTGGAATTAACTGCGCTCGACCGAATTGTATATTCAATCATGAAATTGGCATCCCATGTCGATACAACCCTTGCCTGAACGAACAATGTCTTTTCAGACACGTCGAGGGACAGCAACCTAACAAAAATAAAGTATGGACTGCAAATGGAAGTGACTCTGGGTCTATGGCGGAGAGGAAATTTGCATATGAGCATGCTGAGGAAACTATTATTGTGGGAGGCGGCATGGATGAGATGGACACTGTTGTACATGAATAAGTCGTATGTCGTCGCTTGGATTGGAGGTTTAATACGAGGACTGGTAACCTGGCTTGGAGTTAAGTGAATTGATATTGTAAATAACTGTGATAGAGGTAATGGTAGAGCGACTCATTATCATACTCCTCCAAAACACAACCTCAGGTACATCTTCAAGATTCATACCAACGTGAAATCCAAAGTCCGCACACAGTCAGATGTTATATGCCTTATATTATTCCATATGTCGCCATTATGGGCATAGAGCCCATTTATGACCTTAAATGATATCGCGAACGACACCTATGCAATGCAATGCAACTTCCTTAACGTGAACTCATCTACTTTTTGTTCATAACATCAACGTAGCGGGATCTAGCCGGCTTCTTTGTTCCCCTTGCGCCCGAAGCTGGTCGACTCGACAACAAGGCCTCCAGCGGATCGACTTTCTGCGCGGCCGCACTCGGTAGAGCTGATGGCGGTCTTGACGAAGGTAAAGAAGGTTTCTGAGGAGCATCTGACGCAGAAGGGACAGGTGAAGCGGAAACAGCGGGAGTCGGGGGATGGGCTTGGATGGTCGGTGTTTGTGGAGGGGCAATGGTTGAAGCTGGAACAGGGGTTGGAGTTCCTCCAGCAGTAATATGAGCAGGGTTCGGCGTTTGACGCTTCGGAGGGGGAGGGGGAGGGGCGGCCTTCTCAGGTCCACTACCGGTCTAAAAGATCATTAGTTATATCAAGGGGGAAGAGCTCACCTTTTTATTAACCCACTTCTTCAAATCTTTGTCGTAATAGAAAGAACTTTCTTCTCCGAGCTTGGCTTTTATTGGCTTTCCTGGAGTTCCTGCTGCAACTTCAGGTTCCCCTGCGCCGCGCTTGAACCATCCTCCAAACCAGCCGCCACCGGATTTATCCGCGCCCCCTATAAGTTAGAACAGCGTGTCTATGCCCTTACCCTTTTTATCTTTGTCCTTTGTCGATTTCGCGGAAGTGTCGCTCTTCGTTCGCTCGTGTGACTTGTCTTCATTCATAGAACGGGATTCAGGTTCTTTGGGCGGCTCATAAGTTTCAGCTGATCGGGAAGGCGGAGCGGCAGGGGCGTATGGGGAGTATCCGGTATTGATGGGCTCAGGTGATGCAAAGCCGGAGCTAGGAACGTATTCCGCCCCCGCCAGGTTGTCTTCTTGGACTTCTTGAACTGAAGCTGGATCGTACCTCGAAGACGGAGCATAACGTGATTCGGATGTCGCAGTATTATATCTGGAATGAGCTCCAAAACCCCTAGCAGAAGAATCCTGAGGAAAGACGCCATACACAGGTGTTGTTGCTTGTGCTCTCAAATTTGGCAAGGAGGCCATCCTGTTCAGAGACGTGTCAGAAGCAATTCTCCCGAAGCGGGGATCCTGTGCGTCAAGTGACTTCTTGCCAGCCGCAGACGCAGCTGCCTCCTCACTGCCTTCCTCTCCAGCAACGAATTTGGTAAGATTCGTTTCAAGTGACTTCCAGAATTTATCACCACGTGTTGTTTTCTTTCCAAACCAGGTGGACTTCTCGTTAACACCTCCTAGTCCTCCCTCGCTTATGCGTTCCGTCAATTCCCGCAGCACATTGAGGAGTATTGGTGAATTGAAAACAGATCCTTTTCTCTCTTTCTGTAGAGAGGCGCTGATTGATTCACAATATCTATAATTAACCACATTAAAGGGTGAATAACTTTAAGGATAGCTCGGTGTATCCGTAGTCAGCTAGAGCCCAAGCATGCCAAAGCTTGTACGGGAGGAGATGCGAAAGCCCATCAGGAGCATGTTTCGCTTGAGTGTACTCAAATATCTCGCTCAACAAAATCGGAGGCATTGCAACGTAGTTTCCCTTGCTTGCATATTGGTCCGCTCCAAGTAATGTATACTGTGTTTCGGGAACGTCAGCTGCGGAGCACTTGGCATATTTCGCCAACAGAAAACTAATGTTACAAGGGTTATAAATATGTGCAAACCATGAGTGTCCGGCTTCGACTCGTCCATGCTGCACCAGTGAGCTTCCTAGTCCAATCAAAGCAGCCGAGCAACTTTCAACAGAACCACTATTCTGGAGAACCATTCCTAGGCTCTCCTTCCAGGAGCCGAATCGAGGCGCTTGCATGGCAGAGGAGGGGTGAACGCTGCTGATCATTCTGTTGGTAAGAGGGAACAATTCATTGACGGCATCAGATCCTTCCCCACCCAGTACGCCATACAAGAATCTCAAGCTATCGAAGTCGGTGGAACCAGTATCTCGCAATTCACTGCGGATGAACTGTTCCGCGGTCTCGCGCCAGATAATAGGGTTCACTGATCCGGCTATCAACAAAGCATGTCCCCACATCTTGTGGTCCACCGCTTTTCGAATTGCCCCATGACGGTCTCCCTGCAAAAGCGACGTCCGGATAGAGCGTAGGAAGTCGGCAGTAAGATTGTAGGTCGCTAAGGCAGTAGGGTCAGGGATGGCATTCTGGGTGGTCGAGGATATAGCCAGAACGGAGGCCGTGACGCCAAAGGAATCCGCTTCCTCCGTCACCGGAACATTGGTGACTTGGGGCAGTAGTATGTCCTTCACTGCTTTATCAATTTCAGGACTATCGTTAGCCAAAGCAAAATGAGGCTAACCTTCCATCTAAAGCGCCGTTATTGTCAACGAGGATTCGCAGGAGCTTAATCAGAACTTTCTTGTCCTCAATTTGCAGTATTTCTTCCTCCACCAAATTCGGTGACTCTCGCATCGTCTCAAGTCGGGCAAGACTCGCATCCAACCAGGTTCCAATGTCTTTGGCCCTCCCTTTCACGGGCTTCCCGGCCACGAACAAGGGCCCGGGAAAAGAGATGGCTTGGGCGGGAGGCTCAACTATATCTCCAACGTTTGAGAATGTAATATTTCCTGGAACTGCTAAGGGTGCAACCCCGTGGATATTAACGCGGTGAGGAGTTCGTGGAATCATTGTAATCAGCTTCCCGCCAAAGCCAAAGCTGACAATGGGATAGCCCCCACGTTTCGATTGGAAATCATCCTCCACAGTACGAGCAGACTGAGTGCTGGAAGGTGCGGGAAATTTAAGATGAGCGGGAGGCTTTCGGGATGGGTATGATTGGGATCTATCCATTGGAGCTCTATCCACTGGAGCATCCTTCTTTGGCGAGTACGGCGTCTCACGAACGGCAAGAGGAGAAATACTTCGTTGCCTTCCCGTTGTGCTCGGCGGAACTGGAGGGGCAACGTGAGATGCCATTTTTGGATCGTAAGGTGAGAATGGTCGAGGTTTAGGAGGGCTTTGTGGTCGCAAACTTGCGGCTCGCTCCCATGGCCGGGGTGGAGAAACATCACTCAAAGCATCTAGATGACGATGATCCATAGGCTCGGGTGTTTCCTGTATCGTTCGATCGATAAATTGCTCGGACGGGTCAATTAGACCTTCTGGATCAAAAGTTTGATCCCAGCCATCCCGCTCCATTTCGAAGTGTGGTGGTAAATCAGAATTCGGGTCGTCTTCGACGAACGTCGTATGATGGACCGAGTGCTGAGCGAAAGTATCCGTTGGACCCGGATATTGATGAGGCTGGGGGGGTTGTGGAGGTTGACTAGCCTGTCTAGGTGGAACCTGAGGATTTACTACGTATTGAGGAAGATTCCGTGTCTGCACGCCGGCAGACTGTGCTATATTCGGGTGCAGGGTATGAATAGATGGGGAGGTAGCCCGATTTGGGGCATAGCGGGACGCCGATAAGTCAGCGGGAAGATCTCCCAAATAAGCGGCTCGTTGTGAAGGCTGCGGAATAGAAACACTCCGTTGGGGACCAGCAGCTTGCGTTGGACCGTATCGAGTACCAGCTAGATTTGGAGGGTGGCCGGTCTGTTGATACACCCCAGTCCCCACCTGCTGAACTCCACTTGAGGCGCTTTGATAGGGAGGAGAAACTACCGTCCCGGGTGCATGTAAGTTACGACCAGCCGGTGCGTACTGTGCTGGCGGTGATGCAGATTTATCGGGTGCAAATCTATACTGGTCCACGCTATTCAGGGATTGTGAGGCCGGAACGGCAGCCGTATTCTGCGATAAAAGATGCTGGCCTTGAGACAGCATCGTCCTCGGAGTGCGTTGAACTGGAGGCGATGCAGGCTTTACTGGAGCATAAGGATCTGACCGCGCAGGCTGTGTATTTTGAATGGGCGGAGACATGACTTGCGGTGGTGCATAGCTGGTCTGGCCTGGAAACTGGGGTGGGGGCGACGCCACCTGCGACGGGGGATAGAAATTGGATTGCTGGGGCTGAGATGGCGGAGGAGGGAAGTTTTGTTGAGCGGGAAAATGAGGTTGAGCTGACATCGCGCGCGGCGGCGGTCCCACAGGTGGAGGAGGGGCATGCAAGTCAGCCGATAGAGGGCCACGTACATCTGGGAACCTTTGATACGTTGGAGTTGGTATTGGAGCGGGCGTAGGTCTCTTTGCTTTTGAGGCAATCTGAGGAGGAAGATCGTATGGACTGGAGTATCCGCCCTTAGCAGTAACAAACGAAGATGTCGACTTAGGCGCTGGTCGATTGGCTTGAGATGATGGAGGTACGGGCTGATTCCAAGCCGGCTGAGTAACAGACACCTGGGGAGATTGCGTAGCTGAAGTTCCGCCAGTGGATGGTCTGGCAGCAGTCGAAGGTTCGTATTTAGAAGACGTTGATCTTACAGCCGTGGTGGCAACATTTGCGGGTAGGTTGGAAGGCAGACTGGCAACATGTGGCGCATAAGCGTTCGGGGGCGAGTAAGGAATTGCAGTTTGCGGTAAATATCGGTTCTGAGGAGGCTGTGCCGCAACGAACTGTTGAGCGGAGGGCTGGGTTTGAGCAGTTTGAGGAGAAGTGACATTGCTTGGGGAACTAAAGGCAGCCATGAACTCAGAATCATCAATGAAGTCTAAGTCATCCAGAACATCTTCTGTACCAGCGACAGGAACAGAGTCGACTCCAGATAGACTTGACGTCTGTACTTCGGCTAAGGCAGGTTGAACGGAGATTGAGTCGAGAGACGTTTGTTCTTGTTTTGCAATGGGAAAATTATTAGGCGCATTGAAAAGATTCGCAGCATCAATCCCGTCGTCGAATAAAGAGCTCACAGGTGCCAGCGAATTGGAGGCTGATGCTTCAACAGGAGGCGGTTGGGACCCGACTGTGTGCGAGACGGGAAACAATTCTGCAAAGCCTTGGTCATCGAACAACTCTGATGTCTCCAGGGCATCTAAATGAAGTAAGCGCGAGTAAGCAATGACCAATGTGTACCTTTGCTACCTAGGGGTTCTAGGTCCAAGCCACCGTTATTCGAATCGACAATATCGGCGAACGGATCATCCGTTGCTGGCAGAAGTTGCCCTGTCCCCTTCGTGGGATCAAAGGCGTCATCAAAGCCTCCCTCAGTTTCCAATGCACTGAAATCAAAGACTTCAGAGCTACCAGCGTTTTCCCACCAGTTGTTGGACTGCTGACCATCACTATTCTCGTTTGATCCATTCGAGCTCTCCTCGGCCATATCTTGCGGCACCGGATTACTCGGGTCAACCAACTGATGTGCTACAAATTCCAAAGCATTGGAGCTCTCAGAAGTATGGCCTTGTATCTGAGAGAACGCTGCTACTCTCTCGTCATCATATTTGTTTTGTTGTTGTGAAGGTTCTGCGAAGGGATCATAGGAACCTTCAGCGTCATCAGGTTCTGCATCATGGACGTCAGCGCTCGTGTGGCCTATTTCTGGGTCTTGGTGGTCCTCCAAGTGGTCGTCCCGCTCCTCAAACAGTGTATACTCCTGGGCTTCAGGGTCAGGTCGTTCTTCCGTAATATCATCCTTGCTTTCAAGGAAATCTCCATTACCCCATTGTTCCTGCCCTCCATTCTGGCCAAATAAATCCCCGTTTTCTGCATCGACACTCTGTCCCCACTCAATCTCATAGTCATGCTGCTGTGTCGTCGTAGATGAGTCAATTTCTGCGGGTTGTTCTTCCGGTAATTTGCTCGAGTTCTCGACTGAATTTTCATTTTGCTCCTGGTTAGCTTCCGGTTGGTCCTGCACAGGCTCTGTAGGTTGAATGTCCGACTTCCCACTCTCTAGTGCGATATGTCCATTCATGTTGTGACCCACATTCTCCGCTTCTTGAACATGTAACGAATGAACATCTCCTGCAGATTGGCTTCCATTACTGTCCTGCAATGTGGTTGTATCTGCTGAAAGAGCAGCGAGAATCTCGGTTTCTTCGGGAATATCCTCAGGCTTCACTTCTTCCTCATTCACTGCAAGCTCTGTCCCTTTGTTTTCTAAAATTTGATTGAGGGATTTGAAGTCTTCCTCTATTCCTGAAAGGTCGGGTTGTGCATCAGAAGCCGCAAGGGTCTGACTGTCCGTATTGTCGACAACATGCACCGGTGTTTCTGTATGTTCTTCCTGAATCACGGCCTCTAACGCGGATTAGTCAAAGTTGCCGTGAACACAATACCCGAACCTTCGAGCCCCGCATGATGAAACATGGAAGCGCCGGCCGCGTCAGCCTTATCAGAACCCGATTCCTTGCTGACATTGGACGTAGACAACACGGCGACAGCGCTGTCCGGCTCTGTAGCAGGCCCCGTTGACTTTTCTTGCGACTCCGCGTCCATTTCGGCTCAGACGCTCGGGCTTCGAGAACCTGCGTAGGCTTGGACTTCAACTGTCGTGGCAACGCACAAAAAATAGGGCTCTAGCCTTCACGTGTCGATCCCTACAAGGTTCGGCTTTATCCTTGTCCCTTGCCGGTTTGTGCCTTTTTGAGGGGATTTCACTCCGAAACACGAATTTTTGGGGCCTGAAAGGCACGAGACCAACTATTGATGTTGACGGCAGAGAACGGATCTGTCCATTTCAACGACGACGGGGACATCTGTGCCGACGGGCTGAAACACGACGAGAAAGATACAGTATCCAAGCCAAATTGGACAGCTCTGCCCGACTTGCTTTTGATCTTTGTGCCATCTGGCATTCTGTTGCTTTCAGGGAGCGACAATGGTATCGTAACTTGCAATATTTCTACTAATTGCGCCAGACAAGCTCTACCTGGGGAGTCTGCTCGGAGTGGTTGCTGCTGTGTCCTCAGTTGTGCCCTCAAATCGACATGGCCTGGCGGTGCTAGACTCGTTGATGTACTCAACCGTTTTCCCATTCACAGTATCAGTTGGAGGATTCTCTGGAGATTCGTGGTATCTGGGGTATTCCGCAAGAATCGCGTGCCTGACAATCTTCCTCTCTTCGATTAATCTTTCAATACCCGCTGCGTGTCATTTGGCAACTCTCATCTCCTTCCCCGACAACAGATTGTACTTCGCAATGATGCTGTACCTGGCGACCTTTGAAGCGATTTCTGAGACCGCACAAACCTCGTTCAACTTCGAAGAAGTGTCTTTGATCTCGTACGGTATAATTCACATTATGTTATATGTCTCCGAAGCCCCAGTGGATCAACTAATACACCATGAGATCTTTCTGCCTGCACTCACGTTCGGGATCTTACTTGGCATCGCTCCCGCTGTCCCTGTTCTTCACAAAATTCGCAAGTCATCTGATACGGCAAGGCTAGCTCTATTATCATGCGCGATAGTCGTTTTGTCGATCATCCTTCTCGTAAGGCCCTGGCTGGTTACGACCCTACAAGAGGATCCGGTTATTTGGGCCGTACGGTACATGACCTCCTCTACAGGCTATGAACTGCGATTGGCAATTGTATTATGGTGGCTGTTGGTCCTTGCCTTTGGCATTCTGGTGCCCGTGAAATTCTTTACGGCGTCGTCAGATAACGAAGACGATGGAGAGTCACTGAACAAAAGGCGCAAATTCTTTCATGGGATTGTAGTATTGCTTTTCCTGCCGGCTTTGAACATAGATGTACATCACCGCGACATCCTATCTGACATGCAGAGCCACTTTACTTCGATCGCCATGTCGCTGGCAACGTCACTATTCCTTCTCGCTGAAGTAATTCGCCATTACTCAGTTCCTCCGCTCGGAAACCGACTCGGAGATTTCTTTTCGATCTTCACCGATGAGCGAGATACGCGAGGACCACTCGTTGTAAGCCATATTTTCCTTCTCGTAGGCTGTGCAGTGCCTGTGTGGATGACTCTTTATGGAAGTGAGCATCCGACAAATGCTCTCCCAATTGAAGGGTTCAGCGGCGTTCTGTGCCTAGGCTGCGGTGATGCGATGGTATGGAATTCGTTGAAGACGCTAATAACAGGCGAGTATAATAGGTAAAAAGTATGGCAAACGGCGGTGGCCTCGCACAAAGAAAACCATCGAAGGGACAATTGCATTTGCCTTTGCTGTCATTGTTGGAACGGTGGGTCTCGCCTGGATCCTCCCGCATCTTCCAGTTTTCACTGAGGGTGGGATACAAAACATCAGGTGGGGAAAATTCATCATGTGCACCGTTTCGACAGGTATGTTGGTCTTAATTCCACCTAACTAGTAGCGTTATTAGAGGCGATGTCGTTGCAGAACGATAATCTCGTTATACCTGTCTATATGTGGATACTCTTGCGATTATGGAATGTGAATGGCAATTAGAAAGGATACCCGGCAATAGCGTTAAGGATCAGAGTGGTTGGGATATATTGTGTATTTATAGACCTATAGCAAGTAGCATCACAAACCCGCTATAAAACTTACTCCTTCAAACATCTCCATATAAGCATGCATTATCTATGCTACCTACGCGCGGACTCAATAGTACAATCAATGGGTAAATAACCGCAGACCCGTATCTACATAGACCATTCCGTACGAATCAGCAGTCTCCCGTACAATCTTGTCCTGTACACTTCCTCCTGGAGCTGCAATATATTTCACACCAGACTACAATTAGCACTTTAAATCTGTGTGTCTACCCTGGCTAGACGGTGGACATTGTCGGGGAAGGGGAAGAATGCGTCGGAACTACACGCGACGCGGTCAAGTTTACTTAAGAATTCTGCTCTTTCGTGTTTTGTCAGGGGTTCTGGAACTGTTTTGAATGTCGCCTCGTATTGCTCTTTCTCGATAGGCGTCTCTGGGATTTGACCACTCACATAAAGGTCAATGACATTGGCCTTGTCAGGTCGTTTAGCGCCGGGTGCAAAGTCAAAAGCCAAGACTTTAGGATGGTGTCGAAGCCACCTTTGATCAGCACAAATCAAAAATGGGAATATACCAAGCATCAGTCTTATCACCCGCAAGCCTCGTACAATGAATACGACTTTGTTGTCCTGCGCCCAGTCCGACAACCATTCCTCCTTTCGCGTAACACACTGAGTTGCTTTGAGTGTACTTGAGAGCAATGGTGGCGACAGTCAAATCCACCAAAGCAGCTTCATCAAGATCCTTCTTACTTGACACAATATTTTTGAAAGTGCTGGCATCGATTTTGACATCATTCCTCTGCTGCTGCAACGTGACTCCATAAACTTGTCGGATCTCCACTGGGTTGGGGGTATAAGTGGCATCGATCTGTAGAACAGTGTACTTCCCGCCCTTCTTTTTCTTCAAGATTTCAAATGCAGCGGCATCGTAACCCGGGGCAATGACACCGTCACTGACTTCTTTGGAAATAAGCTTTGCGGTAGCAACATCGACTTTCTCGCTGAGAGCAATCCAGTCTCCGAACGAGGACATGCGATCCGCTCCTCGAGCACGTGCATAAGCCGCAGCAAGGGGGGATTTATCATCAATGTCTTCTGCGAAGTAGACTTTCTTCTCGACTTCAGTGAGAGGTAAGCCGACTGCTGCGCCGGCAGGAGAAACGTGCTTGAAGGACGCCGCCGCCGGGAGATTCAAGGCCAACGTCAACTCTTTCACCAATGGCCATGAGTACAAAGCGTCCAACAAGTTGACATAACCAGGGGCACCATTCAATACTAATATAAGGAACATCAGACGAATAGATACCTTTAAACGGGAGATTTCCCTCTCTCACATAGGCTTGCGCTGGGATTTGATGAGGATTGCAACCGTAGCGTAACGTAAGTTGTTTATTTCCGGGAGCATATTTCTTTCTGAAGAAATCAGAAATAGCGAGGTCGTAGTCCGCAGTTTGTAGAAATGCCTATCATGAGCTTGTTAAGGCGAAAGAGGGTACTTTCAAGGCAAATAGATTCCTTGTTTCCTGGCCGATATCCCCTTTGCGGAATTCTTCAAGGAACGTAGGGTAGTCATTTGGATCACTGAGAACCGTCACGCGAGAATGGTTCTTCGCAGCAGCTCGAAGAAGAGTCACTCCACCTGAGAAATCAGCACGCGGAACAAACACCCTAGGAAATACCGATATCAATCTCCTCAACAGCCTCCTCGATCTTGACAAATGGCTTCGCGACAGTATCTTTGAACGGATAGAGGTTGCAGACCACAAAGTCGACCTTTTCAATTCCCAGGGTATCAAGGTCTTTTTGATCAGAGTCAATGTCTCGGGCGAGAATCCCTCATAATCAGCACAAAAATCCCATGCCAGGCTTACC
>Ga0302325_10023153_pt1 | contig 12964 bp, 9 predicted proteins | sample Palsa_T0_2_FD_201948 | JGI IMG/M metagenome (GOLD analysis project Ga0302325, IMG submission 201948) | Peat permafrost microbial communities from Stordalen Mire near Abisko, Sweden - Palsa_T0_2 | ecosystem: Environmental > Terrestrial > Soil > Palsa > Peat permafrost | place: Sweden: Abisko... | reverse complement strand
CGTTCGCAGGGCGGCCTGGGCATAGGCCTGTCGGTAGTGCAACGGCTGGTGGAGATGCACGGCGGCAGCGTCAGCGCGCGCAGCGATGGGGCGGCGCGTGGCTCGAGTTTCCAGATCAGGTTGCCACTGATTGAAGCTCCGGGCTCCCGAGCCATTGAATCCCGGGGCGCTGCAGTGGCAGCCAGGCGTGTGCTGGTGGTCGATGACAATGTCGACGCTGCCGACTCACTGGCGATGATGCTGCAGCTCGCAAGCCACGAGGTTCAAAGCGTGTATAGCGCGCACGCCGCACTCGATCAGGTGGCAAAATTCAATCCCGATGTGGTGCTGCTCGACATCGGTTTGCCGCATATGGATGGTTATGAGGTGGCCCGCAGGATCAGGACACAGAGAAAATCCGCCTTCCTGGTCGCGGTCAGCGGCTACGGGCAGGCCGAGGACAAACGCCGTGCACGGGCCGCCGGCTTCGACGCACACTTTGTCAAGCCGCTGGACATCTCCGAACTGGAACGCCTGCTGCACAATCTCGACCGCGGCAGGCAGGTGACTCTTTAAAGAAAGTAGGCCACCACGAACACACCCAGCATGCTCACAGCCAGCGCGATCCTGGCCAGGGTCCCGAGCACGAGGCCAAGCCAGGTGCCGAAGCCCACGCGCGCCGCGGCGGCAATCGGTCGTCGCGCGATCAGTTCTCCTATTACGGCTCCCGCGAACGGGCCAAAAATCAGCCCGAGCAGGCCCAAGCTCATACCCGCAATCGCGCCGATCAGAGCGCCTATCAACGCCTGCCGGCTTGCACCGACGCGCTTTGCGCCCACGAGGCTCGCAAGCAGATCGGCTGCAAAAGCCAGCGCTGCCAGAACACCCAACACTGTCAGCGTCGGCCAACCGATTCTGGTGAAGCCATCGATCCAGGCCGCGAGCCACATGCCGCCATAGATCAGGAGCACCCCGGGCAGCCCGGGAACAATGGTGCCGATCGAGCCGGCGACCATCAGCGCGATCGCGCCAATCCATAGGCCAATGTGCATGAGGCTCAACTACCAGGCCCAATAAAGCCGCTGCAGCAGCGAGCACAAGCGCATGCGCCATGCAGGGAACTGGTTTATGCTGCGGGCCGACATCATGGCGACTCAGATCGCGGCAAAGGCTGAATCAACATTCAAGCGGGCGCTGGCCTTGCATCAGCAGCGGCGACTCGATGAAGCCCGAGTCCTGTGCCAGCAGGTGCTGCAACTGCAACCGCGGCATTTCAACGCGCTGAATCTGTCGGGTGTCATTGCTCTGCAGAGCAATCATTTGGAGCGCGCAGTCGAATTGCTCGGCAAAGCGGTGCTGATAGATCCAAAGAGCGCCTCGGCCCACAACAATCATGGCAATGCGCAGTTCCTGCTCAATCGTTACGAGGCCGCGATTGCCAGCTATGACAAAGCCATTGCGCTGGATCCGCACGGCGCGGATGCGTACTATAATCGCGGCAATGCGTGGCGCAACCTCGGTCAACACGACGCGGCCATTGCCAGCTATGACAAGACGATTGCGTTGCAGCCGAACCACGCGGATGCCCACAATAATCGTGGCAATGCGCTGCGCGACATGAAGCAATTGGAGCAGGCGGTCGCGAGCTACAGCCGGGCGATCGCCCTCAGGCCGAACTACGCAGAGAGCTACAACAATCGCGCCAACGCGCAGCAGCAACTGGGGCACTACCAGGCAGCCGTTGCCGACTACGACCATGCGATTGCCCTGAAGCCCGAGCACGCGCAAGCCTACAACAACCGCGGCAACGCGCTGTTTAGCCTGAAGCAGTATCAGTCGGCGATCGCCAGTTACGACCGGGCGATTGCCCTCAACCTCGGCGACGCAGACAGCTACTACAATCGAGGTAACGCGCTGCGGGATCTGCAGCAGTTCGAGGCGGCGATCGCCAGCTATGACCAGGCGCTTGCAATCAATCCGAGTCACGCACAGGCCTGCAACAACCGTGGCATTGCCCTGCGTGATCTCGAGCGCTTTGGGGCCGCGGTCGCGAGCTTCGACCAGGCGCTTGCAATCAACCCGCAGTATGCCGAAGCCAGCAATAACCGCGGCAACGCACTGCGTGGCCTGAAGCAGCACGCGGCGGCCATCGCCAGCTATGACACCGCCATTGCGATCAAGCCGGATTACGCGGATGCCTATTATAATCGCGGCAATGCGCAGCGAGAGCTGAAACAGCTGCAAGCAGCGACTGCCAGTTACGAGCAGGCGATTGCCATCAGCCCCGACAACTCGGAAGTTCACAGCAACCTGGGCCTGACACTGGCCGAGCTCGGCAGGCACCAGGCGGCTATCGCCAGCTATGACCGCACGATTGCGATCAATCCCAACGACGCCAGGGCCTATAACGGCCGCGGCAATTCGCTGTATGAGTTACAGCAGTATCAGGCGGCTATTGACAGCTACGAAAAAGCCATCGCCTTAAAATCAGACTATGCGGAGGCGTACAACAATCGCGGCATCGTACTGTACGATCGCAAGAAATATGAGGAGGCCGTTGATAGTTACGACAAGGCCATCGAGTTCAATGACGGCTATGCGGACGCCTACAATAACCGTGGTATTTCGCTGCATCGACTGAAGCGCTACCAGCTGGCCATTGCCAGCTTTGACAGGGCGATAGCCATCGCGCCTGACCATGCGGCAGCCTACAGCAATCGTGGCAATACGTTTTTTGAGCTGAACCGCTATGAGGCTGCCATTGCCAGCTACGACCAGGCAATTGCGCTCAATCCGAGCTACGCCGAGGCCCATAACAACCGCGGCCATGCATTTTTGAATATGAAGCAATACCAGGCTGCCATCGCCTGCTATGACAGAACGCTTGAGCTCAAGCCCGATCTAAAGGGCATACACGGTGTGCGCCAGCACGTGCGCATGCAGATTTGCCAATGGGACGGCTTCGAGGCCGAGCTGGCGCAGCTTAAAGCCAGGATTGAGCGCGGTGAAGCGGCGTCCAACCCCTCGTGTTTTCTGGCGCTGCTGGATTGCGCGTCGCTGCAGAGAAAGGCCGCCGAGCTGTGGATGCAGGAGGAATACCCAGAGAATGCTTCACTTGCACCCGTTGCCAAATATCCCAGAGCTGAAAAAATAAGAATTGGCTACTTTTCCGCCGACTTTCATAATCATGCGACCCTGTATCTGATGGCGGGCCTGTTCGAAATGCACGATCGATCGCGATTTGACTTGAGCGTGTTCTCGTTCGGCCCGGACCAACAGGACGAGATGAGAAAGCGGCTGACCGACGCCTGTGAGGACTTCATAGATGTGCGCGACAAGTCCGATCAGGAGGTGGCCATGCTCGCCCGCGAGCGGCGTATCGACATCGCCATCGACTTGAAGGGTTTCACTCAGGACGCCCGACCGGGAATTTTCGCATTGCGCGCCGCGCCGGTGCAGGTCAGTTATCTGGGCTATCCCGGCACCATGGGAGCACCGTACATTGATTATCTGCTCGCCGATGCCACCCTGATACCGCACGGCAGCGAGCGTTACTATAGCGAGCAGATCATCTATTTGCCCGATAGCTATGAGGTTAACGACCGACAGCGCAGCATTGCCGACCGGATCTATACGCGCAGCGAGCTCGGACTGCCGCCAACAGGCTTTGTATTCTGCTGCTTTAACAACAGCTACAAGATCACGCCCGGCACCTTTGATGCTTGGATGCGGATACTGAGCCGGGTCGAAGGCAGCGTGCTGTGGCTGCTGGAGGACAATGCCAGTGCCGCCGGGAATCTGCGGCGCGAGGCGGCGCAAAGAAATGTCAATGCGGAACGGCTGATTTTTTCAAAACGCACGGCGATGTCCGAACACCTGGCAAGACAGCGCGTGGCGGATTTATTCATCGATACGCTGCCGTGCAACGCCCATACCACCGCCAGCGATGCGCTATGGGCCGGCCTGCCTGTGCTGACGTGTGCCGGCGAGGCATTTGCTGCCAGGGTTGCGGCCAGTCTGCTCAAGGCGCTGAATTTGCCGGAGCTGTGCACTTCGACTCAGGCGCAGTACGAGCAGTTGGCTGTGGGACTGGCGACCGACCCGCAGCGCCTGGTCGGCATACGCGAAAGGCTGGCAGGCAATCGGCTCACCAGCTCGTTGTTCGATTCGCGGCTGTTCACCGGTCACATCGAAGCGGCCTATACCAGCATTTATGAGCGCTATCAGGCGGACTTGCCGGCACGGCACATCCGCGTAGAGTCCGCTCATACACTGTAATGCGCGGCCACGGGCCGTATCGACCGGAGTCACTTTGGGCGCTATACATTTCTCGCTGGATCCCAGGTTGGTGCAAGCGCTGCGTACTACGCTGACGCTGCCGGTATTTCTCGAGTCCGGCACCTACCGCGGCGACACCGCGTCGGCGGCCGCCGCATTATTCGAGCAAGTCTATACGGTTGAACTCTCCAGCGAGCTGTACGCGCAGGCGGAGGCGCGATTCGCGTCGCTGGCGAACGTTTCCCGGCGGCTGGGAGACTCTCCACAGGTGATCAGCGAATTGGCTCCCCAGCTCGCCAGCCAGAGCGTGTTGTACTGGCTCGACGCGCACTGGTGCGGGACAGTCACCGGAGGCAAGGAGAACGAGTGCCCGCTGCTCTCGGAGCTGCGCGCGATCGGGACACTCAACGATCAGTCGGTGGTGTTGATCGACGATGCACGCTTGTTTCTTGCGCCGCCCCCCAAGCCGCACGACAGCGACCACTGGCCGTTGCTTGACGAAGTTGTCGAGACTCTGCGTGGTCTGAATCCTCATCACAGGCTATGGGTGATCAACGACGTTATGGTGTTTGCGCCGCCGGGCGTTCAGGCGGCCATGGTGGAATATAGCCGCACGCATGGGGCTGATCTGCAGCAGCTGGTTCAGGCAGCCAACGCGCCACGGGTTGCCCCGGCCCAGGCCCCGGTGCCGGCGGCTGTGGCCGGCGGCGCGGGGCTCGCGCGCGGCCTCAACGCCGAATTCCTCGGCGCCGAACGCTCGGAGCGCATCTTCGCCCACCACCTGCAGCGGCTTGCAATCGCCAAGGTGCTCGACATCGGCAGCAACTCGGGCCAGTTTGCCGCCAAGCTGCGTCGCTTCGGGTTCACCGGCGTCATCTATTGCGTCGAGCCGCAGGCATCGGCCTATGCGCAGCTGCTGGCAAATTCGCGCGAGGACGCGCGCTGGTTTCCGCTGGCCCGGCAAGGCGCCGGGTCCAGTTGTCACTTCATGGACTTGAACCTGTCGGAGAACAGCTGGAGTTCCTCGCTGCGGGAGGTTCATCCCAATCACGTGCGCGCCGAGGCTTCGACCCGAATCGTCGGCACGGAACGCATATTCGTCAACACTTCCGGCGCCCTGTTGCGCGCGCCGGCCATGATGGAAATCGAAGCCTTGAAGATCGATGTACAGGGCTATGAGGATGAAGTGATCGACGGGTTTCTGCCGCATATCGGCGACGTGCGTCTGCTGCTGCTGGAGTTGTCCCTGGTCGAGTGCTATCAGGGCGCGCCGGACCTGTTCGCACTGGATCGCAAGCTGGTCACGCAACTGGGGTTCTCTCGTGTCTCCCTGGAGCCGTCGTACTACGACGATGGCCTGGGCGTAGTGCAGCAATACGATGGGATTTATTTCAGACCCGACCGGCCCGGCAGCGTGAGCGCGCGCGCCAGCGGCCTGAAGATCGGCGCGGTGGTCACCTCCGTCGGCGGCACACTGGAGCGCCGGCTGCCGGATGGATCCGACCTTGGTCCGGCCTGGTTTCAGATGTGCCTGGAAGCCTGGCAGCGCACCGGCAGCGCCGTGACCTCGGTGGCCGAGCGTTCGCCGCCGGCCGGAATCGAATGGGTGCAGACGCAGACCAGACCGAGCGTGGCAGAGATGCTGGCGGCAAGGACTCTGGAGCCCGGCAGCCATCTGCTACTGGTGAATGCCGATATCGTGTTCGCTACTGCATTCTTCAACCTCCTCGGACAGCTCGATCCCGAGGGGGTCTATTACGGCAACAGACTCGAGGTCGAGCGCGATGCCCAAAGTCAAAGCGGCCTGCAGGCCAAAGGCATCTACGCTCACGGCTTCGACTACTTTCTGCTGCCCGCGGCCTTCGCGAAATCCATCGTTGACGAGCATTTGCTGCCGGCGGAACTGCGCATCGGCGAACCCTGGTGGGACTATGCTCTGCCATTGCTGGCCATCGCGCGCGGCTTCCCGCTGAAGCGGTTGCCTTGGAATACGCCGCTCGCCCTGCACTACCTGCACCCGGCGCGCTACTCGCAGGATGTGTGGCTTCGCAACGGGCAGTTGTTCATTCAGCTGGCCGAGAGCCTGCTGCGCGATCCGCAATGCTACGCCACGGGGCTGCTGACCGAGATTCTGGCCGATTCAGGCGATCTGGAGACGCGGCTGCGACGGATCGCGGGCATCATTTGTCACTCTCTACCGTAGCAACCTGGACCTTACAGCAGCGACAAACCAAGCTGCTGAATCAGCAGCAGCTCGTCGACCGGGTGGCGAAATTCCGCCTGCGCCGCGGGATGGCTGTGATAGTTCCCAATCACTCCTGGCAGGCGCACCGCCTTTTTTTTCAGATGTTCCGTGACCACAGTCCACCAACCGCTATCCCCTGCCACGCGCAGCAGCGTCCCATCGGGCAGACGCCAGGGATAGCGTGGCGCACCGATGTGGGTATCGAGCCGCCACATGACAGCCGGACCGAAGGTGCCGCGCGACCCCGTGCCGCTTCCCAGGCGCGTCAAGGTTCCGGGCTCCGGTGGCCATTGCGGAACAAACGGCAGCCTGCCGACGCTGTAGCAGGGCTCGACGGCATCGGTCTCGGACTGTGAATAGCAGATTTTCCAGTCACCGCCCGCCAGTGCCGCGCCCTCACGCAACAGCAGATGCTGCAGCATCGCGATCGCATCCGGGGCCAGACGATCATCGAGATTGAGGTTCATGACAAACGGAGTCGATACCAGGGCCAGCGCGACATTCCAGGCCTGATAGATGGTGAGGTTCTCGTGCACCACGACCTTGCGGCCGGTAAGCCAATCCGGCGGAGCATCGCCGCCATCAAACACGTAGATAGGTTCCACGGGCACTGTCTGAGCCGCGAGATTGGCGCTATGTCCGCGCAACATATCCCAACGATCAGGGTCCTGGTTCCAGACCGCGCACAACACCGAAGTCAGCGGCAATACCTGGAAATCCAAGCGCCTGAAAACGCAATCCTGCTGCAGCTTCGCGACCAGCTGGTAGCCTTTTGAGCGCATCAATTCCGCCAGTCGCGGATCGTCGTACTCATTGGCAATGGTAAAAACGGCGACCTTGTAGCGACTCAGATCGAGGCCCGAGAGTATGCTCAGCTCCGCGCCCCCGGTATCGATCGAACAGTAGTCGATCTGGTACAGCCCATGCCGCTCGAGCAGCGTCTCGAGACGGGTAACTGGAACTTTACGCACGCTCTGGACGGCATTGGCCCGCTGCAAGCGTTCGAGGTGCCGCGGATCGAACCGATCCGCCAGGCCACTGAGCATTCGTTCATCTGCGCCGGCGTCGGCGTCGATGAAGTCCGCCTCTCCTTCAAAATCGGCGATGCATACCTGCTCATTGATCGAGTGGCGTGCCGCAACCAGCCGCGCATACGCCGCTGGCAATGGCTCCACGCACAGTCCGCGCCAGCCCATGGAACGCTCAAAGAATAACGAGTTGCTGAATTTCTCGCCGTCGTAGGCACCGATGTCCACGAATACGCCGCCGCGCCGGCCGCGGAAGAAATTCTGCAACAGGTATTGATCCTGACCGGACTGGGAGAAGAACTGCACTTCGCTCGCGTCTTGCCGTGCGGCCGTGCGGAGGTGCTGCGCCGCCTGGATACAGGATACCACCCAACCGGCAGGGCACGGCTGCCGCATGGAAAAGAGACTGAGCTTAATTGCCGCTGAACTTATAGCTGAAGCGCAACCCGATAGTTCGGGGCGCTACTCCGGCAGATTCATCTTGTGCAGGAAGGCTTTGTAACGAGGGTCCGGGCGAAGACTTTTCAGCAGCGGGTCCACTTTGACGATGGCGACGCCGCTGTCGTGCTGTGCGTAAGCCCTATCCAACCACTGAAATGCCTTACCCCTATCGCCCCACCAGGCATAGACCTGGGAGATCTGGAAGGCAGAGTCGTCCGCATGCTTGGCGATTAGTTCGTCTAGTCGCTGCTCCGCTGCTTTCACGTTACCCAGATCGTGTTCAGCGAGCGCGGCGCCCTGCAGTCGAAACTCTTCATCCGATGCGCCTTGCGACATCGGCAGGGCTTTAGCCGGTTCTCCCATCAATAGGAAGGTTAACGCCACGGAGGAAGCGACCCATGACTGCCGCGGATTGATCTCCAGCGAGCGCTGCCACGACTCGCGCGCAGCGAGGTATTCGCCGCGATAAAACTGGTTTCCCCCTAACCTGGCCCAGGCATCGGCATTGAGCGGATCGCTCTTCACCGCTTGCTCTGCCATCGCGACTGCCTCGTCCAGTCGGCCTGTGGGCATCAGCACCGAGTTCGAATATCGGTAGAGAGCGTCGGAATTCTCGGGGTCGATGCTGAGCGCGCGCCGAAAATCCTCGTCTGCCCCTTGAAAGTCCCTCAAATGTAACGATCGAATGTAACCTCGCGCGATGTACCCATCGGCAAGATCGGGCCGCAGCGCGATAGCCTTGTCGGCCGCAGTTTGTGCTTCTTGCCTCATGGCGTTGAACTCAGCGACCGACGTGGGATCTGCATCAAGAGTCGCTTCGGCGAGTCCCGCCCAAGCCGAGGCGTAGTTCGGATCGAGATTTACGGCTCTTCTGAAGGCCTCAGCCGCATTGCGATCAACAGTGTAATTGCCGCCCGAGAGAAGCTGTCGCCCAATCAGATACTGGTCGTGAGCCGCCGGGATCGCGGTCTGCCGATCCTTCATGCTTGGCGGCTCAAGGAGCTTGAGCTTGAGCGCCCCGACGACTGCAGTGGCAATCTCATCCTGGACTTTGAAGAGGTCTTCCAGTTTGCGATCGTAGGTCTCCGACCAGACGTGGTAGCCGTTGTCGACGCGAATCAGCTGTGCGGTGACGCGCAGGGTATCGCCGGACTTGCGCACACTACCTTCCAAGACATGCGCAACGCCAAGCGCTTTGGCGATATCGGCGATGGTCGTCTGTTTGCCCTTGAAGTAGAACGACGACGTACGCGCCGGCACCCGCAGATCCGCGACATTTGTCAGTTTGTCGATCAGTTCCTCCGACAGGCCGTCGGAGAAATATTCCTGATCCCTGTGCTCGCTCATGTCCACGAACGGCAGCACGGCGATCGACTTATCGTTGACGAGGTTCGTGGCAGCGACGCTCACCGTTACCGGGGCACGGCTCTCGCGGTATATGGCATAACTCATCGTGGCAAGAATCGCGGCGGCGGCTGTGAGGATGACTTTGACCAGCGTGCTATTGCGCAGCACGAACTTGCGCAGACGGTAAGCGATTCGTGCCGGTCGAGCGCGAACGGGCTTGCCATCCAGATAGGCTCGCAAATCGCCTGCCAGGGCAGCGGCACTGAGATAGCGCTGCGCCGGATCCTTCGCCAGCGCCCTGAGCACGATGGCATCCAGGTCTCCGCGCAGCTGCCGCACCAACCGTTCTACGGTGCTGTTGCGAACCGCGGCCGCAGACGGCCCAAGCTGGGTGCTAGGCCTCCTTACCTCTAAAGTGAGGATGGCCTGATCGAGCGCGCCGATCGAGGCCGCCCTCCTGAGTCGATAGGGTCGAGTGCCTGAGAGCAGCTCGTAGAGCAATACGCCCAGGGAGTACAGATCACTGCGCGCATCGATCGGCTCGCCGCGCAGCAGCTCGGGACTGGCGTAGTCTGGAGTCAGCGCCCGGCCGTGGACACTCGTCAGCCCGGGCTGATCCGTCTCTTCAGCCTCGAGCAGTCTGGCGATTCCAAAGTCCAGCAGCCGCACCTGCCCCGACTCGGTGACAAGAATGTTCGAGGGCTTGAGGTCCCGGTGAACGACCTGTTTGCCATGGGCGTATTGCACGGCCTCGAGCACCTGCAGGAACAGCCCGAGGCGGCCCGTAATCCCGAGCCGGTGCGCGTCGCACCAGTCCGTCAGCGGCGCACCCTGCACGTATTCCATCGCCAGGTAGGGCAGTCCTTGCGGATCGACTCCCGCATCGTAAAGACGCGCGATATGCGGGTGCTCCAGACTGGCCAGAATGTCGCGCTCGCGCGCAAAGCGCGCCTCAAGACCCGTCTGCAGGCGATTGCGCATCGGCAGTTTCAGGGCCACTTCGCGCTTGAAGGCCCCATCAGCGCGGCGCGCCAGCCACACCTCCGCCATGCCCCCGGCGCCCAGCAATCGAATCAGCTCGTACGGCCCCACGCGCGCACCGGGCTTCAAGCCGTTTGCGGATGGGACGCTGGCCCCCTCCGCAGCACCGAGCTTCGGCAGGCTCATCAGCGATTTCAGATGCGCTGCCTGTGCCGCTCCGGGCAGCAGCGACTCGCACAACGCTGCGGCCAGATCCGGGTGCTCTCGGGTGGCCTTCTCCAGCCAGGGGAGGCGCACGGCCTCATCCAGCCCCAATGCCTCTTCCAGCAGTTGGCTCATGCGCGCCATCTGAGGAATCGATAGAGCCATCGGTATCCTTTGGAGCTTAGCGCCTCAGCGCAATGAAGCCGCTAGGATCAGTCGCGCCTTCTCCCAGTCGCGCTGCACCGTGCGTTCGGTCACCCCTAACGTTTCGGCGATCTCCTGCTCGCTATAGCCGCCAAAGTAGCGCATCTCAGCAATCTGGGCCAATCGAGCGTCTGCCTGCTTGAACGGCTCAGGCGCCTCATGCGCGGCTAGGACCGTCTGCTCTGGATCAGTCCCTGCATCGCCGGCCTGTACCCGGCCCCGCAGCTCGGTGATTTGACTCATCGGTGGCCAACTTAACGCGCCAGAGAAGCGTTTGCCACGCAATCGGCAAGTCGGATGTCGGGTTTGGCACCCGAACGGTGTCTGTATTGGTGAGGCAGCGATTTGGGCCAACCGGGTGTCCCCCGGCAGCGGGCCGAGAGAGCACCTCGCGACGATCGATGCAGTAACCCCAGCGTCTGTCTCAACCCTAGCTTAAGGAGACCACCATGAACATCATCCCCTCTACACCCCTTCGCACCCTGGCCGTCGGCGCGATCCTCAGCGCCCTGGCCTTGAGCTTCGCCACCGTGTCCAGCGCCGAGGAGGACGTGACACCCCCGCAGGTCATTGTCAAATACGCCGATCTCGACGTCTCGACCTCAAAGGGCGCTGTCGCCCTCTATGGCCGGATCCACGGCGCGGCCGACGATGTTTGCTCGCGCATGTACACCAGCACTGAGGCGTACAGGTGGCGCAAGAACGCCTGCCTGCAAAAGGTAATCGCCGACGCGGTGACCCGTGTCAATGAGCCGGCACTGTCCGCTGTTTTCGCCTCTAAGTTCGGCGCCTTAGCCCCGGTCGTGCTGGCCGCGGCAGGGACTCGGTAACACGGCGCGGCAGGGTGCACGCGGTGCATCCTTAAGGACTCGGGCCCAGCACGCCGCCGTGCGTCTGGGCCCACCTTAGCGCCGAGCATCTGTGGCCATCGAGCGACGGTAGAGCGTAGCCGCCTGTCTCTCAGGAGGAAACAGGGTGATACCTGGTGCTACGGTATTCTGCATCATGGCTGGGAAGAGCGCGGCCAATTCACTTGTAAGCTTCCATGTAGGCCCGCAGTAGCGCGGTTCCACGATAGAACCCGCGGCAAACCAACTCTTACGCCTTCTCCCCCTCCCGTAACTCCGCAGATTTAAAGCTGACCCCGCACGAGTGATTCGGACAATAGCCATCCGGATTCTTCTCCAAGTATTGCTGATGGTAGTCCTCGGCATAAAAAAACGGCGCCGCCTCGCGAATTTCCGTGGTGATGGTTCCGCGATGCGCCTTGGTCAGTGCCTGCTGGAACACACGTTTGGAGTCTTCGGCGCTGCGGCGCTGCTCATCGTCAAAGGTATAGATCGCAGAGCGGTACTGCGTACCGACGTCGTTACCCTGGCGCATGCCCTGCGTGGGATCGTGCGACTCCCAGAACACCTTGAGCAGTTCCTCGTAGGCGATGCGCTGCGGGTCGAACACGACCAGTACTGCCTCGGCATGTCCGGTCAAGCCGGTGCAGACCTGCTGATAGCTGGGATTGGGGGCGTGGCCGCCTGCATATCCCACCGCGGTGGAGTAGACGCCCGGAAGCTGCCAGAAGGTCTTCTCTGCGCCCCAGAAGCAGCCCAGGGCGAACAGGGCGCGCTGCATGCCATCCGGGAACGGCGGTTGGATGCGATGACCGTTTACAAAGTGCGTTTCAGGAACCTTCATGGTAGTCCTCGTGCTTTGCGCTTCAATGCCGCTACAATTGAGGCGTTCGAACCGAACTCAAGTCTCGACCGTCGCCATGAGCGCCATTTGCCAGCCTCACAATCTACGCCGTCCCCTTGGCCAGGGCCCCAAACCCTACGGGGTACGCGTCAGTCTCCGGCCCGGCGATCCGTTCCGCAAGATCATGGGCGCGGAATGGCATCGCGTCCATTGGTTCGCAACTCTCGCCGAACGCGACGTCGAACTGCTGGATATGAGCCGCAAGCATGAGTACTCCCGCATTGGCGACAAGCCCGCGCTGATGTTCGAGAAGGTGGAAAACCTCGCCGCCAGCCGCGGCTTGTAGGCTTTAGAAGCTGCGCCCGAGAAAGATGTGGAAGGCAACGGTGCCGCTCTCATCGTATCCGATCGCAAAGTAAGCGGGTCCGATATAGGTATCGGCGCCAAAGAACACTGAAGCATCTTTACGCGTGTTGCCGAGGCTGATCTGGCTGCGGCTGGTCCAGACGTTACCGTCCTCGAGCGAGATCCCCACATAAGCCGGCACGTCCAGAATGCCCTCGCC
>Ga0302325_10023152_pt1 | contig 12964 bp, 16 predicted proteins | sample Palsa_T0_2_FD_201948 | JGI IMG/M metagenome (GOLD analysis project Ga0302325, IMG submission 201948) | Peat permafrost microbial communities from Stordalen Mire near Abisko, Sweden - Palsa_T0_2 | ecosystem: Environmental > Terrestrial > Soil > Palsa > Peat permafrost | place: Sweden: Abisko... | reverse complement strand
ACGGCGCCAAATTCCTTGCGCAGCAGGGGTTGGTGGACTCAAGGCGCGTCGTTATCAGTGGCGGCAGCGCCGGCGGCTACACCACCCTCGCGGCACTTGCCTTCCGCGACTTCTTTCAAGGCGGGGCGAGCTATTACGGCGTGAGTGATGCGGCAGCACTTGCCCGCGACACCCACAAATTCGAGTCGCGTTATCTCGATTGGCTCATCGGCCCCTATCCGGAAGAGGAAGAGCGATACCGCGAGCGTTCGCCGGTCTATCATGCCGATCGGCTCTCGAAGCCGGTAATCTTCTTCCAGGGCTCCGAGGACGCCGTGGTGCCGCCGAACCAGACCGAGGTCATGGTCGAGGCGCTGCGGCGCAACGGAAACGCGGTCGGCTATTTCCTGTTCGCAGGCGAGCAGCACGGCTTCCGGCAGGCCGCCAACATCAAGCGCTGCCTCGATGCCGAACTTACGTTCTATGCGGTCGAGGTGTTCCGCATCGGACTGACGTTTTAAGATTGTGGCCGTCAGACGCGCGGAATAAGCCGGTCACCCACTCACCATACTGCCATGCAAAGGATAAGCCCTCGGGTAGAAGGGACAGCCCGGGGGCTTTAATCGAGGCTCAACCATTCCTAGCCCGTCCGATCTGCGTGATGAACGGGATGGCGCACAGGCACAACGCCGCCATTGCCCAGAACCCCCCAGCACCAAACCGCCCGTAGAGCGTTCCGGACATCAAGGTGAGCAGCGCTGTCATGGCTCCGATTGCAACCGTACCGTAGATTGCCTGTGCCGTCGCGGCGAGGCCAGGCGGCACTACCTCGCCGAGCAGGCGCATGCAGGCAAGATGCAGCAGGGCGAAGCTCAATCCGTGCAGGGGTTCGATCAACGCCATCGCCGTGACTTCCGCGGTCAACGCCATCACGGACCAGCGTACGACGCCAGCGGTCGCAGCGAGCATCATTGCCCGCGACGGGCCGATCCGGTTGAGCAGCCCCGGCCCGATCACGATGAATACGACCACCTCGGCGGCAACCGATTCCGACCACAGGACGCTCGCGGCCGGCGGCGATATCCCCTCGGCCTCCCAGCGGATAATCGCGAATGAATCATGCATGGCGTGGCTGCCGAGCACCAGCGCGGCGATGATGATCAGCAGTCTGAATTTGCGCAACTTCAGCAGCGCACGGAGGGACGGGTTCTCGCCCGCACCTGCTCGCGTCGGCGATCTCGGGCGCGACGCCGGTAGCGCCATGGCGGCGGCCGCCGCGGCCACCAGAAACGCCGAGCCGACCCAAATGATAACGTCGAGATCAATCGCGGCAATCGCCTGTCCGGCCACCACCGAGCCGACAATGAAGGCCGCCGAGCCGGCTCCGCGTACCCAACCGTATTCAAACCGCGGATTGGCTCCCGCCGCCGACGCCACCGCGCCCAGCGCGAGTGCGTCCGCATTTGTCGTCAGGGGCGCCAGCATCGCGGCGTAGATGACGCTGACGGCCAGCGCGCTCCAAAATGAATGGGCGGGCAGAAAGCCGAATGCCGTGAGCGCGGCTGCCACCGCGAAGCAGGCGAATACCCCCCGCAGCGCGTCAAACAGATCCGCGACCCGGCCAGCGAGCGGACCGGACACCAAGCGGGCTGCGGTGCTGAGAGCCAATACCAGTCCGATTTCGTCCGGCCGCAACCCCCGCGCCTGCAGCAAGGTCGGGAAAAACGGCGATACAACGCCGAAGCTGGCATACAGCATCGTGTAAAGCAGGATAAATGGAAGCAGGCCACCTCGGCCATGTGCATTCATTTGCCTGGCCACTCCCATTCCTAGCCTCGGGCCCCAGAGTCGAGCTATGGGGGCTTCCAAATGCTTCCATGAATTCGCGTGCGCAGGCATAGTCGGGAAGCCCTGTCGACGCTATGACAAATCCGACGCCCGGAGAAACCGTGTTGCGCAAATGACAAATGCTTTTCCAGTCGAGATTGCAAATCGGGTGAGTCAGGAAGCTGCACTCGCGGCGCTTGCAACTGCCCGTCCGGGGCCGCGGCAGGCGCGAGAGGGATAACGCCCGGCGAAAAGCGCCAGCGCCGTCGGTGCGCCACGATGGCGGGATCGCTCATTCCGAAGGACGCGTGAGTGACGCTCGCCGAGGGTTTATCCAATGGGAGACGAATGCCTCATTTCTTGCTGACTTTTGGCGACGTCAGCCAACCGCCGGTCGGTGTCGTCATCATAGAAGCACCGTCGATGTTCCAAGCGCGCATGACCGCTGTGGCTCGACGCTTCGCCGCCGGTGTACCGTTCGGCAAGTGTCACGAACTCAGCGCCCATATGATGACTTCGATACCGCCGACACTGATCGGCAGGATGATGTCCAGTACTGAAGCGGCGCAACTGCTCACCCGGGGCCGCGGCAGGCGCGAGAGGGATCGACGATGAGTAGGCTTCACGTCCCTTGCGCGCGGCGCTCTCGTTTGAGCCTGCTTTTGTGATGAGGTTGGTGGCGGTTCGGTTTGAATGCGACCGCGCCGACTGCTTTGCGTTTCGAGTTGTCCGCTGTTCTCGTGCCGTCCGCTCGCGCGTCGCCGTAGGCGCGATAGAGGTCGGCGAATTCGGGGGCGAGTTCGTAGCACACCGTAAGTTTGTGGGTCGCGAGGTCCCAGTGGGCGTTAGGCGAGCCGCAGCTTTGCATTTCCAGCGTGAACGGGGCCGGCCACACGAATTGATCCGCCGCATGCTCGGCCACCGTTTCCAACAGCCGGATCGAGCGCGCCACTTGTTGGGCGGTCGCAGTCCTGCCTTCGGCCGGGCCATAGACCACATCGATCTTCGTTTTCGGCTGATCGGGAGCACGCCGATGCGGCTTGAGCACCAGATCCCACGAATACGCGGCGTTGCTGAAATCCCCGGCGCAGGTGTCCTGGCGTTCCTCCGGTAGCTTGGTCTCTTTGGCGAGATCCTTGAATTTTTCGTCGTCGGAACCGACCATCAAGCACACGATTTGGTAGGCGCGCTGCTGGTTGAGGCCGTGCTCGTCGTAATAGGCGACCTTGTCGCCCGTCTTTTGGTCGCGGCGGTCGGCCATGAACCAGCCCTCCGCCGCGTCGGTGAGCACGCGACGCGAAAAATCGGACCCCACCCTGATCAGCCTCAGCGCGGCGTAAGCATCAGCCGCGTCTTCCATCCGGCCCAGCACCGGCAACCCCATCTGGGTGATGGAGACATGGGCCATTTCGTGGAGAAGCACGAACAGCATGTTGCCGGATACGAATTCCGCGAGCCCTTGGACGTATCCTGGAGAAAGGTTCTTGAATCGCGGATTGTTTTCGCGCAGCGCGCGGGCAGCAGCCTCGATCCTGCCCTGAAATTTCGATGGTTGGGTCGGATTGGCCGATTGGTACGGAACCGGTTGCGCAACCACCGGCTCCGTACCGAGGATGAGCCCGAAAAGCAAAATAGGACGCCACCAGAGGCGAAGCAACGCACTACCAGGGGCTGGCAAGGCTACCACCTCCGCGCAGGCTTATCCCTTCTTCTTGGTCGTCTTCTTCGGCTTCAACAGAGCCTCGCACGGCGTATAGCGGCCGTTTCCTTCGTCGATCATGCACTTTTTGCTCTTGTAGAGCGCCTCGCACGGCGTATAGCGGCCGTACCCTTCGTCGACCATGCACCGGGCAGCGGCGGGACCGGTCGACGCGACCGTTCCCATGAACGTCAGGGCTCCGAAGCCGGCCAGCAACGCGGCAGAAATGGCTAATGATTTCATTTGTCCACCTATCAGTGTTTCGAGTTCATTTTTGGCGTGAAGGCACTCGATTGAGCCACGCGGTCTAAGATGCAGGATTCTTGCCACCCGCGCGGCATGGGGCACTCGCCACGCAACGACGCATATTGATGTGTTTGTGAACGGCGTATGAACGCGCCCGCTTTCGGCGTGGTTGCTGCGCCCTACCAGGTCCAAGCCCCTCCGGCGACTGGACCAAATTGAAGAACCCGGAGACGCCGGTCCGGAATGCCCGCAGCGACCTTTTCGAGCGATGAAGCAGGTAGCGGAAACAGGCCACGGCCCGACAGAGCAAGTACCCTCGATGGGCTGTTCGATCAAGTGGAGGGATTGACGGGTCTGAGGGGTCCTTTCGCGGGTCAGCCGGTTTGCGGTGGCGGCATCGGACGACGCAGTGCGTGTGGCCGGCTGAGAGGAGCGTCCGCGACCCCTGTTTTTGCAGAACGAAGCCAATTCGAGACCACCGGCATCGTCCGTCGGGACACCATGGACGGCAACCGGAGCCGATGCGCCGGTGCCCAGCTGATCACCGATTGGAACGCTGCGGCGGAAGTTAGGCCGCCATCCCGGTTTCATGGCCGGGCAATAGCGCATATCATCGCGAGAAAACAGCAAGGGGAGAAAACTCGTATGTGTCGCCTACTGCCGCGAATGTGCGCTTCACGCCATCGGTCAGCGCGATCTGCTAGTCGGATGGTCATTTTTGGTCGCTTGGTCGTTGGGGGTGCCTTCGCGGCTCTCGCGCTGGGCAGTCTCCTTGTCACGCCCATCCGCGCCGCCGAGCGTCCACCCGTCATGGGGCGAAATGGCGGTGTGTCTGCGGGCCATCCGCTGACCACGGCGGCAGCGTTCGAGATACTTGCCCGCGGCGGCAATGCGTTCGACGCCGGCGTCGCGGCGCTGCTGGTCGGTGGGGTGGTCGAGCAGGATCTCTACAGCCTGGGCGGCGAAGCCCTGGTGCTCGTCTATCCGCGAACCACGGGCAAAGTCGTCGCGGTGGTCGGGCAGGGCTGGGCACCCGAGGGCGCCACCATCGACCGTTACGTGGCGCAGGGAAAGACGCTCAACGGCAAGGGGCTTGATCCCGCGGTCGTCCCGGGCGCGCTACATGCGGCCCTCACGGTACTGGACCAATGGGGCACCATGAGTTTCGAGACGGTCGCGGCGCGCGCGATCGAATACGCGCAACAAGGCTTTCCGCTGCGGCCCCGCACGGTGGCGGCGATCCGGCGGAACGAAAAATTCATCCAGGATTGGCCGGAAAACCAACGCTACTGGCTCAAGCCGGATGGCGCCATGTACCGGCCCGGTGAAACGATAAAGTTCCCGACGCTCGCGCGTACCCTGGCCCGCATGGTCGAGGCCGAACGCGCCCATAAGGGCGAGGGCCGCAGCGCCGGCATCGTGGCGGCCCGCGACCGCTTCTACAAAGGCGACATCGCCGACGAAATGGTCGGCTTTCTCAAGCAGCAAGACGCGCCCTTCGAACTCGCCGATTTTGCCGAGTTCTTCGCCCGGGTCGAGCAGCCGAGCATGACGACCTATCGGGGCTACGAGGTCTACAAGCATACGTTTGGAGGTCAGGGACCGGCGCTGCTCGAGGCGCTCAACATCCTTGAGAATTTCGATCTGGCTTCGATGAAGCTCAACAGCGCTGAATATCTCCACACCGTGGTGGAGGCGCTCAAGCTCGCCTATGCGGATCGCGACACCTACTATGGCGATCCCGCCTTTGTGCGCATTCCCGGCGAAGGCCTGCTGTCGAAGGCCTATGCCAAGGAGCGCGCGAAGCTGATCGATCCCAAAAGCGCTTCCCGGGCGTTTGTCGCCGGAAACCCGCTGCCGTTCGACCCGCACGTCAAGGAATGGAACTACTGGGTTGCCAACATAGCGGATGTCGGAAAATCCACCGGACCGCTCCCCGATCCGGAGCCGGTTTCCGGCGCGCAGAAGGATACCACCCACATCGCCATCATCGACCGCGATGGGAACATATTCGACTCGACACCCAGTGGCGGCTGGATCGGCGGCGCCGTCATTCTCGGCGACACCGGGATCGGCATGAGTGTGCGCGGCGAGCAGTTTTGGCTCGACAAGACGCGCGCGGCGCAGCTGCGCCCACGCGCTCGGCCGCGCTACACGCTCACGCCCAGCATCGTTCTGCGCGATGGCCAGCCCTTCATGGCGCTCGGCTCGCCGGGCGGTGACAACCAGGAACAGACCATCTTGCAGGCGTTTCTCGATATCGTGGAATTCTGGCCCGACTGGTACCCGAACTTGCATGAGGCATTCGAATGGCCGCGCGTCCAGACACTGCATTTCTACGGCTCGTTCTGGCCGCACAACTCGGGCTTCAACAAGCTCAATGTCGAGGGCAACATCCCCGATGCCGTCTACAACGATCTGCAGGCGCGTGGTCACGACGTCGCCAGGATCAGGCCCTTCGGCATGAATGGATGCGCAACCGCGGTTCTAATCGATCCCGCCACCAACAACCGCATCGCTGGTGCGGACCGGCGAAGGGACTGCTACGCGATCGCGTATTAAGGTGTGAACAGGCGCCGTACGGGAGGCCCTTGACACATCTGCGTGTCGAAATGAACGATCTCCCGCTCGGGGCAGTATACGCGGGCGGGTTGCCGGCGAGCCTTGAGGCGCGAAGCGTGGCCGGCAAATCGAGGCCGTCGGCGAGGGGCTTGCCGGCGTGCTGCTGTTCCACCGGCCACTTCGGTGACTGCGGCAGCTTGTCGCAGGGCGGCCGCCTCTTGAAATCGTTCTCGGCTTTCCCAAGTCGTTTGCCGCCGGGCGCCTCGTGCGGGCCCGGTGCGGGCGTCGGCGGATGTCCGGCGCGCTGCTCGTGCCCATGTTGCTCAACGGAGAATGTGGCTATGAGGACCTACGACTTCTCTCCCCTGTGGCGATCGACCGTCGGCTTCGATCGCATGTTCGATCTCATCAACAACGAAATCCCCAACGTCCAGGATACCTACCCGCCTTACGACATCGCGCGTACCGGCGAGGAGAGCTATCGGATTTCGCTCGCGCTTGCGGGCTTTACGCCCGAGCAGGTCACCGTGACGGCTCAGCAGAACCGGCTGACGGTTTCGGGCCGAAAGGGCGACAACGGCAAGCAAGAATACATCTACCAGAGCATCGCCACGCGGCCCTTCGAGCGCCACTTCAGCTTGGCTGACCACGTGCAGGTCGAGGGAGCAACGTTCGTGAACGGGCTTCTGCAGATCGACTTGGTGCGCAAGGTGCCCGAAGCCATGAAGCCACGCCGGATCGAAATTGGCGTCGGCCATGACGGCGCCAGTGGTACCAAAACCGTGGATGCCCGAGATTCCAACTCTCGACCGGCTATCAAGGCGGCCTAACCAGAATCCGATCAGTGCATGATGCGGCGGTTCGGGGACCGCCCGGACCGCCTCCTTGAAAGAGGAGACGTGCCATGACCGCGATTCGTGGATCGTGGACTGCAGCTTTGGTCGGCCTTGCGGCGGTGGCTTCGCTGGGCCTTCGCTCCGACGACCTGTCGGGATCGGAGGCCGCGCGGCGAGCAGCCACGACCGGATGTCGCGGACATTACTCAACCCGATGCACGATCGAGGTCAGGTACGTCTATCCGACGGCCGACGCCTCTGTCGTGCCCCAGGACGTTTATTTCTAAACATGCGCGAGCACAAGTGCCGCGCCCGCTTTGAGGCGGCAGTTCAAAAAGGGGGAATGAAATGAATCATAGGTATGGCGAAAACGACAGCACACAGTATCCAGAGTTTCTATCCGGGGGATTTATCGAGGCGATGTGGGAGACGTTGATCGCGCTGACGATAGCCGCGGCTATATGCGTCGGCCTCATCAGTCTTTCGGCGCACCTCGATAAGGCGAAGACACTTCGCGAGATTGGCGTCGGCAAGTTGTCTTCGGCCGCCGGCATCGACGCCTCCAAGGCTGCCTCGCATTTCAACTGATAACACCCATGCGCCACCGGAGAATACGGCTATGAAGAAGATCGCTTCGGCGTCGCCACAACGGGCGCCATTCGATTTTGACATCGACAATCTCTTGCATCCTGCCCGGGCGTTCGGGCATCCCCGCCAAGTGGTGGAGGATCCCGATCTCACCCTCAACGAAAAGCGCGCCATTCTCGCGTCATGGGCTTCGGACGCCTGCGCGATCGAGGCCGCTCCCGCGTTGCGGCAGGTTCCCGGCACCGTGCAGCCGGTCCGGTTCGACGAGGTAATGGACGCGTTGCGCGCCCTCGATCGGCAGGCCGGCGACAACTATCGCGCGCCACCGCGTTATCGGCGCGTCCTGGAAAACCGCATCCCCGGAGTGTTCGGCCGCAAGTCCCGCGATCACGGCGCGAGGTCGGCTCCAGGGGAAATGTCACTCATGTCCCACCAAAGGAAATGACCCGAGTGAGTGTCCGGTTGCACTGGGGTAGTACTGCCGCCGCGGCGATGTGGGCGGCGCGGCTCATTTTGACCCTTAGCGGCTGTCGCCGGTCGAAACTTTTTGCGTTGCGAGAAGCCTCAATTACTGGATCACCTCATCCGCAGGGGCCGTTTCCGGGATGGTGAGGCCGAGCGCCTTACTGCCCGGGGCCGTGCCCTTGGAACGTGGATCGTAGGTGCGATCATCGCTCCCTCTTCTGGTCGGCGCGCAAGCGTTTGATCTCCCGTCTTAGCGACCGATCCATGGTCGTGCGCGCAGCGACTGGATCGCCGCCGTGCACGTCGACCAGGTCCTCCCAAATGTCCCGATTAAGAATAGGCACCTTGCCCTTGGTCTTCGGCTGCTCCCGATACTTTTGCTCCTCGACTTTCTTCATAGGGTCGTGCGGGTCCTCAAGGGGGACATCGATCCGGTGTTTGCGCATCTCCGTGAGTACATGGCGTGCCAGCAATCGCAGCTCTTTGAAGTCGATGTCGGCGACGAAGGTGATCAGTCTGTCGGGTTCGGGGGTTTTGTTCCAGACGCGGATGCCGCAAAACCGTCCCTGGTCGTCTCTCGGGAGCACGTTGAAGTGCGCCACGCTGTTGCGCAGCAGACGGGGCAGGTTCTTGATGACTGCGGGATCAATCAGGACCGCTTCGCCATCGGCATCAGTCAACTCGACCCGGTCGTCGCCTTCATGGACGGAGTAGATGACCTTCACCACCCGTCCGATAGACGTGTAATCCCGCAGCAGGTTGCCCAACGCTTCGGGTGCTTGCTCATGCGGAAAGACAAGAACGCCGAGAAGCGAAATCAGCAGCTGCGTGTCTGCATACGGAGGTTCGTTTTGGGTGGCGGAACCCCACGTCGGAGCGCGAGCCTCGATGAAATCGAGGTTTGCCAGAATGCGGTCGGCTAGGGCGGCGAGCAATGGCCCAGTGGGATATGCCATGTCTACAATCCGTTGTTATAGCGTTCAGTTGTGAACGAAGGAGACGCCAGCTGCTGCGCCCGGGTAGCGAGCGGCCGTCGCTCCCGCCAGAAGCGCGATGAATTCGCGCCGCCGCATTGGTCATCCCTCCAGCCGCGGTATGGGAAGCCTAGCCCGGCTGAGGATGGCATTGGAACGGGCACTTCGAGGGTCGCTCCTGGGGCCGATCGCTGCGGTGCATGAGCCCGTAGCTGGCCCAAGGCGGAAATGCCGCCCACCGGCCGGGAGATCCGGTTACTGAGGAACACCTGCCGCCGCCGGGCACTCGGCTTAAATTCCTAGACCCGTTGCATTTTCGGAACAGGTAGGAAGCCCCTCTCCCCTTCTCCCCACCCCCTTCAAGCCCGCCGATAACCACCAGGTATGATGGGGCGCATGCCCTCATCACACGGCCGCACTATCGCAACAGCAGTCTTCGTTCTCGCGCTCGCGACCGAGTCCGCAACTATCCTGGGAAGCGCGCTCCCAATACATCGAGCAACCCCCGCAGAACCTTCAACGATAGCCCAGAGCAACATCTTACCAGACGACACAATCGCCATTTGTCAAGTCGGCAGTATCAGCACCCCTTGAAAAGTCACCGGCGGCGTCAATTGCGGGTGCAGATCACGTGCCGCCAAAAAAGTGCGGATTTCGATCGGCGTTCACATCACCCGCCTTCGGTTCAGCACGGGAGCCTGGAGCCCAATTGGTCGACCCGACACACAAAGCGTCACAACGTCACAATGCCCGTCGCTATTGGATTTCTGCGCATGTTCCAACCGTCACAGGCGTTCGGGTTGTGACGGTTGCAAATCATGAAGAAATGCCAGTGGCGCAGCGGTTGTGACGTTGTGACGGTTTGAATTGGGGTGCGGGTCAAGTTAGATGTCAAAGGCTCGCGCAAAGGCTTTTCAGCTTGGGTCCAGACGCGACCGGGCTTATTGCAAAATCGAGGCCTCAGGGCGCGCCCTCCGCCGGGCACACATTTCGGTTGCCGCCATCTGGGAAACACGGCCCGTACTGCCGTCGAAGCGGAACAAATAATTGCAGAGATAAACGTACCGTCTCATGGTTTCCGTCAGCAAATCGTCCTCACCGTTCAGCTCATAAATCTCGGCTGCCCCCATCGCGTCGCGCGCTTGTGCTGCATACCAGTCCTACGCCAGTCGAACTCCAGGCGTCGGATTGCGGAAGACGATCACGCCATGCCGTTGCAGCGTTGCCGTTATCGCGTCCAGCGTCGATTGCACGGTCGTGGGATATCCGCCTCCTCGGGATTCCCAATATCGACACGCATCCGGATTAAAGCCCGCTTCTGTTGCGAGCTTGGCTTGGGTCAGGCCAGCCAAAGCCCGAGCCGGTGAACGCTTTGGCGAAATAGCGTCGCTCCCGCGATGACCGAGAACGACCGAACCGGGTGTCGCGTCGAATGACAGCCCGTTCTCGGTTCAACGATCCGATAGAGCCTATGGACCTCGCCAACATGCGGGAGAACGGCGTGCGCTCGCTCGCGGTCCAGTGCCATCAATGCCGGCACCGGGTGATCATCAACGCGGATCATTGGCCCGGCGACCTCACGGTGAAGTCGTTCGAACCGAAGATGGTTTGCACGAAATGTGGGACCATCGGCGCGGATGTTCGGCCGAACTGGCGGGAAAAACAGCGATAGCCCACGCCTCGGAGTTGCATTTTCTGGCTGCGTGGGATTTGCGCCACAGGTTGCATCCTGATACCGTATCCCGTCTAGGGAGAGCGGCGACATGCGACTTGGCGGGGTGCTTTTGGCTGCGGCTGCGCTGGCGGGTTGCGCCGGCCGTGACGCCGCCCCGGTCGCGACTGTGCAACCACAGGACGCCTACAGCGACTGCTCAATGATCAACGCTGAAATCCAGGCCAACAATCAACGGGCACAGGCCCTCGCATCTGAGCAGAATGCGAAGGTCGTGCAGAACGTCGCCGCCGGCGTCGTCGGGATTGTCGTGTGGCCGGTCTGGTTCGCGATGGACGCGAAGGGCGCTGCCGGCACCGACGCGGCAGCCCTCCAGGCGCGCCAGGAATATCTCGTGAACCTCGCCGGCCAACGGTGTGCGCACGGCTCTCAGCCAGGTCGTGCGCCCGGAATGTCTCAGCCCCCGCCGCCCAACCGCTGAACGATGCCGCACTTCTGGCTGACCTATGGCAAAGCCGGCCGCCTGATCGGCGTCGTCATCATTGAGGCTCCGACGCTGATCCAAGCCCGCATGAACGCGGCGGTTGAGGGTATCATCGACGCCGGCGCGCCCTTCGTCGAAGGCCACAAACTTAGCGCCAAGCTGATGGCGTCGGTCCTACCCTCACAGGTTGGTCGGAAGATGTCCGGCGCAGAAGCGGCCGAGCTAATATGTTGGCTCGAAAGCCGCCGCAAGCCTGAGAAATGAGGCCTGTTGATAGCGGGAGCGCCGGGCGGCGCCGCCTCAGACCATTGGCTTGACCGTTATCGCCCTGGCGGCTCCAGCTCGGGCGCCCGTTACCGTTACCGCAGGAATGGATTCGCCTCGTTGGCCGTTCGCGTGGGAGGCTGCGACGTACGCTATAGGAGGGCCTGACCAATGTCTTCCAATTTGAAATTCGTCGCCATTATCGTGACCTTGGTCTCGATGATGTTCGCTCTTGCCTACCTTGTAGCGCCCGGCCGATCGCGCCTTGCACATCCACCTTCGACAACACTATTGATGCCGGCTACCGATCCTCTGCGCGCTGCGGCGTGACATCGATCACCGACGCGGCGCCAACCCAAAGCCGAGGCGGCTTCGCCTTGCGCTGAAAAGCTTAACTGCTACTTGCCTGCTGCCGCCAGATTTTCTCTCCGATGGTCCCGCGGCATCCTCCCTGCCGGCTTCGTTGACCCACGTACTGCTGTTGCCCCAGCAGGTACAAACTGTCAGCGGCATGACCGTACGTCAGGCCGAGTGCATCCCGGGGAAATCGCCGGGGCCGCAATTCTTCCGGAACGTTTCAACTCAGACCGCGTTGCTGCAATGCACAATCTTTGCAAAAGGTGGTCCCCATGCAGAAGGCACCAATGGCTGCGGGTATCGGCCCCCATGAACACGCGGAAGACGACCGGGCGCCGATTGGTCGCGCTACCGATCCGCATTCGAGGCGCATCGTCCTCGATCTTGCCGAATGGTACGGTCGATTGGCGAGGTTGGCGAAATTGCGGGAAGGGGGTTAGCTCAGTTAGATTTTCCGCCGCTTTCTGACGGATGCCTGTTGATCGGCAGGTTGCCCCAATTGGCCCGACTCAAGACGGGCGGCTTGTTCGTGGCGATATTGCTGAACGCGGGTGACGCGGAGCCCGGCGAGACCATGGCGATCAATCAGTTGTTGCCAGTCGACGAATTCATCCACCGTTAGTCTGTAGCGGCCGCAGGCCTCTTCGAGCGTTAGGAGCCCACCGCGAACCGCTGACACGACTTCGGCCTTGCGACGAATTACCCAGCGTTTCATCCCAGGTGCCGGGAGATCGGCAATTGTCAACGGGCTGCCGTCGGGCCCGGTGACATATCTGAACTTCGGGCGATGGAGTTCGGGTTCGGCCATGTCACTTTCACGTAGCCACCGAGAATTGATTGCCGGGAACGTACTGCCCTCCGATTTAAGGTTTGACTAAGCAATGATCGAAAAAGCGATACACCGCAGCGATGCTCCGCGAGCCGGACCGTAATCGTCATCGGCCAATGCGAGAGAGGCCGGCGAACTGGCTTCGGGTCCGGATTACTCTCGATAAGGGTCTTCCCGATACC
>Ga0302325_10023151_pt1 | contig 12964 bp, 11 predicted proteins | sample Palsa_T0_2_FD_201948 | JGI IMG/M metagenome (GOLD analysis project Ga0302325, IMG submission 201948) | Peat permafrost microbial communities from Stordalen Mire near Abisko, Sweden - Palsa_T0_2 | ecosystem: Environmental > Terrestrial > Soil > Palsa > Peat permafrost | place: Sweden: Abisko... | reverse complement strand
CTTTACGAACTGCGAGGGCTGGGGCGATCTGGCGAGGTTCTGCGCCGCGCCCGCTGCGCTCGCCGACGGATGGGGCGACCCGCTTCGCTGGCTGACCGAGGCCGAGGCCGGATTTGATCGCCGGGACCTGCCCCGCCTGGCCGAGCACTGCCGCGAGCTGCTCAAGGAGGCGCAGCCCAATCCCTGGGTGGCCGCGGGAATCACCGCCAGAGAGGCGGACGTACTGCGCCTTGTCGCCGACGGGCTGGCCAACAAGCAGATCGCGGCACGGCTGGATCTGTCGCCACGCACGGTGGAAAAGCACGTCGAGAGCCTGCTGCGCAAGACCGGCGCCCGCTCCCGGACCGGCCTGGCGGTGGCCGCGTCACCAGCCGGCGTCCGCGACTCCCAGCGGCCGTCTCCTCCCCCGGCCGCTACATAGCCCTGTTCCCTCTCCCCAGCCGCCACATGGTCCCGGCCCTCCCCCGGCCACGACAGACTCCCGGTTCCTCCCCGGGCTACTACATAACTACGTAGTCCCGGCTGGCATCTACGTGTTGTTCCCGATGTGACGGCGGGCAGCCGGCTGGCACGCTGGGCTCGCCAGGCAGGCCGAGGGAAGGCGCCACCAGATGCTCGAAGCCGCGAGACCGACCGTGGCGGTCAAGAACATCGATGCGCCCGATGAGAGGCACGCGTTCGAACACGGCTCGCTCGACGTGGTCAACCTGCCCGGCGCCACGATCGCCCGCACTGTGTATCAGCCCGGCTGGAAGTGGTCAACCCACATGAAGCCGCTCGTCGGCACGGATGCCTGCCAGGCGGCGCACACCGGGTACGTCATCTCCGGCCGGTTCCACGCCCGCATGGACGACGGCCGCGAATACGACTTTGGCCCGGGTGACGCGCACGTGGTGTCGGCCGGTCACGACGCCTGGGTAGAGGGCGATGAGCCGTGCGTCGCGCTCGACGTCGCCTTCACCGGACGTGCCGTGGCCGGGCATGTCGGCCGCTGCCCCTGCGGGGTTGAGTTCCGGGTCGCCAGCGACGATCAGTTCGGCCTCCTTGTCGCCGCCATCCGCGAGCACGCGCGCGGCTCCCACGGGCACGAGCTCACCATCCAGCAGGTGCTCGCCGAGGTGACGTCATGATCAGCTCCGGCCTGGACGGCACCGGCCTGGACGGCACCGGCCTGGAGAGCCGGGTGGCGGGCTGGGTTGCCAACGCCACCATCGACGATGTAGCGGCCGTGCGGGCGGTGATCGAGGCCTACGGCGATCGGCTGGCCGCGGCCGATGTAGCCGGCGTCGTCAGCCAGTTCACCGGCAACGCCGCCGCCATGCAGCCCGGGCTCGAAACCGTCGTAGGGAGCAAGCAGCTTACGGCCACATACGACACCGCTCTGGAGAACATGCGCCTGGACTTTACGTTCCGATCCAACGACATCACCGTCCAAGGCGACCTCGCGGCAGTCCGGGCCACAAGCCAGGGGACAATCACGATCCGCGCTACCGGCGAGACGCAACCAGCGCGCCTCCGGCAACTGTTCGTTCTGGAACGCACGGGGGCCGGCTGGAAGATCGCGCACTACATGTACCAGCAGATGCCGGAGCAGTCCGGAGGGGGCTGCTCCGGCATCTAGCCAATCCGCCACCCGGACTCGGGTACTTTCCCTCGTCCGCCGGCCGTCGTCTGGCACGACGCAGCGCCGGCCGTCAAGTTGGTCTACCTGCCGTACAGGGGCCGTGCAGGTAGACGAGCTACCGGCCGAAGCTGGAGGACCAGGCGCTGCAGCAGATGGAGGGGCTGCCCACCCCCGGTCAAGGCGGCGACCGGCAGCACGCCCGCGGCCGGGCGTAGCACCCCCGGGGGGCCGCGGTTAGGGTAACCGCTGTGGGACGGTCTGCGGTGGCCGACGTGGCGGGAAGCATGCACGGCTTTCCGGCTGCGCTGACCAGTTTCGTGGGCCGTGCCGCGGCGGTGGACGCGATCGCTGGTCAATTGGGCCAGTACCGGCTGGTGACGCTGACCGGGCCTGGGGCGCCGGGAAGACGCGGCTGGCTGGCGAGGTCGGCAGGGCAGGTGGCTGGCCGGTTCGCCGACGGCGTCTGGCCGGCGGTGCGCGACCCGGCGCAGGTGGCGTACGCGGTGGCGGCGCTGGGGATCCGTGACCTGCCCGCGGTGGCGCCGTCGGAGGTGCTGACGCACGCGCTGGCCCGGCGGCGGCTGCTGCTGGTCCTGGATAACTGTGAGCATGTGATCGGCCGCCCCCGCACCGCTCACCGCCGCCCCACGCACCGCTCACCGCCGCGCCCGCGTGCGCTGTGGCCTGACCCGGTAAGCAGGTGCCCCTGGGGACTGCCGTGACTGCTGAGTCATTTCCGGGACGCCGTACCCAGCGTCCCGTCAGCGGCACCCCCGCTCACCAGGTGCATTCTCAGGGCCATTCGCTGAAAACGCTCCCCGTAGGCATCGACGCCCCGGCCGGGGGCACCTCCAGCGTCACAGCAGACCCAACGCGGCTCAGCCGCCCCCGATCCAGCCCGACGTTGGAACTCAAGTCCGCAGTATGTGCGGAAACCGACGCCTATCAGGACAGCGGCGCCGCGGAGCGCGAGCTAGCGGGGGATCCGGTATTCCTCCAGCAGCCGTCGCCCGATGATCATCTTCTGGATCTCGGCCGTCCCCTCGCCGATCAGCAGCATGGGCACCTCCCGGTAGAGGCGCTCAATCTCGTACTCCTTGGAGAAGCCGTAGCCGCCGTGGATGCGGAAGGAGTCTTCCACGACCTCCTTGGCGTACTCGGAGGCCAGGTACTTGGCCATGCCGGCTTCGAGGTCGTTGCGCTCACCGGAGTCCTTCTTGCGGGCCGCCACCGCCATCATCTGATGGGCGGCCTCGACCTTGATGGCCATCTCGGCCAGCTTGAACTGGATGGCCTGATGCTCGACGATCGGCTTGCCGAAGGAGTGCCGGATCTGCGCGTACGCGATGCCCAGCTCGAAGGCGCGGAGGGCGACTCCGCAGCCGCGGGCGGCGACGTTCACCCGGCCGACCTCGACTCCGTCCATCATCTGGTAGAAGCCCTGGCCAGGGGCCTCCCCGAGAACCCGGTTGGCGGGGACGCGGACGTCATGCAGGATCAGCTCGGTCGTGTCGACGCCCTTGTACCCCATCTTCTCGATCTTCCCCGGCACGGTCAGGCCCGGCACCGACGGGTTCGGCCCGAAGCCCGGCTCCTTCTCGATCAGGAACGTGGTCATGTTCCGGTGCGCCGCGTCGTGGCCCTCGTCGGTCCGGCACAGCACGGCCACCAGGTTGGAGGTGCCGCCGTTGGTCAGCCACATCTTCTGGCCGTTGATGACGTAGTCCCCAGCCCCCTCCCCATCCCCCTTCACTCGCTCGGCCCGGGTACGGATCGCCGAGACATCCGAGCCCATGCCCGGTTCCGACATGGAGAAGGCGCCGCGCACGTCGCCGGCCGCCATCCGGGGCAGGAAATAGTCCTTCTGCTCCTGCGTGCCGTGCTGGCCGATCATGTAGGCCACGATGAAGTGGGTATTGACGATGCCGGACACCGACATCCAGCCACGCGCGATCTGCTCCACCACCAGCGCGTAGGTGAGCAGCGACTCGCCCAGGCCGCCGTACTCCTCGGGAATGGTCAGCCCGAACAGGCCGAGTTCCTTCATCCCCTCGACGATCTGGGCCGGGTACTCATCCTTGTGCTCAAGCTCGCTGGCGACGGGGATGATCTCCTTCTCGACGAACTCCCGCACCGTGCTGAGAATGTCCCGCTGAATATCAGTCAGGCCTTCGGTCTTCGCGAGGCGTTCCATGGCGCGGCTCCGTTCTGCTGGTCGTTCAGGCGCTCAGGCGGTCGGCTCGGGACGGCCGGGCTGCTCGCCGCCCCGCTCCTTGATGTACGTCTCGGTCGGCACCATCACCTTGCGGCGGAACACGCACACCAGGGTGCCGTCCTGCTTGTAGCCGCGCTTCGACGTGGACGGCTTCTTGCCGAGCACGGTGGTCTCGCCGTAGATGGTGTCGCCGTGGAAGGTCGGCGCCACGTGCTTCAGCGAGCTGATCTCGAGGTTCGCGATGGCCTTGCCCGAGACGTCCGGCACCGACATGCCGAGCAGCAGCGAGTAGATGTAGTTGCCCACCACCACGTTCCGGCCGAAGTCGGTGGTCTCTTCGGCGTAGTGGGCATCCAGGTGGAGCGGATGGTGGTTCATGGTGAGGAGGCAGAACAGATGGTCGTCGTACTCGGTGACCGTCTTGCCGGGCCAGTGCTTGTAGACCGCGCCGACCTCGAACTCCTCATACGTCCTGCCGAACTGCATCTGGCTGTCCTCCTCAGGCCTGCGGGGGCTCGAACTTGGAGGTGCGCTGCATGCCCGCGGCCCGGCCCTGGCTCGCGATGACCAGGGCCATCTTGCGGGAGGCCTCGTCGATCATCTCGTCGCCGAGCATGGCCGACCCCTTGGCGCCGCCCGCCTCCGAGGTGCACCAGTCGTAGGCGTCCAGGATCAGCTCCGCGTGGTCGTAGTCCTCCTGCGACGGCGAGAAGATCTCGTTGGCGGCGGCGATCTGGTCCGGGTGCAGCACCCACTTGCCGTCGAAGCCCAGGGCCGCGGCCCGGCGCGCGACCTCGCGGTAACCCTCTGAATTACGGATCTGCAGGTAGGGGCCGTCGATGGCCTGCAGGTCGTTGGCCCGGGCGGCCATCAAGATCCGCATCAGGATGTAGTGGTAGGCGTCCGCGGGATAGCCGGGCGGCTGCTCACCGACCACCAGCGACTTCATGTTGATCGAGGCCATGAAGTCGGCGGGGCCGAAGATGATGGTCTCCAGCCGCGGCGAGGCCGCCGCGATCGCGTCGACGTTCACCAGCCCCTTGGCGTTCTCGATCTGGGCCTCGATGCCGATCCGGCCCACCTCGAAGCCCATCGTCTTCTCGATCTGGGTGAGCAGCAGGTCCAGCGCCTTGACCTGCTCGGCGTCCTGCACCTTCGGCAGCATGATGCAGTCCAGGTTGGGGCCCGCCCCCTCGACCACCGTGATCACGTCCCGGTAGGTCCAGTGCGTGGTCCAGTCGTTGACCCGGACGGCGCGGATCTTGCCGCTCCAGTCGCCCGTGTTGAGGGCGTCGACAATGGTCTGCCGGGCGCTCTCCTTGACCAGCGGCGCGCAGGCGTCCTCCAGGTCCAGGAACACCTGGTCGGCGGGCAGGCTCTGCGCCTTCTCCAGGAACCGCGGACTGCTGCCCGGCACCGCGAGGCAGGAGCGGCGGGGGCGCTGGCGGTCGGACGCGGCGTCGGATTCGGTCGTCATGTCGGTCGTCTCATCCTTCGGTTGTCGCCCCGGCCAGGGCTCCCGGCCGGCCTGGCCATGGCTCGAGCTTATGGGCCCGGCGTATCTCATCGATGATGCCGCTGATAATGGCGGTAATTTCGAAATCCTTCGGGGTGAAGACGGCGGCTACGCCCTCGGCACGGAGGGCCTGAGCGTCCGCCGCCGGGATGATGCCGCCGACGATCACCGGGATGTCCCCCGCCCCGGACTGGCGCAGCCGGCGCAGGACCTCGGGCACGAGCTCGGCGTGCCCGCCGGAAAGGATCGAAAGCCCCACGCAGTGCACGTCCTCGGCGACCGCGGCGGCCACGATCTGCGCTGGAGTGAGCCGGATGCCCTGGTAGATCACCTCGAATCCGGCGTCACGGGCCCGCACGGCGATCTGCTCGACGCCGTTGGAGTGGCCGTCCAGGCCGGGCTTGCCCAGCAGCAGACGCAGCCGGCCCGCGCCGATCTCCGCGGCCGTGCCGGCGACCGCCTCGCGGACCGCGGCCATGCCGCCGCCCGCCGTGGTGGGCGCCGTCACCGGGGCGCCACTGATTCCGGTGGGGGCCCGGTACTCGCCGAACACCTCGCGCAGCGCGGCGGACCATTCGCCGGTGGTCACGCCCGCCCGCGCGCAGGCGAGGGTCGCGGTCATCAGGTTGACGTCCTCGCGGGCCGCGTCGGCCGTGAGCTGGCCCAGCGCGGTGCGCACCGCCGTCTCGTCGCGCCGGGTGCGCCACGCCCGCAGGTCGGCCAGCACCGTCTGCTCGTAGGCCGGGTCCACGTGGTGGATCGCGGTGGCGGTGTCGGCGGTGAGCGGGCTGGGCTCGGTGGCCTGGAAGCAGTTGACGCCGACGACCTTGTCTTCGCCGGATTCCATCCGGGCCCGCCGGGCCGCGTGCGAGGCGACGAGCTGTGCCTTGAGGTAGCCGGACTCCACCGCTGGTATGACCCCGCCCATCGCCTGTACCGTGGCCATCTCCGCCTCGGCGCCCGCCATCAGCTCGGCGGTCTTGGCCTCCACCACGGGGGCGCCGTTGAACAGGTCGCCGTACTCCAGCAGGTCGGACTCGTACGCGAGCACCTGCTGGATGCGCAGGCTCCACTGCTGGTCCCAGGGCCTGGGCAGGCCGAGCGCCTCGTTCCAGGCGGGCAGCTGCACGGCCCGGGCGCGGGCGTCCCGGGAGAGGGTGACGGCCAGCATCTCCAGCACGATGCGCTGGACGTTATTCTCCGGCTGCGCCTCGGTCAGCCCCAGCGAGTTGACCTGCACGCCGTAGCGGAAGCGGCGGCCGGCGGGGTCGGTGATCCCGTACCGCTCCCGGGTGATGGTGTCCCAGAGCCGCGAGAAGGCGCGCATCTTGCACATCTCCTCGACGAAGCGGACACCCGCGTTGACGAAGAAGGACATCCGCCCGACGACGTCGCCCATCTGCTCCGGCGCGATCTGCCCCGAGTCACGGACGGCATCCAGCACGGTCATCGCGGTACACAGCGCGTAAGCGATCTCCTGCACCGGGGTCGCCCCGGCCTCCTGGAGGTGGTAGCTGCAGACGTTGATGGGGTTCCACTTGGGCATCCGGGCCACCGTGTAGGCGATCACATCGGTGGTCAGGCGCACCGAGGGGCCCGGCGGGAAGACGTACGTGCCGCGCGCCAGGTACTCCTTGACAATGTCGTTCTGCGTGGTGCCGGTCAGCGCGCCGATGTCGGCGCCCTGCTCCTCGGCCACGACCTGGTACAGCGCCAGCAGCCACATGGCCGTGGCGTTGATCGTCATCGAGGTGTTGGTCCGCTCCAGCGGGATGTCCGCGAAGAGGGCCCGCATGTCGCCGAGGTGCCCGATCGGGACGCCGACCCGCCCGACCTCGCCGCGGGCCAGGACATGGTCGGCGTCATAGCCGGTCTGGGTGGGCAGGTCGAACGCCACGGACAGGCCGGTCTGGCCCTTGGCGAGGTTGCGGCGGTAGAGCGCGTTGGACTCCCTGGCGGACGAGTGCCCCGCATAGGTCCGCATCAGCCAGGGGCGTTCGCGACTGGGGCGCTGGGCCCGCTGGTCTCCCGGCGCCTCGTACGGCTCGGTCATCCCGGCCTCATTCTCACGCGTTCCGGGCCGGCTCACACATTGCGGAACCGGTTGATCTCCGTCAGGTGCTTGGCACGCAGCTCGCGATCACGCACGCCCAGGCCCTCCCTCGGCGCGAGGCACAGTACCCCCACCTTGCCATGATGCAGGTTCCGGTGGACATCCATCGCAGCCTGGCCCGTCTGCTCCAGCGGGTACACCATCGACATGGTCGGATGGATCATGCCCTTGGAGATCAGCCGGTTGGCCTGCCATGCCTCGCGGTAGTTCGCGAAGTGCGATCCGATGATGCGCTTGAGGCTCATCCACAGGTAGCGGTTGTCGTATTCGTGCATGAACCCGGAGGTCGAGGCGCAGGTCGCGATCGTGCCGCCGCGGCGGGTCACGTAGACCGAGGCACCGAACGTCTCCCGGCCGGGGTGCTCGAAGACGATGTCCACGTCTTCGCCGCCGGTCAGGTCGCGGATCCTGCCGCCCAGGCGCTTCCACTCCTTGGGGTCCTGGGTCTGCTCGTCCTTCCAGAAGCGGTAATCCTCGGCGGCGCGGTCGATAATCAGCTCGGCACCCATCGCCCGGCAGAGCTCGGCCTTCCGCTGGCTGGAGACGACGCAGATCGGGATCGCCCCGCCGGCCAGGGCGTACTGGGTGGCGTAGGCGCCGAGGCCACCGCTGGCCCCCCAGATGAGCACGTTGTCGCCCTGCTTCATGGCCGCGCCGTTGCGCGAGACCAGCTGCCGGAAGGCGGTCGAGTTCACCAGGCCCGGTGTGGCGGCTTCCTCCCAGGTCAGGTGCTTGGGCTTGGGCATCAGCTGATTGGTCTTGACGATGGCCAGCTCGGCCAGGCCGCCGAAGTTGGTCTCAAAACCCCAGATGCGCTGCTCCGGGTCCATCATCGTGTCGTTGTGCCCGTCCGAGCTCTCCAGCTCGACGGACAGGCAGTGCGCGACGACTTCCTCGCCGGGCTTCCACACGGTCACGCCGGGACCGGTGCGCAGCACCACGCCCGCGAGGTCCGAGCCGACCACGTGGTAGGGCAGGTCGTGCCGCGCGGTGAGCTCCGACAGCTTCCCGTAGCGGCGCAGGAAGGCGAAGGTGGAGACGGGCGAGAAGATGGAGCTCCATACGGTGTTGTAGTTGACCGCGCTCGCCATCACGGCCACCAGCGCCTCGCCGAGGCCGAGCTCGGGGACCGGTACCTCTTCTACGTGGATCGCCTTGCGGGGATCACGATCACGCACGTCGAGACCGTCGAACATGTGCTCCTCGTCCCGGTGCAGGGTGACGGCCCGGTAGGCCTCGGGGACCTGCAGCGCGGCGAAGTCTTCCGTCCCGCTGCTGGGATCAAGGATGGTTTCAAGGATTTCTTTCATAGCTGTCTCCTCCCAGGCGGTGTCCGCTCCGACAGCGCCAGGGGCTTCGGATACCGCAGCACCTCGCGGGTGTTATCCAAGCCTCTACCGCCGCGCGGGCGCGACTAGCGCCGAACGGCATTCCACCGCGGGACCAACGCCCCCTTTCGGCCACGCATAAGTACGGGGCCGTGGTGGGGCCTTGTCCCGGCCGCTGCGTTGCGGCCTCTGCTCCCAGTGTTCGTTGCTTAGCCTGAACTGTCTATTAAGAATTAAGCGCAACATTTAAGCGAATGTTTGATGGCGGCCGGGACCAGGATGGATCCCTCCGAGCGCACGGAAGAGCTAGTCTGCACCCCGCCGGCCGCAGGATCACCTGACCGATCTTGCCCAGCCCAGCTGGTCCATCCGAGCCCAGCCGCCCTATCCCAGCCCAGCTGGTCCATCCGAGCCCAGCCGCTCCATCCCAGCCCAGCTGGTCCATCCGAGCCCAGCCGCTCCATCCCAGCCCAGCTGCGATTGTTCCCCGTTGCCCATGAGCCACCAGGTCGCCGAGCGTTGACAGCTGGCTCGTTTAAGTCCTAATGTCTTAGGAGCTTAAGACATTAGGGACTGGAGACATGATCAACTTCCGCATTGAAGGCCGGTCGGCAGTGCCGCCCTACCTGCAGATCGTGCAGCAGGTCCGGCAGGCGCTGCGGATGGGCGTGCTGAAGGTGGGCGACAAGCTGCCCACGGTGCGCGAGGTCGTCGCGGCGACCGCCGTCAATCCCAACACGGTGCTCAAGGCCTACCGCGACCTCGAACGCGAGGGCTTGGTGCAGGCCAGGGCCGGGCACGGCACGTTCGTGCGGAACCTGCCGCCGGGGCCGCCGCCCGGCACGCACTCCCGGCTCGGCCGCAGCCTGGCCCGGTGGGTGCGGGAAGCCCGCGAGGCCGGGCTCGACGATGAGTCGATCGAATCGCTGCTGCGCGTGACGCTGCAGGCAGCACCCGAGGAGGAGATCGCATGACCACGGTCATCCAGACCCGGGGACTGGGCAAGCAGTTCGGCCGGGTCACCGCCCTCAGCGACTGCGACGTCACCGTGCCCGAGGGCCGCATATGCGCGCTGATCGGCCCGAACGGTGCCGGCAAGACCACGCTGCTGCGGCTGCTGTCCGGGCTGGCCCGGCCGACCGAGGGCGAGATGTCGGTGCTGGGCAGCACGCCCCGCCAGGACCCGGCTTTCCTGGCCGGGGTTGGCTTCCTGGCCCAGGAGATCCCGCTGTACCGGCGGTTCACCGCCGAGGAGCACATCAGCATCGGCGCGCACCTGAACCGCCGCTGGGACCCGGCGCTGGTGCGTGACCGGCTGAAGTCGCTGAATGTCCCGCTGGACCGCGCGGCGGGCTCGCTGTCCGGGGGCCAGCGAGCCCAGCTCGCGCTGACGCTCACGCTGGCCAAGAAGCCCAGGCTGGTGCTGCTGGACGAACCCGTCGCCGCGCTGGACCCGCTGGCCCGGCGGCATTTCCTGGCCACCATGGCCGACGCCGTCGCCGACGACGGGCTGACCGTCGTGCTGTCCTCGCACCTGGTCGCGGACATGGAGCGGGTCGTCGACCACCTCATCCTGCTGTCGGCTTCGCACGTGCAGCTATGCGGCGACATCGACGCGCTGCTGGCCGAGCACCGCGTACTGGTCGGACCACGCAAGGACACCGCCGCGATCGCCAGGACGCACACCATCGTGCAGACCGTGCACACCGCCCGGCAGACCACGCTGCTCGTCCGCGGCAACGCCCCGGTCATCGACCCGGCGTGGGAAAGCTCCGAAGTCGGGCTCGAAGAGATGGTGCTGGCCTACATGGGCCAGGACGCCGCACCCGCGATATCAGACCTGACCTCGGTTGGAGGGGAAACATGACCTGGCTCACCTGGCGGCAGTACCGGGCCCAGTTCGCCGTGGGCACCGCCATACTGGCCGCGCTCTGCCTGCTGCTGGTGCTCACCGGCCTGCAACTCGTCTCGCAGTACCACACCATCATCACAGAATGCGCGTCGAGCACCGGTAACGGCCAGAACGGCGTGAACTGCTCAACCGGGGGCGGGCTGTTCGCCGGCGGCCCCACGGTTGGTTTCGTGAGCCTCATCCTGCTGGCCACGCCGGTCCTCGCCGGGCTGTTCCTGGGCGCCCCCATGGTAGCCGCCGAGTTCGAGGCCGGCACCACCCAGTTCGCCTGGATGCAGGGCATCACCCGCGCCCGCTGGCTCGCGGTCAAAGCCGGCTGGCTGCTGCTCGCCGCGGCGGCCTGGGGCGGCGTCCTCGCCGCCCTGACCACCTGGTGGGCCAGCCCGACCAACGCCGAGCACGGCAGCGAGTTCTACCCAGGCCGGTTCGACGTCCTGTACCTCGTGCCGGTGGCCTACGCGGTGCTCGCCATGGCGCTCGGCATCTGCGCGGGCGCGCTGATCCGCCGAACCGTGCCCGCGATGGCGGTTACCCTCGGCGGATTCATCGCGGCCCGCGTCGCGGTGACGCTCTGGCTGCGCCCGCACTACCTGAGCGCGGTCACGGTCACCCGCAACCTGACCGCCCAGTTCCAGCCGACCGGCTCCTACTGGCTGATCAGCCAGGGCGAGCGCAACCCAGCGGGCCAGCTGATGCCTGCGCCGGCGAACCAGCCGGTGGCCTTCGGCGTGCCGATCAGCTCCCTGCCCAAGGCCTGCGGGGGGCTGGCCAGCCCCACGGGAGGCGTTACCGCATCCTGCCGGGCAGCGCTCACCGGGTTCCGCTCCTTCGTCACCTACCAGCCCGCCAGCCGGTTCTGGACGTTCCAGGGCATCGAGACCGGCGTCTTCGTCGTCCTCGCGGCCATCCTGCTCACCGTGACCGCCGTCGTGCTGATCCGCCGGGACGCCTGACCGCAGCCCGCCGCGCCATCGGGGTACCAGCCGATGGCGCGGCGCAGCCGCTGGATACCGACCCGGTTGCGGTCCGGCGGCGGGCCGATCTCGGGCGGGCGGTCACTCGGCCGGGCCGATCTCGGCGCCGGCGAGCTCGGCGTAGATGAGGAACTTGAACGGGTCGGACTGCTGGTACTGCTCCATGAGGCGGTGCAGCGCGGTGCGGCGCAGCCCCGCCAGTGTGGTGCTGGCGGGGTGGCGGAGCAGGCCCGGCTCGATGATCTCCAGGGCGAGGGCGTGATCGCCTTGGCCGATGAGGGTGCCGGCGGCGGCGGCGAACTGCTCCGCCCTGCCTCCGGCCAGCAGGTCGAGTGCGGCGGCTCGCTCGGAGGCGGTCGATGGCTCCAGTCCCCGCCCGTCCAGCGGCCAGTAACCGGTGCGCTGGTGGTAGAGCCGCTCGGTGAAGTGGTCGCGGATCACCAGGTAGGGCACGACCGCCGTGGGGTGCTCGCGGAGCACGGCCGGGAGGCTGGCCGCCGCCAGGATGTCCGGCAGGGTGCGGCCGCCGCGGATGCCGTCCAGCACCTCGCCGTGCAGCTGGGTCAGGGCCGCTTCCAGGCCGGCGACCGCCCCGGCGGTGAAATTTTCGGTCAGCGTGGCGTGGCCGTGAATGAGCAGGCGGGGCCGCAAGCTGCCGATGAAGGCGAGGGTCTCCAGCAGCCCCTCCGGGGAGCCTTCGGCGGCGAACGGCTGCCCTAGGTAGGGCATCATCACGTCGCCTGCGAACAGCGTGCCGCTCGCCGGAAGGTGGACCATCAGCGCGTCGCCGGTTTCCCCGCCCGCCGCTGGATAGAGGACAAGCTGGGTATCACCGATGGTCAGCGGCGTCGGGTGGCTGATCAGCCGGTCGGGGACAACGGATGGGGAGGTAGCTCCGGCGGCGCCGGCGAAGTAGCGGAACCGTGGCCGCTCCCCCTGCGCACGGTCCAGTCCGGCGGGGAAACCGGCCTGAGCGATCACCTGGGTGCCGGGCCCGCGCAGCGCGCCCGCGCCGCCGATGTGGTCCCAGTGCGCGTGGGTGAGGATCAGCTGGCTGATCGCACCGTCAGCAGGCGGGTCAAGGGCACCGAGCGCGGCCGTGACCCGGTCCTCGGCCGTGCCCGCGTCGATCGCGACGACGCCGTCGCTGGTCGTGATGAACGCCAGATCGCTGAAGTCGTAGCCCTGCGCGACCTGGATACCGGGCTCCGGGCGGAAGATCCTGGGCGAGCTGAAGCGAAACCCGTCGGCGGCGGTGGCCCAGAACCCGCCGAACATCAGT
>Ga0302325_10023150_pt1 | contig 12964 bp, 10 predicted proteins | sample Palsa_T0_2_FD_201948 | JGI IMG/M metagenome (GOLD analysis project Ga0302325, IMG submission 201948) | Peat permafrost microbial communities from Stordalen Mire near Abisko, Sweden - Palsa_T0_2 | ecosystem: Environmental > Terrestrial > Soil > Palsa > Peat permafrost | place: Sweden: Abisko... | reverse complement strand
GGATCTCGACAATCCCCAGTACTCGAACATCCAGACGTTCAAGAAGATCGAGAGCGGCATTGCCATTCACGATATGGCCAGCGCCGGCGCATGAAAACTGTGATTGAAATTGAAGACCGGGAGGAGTTGTCCTCTGCCTTGCTGGCCGCCGGGGCGCACCGCGACCTCGCCGTCGAGGTGGATCGGGTAACCCAGCCGGAGTGGTCGGAGTGGATGGGGTGCTTTTTGGACGCCAATATCTATCAGACCTGGTCTTATGGGGGAGTGCGATGGCGGGAGAAAAATCTGAGCCATCTGCTTTTGAAGCGTGGCGGCAGCGTGGTCGCCATGGCGCAGCTGAGAATTATGCGTCCGGGAAATTTACGGTTAGGTGCGGCTTATCTTCGCTGGGGACCGATGTGCCATGCCTGGGATACGGAACTCGATTCTGAAATAGTCAACACGATGGCTGCGGCTCTGCGACAGGAGTACGTGGAAAAAAGAGGACTGCACCTGGAAATTCTGCCCAACGCCTTTGTCGGGACGATGCGGGCGAAGATCTTCCAATCGGCATTCGCGCAATTCGAACGACTGGCTGGAGGCACGGAGCAATACAGAACCCTGGTTCTCGATATTTCCCCTGCGCTCGAGGATTTGCGCAAGGGCCTGGACAAGAAGTGGCGCAATCAATTGAATGCGGCGGAACGCTCTCCGCTGCGGGTGGTTGAGGGCGCGGATGACGGCGCCGCCTATCGTAAATTCGCCGCGCTTTATACGGAGATGCAGAAGCGCAAGAAATTCTATAGCCCGGTGAGTGTCGGAGACTTCGAGCAGATTCAGGCGGCCCTGCCTGAAGCGCAGAAGATGATCGTCCTGATTTGCGAGCACGAAGGCAAACCGGTGTCGGGACTGGTGTGTTCCCCCATGGGCGATTCCGCCATCTACCTTCTGGGCGCCACCAACGACGATGGCATGAAACTCAAGGCCTCGTACCTGGCGCAATGGACGATGATTCGCCGGCTCAAGGAGCGGCAGATTCGCTTCTACGATTTAGGCGGAATCGATCCCGAGACAAATCCGGGTGTCTATCATTTCAAAAGCGGACTGTCGGGCGCCGACTCATCTCATATCGGTTCCTTCCGGGCGTGCGACAACCCGTTCAGTAAGGCGCTGGTGACCAAGGGACAGGCTATGCGTGATGGCTTTCGCAGCCTGCGGCAACGTCTGGCCCAGCCGCGGCGGGCGGAGGCAACTCGGTGAAAGCGGGTAGCCGTCTGGTGGAACCCATTTCGCGCCTAGCCGCCTACGGGAAGCGCCACGGTTTTCGCGCGACCGTGCAGCGGGCCGGCGTGTTCGTGCGCAGATTGTTTTTGTCGCACCGGATGGTGCTTTTTTATTTTGATTTTTCCAGCCTCCGGAGTTCCGACGCGAATTTTGCCGGCTTGAGCCTGCCCGGTGACCTGAGCGTTGAGCGCAAGAAAAGCCTTGAAGAGATGGCTGGGGCCGATTTAGAGCGCATTGTAAATTTCTGGAATCCCGATCTCAGCCGGCGCAACCTGGAAGTTCGCTTCCGCGAAGGGGCATCGCTCTGGTTGATCCGGTCGGAAGAGAATCTCGCGGGCTACGGCTGGAGCATCACCGGCCGCACGATTGCGCCGCATTATCATCCCCTGGTCGCCGGTGACGTCCACTTGTTCGATTTTCTGGTCTTTCCGGAGTACCGCGGGCGGAACATCAATCCGTCCCTGGTGGAATACATGCTGCAGGGCTTGGCCGCTGAAGGTCGCACCCGGGCTTATATCGAGGTCCGCGAGTGGAACCACGCGCAACTGAAATCGCTGGCCAAGACGCGATTCCAGCGGCTGGGTTTCGCCCGCAAAGTTTCGTTGGGAGGAAGAACGTTTGTGGAGTGGACTGGGGCTCCACCACAGACTGCATCTGACGGCTCCGAAGTTCCGGACCAAAATCACGAACCCCAGAACCACGAAGCCCCGAATCACATCCACATGGTTTCGCACTAAGGGTTTCTTACCGATCGAGTATGAGCGCAACCCCCGGCATCGCGAAAAACTCGCCAGCGGAATCTATGGGGCGGATCGTAAAACTGGGCGTCAGCCTCGCCTATCACGTTCTGCGCTCCGGCTGGAACATACTTTGCCGTGCGCTCGGCAAGAAGAGAAGCGGAACGGCCGTCGTGCTCTACTACCACAACGTTCCCATCCGCTTTCGCAGCCAGTTCGAAGCGCAGATGAAACTGGTGTGCCGGCTCGCCCGGCCGGTTGCTCTGAACGATCTGAACAATTTGTCCGCCGGCTGCCATTCCGTGGCCATTACTTTCGACGATGGGCTGGACAGCGTGGCTGAGAATGCCGCTCCCACCCTTGACCGGCTGGGAGTTCCCGCCACCGTCTTTGTGGTCGCCGATCGTCTGGGAGTCGTTCCGGAGTGGGGCCAGGCCTACTACGCTCCCCACGAGCGCGTCATGTCGCAGGAGCAACTTCATGGTTTGCCCAAGGTGATGAGCGTAGGCTCGCACACCCTCACCCATCCCGATCTGACCGCGGTGAGCGAGGAACGCGCGGTGCAGGAAATCGCAGCCTCGCGGCAAAAGTTGGAGACCCTTCTGCGGCGCCCGGTCTTACATTTCGCCTTCCCCTATGGATCCTTCAACCCCACAGCCGTCAGTCGTTGCCACGCGGCGGGGTACGAGCGCGTTTTTACCACAGAACCCGCACTGACTCCCAAAGAGGCGAAAGCGTTTGTTGTGGGACGGGTCGCCGCCGATCCCTGGGATTGGCGGCTGGAGTTCCGGCTGAAAATGCTGGGAGCCTATTCCTGGTTGCCGTACGTGACGGCGGCAAAACGTAGAATCCGGCAGTTTTTTTCCCCGGACCACCAAGATCCGGAAAGCTCGAAACCGGCCGAACGCGATGAGATATCCACCGCTGAAGATCGAGTGGTCAAAACCAGCTTTCAATCGCACGGCGTCTGAAAACCCAACGGATAGCGAAACCCAGCAGTGCTCACAGAAACCAAAGCGACGCCTCCGGCGTATGAACGAATCCGGTCAGCTATCCAGGGATGGATGAGGGCCGAAGGCTTGAAACGCACCGTGTTTCGCGGGGGAGCGTGGCTGGGAGCGGGAAGCTTCGTCGAACAGGCGGTCCGTTTTGGCCGCAACATGCTGCTCACCCGGCTGCTGGCTCCGGAAGCCTTTGGAACGATGGCCATCATCCTGTCCGCCACCACCCTGATTCAGGTGCTGGCGGAAGTGGGAGCCAGAGAGGCTCTGATTCAAAGTCCCCGGGGCACCGAAGACGGGCATGTGGGTGCCGCCTGGTGGATGTCGGTGGGCCGCTCGCTTTCCATCTATGCCGTCATATTCGCGGCCGCGCCACTCATCTCCCGCTTCTATGGCAACGCAGAGTTGGCGGCGCTGGCCCGCGTGGCCACGCTGAGCATCGTTTTCGACGGACTGATGAGCCCGCGCGCGATCGTGGCCCAAAAGGAAATGAAATTTTCCAAGTGGGCCCTGATCAACAACGGCGGTGGAGTGCTGGGGGTCGTCATCACGGTCCTGCTCAGCTACTTTCTGCGTGACGTGTGGGCCCTGGCCATCGGGTATGGTTCGGAAAACGCGGCCCGCTGCATTCTTTCGTACGTGCTGTGCCCGTACCGTCCGCGTTTTTTCATCGACCTCTCGGCGCTACGTGAGTTGTGGCAATTTTCGCGGGGATTATTCGGCCTGGCTCTGCTGAACCTGATTTTCACCCGCACCGATATTTTCGTGCTGGCCAAGCTTTATCCCGCGGCGAAGCTGGGGCTGTACTCCATGGCCATCTACCTGGTGCAGACGCCGACGGTCTTTTTGGCGGGGATACTCTCGCAAACGCTGTTGCCGGCATTGTCCCGCATTCAAGACGATCACGAGCGCATGAACCGCATCCTGCTGCAGGTCACCCGCGCCTCGCTGATGCTGGGGCTGCCGGCGCTGGTCTTCGTCGGCTTCTGCGGGCGATCCCTGCTGACGCTAATTTATGGGCAGCGTTACAGCTTGGCCGCGACGGCCCTCGCCCTCGCGGCGTGCGCGTCGTTTCTCAACATCTTGAACGTGCAGCTGACTCTGATGTTCTACGCCAAGGGAGAGCCCGCGCTGCACCGGCGCAGCGTGGCTGCCATGGCGGCGATTGTGCTTCTGTTGATTTATCCTTTGGCCAAGTACTGCGGCCTTTGGGGAGGACAGCTGGCCTGCCTGGTCGCTGTCGTTGTCGGCTATCTGCTGCAGGTGGAGCGCATCCGCAAAGTCACCGGCCTGCGCCTCGCCGACTACGGGAAGACTTTTGTGATTCCCGCCGCAGCCTCCCTGGTAATCGTTGCCATCTGGCTGGCTACTGGACACGTTGGAGCTCTGGCGCAACCGGCGCCCAACTTGATTCTGGGTGGCCTGGCCTGTCTTCTGGCCTACGGTTTAACAGGCGTATTTTTCTTTCGCCGAGCCTGGGAGTCGGCGTGAGTGGAGGGGTTTGGGCTCCTCGGGTAAAATTGACCCCTCCATCAGGAGGGTTATGGAGCGGTTTGAGCGATGAAGACCGCGTCTCACACTGGCGCGAATCACAACGGGAAGAAACCCGCAAAAAGGTACTTCCGGTGGTATTACGTCTTCTATCCTCTGTCGCTTGCACTTCTGTGTCTTGGCGGATGCCTGTGGCTGAAATACTCTGTTTCCGGGCGCAACTTTTATCACGCGCACAATTCTATCGCTCGGGAAGTGTCAATGACTCGCAGACTCCCCCACACCCTGCTAACCCTGTTTCTCGGTCTTTTGTTTTCCCATCAGGCATCGGCAGCCACGACGTACTACATCGCGGCCAACGGCTCCGACAACAACAACGGCACCTCGAAGACTTCTCCCTGGGCGCACGCGCCGGGCATGAAGAACTGTGCCGGAGGCTGTGCCTCGGCCACGCCCCAGCCCGGCGATCAGTTCATCTTTCGCGGCGGGGACACATGGCACACATCCACCGGAGCCCTCATCGGACTGCCCTGGACCTGGACGTGGAGCGGAACCAGTGCGAGCCCGATCTACGTGGGTGTAGATCAGACCTGGTCGAGCGGCAGTACGTGGGCGCGGCCTATTCTCACCATGGATAATCCGGTCACTAACTCGAACCCGTCCTCGTGCACCTATGATGACTCCAGTATGTCAGCCCTGAAACTGACCAGCGTCAACTGGGTCACCGTCGACAATTTTGAATTCACGGGCAAGTGCTGGTCGGCCAACGTATCGCAAAACTCAGTGGCATACTTCTACCGCACGGGCACCAATATCACGATTGAGAACGCTTACTTTCACGGCTGGACCCTCGCCGGGACGGCGTGGGACGGCCACGCGGCGATTGGCGGCTACGGCGCTGCCACCGCTTCCTATAATGTCATTTCGTCCGTCGTAATCGATGGGTCCGATTCGACTTTGGGTACCACCAGTTCCGCCTGTGGCAATGCGGTGAACGGCGCTCCCTGCAACACCGGCTGGGGCATTCAAGGCGACTGCTATGACGTTCATCAATCTGTAATTCGATACACCTCCAACGCCGTAGTCTGCGCCAATCCAGCCATCATTCACGATAACCTGATTGAATACACCTACGCCACGATGGATGGCATGGCCAACAACACACAAGGCCCGCACCCAAACGTGATCGAGGCGCTGGGCGGATACGACGGCCTGATTCTATATTTTTACAACAACATTCTTCGCTACAACGGCGTGAACGTAAATATCTGGCCGCAATTCAGCACAGCTTACGAGTTCAACAACGTCTTCTTCGCCAACGCCAGCGTGCAGTCGGGCAACTGTTTTATGCAAAGCCCTCCGGGCTTTTCCAGCGGCAGCGAATCGGCCACGGCCTACATTTACAACAACACCATCGACGCCCAGTGTACTTTCAACTTTTATCCGGGAAACTCCAGCACGCCGACCTGGAGCGGAGCTTCAAACTGGCAGAACAATCAACTGATCGGTTTTTCTACGACGTCGGTCAAAGGTATCTCCAGCTGCCCGGCTCCCGCTTCCTGTTCCTTTAACGACAATGGAAGTGAGATTTTCCAGGCCGAATCGGCGGCCAACTCGCAGGGCTACACTCCCAGCGACAACTACGCGCCCACCTCGAGCAGTGGATCGACCGTTGGAGGGGGCACGAGTCTCGCGTCCTTGTGTAATGGAATGGGAAATTCCGCTGCAACCACGGCATGCCAGAGCGGGATGGCTGGCGTGACCTATGACTCGACAAACCATGTTGCAGTGGCTGGCCAGGCGGTTCCCCGGTCGAGCAGCCAATGGGACGCCGGTGCTTACCAGTACGCGTCGTCGTCGCAGATTCCGCTCGCGCCCACGGGGCTGACGGCCGTGGTACAGCAGTAGCAAGCGCGCCTTCGGCCGGTCCCCCGAGCCGATTGATGCGCAGCCGGATCGCGACTGTGTTCGCCATCCGGGCTTCCGAGGCATAGACCACCTACAAATTGCTGTGACTAGGCTCCCTGAGGGGAGCCTAGCCCCACTTTTCCATGAGCGCCGCGACCAATCTTGCGAGCCTGAACATCGCCGAACGCGACTCTTCCATCGTCGCTGCCGGAGCGACGGTTCGCGTCGTTCGGTCCCTGGAGGAAGTGGAACAGATCCGGGACATCTGGTCGGCGTGGAAGGGTCATCGGGATAGCGATATCGATTACTGCCTGCGCTTCGTTTGGGCGCGCGACGAAGTTGTCCGCCCCCACGTTCTTGTGCTTTCCCGCGCCGGCCAGCCTGAGGCGATGTTGATAGGACGGCTGGAGCATACGCGGATGCGCTCGAGAATAGGTTATTTCCGGCTTCCCGGAATTGCGGCGCGACTCCTCAACTTTTCATATGGAGGGTTTCTGGGTAATGCGTCGCAAGAGAACAGCGAGGAACTCTTTGCCTCGATTATGGCCTCGATGAGAGTTGGCGAAGCCGATATGGCGCTCCTTGATCACCTAGGCACAGAAAGCTTCCTCTATAAGGCGGCAACCTCAGAGCCGAGGTTCACAACTCGCGACCACTTCATCAAAGCCGAGCCGCACTGTGTGATGAATTTGGCCAGCACCGTGGAAGAAGTTTATCGTGCTTTCTCCCAAGGACTCCGGGCAGAGGTGAAGCGAAAGAAAAAGAAGATAATCGGAGACTTTGGCGCAGGAGTCGAGATTCGTTGCTATCGCCGGATCGACGAACTCGACGGCGCTGTTCCGCTCCTTGAGGCGATAGCCAAGACAACTTATCAACGTGGCCTGGGCGTGGGATTTCAGGATACGGAGCAGATGCGTCAGCGCCTGAGAATCTGTGCCGAAAAAGGCTGGCTCCGCGTCTACCTGCTAAGCCTTGCCGGCGAGCCTCGCGCCTTCTGGATGGGAACCCTGCACAACGCTGTTTTTTGCAGCGACTACAATGGATACGACCCCGGCTTCCGTGAGTATTCGCTGGGAACGTTTCTCCTGGCCCACATGATTGAAGACTTTTGCAAAGAAAATGTGAGGTCGATCGATTTTGGCTTCGGAGGCGCCGAATACAAGGACCGTTTTAGTAACTGCCGCTTCGACGAAGCCTCGGTTCACATCTTCGCCCCACACACGAAAGGCTTACTGCTGAACGGAGTGCGAACGGCAACGGGCATCGCCGACAATGCCGCCAGAAACGCCCTCGCCCGCACAAACTTATTGCCGAGAATCAAGAAGCTCTGGCGTAAGCGCGCGGCTCAACACGCTGTATAAGCCTCACTAACCACAGGCACGGCGGAACCTACAACTTCACTACCACAATGACTTTTTCCGTTCCCATCATGCGCCGCCTCGCCGATAGCGAGAACCCGGACTCGTTTGCCAACAGGCTTCGCGCCCGGCGCTTCCAGCAATTCGAAGCGTTAGTTGCCGGTCTTCCCCGGCCGTTGCGAGTTCTCGATGTCGGCGGCGAAAACGCGTTCTGGGAAAATCGAGGCTGGGCGGGCCGCAGGGATGTCCAGATATTCAGCCTTAACCGCGTCCCGGAAAAGCAGTCTCACGAAAATGTCATACCTCTTACCGGCGACGCAACGAATCTCGCGCAATTCGCAGACGGCAGTTTTGATGTCGCGTTCAGCAACTCGGTGATTGAGCATTTGTTTACTTACGAGAACCAGTGCCGCATGGCGTCGGAGATGCGACGCGTGGGCAAAGCATTTTGGGTGCAGACGCCCAACTTCTGGTTTCCCATGGAACCGCACTTCCATGTACCGGGATGGCAGTGGATGCCGGCAGAACTCCGAGTGTCGATCCTGCGCAGGCGGCGATGCGGCTGGCGGGGTCCTTGTCCGGACGAGACACAAGCCCGCGAGCTGGTTTCAGAGCTTCGCCTGCTCACCGGCGGCGACCTCAGAAAAATGTTTCCCGGCGCATCCTTGATTCCCGAGCGCTTTTTTGGGCTCGTGAAATCGTGGACAGTCATTGGCGGGTTTCCGGCACAGGCAGGGGATAACTAGTGGATCCGAAAGCCTTGGGATTTGGCAGAATCGACCAGACCGTGGTCAACCCGGTCGTCCTGATCGCCGTGTTGATCGCCGGTGGGTTGATCCTGGTTGGATCCCGGCAGAGAGCCCTGGCGGCGTTTCTGGCGGCGGCCTTTCTGATTCCGGTAGGTCAAGTTCTGCTGGTAGGTCCGTTGCACTTTCCCATGCTGCGGGTCTTGATTCTGTTCGGAGGCGTTCGCATGTTGCGCGCCAAACTATCCGGCTCAAGGTTGCTGGGCGGGGGATGGAATCGGATTGACTATGCCATGATCACGCTGACAGGGCTGAGCGCCCTTAACGGGATCTTGCTGAGCGGATCGAGCATCCTTGTCTATGAACTGGGCGAGCTTTATACGGCTTTTGGGGCTTACTTTCTGTTGCGGGTGCTCGTGCGAAACGAAGACGACGTACTGCTAGCCATTCGCATACTCGCCTACATTTCCCTGGCGGTCGCCGCCATTATGAGCTACGAACAAGCCACCGGAACCAATCCCTACTATGCTTATATGGGCGGGGCGCACGCTTCCTGGTACAGTTCACTGCTGGAGCGCGGTGACCGCTTCCGCGCCGTCGGCTGTTTCGGCCATCCTATTTTGGCGGGAACCTTTGGCGCGATTTCACTGCCCCTGTTTGCCGGGCTGGGCTTCCGAGATAAGAAGTATAAGTGGGTTGCGCTGACCGGAATCGCTTCGGCTGCAATCATCTCCTGGGCCGCGGACTCAAGCACCCCGATGCTCGGGCTGATTGCCGGTCTGATTGCGCTTGCCATGTGGCCCTTGCGCAAATACATGCGGCCTGTCCGCTGGGCGATTGTCCTCACCCTGGTGGGCCTGCATCTGGCGATGAAGGCTCCAGTATGGCATCTGATTTCGCGCATCGACTTGACCGGCGGCTCATCGTCCTACCACCGCTTTCAGCTGGTCAATCAATGCATACTGCATTTCCGCGACTGGTGGCTGATCGGCACCAAGAATTATCCCAAGTGGGGTTGGGATATGTGGGACCTGTCCAATCAATACGTCGGCATCGCGGATGTCTCCGGCCTGGTTCCGCTGCTGGCTTTTGTTGCGATCATCGTCTTCGCCTTCCAATATGTGGCGAAATCGCGGCGCATGGCCTTCAACAAACGTGAGGAACTTTTTGTCTGGGCGCTGGGCGCAGCCTTGTTCGCCAACGTGGTTGCGTTCTTTGGCATCGGATATTTCGATCAGACGATTGTCGCCTGGTACGCCCTGTTGGGGATGATCCCAGTCGTGGCCTATTCGCTGCGCAAGACGCGGCGCGCTGAAAACGAAAAAGCCCAGCAAGGGGAAATTCCGCAGATTGAACTGGAAGCCGATCCCGAACTCGAGCAAGTCCCCCGTTTCGCCTGATTCTGCCTTGGGAGCACTATGAAATTATCCGTCATCATCCTGTGCTGGAACGACCTGAAGGTCATTGGGGATTGCCTGCAATCGATCTACGCGGGCACGCGCTCCACCGAATTCGAAGTCATCGTTTCCGACAACGGCTCAACCGACGGCTGCGTCGAATTCATACGCCAGAACTATCCTCAGGTCCATCTCATTGAGAACGGACGGAACCTGCGATTCGCCAAAGGGAACAACGTCGCCATTCGCGCAAGCTGCGGCGAATATATTCTGATTCTGAATCCGGATACGATTATTCACGAAGGCGCGCTCGACAAGATAGTCGAGTTCGCCGACCGGCACCCGGAAGCGGGCGCGCTGGGCTGCCGGGTGGTAAATAGCGATGGCTCGTATCAGGAGCATGTACGCCCGCTTCCCACCATGCGTTCGGAATGGATGGCCGCGCTCCACCTGGGACCGCTGGCGCACATTTCCAAATTCTTTAATCCCGGTATATACGTAGGCTGGAAAGGCGACGACGAGCGCACCGTGGGCTGGCTCGCCGGCTGCTTCATTGTGTTCCGGGGAGATTTGCTCAAGCAACTGGGTGGCTTTGACGAACAGTTTTTCTATTATTACGAAGACACCGATCTGTGCCGTCGAGTTTGGGAAACGGGAAAGACGGTGCTTTACACGCCCGACATCTCCATCATCCACCTGAAAGGAACTTCGACCAAGAAGCGTTTTCCCCTGGGATTCGAACTCGACAAGCATGTCACGCGTTACCGCTATTTCTATAAGTGCGACGGACGCCGGGGAGCGATTCAGTGCCGCCAGGTCACCATCGCGTGGTTGCTGGCGCGGCGTCTCGGCTTAGGTCTGATGCAACTTTTCCATCCGAACGAGGAACGGGCGATGCGTCTGCAACTCTACAAAGTTTCGATGGAGTGGAATCTTCGCGTCGACCCAGTCCGCCTGGTGGAAAATGGCGAAGAGCCCCAACTCGCGGATGCGCCCATGGATCGCGTGCTCGAACGATAACCGGCCGCGCCAATCATCAAAATAAACGGACGAAAGAGACGTACCAACGATGAAGATCGCAGTCATTGGCGCCAATGGCCAATTGGGCAAGGATACGGTTGAAGTTTTCACGAAAAATGGCGATGAAGTCGTCGGGCTCACGCACTCCGATATTGAGCTATCCGATGTCGATTCCGTTTCCACCCGTCTGCGGGAAATACATCCCGAGGTGATCGTGAACACCGCCGCCATGCACCATGTGGAGAATTGCGAGAAGGAACCGCAGAAAGCCTTCGTCGTGAACGGCCTGGGTTCGCGTAATCTCGCAACCGTCGCGCGCGACCTCGATGCAGTCCTGATGCAGGTGAGCACCGATTATGTGTTCGACGGCGCCAAGTCGAGCCCGTACGAAGAATGCGATGCACCGCGGCCGCTGAATGTCTATGGCAACACCAAGTTGGCGGGAGAATATTTTGTGCGCTCTACCACCGAAAAGCATTTCGTGGTGCGCACTTCGGCGATTTATGGGCACAATCCCTGTCGCGCCAAGGGCGGCCTGAACTTCATTGAACTTATGCTCAAACTGGCTCGGGAGCGCGGCGAGGTGAAAGTGGTTGACAGCGAATTCGTGACTCCGACCTCGACCGCGGAACTTGCCCGCCAGTTCGTCCCGCTCAGCCGTTCCGGCTTTTATGGGCTGTATCACGCGACGGCTGAAGGAAAATGCTCCTGGTACGAGTTCGCGCATGAAATTTTTTCGCTTACGAACACCAAGGTGAATCTGCTGGCCGCCGGGCCCAACGAATTCCCCGCTAAAGTTCCACGGCCAAAATACTCGGTGCTCGAGAATCGCAACCTCAAGCAACACGGTTTGAATATCTTCCGTCCGTGGCAGGATGGAATTCGCGAGTATCTTTCTTCGCGGCAATAAATTCGCGGCAATAAAATTCAACATGTCAGCAACTTCACTCACCGTAACCGAATCATCCGATCAGCAAAAGCTCGAGCCCTGCACTTACGTTCTCGTTACTTCCGCGTACAACGAAGAGGAGCGTATCGGGCACACGATTGAGTCTGTACTCCGGCAGACGGTGCTTCCGCTGCGCTGGGTCATCGTCAGTGATGGCTCTTCCGACGGCACCGACAAAATTGTCCGGAGTTACGCCGAGCAGCATGATTTCATTCGCTTTTTGCGCATTGAAAGAGCGCCCGGGCGCAGTTTTGGCTCCAAGGTTCGCGCGCTGCAAGCGGGCAGCAAACTTCTCGAGGGCACGAATCCGAGCCTGATCGGCAATCTCGATGCCGACGTCACAGTGGGGCCGGACTATTTCGAGAGCCTCATCGTTTGTTTTGAGCAGCGGCCCTCGCTGGGAATTGCGGGCGGCTTTGTTTGCGAGGAAACCGATGGAGAGTTCCGCAGCCGCCGCTCGAATCGTTCCTATTCCGTCGCCCACGCCGCACAACTGGTTCGCCGGGAATGCTACGACGCCATCGGAGGTTATGCCGTTCTGGAGTACGGAGGAGAGGACTGGCACGCACAGATCTCCGCGCAAATGCGCGGATGGGAGACGCAGGCATTTCCCGAATTCAAGATTTTTCATCATCGCCGCACCGGCGAAGGTGACAATCTGTTACGCCACAAGTTTCGCCAGGGACGGATGGATTATTCCCTGGGAAGCGGTGCGCTGTTCGAGACTTTGAAGTGCGCAGAGCGTTTGCCGGAAAAGCCATTCCTGCTTGGCAGTCTGGCCCGGCTGGCAGGATTTTTCTGGTCGGCCATTCGCCGCGATGGCCGGCCCGTGTCCGCGGAATTCGTCTCCTTTCTCCGCCAGGATCAGAGGCAAAGGATTGCGGCTCTGATAAAAGGGAGTGCTATCGACCCGGCTGCAAAGAACCAACCGCCCGGCCAACCACCACATCAAGAAAATTGCATGAAAAAACGGAATCGAAACTTAGGGGACGATCCACTTTCGTTACTCGGGAGACTGATCAGCCGGCTTTATACCTGGTATGTCCAATGGACTTTTCCTTTCGTCTCCATCGGAAGCGATTTTTGGGCGCACT
>Ga0302325_10023149_pt1 | contig 12964 bp, 16 predicted proteins | sample Palsa_T0_2_FD_201948 | JGI IMG/M metagenome (GOLD analysis project Ga0302325, IMG submission 201948) | Peat permafrost microbial communities from Stordalen Mire near Abisko, Sweden - Palsa_T0_2 | ecosystem: Environmental > Terrestrial > Soil > Palsa > Peat permafrost | place: Sweden: Abisko... | reverse complement strand
GGTCGCTTTTCGTTCAAGCGATCGTTGCTCGTCACGAAGAACCGCGCCTGAGCCCATGGATCATGCTCGCTGAGGGCTTCGAGTACGTCGACGAAACCGGAGAGCATGGCGCCTGTCTCGCTGAACTGCCACGCGGGATAGAGGAGCCCGCGCTTCGGGAGCTCGACCGCGAGGAGTAGCCCGGCCTTGCGCCGCTTGTCGACGGCCTGTCTCGAGATGTCGAGCAGCTTCGCGACATCGCTCCCGGAGAGCGCGCCGCCATCGGCGCTCAGGAGCTCGCGCCGCGCGACGACGCCGCGGAGTCGCGCCATCAAGAGCGGATCGGACGTGGGTAGCACCTTGTCGGCGAGGCGCTCGAGCAGGACGCCCAGCCAGTCGGAGCTCTTGAGCTCCTGCGCGGTGATGTCTGCCGTGGCTTCGACGACGGCACGAACGAGGTCTCCTTGCGCTTCGGATTTCAGCGTGACGTGAGCGGCCATACGGGAAGTGTGCGGACGCTACGCAACTTCGTCAACTGGTTGACGCAACTTCGTCAACGGAGCCGTCGAGTGGTCACGCAATGCGCCCGCCAGGGGTGATCGAGCGTGATGACGATGGCCGATGGGCGTGGTGAGCGCGTCTCAGGGATCGCCGCGTTTAGGAGCGCCGACGCCGGCCGCCACGCGAACGCGCGCGTGGGTCAGTGAAAGACGGTCTTGAACTCGCTGGGTGGTGCGGCGGGATGCGGTACCGGTCGCAGTCGGGGTGGAGGGGGTGGCGGAGCCGGCGGCTGCGGAGCCGGCGAGGGGAGGGCGGCGGTAGGTTGCGGCGAGAGAGTTTCGTCGCGGTCGGACGGCAGTTGCGTCGCCGCCGCGGCCGGCTGCGCGGACGGGTCGGGGCCGTCTGAAGGGGTCGAAGTCGAAGAGGCCGTCGCCGGAGTTGGCTGGGCGGTCAGCCATGCGGGTGGCCCCGGGGGAACGAAGCGGGGCTGTCGCGTAGTGGTCCAGAGGGTGACGAGCAGCAGGAGCAGGACCGTGGCGCCGGCGCCGAGCTGCCACGGGCGGCTGTGGGCGACGCGGCGCAGGCCCTGGGCTTGGAGAACGAGACCGGGCGGCGCCGAGGGCTCTGGGGGACCCTGGGGGGCGACAAAAACTTGGGGCGCGACGGCAGGAGGAGGCGGGGGAGAGGAGTGGCGCGCCGCGACGGGTGCGGGCAGCAGGGAGGCGGAGAGGGGGGTGTCCTGTTGCGAGCGGGACGACGAGGGCTCGGCGTCGAGGCGATGGGCGGAGCTTGCGGCGATGGTCTTCTGCGTCGTTCTAGGCCCGGAATGGGGGCGTGGAAGGGTGATCTCTGAGCGGCCTGGCGAGATGGCGACCGACGAGGCCGACGAAGCGAGGCTGGTGGGTTCAGATGGCGCCGTTGGGTGGGGAGGCGCCGTCGGCATGCGGATCGTCCGCTTTACGGCGGGGAGCCCAGGCGAAGGGGCCGGGCCCTGGTGCAGATCGCTTAGATCGCTCGGGTCGGTTGGTCCGGCGGGGTGCATGCGCAGGGTGCGCCGGTTGCCCATCGGATACGGATCGAGCGGCGTGTCGTGGGCGGGATCGGTTGGAGCGGGAAGGGGATCGGTCTTCGCGGAGAAGACGATGAGGCGGTTGGCGAGTGGGGTGGGCTCGGTCCGATTGAGGTCCGCGAGAGTGGCCGTCGTTTCGGCTTCCAGGCGCCTGGCGATGTCGTGAAGGGCGGCTTCGAGAAGCATCGACGTCTTGGGACGCCGTCCAGGCTCCTTCTCGAGAAGCTGGACGATGAGCTGCTCGAGCTCGGGTGGAATGTCGCGTCTAATCGTGCTGGGTCTCGGTGGAATTCGAGTGAGATGCATCTGCATCAGGTGCGCGTAGTTCGCCACACCGAGTGTCGGCTTAATGTCATCGAAAGGCCCGCGACCGCAGACAAGCTCGTAGAGGACGAGGCCGACGGAGTAGAGGTCGGTCTGGGGGGTGGGGTGCTGGCCGCCGATCTGCTCGGGAGCGGCGTAGCGGGGCGTTCCCATGAAAAACTGTCCGGTGGTGCGTTTGGCGGCGTCGATGCTGGCAACGCCGAAGTCGATAAGTTTGGTGACGTCAGTGTCGTCTTGCCGACAGGTAAAAATGTTGGCCGGCTTGATGTCGCGATGAACGACGCCAAGCTTGTGGGCGGCGGTTAGCCCGGCGAGGACCTGCACAGCGGTCTGTAGAGCCACGGCGAGGCTAAAGCCGTTGGGACTGGCCGCGATCGAGGAGGAGAGCGGCTCGCCCCGGAGGTATTCCATGACGATGTACGGGCGTGGCGACTCGGTCGTCATGCCGGCGTCGAAGACCTTGACCAGATTGGGATGGTGGAGTTGAGCGAGGATGTTGGCCTCCGCGCGCATGCGGCGAGCGAGGTCCGGTTGGTCGGAAAACGTGTCGTGAAGAACCTTGATGGCGGCGCGGCGATCGGTGAGCACCGTGTGCTGGCCTAGGTAGACGAAGGCGTGGCCGCCCTCGCCGAGGACGCGCTGGACGCGGTAGTTGGTGCCGGGGATTTCTTGCCCCGCGCGGTAGGCGACGGGCGTGGTCATTGGAATGCCACCACGGCCGCTGCGGTGCCGGCTGTCGCCGTTGTGGTGCCGTCCCCGTTTTGACCGGCGGTGCCGGCGGTGCCGAAGGTCTGTGTGCCTCCCGTGATGGTCGGGGCGGTGCCCGTCCAGACGACGCCGGCGGAGAGACCGCCCGCGCCGCCTCCACCGGAACCGCCGGGACCGCCTTTGCCTCCTTCCCCCCCATTGCAGGCTGCAGTGCCTCCTGCGCCTCCGCCCCCTCCCGTTTGTCCCGCCTGGCCGGCCGCGCCGGCCCCACCAGGCCCGGCGTTGGCCGCGCTCAGCGTGCAGGTCTCGATGGTCACCGCGGAGTCGAAGACGAGCACCGCCATACTGGAGCCGCCGCCGGTGCCCGCCGGGCCACCCGCACCGCCGCAACCGCCTGCGCCGCCGCCACCGCCACCACCGATGGCATTGGCAGCAGCGGCGACGCCACCGCCACCACCCCCTTCGCCGACGCTGCCTGCTCCCCCGACGTCACCGGATGTCGGTGACCACCCTGTCGCAGCGAAGACCGCCCAGGTCGATGCTCCCGTGCCCGCCGTGCCTGCTGTTGTCGCTGACGCGCCCGTACCCCCGCCCTGGCTCGGAATCGAGTTGCAGTCTGCTGATGTGCCAGCGTTGTTCGCTCCCGGTTGACCGGACTGCCCGTCCAGCTCACCCGTTGTCGCAGAGCCTCCGGCCCCACCGATGCTCGTGCCGCATACAGGATTGGGTATGGCAGCGCCGCCGCCGCCCGTACCCCCTGTACTCACCGACGCCGCGCCAGGATGACCGCTGGGCGCGGCCGTGGCGTATGGCGACGGTTGCATTGGAGTCTGCCCTGCAGCCCCGGCCCCCGCCTGCACGTTGCATCGCTCGAGCACGACGCCCGTCGCGTTGCTGACGAACACCGCGATGCTCGACGGCGCCGCTGCCGTACCGGGCGCCGAGACGAAGCCAAAGTCCTCGAAGGTGACCGCGGCCGTCACTTGGACCGCATAGCCCGACACCGGCGCGACCGTCGCCTTGTCGCTCGCGTTGTACGTCCAGGTCCCGGGCGTCGTCGTGCAGTCGAGCCCCCCATAGACGGTCAGCCCGGCGCGCGACGACCCCACCACCAGATTCGGCCCGCTCGAGTAGCTCCCCGCACTCCCACAGGCGTAGACACGCGCCAGCCCCTTCGTTTTCGCCTGGTCCATCGCATTGCCGACGGTCGCGTAGGGCGCCGCGCGCGTGCCGTTGCCCGTCGTGTCGTTCCCCGTCGGTGCCACGAAAACGCCGAAGGCCTCGGTGAGAATGCACGGGTCGGCCGTGTCCGAGGGCTCGTCGGTGTTCAACAGGCAATCGGCGCTGCACACGTGGCTGCCCGTGGTGCAGCTCACCCCGCACGTCGGCGTCGCTCCCTCGCACGTCGCCTGGCCGTTGCCCGACGGCGGCGGGGAGCACGCGTTGGTGCACGAGCCGCAATGGTTCGGATCGGTCGGGGCATAGCAAGAGCCCCCGCACGTCTCGGACGTCGCGCCCGTACAGCTCACGCTGCACGTGCCTCCCCCGTTACCGCCCAGCGTGCAGAGGGCGTCGCCGGTGCCGGCGGCCGGCCCGGCGCAGGCGTTGCCGCAGCTGCCGCAATTCGCCGGCTGGGATGGATCCACGCACGTTCCGTTGCAGTCGAGGGTAGTGGGCGAAGAGCAGCCCAGGCCGCAGACGCCCGCGGTGCAGGTCGCTTGTCCGGATCCCGCATCCGGTCCGCCGCACACGTTGGTGCAGTTGCCGCAATGCGCGGGCTGCGTGGGGTTGACGCATGATCCGTTGCAATCGAGCGTGGTGGGCGAAGAGCAGACGGTGCCGGTCTCCTCGCCGCCATCGGGCGTAAGAGCCGAGTCACCGTCCCGGACTACAATGATGACATCGGCTTGCGAGCCGCCGTCGGGAGGCGGGCAGTAGCCGGTGCGTTCGCAGCCGTCGGGTGGGCTCTCTGCATCCCAAGGCAGTGCGCAAGAAAACACGCCGGTCGTGGCGAGAGCAAACGCCGCATAGCGGATGGGCTGCATCACTGGAACTCCCCCGTTACTTGAAGGCCTGCGGTATTGGACGTGGCAAGCGGCGCGATGTTTCCATGAGATGGCTGTGGCCAAAAAAAGAGGACCGCTCCGGTCGCGACGGCGGCCGCGCCGACGCCGAAGAAGATCCAGTCGAGCGTCTTGGCGCGCGCCTCGGTGGCGTCGTCGTCCTGCAAGGCACCGCACGGGCCGACGCAAGGACGAAGCGTGTCGGCGCTGCGGGCTGCGCTCCGCGACTGCGAGGCGAACAACCCACTGAGTGCAAAGGAAGCGACCCCTCCGCCGGCGGTGAGAAGACCGGCGGTGCGCGTGGTCGTCCACCACGACTCGCGCGAGACGCCGGCGTCGGTGGCCTCTGCGGGATTCGAGATCGGCAACGGCTGCTGTGGTGGGACGGCCGGTGGTGCGGGGAGGGCCGCGGGGTGCAGTTCGATGGTGAGGTCGGCGGCCACAATCGCGCCCGGGGTCGCGGTGACGTCGACTCGGGCGACGTGATCGGCGAGTCGGGCTTCGACCGCGTGCGGTCCGGGGAGTACGTCCACGACGCGATCGGCGGGGAGAGGATCACCGAGTGGCTGGCCGTCGAGCGCGATGGTTGCGCCTTCTGATGCCCGTATTTCGACGTGTCCGGCTTGCGCGTAGGCGTCCCGCAGGAGTTTGCGATCCCTCTCGAGCTTGTCCGGGGTGAGGTCGACGCTCGCTCGAGGGTGAGCCAACTCCTCTCGGAAGTGCTTGAGGGCCTCCACGGGGTGCCCCGCTTCCAGATCGGTGGACGCAAGACTCCGCAAGCAGCGAGGAGTGGGCATCAGGGCGCACGCCTTCATGTAGAGCTGACGGGCGGGCTCGGCGTGCCCCTCGTCGGCTTGCTTGGCTGCCTCGCGCATGAGCCGAAGGGTTTCGTCAAGGTTCGGGGCCGGGGGATCGGCCGCCGCGGGCAGGGGGAGTGCCGCTGTGAGAAGCGCGAGGACAACAAGGCGTGCACGACGTCTCATCACGGCGCAGTCTCGTGTTGGATCGGAGGTTTGCTTCGTTGGGGTGCCGGTTGCGGCTTCACGGCCGGAGCGAGTCGCTCGGGGGTCCGCAGCGGCAAAGCAGTTGGCGGCACTGCCGCTGGCGCGAGGACTGCCCCGGGGACGGACAGACGGGCTGAGGAGGGTGCCGATGGGACTGTGGAGTCGAGTGGGAGTGTTGATGGTGCCGTCGCGAGACTGGACGGCCGTGGTGAAGGAGCCATCGGGAGCACCGCGGGTTCCGGAGATGCCGGAGAGGCCGACGATACGGGTCGACTGAGTGTCGCGAGCGCGCCGATGGCGATGGCGGTCCCGACGGCCATGACGAGTGTGAGAACGGCGGTTCGACGGAAGCGCGTGGCGTCGGGGGACGGTGGTACGTCCGGCCTGGGTCCGGCCGCCGCGCGCGGGAGGCGGAGGGTGGGAGCCAGGCGAGCGGGGTCGAGCGACGGCTGGGGTACGGGATCGATAGCGGAAGGGGTTGCGGGGGCGAGCGCTTGGGCCGCGGCGAGGATCGGCAGTCTCTCCGTGTGGTCGAAGAGCACGCGTGCTTTTGGGTGTTCGGTGCGAGTCGCCGCAGGTACCGCGTGCGCCGGCGCCGAATAGACAGCAGCCGCATGACCATCCGTCACCGGCCCCTCCATGGGAGTTCCCCACCGGTTGCCACGCTTCCGGCCCGCGAGGATGCGGTTCGCCCTGTTCTCGGGCGTTTCTCCTGGGAGGAACGGGTACGCGGGGCCTTCGTCGTCATCTTCTCGGGCCGCCGCGATCAAGGCCTGCCACTCGGCCTCCGCCTCCTCCTCGTCGAGGTTCCCGGGGGCCAGCGGCAGGATCTCGTGAGGCTCGAAGGGCCGCATGGGCTCCGGTACGGTGACGGCGGGGTCCACCGTCGGCCAGGTGGCGTCGTCGTCAGGAGGCTTCCGAGGCGAGCTCACGGCGCCACCACCCGGCAAGCGGCCGGGCCGCGGGCGATGATCTGACGATCGAGCGTGCAGAGCGGGAGGCCTTCGCGGGCTGCAAGCCAGACATACATGGCGCCCGCGCCTCGAAGCTTGGTGGCGATGGCGACGCGGGCGACGGCCAGCGCACGCTTTGGCCCGATGGTGGTGACCTCGTGCGGCGCGCTCGTAAGCGCGGCGAGGAAGGTCTCAATCGAGGGCGCGGCAAAGCCGAGCCGGGCCAGTGCACCAGCGGAGCGCGGGAACGACGGCGACGTCTTCCCCGGCCGCGATGCGGCGCAGGCGTGCTCGCGCCGCGTGGTGTCCCGACTCTCTTGGACGGAGCGAAGCGATAGCCACGCCGGCGTCGAGCACGAGCCGCATCAGGTGATCCGATCGAGACGGTCTCGTCCGAGGGCCTGCTTGCTGGTCATGGCCGTGTGCGGCGCCGCGGCAATCATGCGGTCGAGCAGCGCGTCGAAGGCCCTGGCCGTCATGCGCGGCGTTTTCACCAGCATCGCCCCGTCGACCGGCCCGATCATCGCGGTCGGTTTGCCATAGCGAAGGATCAGGATCTGCTGGCCTTTGATCGCCACGAGGTGACAAAGCGCGGAGAAGTGGGCCTTCGCGTACGCCACGGTGGTCCTGCGCATGGAGGTCAACTTGACCCACATTCGGGACCGCGGCAAGACGCTTCGCGCTCCTCACGTCGTGTGGGGAGGGGGGCCTTTTCCTTCCCCCACCGCCCGAAAATCCGACAGGTTCCATCGGCTAGCTGCCCTTCCCACGCCAGTGGGGACCATGCCACCGCCCCAGCGTAGCGTCGAGCAGGGCGGCCACCGCGCGAGCCTGTTCGGCCGCGGTCCTGGCGTTGACCAGGGCGTGGCTCAGGGTTTGCTCTTTTTCCCTTTCGAGCTTCTCGGGCAGTAGGGGTGGGCCGTGGCGCGGAGCGAGGGAGACGATCGCGCTGGGTGGGGTCTCGCTTGCCACTCGAGCGGCCGGAGGCCGCTGCAGTCCCGCGCTGCTTTCGGGCAGCGCGAGATCCATTTTGTTTTTGTTTGTACGAGACAGATCAGAGGGGACCTCATGGATGAGTGGGGGGGCCGGATCATCCATGAGTGAGGGGTGCAAGCACGGACCGTCCTGGTTTTTCGCTAGCGCAGCGGGGACGGGCTGCGCCTGGAGCGCGTCGCCGGGCGCGATGGCGACGTCGATCGGCGGGGTGGCGGGGAGAGAGCCCTGGGGGCTAGGAGGCCGGGTCTCGTCCGTCTCTGAAAGCGGGGCCAGGGAGTCGGGCGAGTCGTCGGCCGAGGCGAAGGAGGGGCTACCGTCGGGTGCCGCGATCGCGTCGGCCGCGGGTTCGAGTTCGTCGTCGTGGTCGAGCCGCGTGGGGCTGTCGGAGGCAAGGCGCTTCGCTTGGAGGTCCTCGAAGCGGACAACGTCCTCGGCGAGCTCGCGGCGAGCCTTCTGTTCGGCATCTTGGAGCGCGGCGTGTCGCCGAGCGCGATCGGCCTCTGACCATGGAGCACTCTTGCCTTCGAGTGCTGCGATGTTGATGAGCCACCACCGACCGCCGCTCCCGGTGGTGATCCCGGTCGCGGGGAAGACGCCGCCTGGTTCGATGCGGTCCCAGTCGAGCAAGCCCGCCGCCTGGAGGACGTCGAGGCACCGGTTGGTGTGCTGGATGGAGTAGTACGTGTTCATCTTGCTGCGTGGGGTGAGGCGCGCAATTTCGCGCGGTGAGATGTGGCAGCGCGCGCCGGAGCTCGCCCAGGTGGGCCCTTCGTACGGATTGGCGAGGGTGAGAAGGACTTGGAGGACGCGCACGGCGCACGCCCAGAGCTCGAGGGTCACGCACTTCGCAAAGGCATCGGGGTAGCGGGTCCGGTCAATCATTCGTTTGCCGGCCCGGCTGCGCTTCACGGGCAGCGGGGCCGGGGGCGATTTCGGTGGACGAATCGAGAGGCGGACCACGGGTTCATCCGTGGTCGTCGTGATCTGGGTGTGCATGGGCGTTGGCGCGCGTGCGCTGCAGCTCTCCTCCGCGACCAAGCGCGGGGGAGGCGCAGCCTACGCAGCGGTCTCCGGTTCGAGGGGGCGTGGGAGGTTCGAAATCCCCTTGCGCGAGGCAATGAGGGGCCCTACTCTCGACAAGTCCTGTTTCGGAGGGACTCGGTCGAGTTTGCTGGCCCAGCCAGCCGCGGTGCCACCCGCGACAAGCTCGACCGTTTCCTTTTTGTGCATCGTTAGTCTCCTGGGATCTGCACCTGTCTTGAAGGGGTGGGGGTCGTTCGAAGCGAACGGAGAGCTAGGCGGCGCGCTGCTTGTCGAGATAGGCGCGCACTTTGGGTTGGAGCTCGGCGACGAGCTCGTCGAGGGGGACGAGCAGGAGCATGGGCCCCGGGGGCACTCGCTTGCGGAGGGACGCAAGGGTGGTGCTGCCGGGGAATTCGCAGACCTCGTGGCCGTTGGTGGCGAGCGTGATGGAGGCGAGGGGAGCTGTCGGAGAGAGATCGGTTCGGGCGCGGAGGTGGGCGACCATGGCGCGCAAGGGCTCGAGTGTATGGGCCGCAATCGGCTCCATGGCCCGGATGGCGCGCATCGCAACGATGTCGCTGAAGCTGTACCAATGACCGCCACGCTTGCTGGTCCCTGGCGTGGCCGGCAGGAGCAAGCTGGTGACGCGCCAGTTGTTCAGCATCTTGGGCGTGACGCCGCCGAGTTCGGCGGCCACGGCTGTGGGGAAGCGGAGGCGGACCATTTTTTGTCTGTGATCGAGGCATTAAAAGCGCGAATGCGAATGGAATGGAACCAAAAAAGGGCAACGAGCGTTGCGCGGTGCCGGCGTTCAGCGGTAAGGGGCGCCGATTCGGCGGATAGGTGCAGCTGGCCGTCGAATCTGAATCTGCTGGGTGGAGGGGACTTCTGGCGCGAGCCGCCTTGCTGCGCGCGCGAGCAGCTCGGCGGCGTGAACGAGAATGGCGTGGGCGCGCCGGCGCCCGTATCGCTGGCGAAAGCACGCGACGAGCGGCTCGATGTCGCCCCGTGAGGCGTCCTCGGCGAGGAGGGCGATGAGCGTTGCGTCGTCGGCATGCGCCATGGGGTCTCCCTTCCTCAGAGCGGGAGGTCGTCGGGCCTGTCGGGCGAAGCGGTTCGTTCTTCGTCCTTCGACTCGAAGTCTCGCATCTGGATGGTGGTGTCCTGGAGGCGGGCGGGGATGTAGTTGAACCGGAGGTTCCAGCTGCCGTCGCGGTTTTGGAATGCCACGCCGATGTTGGTCCAGTGGCTCTTCTTCTCGCCGTCGGCCGTTGTGTACTCGACGGCGCCAACGAGCTTCTTCATGGGGGTCTTGTCGCGGCTCATGGTGGGGGTCCTTGCGTGAGGGCTGCGGTGAGCGGGAGCGGTGAATCGGTGGGCAAGAGAGGCACGAGCAGGCAATCGGGGCCCCAGGCGTGGGGCGGTAGGGAGGGGAAGATCGGCCCGTCGCTGGGATCCGGAAGGAACGGCGTCGGCAACGGGCTGCTCAGCTCGAGGGCGATGATCTCTTCGAAGTCGGTCTCGCCGACCGCGTCGCCGTACGTGCGGATGACGCAGAGGCGTCGCGGGGAAAGTGCGTGGCGAGGTGAGGCCATGGAGGGAGGGTCGGCCGCGCGGGGGGGGTGCTTTCCGTGCGCGCACTCGTCGTCGAACGCCGACAGCATGGCGGAGCCGATGGCGATGTTCATGCACGGGTCGAAGGCGTCGGGGAGTGAGCGGCCGAAGACGGTGAGCCATGCCGGGGGAAGCTGGAGAAGTCCGAGGAGGGGCTTTCCGCCGTGAGAGGTGATGTCCTCGGCGCGGGCGAGCGCTTCCGCCTGCGTCTTGGGGTCGGCGGGGACGTCGAGCTGGGCTGTGTCGACCGCCGGATCCATCACGAAGTAGGGGTTCTGGTGGCTGTTGGCCGTGATGGCGCGGACGAGCGCCGGATCGGGGCCGTAGAGACTGCAGACGAGAAGAGTGCTCAGTAGGTCCATAGGGGCGTGGCCTTTCCGCGGATGGTGGCCGCATCGACGGGTCCGAAGGCGCGGGAGTCGAAGCTGCGAGGATGGTGGGACGCGACGTAGAGGTGGCGCGGAGGTACGGCGCCGCAGAGGTCGTCGTGGGGGAGCGGCCGACCTTCCGAGTCGGTCGCGAGGACGCTGCCGATCGGCGCGTCGTTGACGAAGGCGCCGTCGCCCGTGGTGCAGACCCGGTCGCCGGCGACGGCAACGACGGGCTTGAGAAGGACGTAGCCGTCGGGCAGGTAGCCGCGTTCGTGGACGAGCGGGCGCATCGCCGGGGGGACGGGGAAGACCACGAGGTCGCCGCGCTGCCACGAGGTCTCGCGGGCAACCCAGTAGAGGCCCCTGGGGAGGCTTGCGGTGCGGTTCCAGACGAGGTGGGACGCAAGGAGGCAGGCGAGCGAGGACGTGGCGGCCGACACGCCGAGGAGAACGAGGGAGGTCAGCATGGGGCGCCGGCGAAGATTCATCACGTGGTGAGGGCGCGAAAGCGCGTGAGAAACGACCGCTCCGCGGCAGCGGGCGAGAAGCCGGTGATGGGAATGGAGTAGAGCTCGAAGTCGACGGCTTCGAAGGCGCGGCATTCTCGGTCGGCGGCGAGCCGCGCGCCGAGGGGCCTGTGGTTCTTGAAGAGGGCTTGCTGCTCCGTGACGCGGATGCGGCGGTCGGCGTCTTGGACCGATGCGGGCTCGGCGGCGGGAAGTCCGAAGTGGCGGAGGACAACGGCGCGAAGTCGGTCGCCGGCGAGCTTGTACTCGGGGAACGCGCGCTTGATGGGGGCCGGGAGATCGGGGAGGTAGGCCTCCTCGCAGTCGTGGAGGAGGCCCCAGAGCGCGTCATCCGGCGGAACGAGCGAGCTGACGAGAACGCAGTGCTCGGCGACGGAGTAGTGCTCGCAGGAGACGTGTCCGCCGTAGCGGCATTGCCGCGCGAGAGAATGGGCGATGTCGACGATGTTGACGTGCGCTTCGTCGGGCGCGAACGGGAAGAACTCGAGACCGGTGAAGGTGGTGATGCGGGTATCCTGGGCGATCATGCAGAGGCTCCGGCGTCGAGAAGAGCGGCGGCGAGAGGAGGCAGGGGCGCGCGTGCGCGAAGCGCACCATCAAGGCGCAGATAAAAGGCGTCGGGGAGACGCGAGGGAGGGGTGCCGCGGCGCCGGAGGAGAGCGAAGAAGCGCCGGCAGCGACGGATGACGCGGGGGGAGTCGAGCGTGAGGAGAAGGTGGACGTGCGGATAGACGCCCGGGAGGACGGTCCGGGCCGCGTGGGGGGCGCTTCCGAGGGTGCGGAAGAGAAAGAGGCGGGTGGGACGGGCGGTGTGGAGGACGTAGGCGACGATCGCGCCGGGAGGAAACAGAGCCACGGGGCCGAGCTGGCCGGCGATGAGGGTGCTGGGGTCGCCGCGAAGGAGCTCGCAGCGCGGCGAGGTGGCCGGGCGGATCTGGACGGCGGTGTGCGGGACGGTGGCGCTCATCGTCCCCGATCCTTGGAAGGAGCGAGGGCCCGGACGGCCGGGGGCAGCGATCGGATGTAGTCGCGCTCGACGCGCTGGAGGTGTTCGTTCCAGTCCTTCTCGAAGGGGGGCGTGTGGCGCTCGACGCGAAGGCCCCGCCGGTGGTGCGGCAAGGCGAGCGCGTGAACCGCAGCCGCGGTGTTTTGTCCGACGCGATCGTTGTCGAACGCGAGGAGAACGGCGCAGCGATCCGGAAGAGCGGCGAAGGTCTTGTCGAGGAGTTCGTATTGGAGCGGGCTCAAGGCCCCGCCGGTGCTGAGATAGCGCTCGGCCAAGGAGGCTCCGTCGCGTTCGCGCGTGGCGGTGCGGGTGCGGAGCTGGGCGCAGCTTAGGGCATCGATGGCGGTCTCGGTGAGGACGAGGGCGGTGGTGTCCCCGGCGCTCGCAGGGACGACGCTTTGCCACGCGGTCTTGTAACCGGATTTGGAAAAGCCCGTGAAGCAGGTGTTCTTGATCTCGAAACCTGTCACGCCGTCGTCGTCGCGGTGAATGAAGAGGGTGTTCCTTCGCGCATCGCATTTCCAGGTGCCCGCAAAGCGGGGGTCTTGGAGCGTCTCGGGGCGGATGCCGCGGGCGTTGAGGTAGGGGCTGTTGGAGGCGTCGGGGAGCTGGGCCACGATGGCGGCGACGGCGAGGCGATCGTGGGACACGGGGCGGGTGTCCGGCCGCACGTCGGGCCCGGGGTCCGGGCGTGGAGTGCCGAGCCAGTCGCGGAGCTCGGCCCGCGTCTGCCCGAGAGAGAGCGTGCCCCGACGCTGCACGAAGTCGACGATGGTTCCGTTGTCGCGGTCGTCGCGGATGGAGAAGTAGATCCAGTGACCGTCGG
>Ga0302325_10023148_pt1 | contig 12965 bp, 14 predicted proteins | sample Palsa_T0_2_FD_201948 | JGI IMG/M metagenome (GOLD analysis project Ga0302325, IMG submission 201948) | Peat permafrost microbial communities from Stordalen Mire near Abisko, Sweden - Palsa_T0_2 | ecosystem: Environmental > Terrestrial > Soil > Palsa > Peat permafrost | place: Sweden: Abisko... | reverse complement strand
GCGGACTCCATTACGAGTTCGGTGAACACCGAACTCGCGCCTGTGGGGGCCCCGGCTAGTAGAGGTGCTGGGTGAGCGACTGGTCGAGGGGACCGAGAAAGAGCGCGGCCAGGAAGTTGAGCAGCGCGAAGATGATTACGAAGGCGATGGTGAACAGGACGAAGGTCGGGGTGTCGGTGCGTAGAGTGCCCAGGCTGGCGGGGTGACGCGCCGCCTCGCGAGCCCCCCCACGAGGGCGAGTACGAAGAGGATGGGCACGAACCTTCCGAAGATCATCACCAAGCCGCCGGCCAGGTCGGCGAAGGCGAGTCCATGCGAGCCGACATTGCCGGCGACCGGCTGCATGAAGCCGGTGTAGCCGGCGTAGCCGGCGAGCGCCGAGCCGTTGTTGTTGGCCTGCGACAGGTAGGCGTACAGCGTCTCCGAGAACGCCTGCGGGCCGTGGGCGATGGCCGTGTCGATCGACGATCGACCAACCTTGGTTGCCGTGGCGACCGCGGTCATGACGAGCACGAGGATGGGTACGAACAGGGCCCCCACCACCGCGAGCTTGATCTCGCGCTCTCCGATCTTCTTGCCCAGGTACTCGGGTGTGCGTCCGACCATCAGGCCCGCGATGAACACCGCGATGACCACGAGCAGCAGCATGCCGAAGAGCCCGGACCCCGGGCCGCCGAAGATCACCTCGCCGGTCATGATGTTGGCCATCGCCACGGCGCTCCCGATCCCGGTGAGCGATTCGAGGCCGCTGTCGACGGCGCCGTCGCCGCTGGCCGTGCCCGAGCCCACGAAGAGCGACGATCCCGATGATCGGCTCCTGCGAGGCGACCGGGCCCATGGCGATGGTCTGGCTGAGGTGGGTGGGTCCTGTCACGCTCAGGTACCTGCTCAGATTCTCGATCGACCCCTGCCAGACGAGGAAGAGCGCGCCGACGATCGAGAGCGGGACGAGGACATAGAGCAGTGAGCGGGTGAGGTCGACCCAGAAGTTCCCGAGCAGGGCTGTCTCGCGCCGGACCAGGCCACGGATGAAGGCCACCGCCGCCGCCATCCCCACGGCGCAGGAGAGGAAGCTCGCGACGGTGATGCCGGCCATCTGCGAGAAGTACGAGAGCGTCGTCTCGCCGCCGTAGAACTGCCAGCTCGTGTTACTGACGAACGACGAGGCGGTGTTGAAGGACAGGTCCCAGGGACCCGAGGCGAAGCCCTCCGGGTTGAAGGGGTGTACCCCTGGAGTGCGCAGGACCAGACCTCCGCCGCGAATATTTCGTGAAGGAGTCCGCGGGCCTCCGGCGAATCGCACCCATATGCTGCAACGACATCGCGCCCCCGGCATCGACCCCCGCCCCGCCGAGACCGTCAAGGGGCTCGAGCACCTCAAGCACGAGTGGGTGGTGATCCTGCGGTGGCTGGTCGAGGCTCACGTCGAGCACGTCGTGGTCGGCCCCGCCGGGGAGGCGATCCGGGGTCGCGCCGACGCCGAGGGCGCGATCGCGATCGTGCCCTCCCCTTACAGCCGCAACCTCGACCGTCTCGTCGGCGCGCTCCTCGCCGCCCACGCGCGGCTGCGGATCGGGGATGGCCGCGAGACGGCTCCGATGCGCTTCAGCGCCGCCACCCTCGCCGCCGGCGAGCGCTGGACGCTGAGCTGCGAGATCACCTACGACCTAGACCTCGAGATGTCGCCCGCGGAGCGTTACTCCGAGCTCCTCTACGAGGCGGGACGGTTCGAGATCGAGCCGGGCCTCAGCGTCGAGGTCGCCGCGCTCGAGCACCTCGAGCACGAGGCGCAGGTCGCGCTCACCGGCGAGGAGCCGGAGATTCGCGTCTCGCGCGGACCGGCCGTGCCTCAGAGCAGCAGCTGAGCCGAGCTCAGCAGGCGGAGGCCAGCGCGCCGCCGTTGGGCGTGCACTGCGTCTCGCGCGCGAGATGCCAGTTGGCCTGAGAGATGTCGAACAGGTAGGGCGGGAGCAGGTAGGCGAGCCGGTTGTCGTAGGTGTAGCTCTTCAGGTAGCCCGTGCTGATCGTCCCGTTGCTCGAGGTGCCCACCGCGCCGCGGAAATTCTGGGCGAGCGCTCCGTTGACCGTCAGATGGCCGAGGGTCGCGCCGCAGTTGAAATTGTCGACGATGAACGAGTGCTGGATGGCCAGGATCGCCGCATCGATAGTCGGATTGGTCAACGTCTGACCCGAGACGTTACCGCTGCTGGTGCAGCCGTGCATGACGCGCACGAAGGCGTTGGCGATCAGACCCAGCGTGGCCCCGCCGGTGGGGACGCCCGAGCCGTTCGCGGTGGTCGTGAGGCTACCGTTGATGATGATGTCGTTGGCCGCCGCGATGGTCAGCGGCGCGGTGTAGTTGCCCTCCACGTAGACGTCTCCGGAGCAGCCGGTGGTCGAGTAGGTCGTACTGTAGGGCGAGTACGTCGGTGGCGTGCAGCCGGAGGCGTTGTTGACGTAGATGATCGGCGAGGTGGTGAGGTTGACCGTGCTGGTGGTGCACGAGGAGGGACAGTTGGTGACTGTGGCGGTGGTGCCACTGAGTACGATCGATGTCGTGCCGGAGTAAACCGTCCCGTAGTCGGCGGCGTCGGTGGCGAGGAACTGGTTGTTGGCGGGAAGCGGGACGTTGATGTTGGTGGCTGGTGTCCCGTTGATCGTCGCGCTCCCGCAGCTCCCCCCCGCGCAGATGCTCGAGGCCAGGCTCGCGATCGAGTCGCTCGCGTAGCGGCCAAAGGTCGGGGAGCCGGAGATGAGGTACTGGTCCTGCGTGTACATGGGGCCGTTGATGACGTCACCGGTGATCCAGTTGATGTTGCAGGCGCTGGGGCGTCCGCCCGAGACCCGGTACCACACGCCACAGGCAGAGTCGCCGGAGATGCTCGAATCGAGCGCCTCGTACACCGTGTACCAGAGGTAGTCGAAGGGGCTGTTCGGCCGGAACGAGGCGACGATCGTGCGCTCCACCTGGGGGTTCCCCGAGTAGCCGGTGAACTCGACGCGCAGGGTGCCGGAGCTGGTATCGATCAGGGAGCTGATGGGATCGCTAGTACACGCCGTAGACCCGTTGGCGGGGACGGCTGAGTAGGAGTTTTCCTCGCCGTGCGTGGCCCCCGGGACCGAGGCCGTGGTCTGCGTGTCGTTGGCGCACGTCTCCCAGTAGTTGGGATTCTGGTTGAGCTGATAGAGGTAGGCGTTCACGCCCGCGCTCGCGGCGTAATAGGCCCGCTTGCCGTCGAGATCCTGCTGGCTGAGCTGGATGTCGCCCCGGACCGCGACCCAGACCGCCGCGACGATGAGCGTCGCGACGACCATGACGCCGAGGGCGAGGATCATCGTGAAGCCCTCTTGGGAGGCGAGCCGGCGGCGGATGGCGGCGGAGATTATTCGCATGGGCCGAAGCTCGAACCGGAGCCGGTGTCGTTGGCGGCCGGGGTGAGGCGAAGGACGGCTGAATCGCTCACGGTGAGGGGCCCGTCCGGCAGGTTGGTGTTCTCGCCCTCGACGCCGCTCGCGCCCACGTATAGGGTCATGACGATCTCGACGGCGGTCTGGGCGCCGTCGGTGGAGAGCGGGGTCGAGAGCGGCGCCGCGGGGGGGATGTAACTCGTCCCCGGCACCGGGGTGGTGCCGTCGAGGAGCATCATGTAGGCGCTGCCCGAGGAGTCGGTGTAGGCGGCGCCGGTCGAGGGGTTGGTGGGTTCTGTGTAGGCGTAGTACTGGAACACCGGTGTGTTGGCGCTCTGCGACACGTTGGTGAGCAGGGTCTTAGAGCCCGAGGACGTGCTCTGCACGAGCGTTCCCGCCGAGGCATTGAAGGTGATGGTGTCCTGCGTCGGGGTGGGGGTCGCCGCGTTGCCGTACTGGTAGGTGAAGATCAGGCTCGTCGCCGTGCTCCCGGGCTGGACCGGCGTCGCTCCCTCTGAGGTACACGCGGAGTTGAGCTGGTTGAGGATCCCCGCCATCGTCACGCGCGCGCGCTGGGTGGCATCGACTCGGGTTATTGTCCGGGTGGTCGAGTTGAGCGTGACGACCATGATCGTGACCAGTGCACTGACGACGACCATGGCGCAGCCCATGACGACGAGGAGCTCCATCAGTGTGTACCCCGCCTCGCTCCGGCCGGCCGGTTTGCCGCCGGCGATCAGCATGTCCCCGCCGTGGAGCTCGAGGTGATCGGGACGGTGACGAGCGTCGCGGCGGCGAAGTTCGTGTTGGTGACGCTCGCAACGCTCGCCTTGTAGGAGTTGCTGCCGGTGGTGTAGTCGGCGCACACCGTGTATGTGCCCGTGTCGCCGGAGACGCTGGCCGAGCTGCCCGAAGTCGACGAGGTCACGAACGGCTGGCCGGGGAACGCGAGCGAGCCGGTCGAGGCGGTCGCGGCGCCCGACGCGACCGTGGCGTACCAGCTGTCGGTGCACGACGTCCCCGTGCCGCTCGTGAAGGTGAGCTTCACGTCCGCGGGCGCGACGCGTGTTCCGGCGTAGGTGACGACCACGTCGAGCGCCGGCTCCTGGAGGGTCAGCGTCTGGCTCGAGCCCGGGGAGATCGAGGCGGTGTCGACCCCGGTGGGCGGCTCCATCTGCACGCACTTGCCCGGCCACACGTGGTAGTCGTTGGTGTAGCTCGGTCCGGTGAAGGCGAAGGGATAGAGCTCGATCCCGCCGCTCGTGGGCAGCGTCGCCGCCGGGCTCGAGAGCGGGCCGTAGGTCTTCGGACCCGACATCGAGTAGGTCGCGCCGGTGCCGTCCCAGGTGAGCGCGTCCGCCTCCTGGCCCGTGAGAGCGCCGCCATTGGAGGTCAAGACCGCGCTGATCGTGCCCGCTTGCGCCATGTAGACCGGGTTGCCGCCGCTCGGCGCCGCGGTCCCGGTGCCCGTGACGGTCGCGGTGCGGCTCAGAGGGGAGGCGTTACCGTTCTGATCGACGTAGCCGGCGAGCGTCAGCGTGAGGTTGTAGCTGCCCGAAGGGAGTCCGGCGAGCACCGTGCAGCCCGAGGAGTCCGTGGTCGCGGACTCGTCATCGGGACCTGTGGCCGCCACGCTCACTCCGGAGACGGGGGCGGCGATCTGATTCTCGACCTGGGTGAGCAGGATCCCGCCCCCCGGGGGAGTGATGATGCTCTGCTCGACCACCGGGGGTCGGAGGTTCCCGGGCCAGTTGACGCTCGAGATGACCTTGTAGTAGGCGGCGGCTCCGGCGCCCGAGGTCCCGCAGCTCGCTCCCCCCGAGCTGTTCAGGAACTGCGACGTTGAGGTGACGGTGAACGCTCTGCCGTCGAGAGGCACTGTGCGCTGTTGACCGTTGGCGGCGATCAGCTCTTGAGCGGACATCCCGCGAAGGCGCTCCTGATCCTGCTCGGCGACCCCGTCGGCCTGAGAGTGGCTGCGCTGATCGGTGCTCACCTGATTGCTGTCGATCAACGCCTGCGCCATCGCCGTCCCGAACACCACGACGATGAGCGCGCTGACGATGAGCTCGATGATTGTGAAGCCGCTCTGGGAGCGGGCGCGGGCGCGGGCGCGACTGATGAACGAGGGCACGACAGTCCAGTTACAGCGTCGTGGTGACACGGCCCACCTCGACGAGCGAGGTGATGCCCTGCCTGACTTTTTCCAGACCGTCCTGGCGCATGGTGCGCATCCCGTGACTCGTGGCGGCCGCGGCGAGGGCGTCGAGCGGGGCGCGAGCGAGAATCAGGGTCCGGATCTCCTCGGTCACTCCCATGACCTCGTAGAACCCGACGCGGCCCCGGTAGCCGGTGTCTCCACAGCGCATGCAGCCCACCGGCTCGAACACCTCCGCGCCCTCGAGGCCGTACCCGGCGAGCAGCTCCGCTGGCACGTGGGACTGCCGTTTGCAGCTGTGGCAGAGCGTGCGGGCGAGGCGCTGGGCGACGACGCAGTCGATCGCGCCTGCCACCATGAACGGCTCGACGCCCATGTCCATGAGCCGGGTGACCGAGCTGGCGGCGTCCCGCGTGTGCAGGGTGGAGAGCATCAGGTGGCCCGTGAGGGCGGCCTGGATGGCGATCTCGGCCGTCTCGCGGTCGCGGATCTCGCCGACCATGATCACGTCCGGGTCGGCGCGCAGGACGGCACGAAGGCCGGCGGCGAAGGTGACGCCGGCCTTGACCGCCACCTGCATCTGCTTGATGCCCGGGACCGGGGACTCCACCGGGTCTTCGATGGTGATGATGCTCCGCGCCCCGTCGTTGATCACGTCGAGGCCGCCGTACAGGGTCGTGGACTTTCCCGAGCCGGTCGGGCCGGTGACCAGGATCGCCCCGTAGGGCTTGCCGATCGCCCTCTCGAAGCGCTCGCGCTCCTCCCGCTGCATCCCGAGCGACTCGAGATTGCGCACGACCGCTCCCGCGTCGAGGATGCGCATGACGATGCCCTCGCCGCTGACCAGGGGAAGGCTGACCGCGCGGATGTCGACGAGGCGGCCCGAGACGTTGACCCGCATACGACCGTCCTGCGGCATGCGCCGCTCGGCGATGTTCAGGTTCCCCATGATCTTGATCCGGGAGACCACGCTCGCCGACATCGAGCTGCCGATGCTCCCCGTGGGTGTGAGCACGCCGTCGACCCGGAACGCGACCTGCATGTCTCCCGCTCCGGGATCGAGGTGGATATCGGAGGCGCCGAGGTCGACGGCGCGGGCGATGATCTGGTGCACGAGCTTGATCACCGGGGCATCGGCATCCGCACCGGCGGTGAGCACGATGTCGGACTCGGACTCCGGGTCAGGCTCGGCGGCCCTGGCCAGCGGGTCGTCGAGGGCACTGACCCGGGCGAGCAACGAGGCGAGATCCTCTCTCGCCGCCGCCGCCGGCCGCATCTTGCGCCCGCTGATCATCGAGAGCTCGTCCACCGTGAGCACGTTCGTCGGATCGGCCATGGCGAGCACGACGGTGCCGTCGGGGAGGAAGCCGACGGGTACCGACTGATAACGCTTGGACATCTCGGGGTCTACGAGCTCGAGCGCCAGCGGATCGACCTCAAACTCGGAGAGATCGATGAAGTCGATGCCGAAGCGCTCGGCGAGGGCTCGGGCGAGCTGGTCGCTGCGCAGCGCCCCCGATTCGACCAGGATCTGACCCGTCGTCCTGCCCTGCTCGCGCGACATCTCCACCGCCGCGTCGACCACGTCCCGGCGCGCGAAACCCAGGTCAACGATCACGTCGCCGATCAGGTATTGGGAGCGTCGGCGCCGCGTCGGCGGGATCAGTCCCGGTGGATACGCACCGGTCTCGCCAGCTCGAACAGGGGGGTCGGCCGTGACGCTCACCCAGCAATGATCGGCACAAGCGCTAAGTGTCTTGACTGACGAGGTCAGTAAGAACTACTTATTTGTGGGTGATCGCCCAGTCCAGCGCGGCGACCGCCTGTCCGGCCCGGCTCCGGTCCGAGCTAACCTCCGGAGATGCCCAGACGCGCAGCGCTCGCGCTATTCGGCGCCCTCACCGGCGTCGCTCTGCTCTTCCTGACGTGGTTCGCCGCCTTCTACATCGCGGTCGTCGGGCGGGCCGACGCGAGCGTTCTCTACGGTTTCACGGACCTGGAGGGGCGGTTTGTCGACCGTATCGCCGGCGAGATCGCGCACCTGTGCGATCCCAAGCCGTACGTGTTCTTCTGCGCGGCGCTCGTGCTCATCGCGGTGATCCGCCGCCGGGGCCGCGTGGCGGCCGCCGTGGCGGGAATCCTCCTGGCCGCGAACTTCACGACCGAGCTCCTGAAGTCGGTCCTCATCCAGCGCCATCCGGATCCGGTCACCGTTCCCGGCTATTTCCAGCACCAGGTCGCCGCGGGGGCGTGGCCGAGCGGGCACGCGACGGCGGCGATGTCGCTGGCCCTGTGCGCGGTGCTCGTGGCGCGGGCGCGCTGGCGGCCGGTCGTGGCCGCGGCCGGCGCGGCGTTCGCGGTCGCCGTCAGCTTCTCCTTCCTGATCCTCGCCTGGCACTATCCGACCGACGTGCTCGGCGGCTTTCTCGTCGCCGGCACCTGGACGCTGATCGGCGTCGCGGCGGTGTCGATGGCCGACGCACGCTGGCCTCGGAGCGCGCCGGGGTCAGCGCCCGTGCGTCTGACCACGCGCCAGGCGCTTGGCCCGCCCATCGCCGCAGCCCTCGCCGCCCTGGTCCTCGTCGGCCTGGTCGTCCTCGCTCGGCCCCATCCCGTGGTCGCCTACGCGCACGCCCACCAGGCGTTCGTGATCGGTGCCGCCGCGATCGGCGCCCTCAGCCTGGCGCTCGTGACCGGGCTCATGCTCGCCACCACGGTCCGCCGTGACGTCAGCGATAGCGGCCCGGTTCCCACAGCGGCTCCTCGCCGCGGTTGACGCCGCGCGAGAGGATGAAGAGCAGGTCCGAGAGGCGGTTCAGGTAGCGGATGACCTCGGGGCCCAGCTCCTCGCCACAGGCGATCGCCAGGCGTTCGGCCCGGCGGCACACCGTCCGGCACACGTGTAGGTAGGCACCGGCGGGCGTCCCGCCGGGGAGCACGAAGGATTTGAGCGGAGCGAGCGTTGCGTTGACCTCGTCACAGCGCTCCTCGAGCCAGGCGGTCTGCTCCGGCACGACGCGCAGGCGCTCGCGTTCGGGGTCGTCCGGGGCCGCAATGTCGGCGCCGACGTCGAAGAGATCGTTCTGGATCCGCCGCAGCCACGCCCCATACTCGTCGGGCATTCCCGCAATCGTGAGGGCCACGCCGATGTGCGAGTTCAGCTCATCCACGGTCCCGTAGGCCTCGATCCGCGGATGGGTCTTGGGCACCCGGCTCATGTCGCCGAGATGGGTCTCGCCCGAGTCGCCCAGGCGCGTGTAGATGCGGGTGAGGTTGACGGTCACAGTGGTCCCAGTGTAGGGCGGGCTCCCGGGGCGTGGCGCGCCGGCCCCCCGCTACGATGCGGCGCGTTCGCCCGCCAGCCACCCACCGCGCTCGAACGGCCGTCGCCCTCGTCCTCGCCTCCCTCGTCCCGGCGCTCGTCGGGTGCGGTCTCGTGTCGAACCGCGGCACCAAGGCCGTGAGCATGACGATCACGCGCGACTTCGGGGCCCGCCGCGTCGGCGAGATCACGAGTGCCCGCGTGTCCGGGTCCGGCACCCTGCTCGACCTGCTCGAGCGCAGCTTCCGGGTTCAGATGAAGGGGAACACGGTGGTGGCCATCGACGGCGTGAGCGCGCAGCCCGGGAGCAAGTGGTTCCTGTTCGTCAACGGCAGCGCGAGCGGGATCGGAGCGCCCAAGCTGAGGACCGTCGTCCGCGCCGGGGACCGGATCTGGTGGGACCTGCACGACGACACGGCGACGCAGAGCGTCCCGACCGTGGTCGGCTCGTTCCCCGAGCCGTTCGTCCACGGCGTGGGCGGCAAGCGCCTGCCGGTCACGCTCGAGTGCGCCTCCGACGTCACGGCGGCGTGCGACCGGGTCGCCGCCGCGCTGGCGGCCGTCGGAGTCCCGGCCCCGCGCCAGCTCATCGGCACGGGCTCGGGTACGAGCACGCTGGGAATCGTCGTCGGGACCTGGCGCGAGGTACAGGGGGAGATCGCGGCGCTGATGATCGCGCACGGACCGTCGACCGGGGGCGTCTACGCCCGCTTCACCGGTCCCGGCTACCGCACCCTCGAGTTGCTCGACTCCGCCGGGCGCGTCGCGCGTCGCCTCGGCGCCGGCGCGGGCCTGATCGCGGCAACCGGGGACGTCAAGTCTGTCCCGACCTGGTTCGTGACCGGCACCGATCCGGCCGGCGTGTCCGCGGCGGCCTCGGCGATGACCGCCGCACGGCTGCGCGATCGCCTGGCGCTCGCGGTGCAGGGGACGCAGGATCTCCCGGTACCCCAGCCTTAGTGCACCGTTCCGGAGCGCCGCCGGCCGGGGCACGTCAACAGCCGACTCCCCGGCGTGCAAAGCGGTAGCCTCCCGCGCCGCATGCAGATCGGAGTCCCGAAGGAATCCGTCGCTGGGGAGCGTCGCGTGGCGCTCGTGCCGGAGGTCGTACGCAAGCTCACCGGCCAGGGCCACGAGGTGATCGTCGAGCGCGAAGCAGGCGCGGCGGCGATGATCCCCGACGCCGGGTTCGACGCGGCCGGGGCGAAGCTCGCGGACGACCCGGCGGCCGTATACGCCGCCGATGTCGTGGTCAAGGTCGCCCCTCCGACTGAGGAGGAAATCGCGCGGCTGAATACCGGGAGCGTGGTGATCGGCTTCCTGGCGCCGCTGACCAACGCCGCAGGGGTGCGCGAGCTCGCGGCGGCGGGCGTGACCTCCTTCGCCATGGAGGCGGTGCCTCGTATCAGCCGCGCGCAGTCGATGGATGCCCTCTCCTCCCAGGCCAACATCTCCGGCTACCGGGCCTCGCTCATCGGGGCGCAGGAGCTGGGGCGGTTCTTCCCGATGCTGATGACCGCGGCGGGGACGATCCGCCCCGCTACGGTGCTCGTGCTCGGCGCCGGCGTCGCCGGGCTTCAGGCGATCGCCACCGCCCGGCGCCTGGGCGCTGTGGTGCAGGGCTTCGATGTTCGCGCGGCGGTCAAAGAGCAGGTCGAGTCCCTGGGCGCGCACTTCCTCGAGTTCGACCTCGGGGGCGACCTCGAGGGCGCCGGCGGCTACGCCAAGGAGCTCACCCCCGAGCAGCAGGCCCGCCAGCAGGAGCTTATGGCCGAGGCGATCGGCAAGGTCGACGTGGTGATCACGACCGCGCTCGTGCCCGGCCGGCGCGCCCCGATCCTCGTGACCGAGGCGGCGGTGAGGAAGATGAAGCCCGGGTCGGTGATCGTCGACCTCGCGGGAGAGGCGGGCGGCAACTGCGAGCTTTCCCAGCCCGGGAAGACCGTGATCGAGCACGACGTCAAGATCCTGGCTCCGCTCAACGTGCCCAGCACGATGGCCGAGCATGCCTCCCAGCTCTACTCGCGTAACGTCCAGTCACTCCTCGACCTGATGATCAAGGACGGGGAGCTCGCGCTCGATTTCGAGGACGAGATCATCGCCGGGGCGTGCGTGACCCGCGACGGTGAGATCGTGCACGCCGGCGCCAAGGCCGCCGCCGCGGGCTAGGGGAGAGGAGACCGAGCATGGGCATCATCACCGAGCTGGCAATCCTCGTCCTCGCCGCCTTCGTCGGCTTCGAGGTCATCTCCAAGGTCCCGAATACCCTGCACACGCCGCTCATGTCGGGCACCAACGCGATCCACGGGATCGTCGTCCTGGGTGGGATCCTGCTCATGCACGAGGCGACTGGCGTGCTCGAGCACCTACTGCTGGTGATCGCGGTGATGTTCGGGACGATCAACGTCGTCGGTGGCTTCCTGGTCACCGACCGGATGCTCGAGATGTTCAAGCGAAAGCCAGAACCTGCGGAACCGGCTCAAGCCGGTTCCGTTGAATCCGCTGAGAGCTCGCCCGGTGCTCCGGACTCGTCGGGAGCGGATCCGGGCAGTGCCGGGTCCGGGGAGGGCTCGAAGTGAGCGTCCCGGCCACCATCTTCCTCCAGACCACGAGCTTCGTCGACGCGATGTACATCGTCGCCTTCTCGCTCTTCATCTACGGCATGAGCGGGCTGACCGGCCCGCGGACGGCGGTGCGGGGCAACAAGATCGCGGCGGCGGGAATGGCGATTGCGGTGATCGCCACCCTGCTCACCAAGGGCGTGCTGGACGGGTCGAGCACGCCGTGGCTGATCGCCCTTGGGGTGGTGCTGGGGACCGTGATCGGCGTTCCCGCGGCGCGGAAGGTGCACATGACGCAGATGCCGCAGCTCGTCGCGCTCTTCAACGGCGTCGGCGGCGGCGCCGTAGCGCTCATCGCGTGGATCGAGTACCGCCATCACTTCGGAGGCGACTACCCGCTCAAGGTCGAGATCCCCTCGCTCTTCGCCGCGATCGTCGGCTCGGTCTCGTTCTGGGGCTCGAACATCGCCTTCTCGAAGCTCCAGGAGCTCCTCCCGGGCAAGCCGATCAAGCTCCCCGGCCAGAGCATGCTGAACCTGGTACTGCTCTTGATCGCCGTCGGCTCGGCGATCGTGCTCGCCGCGGGCACCCACTCGCAAGCGCTCTTCATCGTCGGGATCCTCGTCGCGGCGGCGGCCCTCGGGAACATGGTCGTCCTCCCCATCGGGGGCGCGGACATGCCGGTCGTGATCTCACTGCTCAACGCGTTTACCGGGCTCTCCGCCGCTGCTACCGGCGTCGCCCTGAACAACTACGCGCTTATCGTCGCGGGGATGATCGTGGGCGCCTCGGGCACGATCCTCACCAACCTGATGGCCAAGGCGATGAACCGCTCGGTCCCCGCCATCGTCGCGGGTGGGTTCGGCGGTGCCGTCGCCGCGCCGGTGGGCGGAGCCGGGTCCGAGGGCGGGACGGTTCGCTCCACGAGTGCCCAGGACGTCGCCATCCAGCTCTCGTTTGCCCGCCTGGTGGTGATCGCCCCCGGCTACGGGATGGCCGTAGCGCAGGCCCAGCACGCGGTTCGCGAGCTCGAGCGCGCGCTCGAGGCCAAAGGGGTCACGGTCGAGTACGCGATTCACCCGGTGGCGGGGCGGATGCCCGGCCATATGAACGTGCTCCTGGCAGAGGCCGACGTTCCGTACGACCTGCTCAAGGAGATGGACGAGATCAACCCCGAGTTCTCGCGCACCGACGTGACGCTCGTCATCGGCGCCAACGACGTCACCAACCCGGCGGCCAAGAACGAGCCGGGATCACCGATCTACGGCATGCCCATCCTCGAGGTCGACAAATCGGCCGCCGTGGTCGTCCTCAAGCGCTCGATGGCGTCCGGGTTCGCCGGGATCGACAACCCCCTCTTCTACAATCCCAAGACCAGCCTCCTGTTCGGGGACGCCAAGGCCTCCGTGGCCGAAATCACAGCCGAGGTTCAAGCGCTGTAATAGAGTCGCTGCGCCATGGATCCGAGTCGCCTGCGTGCCATCCCGCTGTTCTCCCAGCTCTCCGACGCGGAGGC
>Ga0302325_10023146_pt1 | contig 12965 bp, 13 predicted proteins | sample Palsa_T0_2_FD_201948 | JGI IMG/M metagenome (GOLD analysis project Ga0302325, IMG submission 201948) | Peat permafrost microbial communities from Stordalen Mire near Abisko, Sweden - Palsa_T0_2 | ecosystem: Environmental > Terrestrial > Soil > Palsa > Peat permafrost | place: Sweden: Abisko... | reverse complement strand
CGGAAAGAAAAAGGGCTCATGGCTTTATAAGTTCCATGAGCCCTGTACCACTTATGCGGAGTAGTCAACCGGACGATTCGTCGGACGATCCTATTCCTACACGGTTGCATCCCTGCAGAGCCGCTTCTGCTTTGGATCGGCACTGAATGTAGGGCGGTTTACTATATTTGTAAAATCTATTTCTTAACTATGCAAGTCGACTGTCCGGCAAAACTGATACACCTCAGGTCGGGTTTTAAGAATATATCCACTATATAAGTAGCTGTAGGTTTATTGGTCTCGGATGCTGTATTTACATTTGTGATACCAGTCGGGTATATGCCTAACGCATTAGCCAGTTCTTGCGTTATAACGCTATTGGTAGCGCCTGTGTCCCAAATTCCTTTTGTTTTGAATCGCTTTAATGGGGTATTTACAGGGGTGATTTCAATGTCTAAGGTAATCATCCTAGCAAAGGCATCAGCCTTTTGCGTAAAGGCATGGGAGGGGTTCTTATGTCTATATTCCATTAGCTAAATGAAACTCTTGAATAGAAAGTCTGTGTATAATCTTGGATGCCAGGAGAGCATTTTTGAATAAGAAAACTACCGGCCGGATATTTTTTTGATGCTTCCGTATAGGCTTGAACATTGGAATCATAAGCACCAGTTACTTGTTCGTCCACAATTACGATGAATTTGCCATTGTATTGCTTTACAAGTTCGTCCTGATTAGCAAGGTAGTATTTGAATTCTTTTTCTAACATAAGGGGACATCAAAGTTACTCTTTTTCTCTTTTGAGCGCATATACGACTTCAATGGTATTTGTGTTAACGTATCTGGCACCCAATATAGTACTAAATATCAAAGGTTTATACCATTAAATCATCCTTTTTTCTTGGGCGGGAACAGTTCGGAGGGGTCAATTTCAAGAGATTCCGCCAGACGGCAAATAGTGGTTAAGTGTAATAATCAGTATTTTATCGGACAGTGAATTAATGGTGTTTGAGACTTAATCTTACAGATAAATTGTTTAGACATATCGGACGTCTAATTGCGACCCTATAGCTCTTTTGAGAATAAAGAAGGTTATTCAGAACGCAGCGTCTTTACGGGGTTGGATTGGGCAGCATTGATTGCGTGGAAGCTCACCGTCCCCAGGGCGATCACTAAGGCCAATCCGCCCGCCACTGCAAAGAACCACCATTCCAGGCCGATGCGGTAGACGAAGCCATGCAGCCATTTGTGCATCGCCCAGCCCGCCACCGGAAAGGCGATCAAGGTCGCCAGGAGGACGGGCAAGAGGAATTCCCGGGACAACAGGCTGACGATGCCCCCGACACTGGCGCCCAAAACCTTTCGTACCCCGATCTCCTTGAAGCGTCGTTGAGTCGTGTAAGCCGAGAGACCGAACAACCCCAGGCAGGAGATGAAGATGGCCAGGACCGAGAACACGTTGAACAAACTCCCCATTTGTTGTTCCGACGAATACAAGGATTCGACGTCTTTGTCGACAAACCCATAATCAAAAACGTTTTGCGGATAAGCCAAAGTAAACTGTTTTTTCAAAGCCGCCAACACACTGGCCGTCGCGCCCGGCGCTGTCTTCACCACCACAAAGTCATTGCCCCGCCAATAGTGATCGATCATCACCAACGGCTCGACCGTGAATTGCACCGGTTTGAAATTGAAATCCTTTACCACCCCAACGACCGAATACGGGCGGTCATTGTACCGGATCGTCTTGCCCACCGCCGTTGCCAGGGTCATATGCATCAGCTTTAACGCCGCCTCATTGAGCACTAAGGAGCTGTCATCGCTGCCATATGCCTTGGAAAAAAACCGCCCCGCGAGCAGGTGCATCCCAAAAACGTCAAGGCTGTGCTCATCCACACCCATCAATGGAACAATGTTATAGTCCTTGGGATCCTCACCGGGCCATTTGACATCGGGATCGCCAGAGACCAGGTAGGTAGGCAGATCTCCCATCACGGTATGCGATAGGACACCGCGTTCACCCGCCAAACCCTCAGCGATCCGTTTGGCCCCTTGTTGCATGCCTTCCCGGCCGCCCACCTGCGGAATGCTCACATAGACCAGGTTGCTCTTGTCAAAACCCATATCCCGCTCGCGAATGAACCGCAGCTGCCGATACAGTACGAGTGTGCCTACAATGAGGACGATGGCGATGGCGAATTGGAAGACGACGAGGCCGTTGCGGAAATAAGCCTTTCCACCCTGGAATACCTTCAAGCCTTTGAGCACCTTCACCGGTTGAAAAGCCGACAACGCCAGCGCCGGATAGCAGCCCGAGAGGAGACCGGCTATAACGGCGACACCGAATAAAAGCAGCAGGCGGCCGCCGCCAAGCACCCCGATAGTAAAGGGCTTGCCGGTGAGCTGATCGAATAACGGCATCAGCACCACCACCAGCAGCAAACCCAGACCAAGGGCCAACACGGCCAGGAATACCGCTTCCCCAAGGAATTGCCCGATCAGCTGTGCTCGTGAAGCGCCCACGGTCTTGCGCAGTCCCACCTCTTTGGCGCGCTGGCTCGATAAGGCCGTACTCAGGTTCATGAAATTGATACACGCGATCACAAGTATAAAAACCGCGACCAGCGAAAAGATCCTTACGTCTTGCAGACTGCCGCCGCCGGGCACGTCCGCCATATAGTGCTCCCCGAGATGGATCTCCGTCAATCGCTGCAGCTTGAACTGAGGGCTAAACTCCGAACGCCCGTTCTGTTTGTAGGCCGCATTCATGGACTGCTCCAGTCGCGCCACAGCCGCGGGATTGACCGCCACCGCATGATCCAAACGCAGATAACTATAGTAAACAAAATTATTCCAGAAGCTGGTCTCCTGATCTCGCACATATGCAAAAGGCAACAGGAAATCGAATTGGATATGGCTGTTTGCCGGAAGGTCCTTAAAAACACCCGCCACCACAAAATCCTTTTGGCCCTGCAAACTCATTCGCTCGCCTATCGGGTCCTTGTCCCCAAAATAACGTTTCGCCGTACTTTCCGTTATGAGCACCTGGTCTTTGGATTGAAAGATATGCGTCGCATCCCCTTCTACCAGAGGGAAATTGAAAAGCTGCTGAAAATTACTGTCCGCGAACCAGATCCTCTTTTCCAGGAACCGTTTGTCGCCATGCACCATCATTTGCGGATCGGCGGCCGAGAATCGCACACCCTGTTTCACTATCGGCAGGATCCGCTGCAGGAAAGGCCCCATGCCAAGCGGCACCTCTGCCGTATGCAAGCTGCCGTCTATCACCGTCACCCGAAAGATGTCCTCGGCCTGCGGATTGCCGCGGTCATAACTCAACTCATCCTGTACCCATAAAAAGATAAAGATGCTGCCGCAAAGCCCGGTGGCAAGACCGAGGATATTCAAGGCGCTGAAAAGCCTATTGCGGGTCAATTGACGGAAAGCAGTCTTCAGGTAGTTGCGTATCATAGACAAAAGTTATTTGTAGGCCATCATACAGAACCTATGCCGTTTTCCTTAATAGCTGGCATACAACCATTTACAATTTAATTTCAAGTCAGATTGTATGCTTTCGATACAAAATATTGTACGGTCTTGGACATATGATGTCCAGATATTTGCAAACGCATAAACCAAGTGTCAGATGAAGTCGGACCTGAAAATATAATTTTGCACGATCAAGTAGTAGCTATTACAGGTTAAGGTTGGGTTGGTTAAGCCTTGTTTATACTTCCCTATCATGGCATGGTCACTCTCAAATATGGCGGCCAGTTCCCGGATACTTAACTTTCTCGCCTTTCGCCATTTCTTCAAAGCCTGCCCGAAGTAATTGATAATGTGCTGGTCGCCCTTTCGAATCATTTAGGCAAGGTCAGCGAACGTCCGGAAAGATGTGTCGTGTATTTATTTTGCATTATTCTTACCCCTCGGTACAAAAAAACCTTTCTTATGCGGTTGAGAAAATGATTTGCCACGGAGGGTAGTGGTGTCCTTACGGTGAGATGTAAGCAGCCAGATTGCCCCGAACCAAATAGAAAGATGGATCTTGGTATTTTCATAATAACTGCCTATAAGCACATTAAATTTCCTATCACAGGTCTTTTTATTTCCACACTTGAATTGTTTGCCATTCGACAGCCTGTAAACCTTTTCACTTCCACAATGCGGGCATAGTGGCTTGCCATTCCAAAGCTGTTCCTCCAAGTACGCAAGGCAAACCTTTTCATCGGCGAAGTGAGCTAACAATTGTTTCAGGTCTTTAAAAGCTTGCATCTTATTTTGTTTTACAATGTTTTACATTACGGTCAAAAAAAATAGCCTATTTCTTGAGGGTTTGCGTCAGTTTTTCCAGTTGCAGCCGGATAAAGTCGCTCAATGTCCGCCGGTCGCTTTCCGCCAGCTTCGAAAGGGCTGTTTTGGTGCCTTCCGTTACCCGCAGGTTGATGTTTACTATTTTGTTATCCCGATCCATGAAACAAATATACAACGTTTTGCAATGTAAAACAAATTTATTTACCGTTAAAAAACCCTTTTTTTTCTCACCCAAATAATCTTTATTTACACATGGTTCGAACGGTATATCACACCCAGGAAAGGCGCAGATTTAGACTGTCTTTCCCGGTAAAGTGTTATAGATCAGATGCTTGGCTAGGGGAAGGATATTATTTTTGGTATTATTTGGACGATGCCAATCATTGGGGAATTACCTCTAAGACGAAGACTGGATATTACGAAATGTACGCCGCGGATATTGATTGCGAGGACGTATTAGATACAGTTTTTAACGAAGAACATTACTTGTTTTGGATTAAGCAGATTGAAACGGCAATTGCCTACCATGTGAAGAGACGACACGACCGACAAGTAACTTTGAAAGATATAAATGATTATTTTGTCGCTAAGAAGCTGCTTGAAGGTGTAAAAGGAGTTATGTTTCAAGATATTAGCAATAATCCGTCTAGTCAATTCGTTGGAAAATTTCAGTATCGCAAGCGCATCCAAATAGCCGTTTATGATGAACAAATAATAGCTAATTTTGTCTTTGTTGAAGAGAGTAAATGTTAACGAATGATTGACTTACAAAAAATAGAAGATCGGTTTGAAAAATTTTGGGCGTCCGAGACGGCTGAATCTTTTGATAATTGGTTAGCACAAAAGGATAGAGAATCGGCTAAGAGACACTTGTTAAAATTCTTCAACAGAGGAGGTTATTTTACGCCATACTCGGGCGTAGAAGGGAAGAAACTTTACGAACTGCCCACCCAGCAAGTTGGGTCAGAGGGTAATTTTATAACCCCGCAACAGTCAGAAGTTTTTCATAACGCGGCCTAAAATGCAAGTCGGTCAACAAATAAATCTTACCATTCTGGGAGTATCCTTCCCCAGAGTAATTTTTAATTTAATTAACCCTACCAGCCTGGCTATTCAGCCGCCGGTGGAAATAAATATAAAACCGAAAATATTTTATCCCCAAGACCAGCCAAATAATTTCCATATTATTTTCGAATTGGAAATGAAAAGTCCCAATTTTTTCGATCTTCAAGTCCTTTGTGTTGGCGGATTTGCCATTAGCTCCGATATTGATGAATCAGCCAGGAAGGATTTTGTAAGCAAAAATGCTCCCGCCATAGTTTTCCCATACCTCCGCGCATTCGTTACCAATTTCACCAGTAGCTTGGGAGGGGTTATTCCAACATTCGTGATCCCACCACAATTCTTTCAAGGACCAATTGAGGAAGTAACCGTTGAAATTGCGCAGTCCACAGTCAATGAGCCTGCCTAGTAAAATTAGCAAATAAAAAATATTTGGTTTTGAAGTCGACAGGGTAGGGTGAATCCTCTATCAACTGGTTATCTAACCGATTCCTAAATCCTTTGGAATAGGGCGGGGTTAACTGCGATATCGTACCCGGAGGGGGGCTTATTTTGCCTGCCAACATTATTAGTTTATCGGTTTTAGCAGATGGTTGAAAGGGCGGGGAAAGGGCACTAATGTTGATGGTAAATCATAAAATTGATTAAGTAATTGTTTGTTAATATATTATATGACATTATTTAAACTAAAAATTTATCTATTTCGGACTGAAATAAGCAGTTGCAGCCCGGTTCTAGAAGTTGGCAAAACATACATGACAAATGGATAATGTAATGACTTTAATAATTGATATACAATATTTTGCATCTGTTAACTTATATAAAAGTTTACATAAGTTTTCAAATATAGTTTTCGAGCAATATGAAACCTATCAAAAGATGGGTTTTCGCAACCGGTGCCAGGTTGCGGGAGCAGAAGGGATGATCAATTTGAGCGTGCCCCTGGTTGGCGGGCGGGATCAGAAGGTGCTGGTGAAGGATGTCAGGATTTCCGGTCGGCAACGGTGGGCGGCGCAGCACTGGAAAACGATTGTCTCCTGTTATAGCCGGTCGCCCTGGTTCGAGTTTTATCGGGATGAGCTGGAGGGTCTTTACGGGCGGCGGTTCGATTTTTTGTTGGACTGGGATCTGGCTTGTTTTGATTGGTCGCTCCGGGCCCTGGGGATGTCTGTTCCTGTCGCCCTGACGGATCGATGGGAGAAAGCCTATGGGGATGCCGGGATGATAGACTGGCGGGGGCAGCTGTTGCCAAAGAACCGGGAGAGGGGATTTATAACGGCGGGGGTTGAGACGGGGGTTGAGGGGGGATGTGATGGAGCGGGGAATGGGGGCGAAATTCGGCAGTACCGGCAGGTATTCGAGGAGAGGATTGGCTTTATCCCAAACCTCTCTATCCTGGACCTGCTATTTTGTGAAGGTAAGAATGCGATCAGATATATACAATCATCCTGAAATGGGTGGTCTTTTCCAGCTTTTTCTGCCAGCCGGTGATTTTCCGCAAATAGTCCTGTTGCAGCTTGTATTCCTGGACCCGGAGCTGCCGGCGCAAACGCACCGACTCTTCGGCCTTTACCTGTAGAGCGGAAAGGGCTTTTAATTGCACCGCGAGCTGTTGCTGCAGCTTATTTATGGCGATCAAAATCTCCCGACGGCTGGATTCCTGCAGATAGATCAGCTTTTCTTCCGGCCTGCTGCTGTCATCGATGGTATATTGAAAGGAGAAGCTCGAATTTGGGATATAGGGAGCGCCGTCCTGCCGGGTGCTCCCGGCAGCTGCTGGGACAGGGGCCGGCCCCGTCAACGAATAGTCCCGGGTGGCGCCGTCGCCGGTAACGGGTCCGTCGATGCTAACCGTTCCGTCGTTGCTAACCGTTCCGTCGCCGGTCGAAGCGGACGAGCCTTCACCCATCGATGCGGCTACGGCGGCGGATTCATCATCGGCAACGGTATTGATAAACGCATTGTTCTCTCCTTCCGATTGGAGAAGATCGTTATCGTCATTGGCAGGCCGGGCCGGGCGGCGTGCCGGGCGATGGGCATGGGCGCCGGCAGTCGATGCCGGGCGGGTAAAGACAGATGCCCCAAAGCTGAGCGGGGTTTCGCGGGAGGAGCGCGCGAGCGCGGCGGTGGATGCAAACGCGGAAGCGGATGCAAGTGCGGAGGGAGAGCCAGGGGTGGAGACAAGCATGGAGTCAGGGGCAAGCGCAGCGGTGGCGGCCGGGACGGTTCCATGCGGCGTCATTGCCTGGCGACGGTTGCCCGGGGGCAGGGAGGGGTAGAGTGTTGCCGCAGTCACCAGCAAACCGAAAAATAACAGGAGGAGGAATCGGGTGCCCGGTCGTTGCCGATGGCTTTTTTGAAGGAGTATCCTTTTGGCCCGTTGTAAAAGCAATTGGTTCCCGTCGCCCGTTGCGGCAAGGGCTATTTGCTGCCCCGATTGGCTGCGGGTTGCCAGTGACAACAGCGCCGAGACATAGGAATGAGGATCGTATTTAAATTGCAAAACAAGATCGTCGCAGCAGTGCTCCCTTTCTTTTTTTAGCTGGCTGATCAGCAAACGGGAAAAAGGATTGAAAAAGAACAGTCCTTCCAGCAGCGTCACCACCAGATGGAGCAGGTAATCTTTTCTCCGGATATGTGCAAGCTCATGTATGAGGATGGCTTCTACCTGCTGCAGCGTCAGATGATTGACCATCGCCACGGGCAGAAGAATGACGGGTTTTAGAAAGCCGAGCGTGAGGGGTACGTCAACCAGGGAAGAAAGCCATGTGCGGACGGGCGTCTTAATGCCCAGTTGGTGACCCGTAGCGGTGACAAAAGTCCTGAATTCCGGGGGCATCGTGGAAAGCCCCTGGCGGGTTAGTTTTCTGGAATGCCAGTAATGATTGGAATAGCGGACAAGCAGACCACACAAGACCAGCAGGTATAACGTGGATACATAAGCCAGCGACCCATCCATTATGGTACGGCTTGTCTGCCAGAACCACCCCGGAGCGGATTGGGCGGGGGACAGGAATGGCAGCCAGGGCGCCTGAACACCGTTATCGGGAAAGAGCCAGGTGGTGAGAAAGGTTACTCCCGACCAGACAGTCCCGGCGCTGAGCAAGACGAGTGCCAGCCCGTGACGGATCCTGGCAGCGGAAGTACTGAAAATAGAGGACAGCAGATGGTATAGCAGCCAGAGGAAAGCCATTTGCCAGAAGCTGTTGAACAATGCCCAGCCCAGCGCCTTTAGTAAAGGGAATTGGGTCAAAACCTGCATACTTAATGTTCTTTCAGGTTATTCAATAATTGCTGGATCTCTTCCAGTTCAGCAGGGGAAGCTTTGTGATGACCAAGGGCCTGGATGACCAGTTCTGTCGGGGAGCCGCCAAACAAGGTATTGATCATTTTGCCAAGCAGATGCTTCTGGGTCTTTTCTTTACTGACGTTTGCCTGGTAAATATGGGTTTTGGCAGAATCATCCCTTTTCACGAGGCCCTTTTCGTGCATTATTTGCATCAGCTTTAATGTCGTTGTGTAGCCGGCGTCTTTTGACTTCAGCAATTCTTCATGCACTTCCCTGACGCTGGCCAGATTTTTCACCCAGAGAACCTGCAGAATCTCCAGTTCGCTTTCTGTTGGTTTGATCGTCCTCGTCGGCATAGAGAGATATTTGAAAAACAATTTACGACATTTTTCGTAAATGATTGTTAAAGCGGGTTGAAATTTGTTGAGGGGAGGGGCGGGAGGTGCGGAGGAGGCGGGAAAGCGGTGGCGGCCAAAAAAAAAGCCCCGATGTGGAAACATCGCGACTTCGGTATTTGGATCTGATTAGTGTCGTAAGTTTGAGCAGTAAAGATATAACTTGAGATCAAATACGTAACAAAAAATTATTATTTTTTTTTGTTAACGCATCGTTACCGAGGCTGGCCGGACCGGCGACGGTTTGACCGGGGCAGTTTTCTCTACGGGCCTGGTGCGCGATGCCGTCCCTTCGTGGGTCTGGTAGATGCTGGCCAGGGTAGGGGCAATAACCAGCGAAACGATCGACATCAGCTTGATAAGGATATTCATGGAAGGCCCGGAGGTATCCTTGAAGGGGTCGCCGACGGTATCGCCCGTAACGGAAGCCTTATGCGGTTCGGATTTCTTATAATGAATCTCGCCGTTGATCTCCACCCCTTTTTCAAAGGATTTTTTAGCGTTGTCCCAGGCTCCGCCGGCATTGTTCTGGAAGATGCCCATGAGCACGCCGCAGACGGTGGCGCCGGCCAGGAATCCGCCAAGGGGTTCGGGTCCCAGCAGGAAGCCGATGATCAGCGGAAAGAAGATGGCTATCGCTCCGGGGAGGATCATTTTTTTGAGGGATGCCTTGGTGGAAATGGCTACGCATTTATCATATTCCGGCTTGCCCGTTCCTTCCATGATACCGGGGATGGTGCGGAACTGCCGTCTGACCTCTTCTACCATGGCCATGGCTGCTTCACCAACGGCCTGGATGGCCAGGGAAGAGAAAACGAAGGGGACCATGCCTCCTATAAAGAGGCTGGCCAGCACTTTTGCCTTATAGATATCGATGCCCTGAATGCCGGCTACGCCGACAAAGGCAGCGAAAAGGGCCAGGGCCGTCAGCGCAGCAGAGGCGATGGCAAAACCTTTCCCGGTTGCGGCGGTGGTGTTGCCGACTGCGTCCAGGATATCCGTTCTTTCGCGGACTTCTTTGGGCAACTCGCTCATTTCCGCTATGCCGCCGGCATTATCGGCGATGGGGCCAAAGGCGTCGATGGCCAGTTGCATGGCCGTCGTGGCCATCATCCCGGCCGCGGCAATAGCTACGCCATAGAGCCCGGCGCAGGCGAAGGAACCATAGATGCCGCCGGCCAGTACGAGGATCGGCAGGAAGGTGGATTGCATCCCCATGGCGAGACCGCCGATCACATTCGTGGCGTGCCCGGTTCCGGACTGCCGGATAATGCTCAATACCGGGCCTTTGCCCATAGCAGTATAATATTCTGTAATAATGCTCATCAGCGTACCGACCAGCAGGCCGACGCCGATTGCGCCAAGTACTCCCCATTTGGTGAATTCGATGCCTCGAAGGACCATGGTATCCGGTAGGATATAATAGACCAGGCCGATACAGGCGAGCGCTGTCAGGACAATCGATCCCCAGTTGCCCATATTGAGCGCTTTCTGTACAACAGAAGTACTGAGACCGGCTGAATCGTTGATCCGAACGAATAAGGTGCCTACGATGGAAAAAAGGATCCCTACACCGGCGATAAACATCGGTAGCAAAATAGGGGCCAGGCCGCCAAATGCGTCGTCCGAGTGAGTTTCCCGGCCGAGTACCATCGTTGCCAGCACCGTCGCGACATAGCTTCCGAAAAGGTCGGCGCCCATGCCCGCTACATCGCCCACATTATCGCCGACATTATCCGCGATAGTGGCCGGGTTCCTCGGATCATCTTCGGGGATGCCCGCTTCTACTTTACCGACCAGATCGGCGCCGACATCGGCTGCCTTTGTGTAGATACCGCCGCCGACGCGGGCGAAAAGTGCAATGGATTCAGCTCCCAGGGAAAAACCGGTGAGAACTTCGATCGTCCTTGTCATTTCCTCGGAATCGACTGCTGCGCCCGGCGCGAAGACCGCTTTCAATAATATGAAGAGCCCGCTCAGACCCAGGACTGCCAGTCCGGCTACACCCAGCCCCATGACGGAGCCGCCGGTAAAAGATACGTGGAGGGCCTTGCTGAGACTGGTCCGCGCCGCCTGGGCGGTACGGACATTGGCCTTGGTGGCGCTGCGCATTCCGATATACCCTGCCAGAGCGCTAAGTATGGCCCCCAGGATAAAGGCCAGGGCGATCGCCCAGTGGGACTGCGGGTTGCTGTTGCCCATTATTGCCAGCAGGATAGCCGCAAGGATGACGAAATAAGAGAGGATCTTCCATTCCGCCTTTAAAAAGGCCATGGCGCCTTCGGCGATATAGCGGCTGATTTCCTGCATCCGCTCATTGCCGGCGTCCTGTTTGGATACCCATTTAAACTTGATAAAGGTGTAGAGAAGACCGATGATTCCCATCACGGGAACTAAGTAAATCAATTTGTCCATAAGTTGTCAATCTTAAAAAAAACCACCCCGATTTCGTTTATTTCAGCTAGCTCGGGGGACGGCAAATTTAGGGGAAATAAGACAGTCTCGGACGTATGTAAAAAAAATCTGGCTCTACTTTTGAAGATAGAGCCAGATTCCGCTTAAATAACCATTAAATGAGAGGAACATTTGCTAAAAAATGTTCAGGGTTTAGGGGGTTGCAACTGGTGTTTAGGGGTCAGGAACCAAGCGTTTCAGGGTAAACTATTACTAATAAAACGAATGGCGTGCCAGTCTAATATGGTTTGATAATCAAATAATTGTAACTTTGATCTCCTGAGTTTTTTCCCATATCCGGAAGATCTCTCCCGAAATGGAAAACCTCATCCGGATGGGATAAATTGACCGGGAAAACAACCCGGGCGCCTATCCTGTCGTCTTGCTAATAATCTTTTGATCCCATGACCATCGGAAGGCTGCTTATTTATTGGTTATTTCCCCTCTTTGCAACCCTGCCCCTGGGCCTTTTGGCGCAGACCTGCACCACGTTGGGACAGACGCCGGCTACGGCCTTTCCGGTATGCGGCACATCCTCGTTCCAACAAAGCAATGTGCCGCTTTGCGGCAACAATACGGTTCCGACCCCCTGTACCGACGGGAGCGATTACTCCGATAGAAATCCCTTCTGGTATAAATTCACCTGTTTTATCAGCGGTACCATCGGATTCGAGGTCACACCCAATACGCCCGCTGATGATTATGACTGGCAACTGTTCGATATCACGGGGCAGAATCCGGCCGCCGTCTATACCGATCCCTCCCTTTTCGTCAGCGGCAACTGGTCATCCAATCCCGGTGCAACGGGAGCGAGCGCTGCCGGCAGCGGCAAGATCAATTGCGCGGGGCCGAGCTATCCCAACCAGAGCGCTATGCCTACGCTGATCCAGGGACATGTCTATCTGCTGCTGGTAAGCCATTTCACCGACACCCAAAGCGGTTACTCTCTCGACTTCTCCGGCGGTACCGCCAGCATTACCGATACGACAAAACCCGCACTGACGGGTGTGCAGGAGATATGCACTTCGATCATCCAGGTGACATTGAACAAAAAAATGACCTGTGCCAGCTTAGCAGCTGACGGAAGTGACTTTGCGATAACGCCCATGCCGCCGGGTGTGCAGATCGTCAGTGCAACGGGCAATACGTGCAGCACGGGCTTTGACATGGACAGCATAACCCTTACCCTTAATGGAAATCTCATCCCGGGGACGAACTATACCCTTATGGCGGTGGATGGGACGGATGGAAATACGTTGCTGGACGATTGCGGCGCCCAGGTTCCGGTAGGGCAATCTCTTTCTTTTGCGGTCGCCCCGCCGGTGCCGACACCGCTGGATAGTCTGACCCCACCCGGTTGTTCTCCGAATGTGCTGCAACTGGTATTTAACGGACCGATCCAATGCTCGACCATTGCGTCCGACGGGTCGGATTTTGTCGTCACCGGGTCTTCTCCTGTCACTGTTACCGGCGCC
>Ga0302325_10023142_pt1 | contig 12967 bp, 10 predicted proteins | sample Palsa_T0_2_FD_201948 | JGI IMG/M metagenome (GOLD analysis project Ga0302325, IMG submission 201948) | Peat permafrost microbial communities from Stordalen Mire near Abisko, Sweden - Palsa_T0_2 | ecosystem: Environmental > Terrestrial > Soil > Palsa > Peat permafrost | place: Sweden: Abisko... | reverse complement strand
AGTCGATGACCCGGGCGCCGTTCGTGCTGCCCCGCGCGGCCGACCCGTTCCCGCGTGAGGCCGGGGTGGCCGACACCAGGCTCGGCTGGCGGCTGGTGAGCCCCCGGATGCAGGAGCTTTACCCGCCGATCACCCTGGGCGAGACCGCGGAGAACGTGGCCCAGCGCTATGGCATCAGCCGCGAGCGCCAGGATGAGTTCGCGCTGCGCAGCCATCAGCGCGCGGCCGCCGCGCGGGCCGCGGGGAAGTTCACGGACGAGATCGCCCCGGTGCCGACCCAGGGCGGCGAGGTCGGCCAGGACGAGGGGATACGGCCGGATCTGACCCTGGCCGACCTGGCCGCCAAGCGGCCGGCCTTCCGGGCCGGAGGCACAGTGACCGGGGGTAACTCCTCGCCGCTCAATGACGGCGCGGCCGGGCTGATCCTCGTTTCGGAAAAGATTCTTTCCGCAACGGGCGCCGCGCCGCTGGCCAGGTACGCCGGCACGGCGGCGGCGGGAGTGCATCCCGACTACATGGGCATTGGCCCCGTGCCCGCCGTGGGCAAGGTGCTGGGCAGAACCGGCTGGCCGCTGGAAAGCCTCGAGCTGATCGAGGTCAATGAGGCGTTCGCGGCGCAGGCGGTGGCGGTTTGCGACGAGCTCAAGCTCGATCCGGACCTGGTCAACGTGAACGGCGGCGCGATAGCGATCGGGCACCCGCTCGGCTGCTCGGGGGCGAGGATCACCACCACCTTGCTCCATGAATTCCGCCGGCGCGGCGCCTCCCGGGCCGCCGCCAGCATGTGCATCGGTGTCGGCCAGGGCATCGCGACCCTGTGGCAGGCCCCGTAAGGTCCGCCTAACCGTTCCCGCCGCCGCGGTAGCTGCGCGCGGCGGCGGGAACGGGCCAGGGGTTCATGGGCCAGGGTCAAGGGCCAGGGGAGTCAGGGCATCTGCCGGGCAACGGTGAATGCCACCGTTCCCTCGTCGTCAACCTGCGCGTCGAGCGATTTGTCGTCGAGCGCGGCCGCGGCGTTGGCCTCCAGGAAAACGCGGGCGCCGTCGGCCTCGATCACCTGGTCTCCGGCGACCGGGGTTTCGGCCAGCGCCACCTGGAACGCTGGAGCGGCCACGTCCTCGGCCATGATGCGCAGGCCCGTGTCGACCGGCAGTTCCGGCTGAGAGGTCAGGGTTCGGATCGCCGTGACGGCGCTGTCGGTGAGTGTCAGCATCGTTTGTCTCCTCCACTCGTCGTGTATCCGTCAGATCCGTCCGCCACTACCCACTCCTGGATAGCCCATGCAGCATCGCCGGAATTTGCGGACCTTATGAGGCATTTATCCGGCTCTGGTGGGCTTCGCGCGCCCCGTTCGTTTCCCGGGGCCGCAGCCGCCCCAGAACGGACGGGAGATCGCCGCCATGGACCACGCCCAGGCGTTGGGTGGCGCGGGTCAGCGCCACGTACAGGTCACCGCCGCCCCGCGGCGAGTCGGCCAGGATCCGCTGCGGATCGGCGACCAGCACCGAGTCGAACTCCAGCCCCTTGGCCTGGGAGACGCTGAGCACCACGACCGGGCTGGTGAGCTCGGGATCCTCACCGACAGCGGCGCCGGGCAGCACATCCCGGACCGCCTGGCCCAGTTCACCAAGACGACTCGCGGGCACGATCACGGCCATCCGCCCTTCGCTCATCTCGGCCGCCTCGGCGGCCACCAGAACGGCCAGGCGGGCGGGCAACTCGGCCGGCGGCACCTGCTCCTGCCACGGCTGGATGCCGGTCTGGCGGACCGAGCGCGGAGGTTCCAGCGCCGGGTTGATCCCGGCCAGGACATCGGCGGCGACGGCCATGATCTCGGCCGGCGCCCGGTAGTTGATGGTCAGGTGCTCCAGCCGCCACCGGTCGTCCATGGTCGGCCCGAGGACCCGCTGCCACGATGACGTGCCCGCCAGGTCGCCGGTCTGGGCGACGTCCCCGACCAGGGTCATCGACCGGGCCGGGCAGCGCCGCATCAGCATCCGCCAGGCCATCTCGGAGAGTTCCTGGGCCTCGTCCACGATGATATGCCCGAACGCCCACGTCCGGTCGGCCGCGGCGCGCTCCGCGGCGGTCAGCGAGGCCTCGTCGTAGTTCCGCTCCGCCAGCCTGGTCGCGTCGATCATGTCGTAACCGGTCAGGATCTCTGGATCCGGGTCGTCGGTCACGTCCCGGGCCAGGATGTCAAGCACTCCTTGCGCGTAGGCGACGCGGGCCCGCCGGTCGCGCTCCTGCGCGGCGCGGGCGGCCCGGTCGTCCTCGCCCAGCAACTCGGCGGCCTCGTCGAGCAGGGGCACATCGGCCGGGGTCCATCCGCCGCCTGGGTCGCGCCGCAGCAGATCCCGTTCCGTGCTGCTCAGCCCAGGCGCGGCCGCGGACAGCTTCTCGTCGGATGACAGCAGGTCATCAAGTAGCTGCTGCGGAGTCAGCACCGGCCAGAGTTTCGTCAGCACGGCCCGCACCCCGGGCTCCGTGGCCACTTCCCGGCGCAGGTCACCGATCTCCTCCGCGCCGAGCAGGTTGTCTTCGCCGAGGAGGTTCGCGCCCAGCCGGTCGGCCAGCTGCTGGGTGAGCGCGTCGATGATTTCCCGGGCGAAGATGGGCCGGGCGGCGTTGTGCGGGCGGCGGGACCGCCGCGCCCTGGTCCGCGCGGCCGCGCAGGTCCGCCGGTCCAGCCGCAGGGTCTCCCGGTCCACGACGACCTCGAGCGGTGCGGATGGCAGCGCCTCGCGGTCCGCCACCGCCGCGGCCATCACGCCCGCCATCGCCAGCCTGCCCTTGACCTCGGCGGCGGCCGCGGGCTCGGCCCGGCGGGCGCTGATCCCCGGGTAGAGGTCGCCGATGGTGGACATCAGCACGCCGGTCTCGCCCAGCGAGGGCAGCACCTGCCCGATGTAGCGCAGGAACGTGGAGTTCGGGCCGATGACCAGCACGCCCCGCTTGGACAGCTGGTCCCGGTGGGTGTAGAGGAGGAAGGCCGCGCGGTGCAGCGCCACCGCGGTCTTGCCGGTGCCCGGGCCGCCCTGCACGACCAGCACGCCGCTGAGGCTGGAGCGGATGATCGCGTCCTGCTCGGCCTGGATGGTCTCGACGATGTCGCTCATCCGGCCGGTACGGCCGGCCGTGACCGCCGCGAGCAGCGCGGCCTCACCGGTCAGCCCCTGGTGCTGGCCGGGGTCGGCGGTAGCCAGGTCGAGCACCTCGTCATCCAGGCTGGTCACGGTCCGCTGCCTGGTCTTGATATACCGGCGGCGCCGCACGCCGTCCGGCGATGCCGCCGTGGCGAGATAGAACGGACGCGCCGCGGGAGCCCGCCAGTCCATCAGCAGCGGTTCGTAGTCAGCGGACTCGTCGCGTATGCCGATCCGCCCGATGTGATGCACCTCGCCGGCCTCGAAATCAAGCCGCCCGAAGCACAGCCCGTTCTCCGCCGCATCGAATTGGGCGATCTGGCGGAAATACATTCCGGTCAGCGCGTCCCGTTCGGACCTCGCCTGATGGGTCCCGCCGGTTTCCCTCATCACCCTGGCCAGCCGGGTCGAGGCTCGCTCCCGGATACTGTCGAGCCGACCGTAGAGCATGGAGATGTATTCCTGCTCCTGGGCCATTTCTCCGTTCGACAACTAGCCTCTCCCATGTTATAATCTGGCGGCTTTTTTATATTTCCGGCTTCCTCCCCTTAATAATAAGAGGCCGGAAGATGTGCATTCTTCTGCGTGCCCCGATGTGGGTTTCAGGGCGCCTCGCGGGCGGGTCAGGTGGGGGCCGCCGGGTAGGGTCGGCGGGGGTACCACGACCAAGGGGGCCCGCATCGTGGATGGAGGCACCATCGGCCCGGGCGCCGCGGAAGAGGCGCCGCAGGCGGGTGTCACCGCGCCCCGCGACGAGCTGCCCGGCCAGGCACGAATCTGGACCGTCCCCAACGGAATTAGCCTGGCCCGTCTGGTCGGCGTACCGGTTTTCCTGTGGCTGGTACTCGGGCCCAAGGCCGACGGCTGGGCCGTCGGCCTGCTCATCGCGGCGGCATTCTCGGACTGGCTGGACGGCAAGATAGCCCGGGCGTGGAACCAGCAGAGCCGTCTCGGGCAGGTGCTCGATCCCGCCGCCGACCGGCTCTACATCGCCGCCACCGTCATCGGCCTGGCGGTGCGGGCCATCATCCCCTGGTGGCTGGTGGGGGTGCTGGTCGGCCGCGAACTGGTGCTCGGGCTGGCGCTGCTCGTGCTGCGCCACTACCGCTACCCGCCGCTCCAGGTGAGCTTCCTCGGCAAGGCGGCCACGGCCTGCCTGTTCTACGCCTTCCCGTTGCTCTTCCTCGGGGCGCACGCCGGGACACCGGCCATGATGGCCAGGATCGTCGGGTGGGCCTTCGTGATCTGGGGCATTGCCCTGTACTGGTGGGCGGCGGGCCTCTACCTCACTCAGGCGCGGAGCCTGGTCTCCGGGGCGCGGGCGGAGGCAGTCTCACGGACCCGGGCAAAGACAATAGCGGATGCGGCCGGCGGCACTGGCCTACCCGGCGATAGCCCGCCCGAGGCCGGCCCGCGATGATGGGGAGCAATGCGACGCTGAGCGCGCGAAGGGAGAGTCATTACCGGTGAAGGCCGTGGTTATGGCGGGCGGGGAAGGTACCCGGCTGCGCCCGATGACCGCCAACCAGCCCAAGCCGCTGCTCCCGGTGGCCAACAGGCCGATCATGGAGCACGTCCTGCGGCTGCTCAAGCGGCACGGGTTCGCGGAGACAGTGGTCACGGTCCAGTTCCTGGCCTCGCTGGTGCGCAACTACTTCGGCGATGGCGAGGACGTGGGCATGAGCCTGCAATACGCCACGGAAGAGACGCCGCTGGGCACGGCGGGCAGCGTGAAGAATGCCGAGGACGCGCTGCGCGATACGCCTTTCCTGGTCATCTCGGGAGACGCGCTGACGGATATCGACCTTTCCGCACTTGTGCAGGCGCATAAGGAAAATGGCGCGCTGGTTACGGTGGCCCTGACCCGGGTCCCGAATCCCCTGGAGTTCGGGATCGTCATCGCCGGCGATGACGGCCGCATCCAGCGCTTCCTGGAGAAACCCACCTGGGGCCAGGTGTTCTCGGTCAACACCGGCATCTACGTCATGGAACCCGAGGTGCTCGCGAAGGTGCCGGCCGGGGAGTCGGTCGACTGGTCCGGTGATATCTTCCCCCAGTTGCTGGAGGCTGGGGCGCCGGTTTTCGGCTGGGTCGCCGACGGTTACTGGGAGGATGTCGGGACCCACGAGAGTTATCTGAAAGCCCAGGCCGACGTGCTGTCCGGCCGGGTGGACACGGAGATCGACGGCTTCGAGGTGTCACCCGGCATATGGGTGGCCGAGGGCGCCGAGGTGGATCCTGAGGCCCTGCTGTCCGGGCCGCTGTGCATCGGTGACTACGCGAAGGTCGAGGCGGGCGCGCAGCTTCGCGAATTCACCGTCGTCGGCAATAACGTGGTCATCAAGGAGGGTGCGTTCCTGCACCGCGCCGTGGTGCACAACAACGTCTACATCGGCCAGGGAGTCACCCTGCGCGGGTGCGTCATCGGGAAGAACACCGACGTGATGAACTCGGCCCGGATCGAGGAGTCCGCCGTCGTCGGGGACGAATGCGTGATAGAGGCCGAGGCTTACCTCTCCGCCGGGGTCAAGGTTTACCCGTTCAAGACCATCGAAGCCGGCGCGGTGGTGAACAACAGCGTCATCTGGGAATCCCGCGGTCAGCGCACCCTGTTCGGGCCGCGCGGCGTGTCCGGCCTGGTCAACGTCGAGATCACCCCGGAACTCTGTGTCCGGCTGGCCAGCGCGTACGCCACCACCCTGAAGAAAGGGGTGGTAGTCACCACATCGCGCGATGTCTCCCGCGCGGCACGGGCGTTCAAGCGGGCCGTGCACAGCGCGCTCAACGCCAGCGCCATCAACGTCGTCGACCTGGAGGCCCAGCCACTCCCCGTGGCCAGGTTCGAGACGGCCCGGTCCACCTGCGGCGGCGGCATCGCGCTGCGCACGACGCCCGGTGACCCGCAGTCCATCGACATCATCTTCCTCGACGAGCGCGGCGCCGATCTGTCCCAGGCGGCCGCCCGCAGGCTGGAGCGGATCGTCTCCCGGCAGGAATTCCGCCGCGCGTTCCCCGGCGAGATCGCCGAGCTGAGTTACCCGCCCCGCATCGTGGAGGCCTACGCGCAGGAGCTGGTCCGCTCCGTGAACATGAAGGGCGTGCGTGAGGCCGGCCTGAAGGTCGTGGTCGACTGCGCCGGGGGCACCGCCTCGCTGGTCATGCCGTCGCTCCTCGGCCGGATCGGGGTGGAGGTGCTGACGGTCAACAACGGGCTCGACGAGATGTCACCCACGCAGAGCCTGGCCCAGCTGCGGGCCGGCATGCAGCGTCTGTCGGAGCTGGTGGCTTCCTCCCGGGCCGCCTTCGGTGTCCGGTTCGACCAGGTCGGCGAGCGGATTCTGCTGGTGGATGACCGGGGCGCGATGGTCAGCGATGACCGGGCCCTGCTGGTCGTGCTCGATCTGATCGCCGCCGAGCGGCAGACCGGGCGGGTCGCGCTTCCGGTGACCACCACCCGGGTCGCGGAGCAGGTCTGCCGGTTTCATGGCGTCCAGGTGGACTGGACGCCCACCACGCCCCACGGGCTCACGGAAGCCACCACGGCTGAGGACGTGATCTTCGGTGCGGACGGCCGGGGCGGGTTCGTGGTGCCCGAATTCAGCCGCACGGTGGACGGCATCGCCGTCTTCGTCCGGCTGCTCGGCCTGGTCGCGCGGACCAGGCTGACGCTCAGCCAGATCGATGCCCGGATTCCCAGTGCCCACCTGCTGAAGCGCTCTATGCCCACGCCGTGGGCGGCTAAAGGAAGCGTGATGCGGACGGTCGTCGAGGCCGCCGGGGACCGTGAGGTCGACACCACCGACGGCGTCCGGATCATCGAGCCAGACGGCGGCTGGGTCCTCGTCCTGCCCGATCCAGCCGAGGCGGTGACGCATCTGTGGGCGGAGGGACCGGACGCCGACGCGGCTCAGGCGCTGCTGGATGAGTGGGCCGCGGTCGCCGAGCAGGCGGGAAGCTGAACCTTGCCCGCTGGGCCCGACCTGACGAGCGCCGCCCACCGGCATGGTGATGCGTGAGAGAATCCGGGACATCGTAGCGGGCACGCATCGGAGGTGCGACCAGATGTGGCGGAGGCGACGGGATAACGCCCCTGGCTCCCGGGGTGCGGAGCGGTCCCCGGGTGGCGCCGGGCGTCGCCGGGGCTGGGGTGAGCGGTTCACCTCGGCCGGCCGCCGCGCGTGGCGCATAGACCGCTCCCCGGTAGCCCAGGTAGCGTGGTCGGGACGAGACGAATTCACGCCACGGGCCACCCCCGCAGATGTGGTTCCCGCCCCGAGCCCATGGCCACCGGAGGAGAGGCTGGGCCCATACATGCCGAGCGTCTACTGCACCCGATGTGGGCAGGCCAACCCCGACGGGGCCCGTTTCTGCTCGCACTGCGGCACGATGCTGGCGCGGGGTGGCGAGCATCCGGGCGAGACGACGTCCACGATCTCCCTCGGGGGAGCGGATCTCGGTGAGGCCGAGTCCGTGGATGAGTCCCTGGCTGACTCCTCGGCCATGGAGACGCTGCCGGTCGGCACCGCCCTGCTGGTGGTCAAGCGCGGGCCCAACGCGGGCAGCCGGTTCCTGCTGGACAGCGACCTGACCACGGCCGGCCGCCATCCGGAGAGTGACATCTTCCTCGACGACGTGACGGTGTCCCGCCGGCATGCCGAGTTCTACCGGCACGGGGATCGCTTCACCGTCCGCGACGTGGGCAGCCTCAACGGCACGTACGTCAACCGGGAACGCATCGAGGAAGCGGCGCTCAGCGGCGGGGATGAGGTCCAGGTGGGCAAATTCCGCCTGGTGTTCCTGACCGACCGTCGTTCCCAGGCCGAGCGCGGTGGCGGAGGCGCGCAGGTCGGCGCATGAGCGCTCAGGCGGCCCGGGCTAACTTCGGTATTGGCGAGGTGCTCGCTCAGCTACGCGGTGAATTTCCCGATGTGAGCGTGTCGAAGATCCGCTTCCTGGAGTCTGAGGGCCTGATCCAGCCGGCCCGCTCGCCGTCCGGATACCGCCGGTTCGGCCCGGGGGACGTGGAGCGGCTCCGCTACATCCTCACCTCCCAGCGGGATCATTACCTGCCGCTGAGGGTGATCAAGGACCGGCTCGAGGCCGCGGCGGAGCGCTCGGGGCCGCGGGGACTGGCGGGCGAGACGGCCAGGCCGTCCGGCCGCCTGCTGCTGAGCCGGCGGGAGCTGCTCGATGCCGTCGGCATCGAAGAACCGTACCTGACAGAACTGGAGGACTACGGACTCGTCCGCAGGTCAGGCCGGCAGTATGGACCGGACGCCCTGAACGCGGCCCGGGTCATTGTCGCGCTCGGCCGGTATGGCGTCCAGGCGAGGCACCTCAGGGTGGTCCGTGCCTCCGCGGAACGGGAGACCTCACTGATCGAGCAGGTGGTGGCGCCCATGCTGCAGCAGCGCAGTGCGGGATCGCGGGACCGAGCCGGCCAGATGGCCCGCGAGATCGCGGCCTTGTCACTGCAGTTGCACGGCGCCCTGGTCGGGGCCGCGCTGGCCGAGGCCGGCTTCGCGGACACTGGTTTCGCCGAGCCGGACCGGGCTGACGCGGGCCATGTAGAGAGCCGTCGCGCCGAGGTCCGTTTCGGCGAGCAAGGAGTGGGGAGGGCCGGGGCGTGAGCATAATGCTCACCACAGCGGGGTGTACGTTGACAAGGAAGCGTCTAAAGCAGGGTCCAGGACTGAGGCATTGCCCCAGCCGCGCGTGAGGACGGAGCCGCCGTGAGGAAGATGGAGGTCGTCGGCGTCCGGGTCGAGATGCCCACGAACCAGCCCATCGTCCTGCTGAAGGAGACGCAGGGGGACAGGTACCTGCCGATATGGATCGGCCCCGTGGAAGCTACCGCCATCGCATTCGCGCAGCAGGGCATGGTCCCAGCGAGGCCGCTCACCCATGATCTCTTTCGTGACGTCCTCGAGGCCATGGACGTCCAGCTGAAAACCGTGAACATCACCGCGCTCCGGGATGGGATCTTCTTCGCCGATCTCATCTTCTCCAACGGCAAGGAGGTCAGCGCCAGGCCGTCGGACTCCATCGCGCTCGCGCTGCGAACCGGCGCGGTCATCTTCGCCAGCGACGAAGTGCTCGACGAGGCGGGGGTCGCGATCCCGGACGAGCAGGAGGACGAGGTCGAGAAATTCCGTGAGTTTCTCGACACGATCACCCCCGAGGATTTCGGCCGCGCTACCTGACCTACCGCCGGGGCTGACCGGTTGGCGACGCGCCGTGTGCGATCGTTGACGTAGTCACCGCTGTCGGCCTAACGTGCGAAACGTGTACCCAGGGTGGTCAGTTCCCGGGGCGGAGGCAGCGTGGCGGTAACCAAAGGCGAGAGCGGGACGTCTGGCGCTCGCGGTGCGTCTATCCAGCGCGCCGAGGAGCAAGGACTCCTCTTCGGCGAGGATCTCACCTCGCGGCCGGAGGGCTTTGGCTATCGCGGGCCCATCGCCTGTGCGGCGGCCGGCATCACCTACCGTCAGCTTGACTACTGGGCGCGGACCGGACTGGTGCAGCCCAGCGTGCGCGCGGCGCACGGATCCGGATCGCTGAGGCTGTACGGCTTCCGGGACATCCTGGTCCTCAAGGTGGTGAAGCGTCTCCTCGACACCGGCATCTCCCTGCAGCAGATCCGCGCCGCGGTGAACCACCTGCGCGACCGGGGGACAGACGACCTGGCCCGGGTGACCTTGATGAGCGACGGTGTCAGCGTGTATGAATGCACCTCCCCGGATGAGGTGGTGGACCTGCTTCAAGGCGGCCAGGGCGTCTTCGGCATCGCGCTCGGCCGCGTCTGGCAGGAGGTCGACGGGACTCTCGCCGAGTTGCCCGCCGAGCGGGCCGACGATTCAGCGCAGGACGCGGATCACCCAGCGAGTGCTGGTGGGCTGGCCCAGGCCAGCGTGGCCGCGGATGAGCTGGCCCGGCGCCGCTCGCGGAAGACGGGCTGACCGTCCGCGGCGCGGGCGGCCAGGACTCGGCCGGCCCGGGCCGTGATGTTATGGTTTCGGACGTGCCAGCAGCAATTGCGGTACGGGATCTCAGGAAGTCCTACGGGGATCTGCGCGCTGTCGACGGGGTGACGTTCGAGGTCGGCCACGGCGAATTCTTCGGCATCCTCGGGCCCAACGGCGCGGGCAAGACGACCACCCTGGAGATCATCGAGGGCCTGCGCCAGCCAGACGGCGGTGAGGTCAGCGTGCTGGGCCTGGCGCCGTGGCCGCGTAACCCGGCGCTGCTGCCCCGGATGGGCGTCCAGCTCCAGGCGTCGTCGTTCTTTGAGCATCTCACTGCCCGTGAGCAGCTGCGCACATTCGCCGCACTCTACGGCGTGCCGGCCGGACGAGCCGACGCGATGCTCGAACTGGTCGGCCTGGCCGACAAGGCGGCCACCCGCGCGGAGAAGCTGTCCGGTGGGCAGGCGCAGCGGCTGTCCATCGCCTGTGCGCTCGTCCACGGACCTGACGTGCTGTTCCTGGACGAGCCGACCGGAGCGCTGGACCCGCAGGCCAGGCGGAACCTGTGGGACCTGCTGCGGGCCATCAGCGCGGAAGGCCGCACGGTGGTGCTGACCACGCACCACATGGACGAGGCCGAGACACTCTGCGAGCGGGTGGCCATCATGGACCACGGCCAGATCCTCAAGATCGGCCCGCCCGCGGTCCTGGTCCGGGAGCTGGATCAGCCGGTCCGGATCAGCATTGAAGCCGGCCAGCTCAGCCTGGACGAGGCGCGCGCACTCGGGTCGGACGCCGCCGCGGCTATGGTCGCCGAGGACGGATCCACCCTGACCATCGTGACCAGCGAGCCCGCCACGGTCCTGGCCGCGCTGGCTGGCCGGCGGGCCCTGGCGGGCCTGCGGGCGCAGGGCGGCAGCCTGGAAGACGTGTTCTTGCATCTGACTGGACGGGAGTACCGGGAATGACCGGCATCCGGCCCGGCCCCGGCCACGCGGGGCCGGGTGGCCGGTGAACACCGAAGCCTTCCGGAGCTTGTCCCGGGCGATGTTCCTGGGCTTTGTCCGGGACCGGATGGCCCTGATCTTCACCATCTTGATCCCGGTCCTGTTCCTCGTCCTGCTCGGCTCCCTCTACCGGAACTCGACCACGCCGAAGATCACCGTGCTGGAGGTCGGCCAGGTCAGGATGCTCGACCAGGCTCGGGCGGCCAGCCCCGGCCAGCTGGCCAAGATCGTGGCGGTGACCAGGACCAGCAATCTGGCCGCCGCTCTGACCGACGTGCGCAAGGGCACCGACGACGCGGCGGTGCAGCAGCAGGGCACTCGCCTCGTGGTGCACTACTCGGCCGCTGACCCCACCACGTCCGCGATCACGAACTCAATCTTCTCCTCGATCGTGCAGCAGGCCAACCTCGCGGCCACGGGACGATCGCCCACGTACCAGCTGACCGTGACGCAGGTCGAGGACAAGTCGCTGAAGGCGATCCAGTACCTGGCCCCGGGCCTGCTCGGGTGGGCCATCGCGTCTGGCGCCGCGTTCGGTGCTGCGATCACTCTCGTCGGCTGGCGGAAGGACAAGCTGCTGCGCAGGCTGCGCTTGGCCCCGGTGAGCACGTGGTCGGTGGTGACGGCCCGCATCGGGATGAGCGTGGCGATCGCCATCGTCCAGATGTTCGTGTTCCTCGCGATCGCGATCACGCCCTATTTCGGGCTGAAGCTCACCGCCTACTGGTGGATGGCGATTCCGGTGGTGATCGCAGGCACGCTGGCCTTCATATCGATCGGCCTGCTCGTGGGGGCGGTGTCCAAGTCGCAGCAAGCGGCCACCTCGATCGCAAACCTGATCATTTTGCCGATGGCGTTCCTCGGCGGAGCGTTCATCCCGCTGGACTTCGCGCCGAACTGGATCCGGGAGGTCTCCTACGTGATGCCGCTGCGGTACCTGGTGACCGGGATGCAGAACGTGATGGCCCGCGGCCTGGGCCCCGCCTCGGCGCTGCCCGCGATCGCCATCCTGCTCGGCTTCACCGCGGTGGTGACCCTGATCGCGGTGCGGTTGTTCCAGTGGGACGAGATCTGAACCGCTGGGCGGGCGGGGCGGGCGGGGTGGCCGCGGCCGCCCTGGCCAGCGCTCGGGTAAGATCACAGCAGCCGACAACATCGTTCGGGAGAGACCTCGCGCAACCAGCGCCGGGCGCCGAAGGGGCAACCTCCCCGGAACCTCTCAGGCACAAGGGACCGAACGGAACAGGCATCTCTGGAGTCTCAGTAGCCGCGATGACAGAGGGGGAGACCAGGCGGCTGGGCGGCCCTCTCTTCCTCTGGAGGCTCCATTGAACTTTCCGGCACCGAACTTTGCGGCACCGAACTTTGCGCCCCCGACCTTCGCGGCACCGGCTTTCGCCGCGCGTCACATCGGGCCTTCCGCGGCCGACCAGGAGCGCATGCTCGCGGTGACTGGCCACTCCTCCCTCGACGAGCTGACCACGGCGGCGCTGCCGCCTGGCCTCAGCGAACCTCCCGGCGGCCTGCGGCTGCCGCCCGCGCTGGCCGAGGAGGAGGCGCTGGCCGAGCTGCGCCTGCTGGCCAGCCGTAACACGGTGGCCGTGTCCATGATCGGGCTGGGCTACTACGGGACCGTCACGCCCGCGGTGATCCGCCGCAACCTGCTGGAAAACCCCGGCTGGTACACGGCGTACACGCCGTACCAGCCGGAAATCTCGCAGGGCCGGCTGGAAGCGCTGCTCAACTTCCAGACCATGGTGGCCGACCTGACCGGGCTTCCGGTGGCGGGCGCGTCCCTGCTGGATGAGGCCACCGCGGCGGCCGAGGCCATGACCCTGGCCCGGCGGGC
>Ga0302325_10023141_pt1 | contig 12967 bp, 13 predicted proteins | sample Palsa_T0_2_FD_201948 | JGI IMG/M metagenome (GOLD analysis project Ga0302325, IMG submission 201948) | Peat permafrost microbial communities from Stordalen Mire near Abisko, Sweden - Palsa_T0_2 | ecosystem: Environmental > Terrestrial > Soil > Palsa > Peat permafrost | place: Sweden: Abisko... | reverse complement strand
GGAACGCATCGGGAAGGACTCGTTCTTCGGCGGCGCGAAGGTGCGGGTAGCGCCTTCGCCAGGACAGTTGCCCCGGGCTGGGGACCTGTTCAGCGCAGGCTTCGTGAGGTGGGACCTCCCATCGAACTTCGACAACATCCACGCGCATCCGGCAGCGGCGATGCAGATGACGGGGCGGTTCAACTACTCGATGCCTTTCCCGGCGCTATCGGAGTACCATTGCGCCTTCGCGTTGTTCAACCCGGGCGATGACGAATCGTACGGTACGCTGCGAGTCGCCGATCGGATGGGCCGAACCGTGGCGCAGCGCAAGTATCAACTGGCGCCGCATCGCACGATGCTGTTCGGTATGCAGGATCTGGTGACGGCGGATTCGCCCGGCGAAGCTCTGGCCATCACCCCGTTGAAGCAGCCGAAGTTGAAGGACGGCGGCACGCTGGTGGTACGCAACCAGAGCACGCGCGTGTCGTTCGCGTACACGATGATGAAGGGACGCGAGGGCAATTCGTTCACTTCGGAGCATCCACTCCACTTCCAGGCGGACGTTCCCGTGAAGCCGGCCAGGGCGACGCCGTACGGACCGAAAGGGTCGTTCCCGGCACAGGCACTGGTGTATACGCCGATGCTCTTCCGCAACTTCCGGATCGGCGGCCTGACGCTCGATTCGCGTGTGTATCTCAGCGCGAGTCGCTGGGCGGAAGAGGCGCTGTGGATGCTACCGTTCGTAACCACGAACGAAGGCAGCATCGCATGGGTATCGAACCAGGATGACCGGTTCAGTGACCGCGTAGCTCCCGCCGCCTTGGCGGTGGAAGGAGCTGTGCGGCTGTCCGAGTTTCAGAGTTGCCGGATCGACGGCGCGACGCTGCCTCTGCCCGACGGCTTTGCCGGAGGCTTCGGTGCTGCGACGATCCCAAAGACCTCCCACTCGTTGAACAAAGTGGAGGTGCGTGCCAAAGAGTGGGGCCGTGTAGCGTTCACCCATTTCCGTCCCGGAGGCGCGGTCGCGAAGTCGTACCGGCAAGTCGACCAGCGAGGTGGCCTGGCGAGCGACTACATTGTCTCGGGAGCGCACCTGATCCGCGCCAAGCGGGACTGTGTGTTGGCCGTGATGAACATCGAGTTCGAGGACGAGAACACGGGTACGCCGATAGTTCAGCTATTCGGCCCAACTGGCCTGGTAGGCGAACGCAAGCTGCCCGACTTCGGCCCGTTAGCCTGCCGCCACTTGCTGCTCTCAGAGCTCTTCCCCGGGGCACAGAGCGACCCTGAGCATCCCTTCACGGTGCGGTTAATGGTGGCCAACGCGATCATGATCGTCTCCGCCCTCCACATCGATTACGAGCGGCGTGACATCGCGCTGGAGCACGGCTCCGACCGGCATTCCACGTTCCAGGACTTCAAATGCTAAGGCACAGGTATCCCTATCCGGTGCCGCGCCAGTGTCCGTATAACTGGGCTTGATCTCCAGGAAGGCGTCTTCGCGAAGGTTCGTCAGGTGTGTGCGGAGGCCATGCTTGAAGACCTTAATCTTCAAGCTCCTGCTTCAGTTCGCCCTTCTTGAACGCGCCAAGTTCGCGCTCCAGCTGGGCCGAACTTTTCGTTGTTCCGGACGCGGACGGCGATCTTTTTCGCCTTCTTCTCGGCGCTCCCCCATGCGGTTGGAGAGGCATCGGCAGGTACGATCAATATCTCGCGCAGGAAGACCGTCTCCTCGCGAATGAAGTCTGTCTTGTGGTCGTCGTAATACTTCCGAATCTCGGCCTGCGAAACGTTGATCTTCGCACCTACCTCCTGGGCGATGACCCTTTTGGCGGTAAGAAGGTCCACCCGGTTCTGGAGACGGCTTACCCTTCTTGAGAGCATCCGGCTCGCGGCTCGCTTCTTGGAGTGATGATCTCGTTGTTTACTTTGGCGACGATCTCATCGATCAAACGGACATCAGGGCTGTGGCCAACCGGTACCTAACCTGGCTGTTCTACCTTGTCTTCAATGCCGTTCTTCGGCAACAGCGCAATTGCGATCGCGCCGATCATCGCGAGGCCCAGAACGTAGTTCATCGCGATCTCGTAGCTGTGGTAGTGGTCGTGAAGGATCGAGACTGCCTGAGGCACCCAGGTCTGGCCGATCGTATTGACGGGAAGGATAATTGCCATCGCGGTCGCCAGGGAGTTGACGCCGAATTGCTTGGCCGCCATCAGCGGGATCAGCATATAGTCCGCACCCATCGCGAAGCCGAAGATCACCGCGAAGAAGTAAGGGTTGTTCCCCGGGGTCACCATCAGCAGGAGCGGTATGGCGCCGGCCACGATGAAATAGGTCACCGTCATCACGTACTTCATCGGGAACATGTCGGAGAGGCGGCCAATCAAAAGACGCCCCGCAACGCTTGTGATTGCGATCCAAAACTGCGCGTCAGACCACACGCCGTTGAGCTTCGCCTGGTCGGCGAACCCTTGCTCCTGGAAGGCCAATTTCATGTGGAAGTTGACGGAGCCGATGGCGCCGATCGAACAGATGCTGCCGATCAGTAGCAACCAGAAATTCCATTGCCCAAGCAGATCACTGATGCTTCTGGTAGCGATGTTGGAGTGTGCGGGAGGAGTGAGCGCGCCGTCCGCGTAAAGGCCCTTTTCCGCCGGTTTGTCCCGGAGGATGAAGATCGCAATCGGCCAGGTGAGGAACATGATGCAGCCGACCACAATCAGCGCGACATGGAAGTCATAAGCCTCAGTGACCCACTTCACCAGCTTCGAACTGAACGCCGCGAAGACGCCCACTCCGACATAGGCGATGCCCATCGCCAGGCCGCGATTCTTCTTGAACCAGTGCGACACGATGACCTGGTGCGGAATAGGCCCAGACAACATATAGCCCATCGTGTAGATGAACCACAGGAAGTAATACCAGTAAACGCTCGGACCCATCTGCGACCAGCCGATGAATGCGAGGAAGGTCAGAAACGTCCCCGCCATGATCAGCTTGCGCTGGCTAAAGCGGGGGATGATTACGGGGCCAACCCAGAGCGTGAGGACCGCGCCGATCGGGAAGCCGAGCGTAGTTTGCGACGTTGTCCATCCGAACGCGTGCTTGTAATAGTCGTAGAAAAACGGCATGCCGTAATACGGAATGCCGACGGCTATGCCGAACGTGCAGAAGACCGCTGCCGTAATCCACCAGCCGTAGAAAGTCTTGTTCATCTTTGGGTCGCTCCGAGGCGAAACATGAAGTGTAACTTAGTTGGGGATTTTAGTCAGGGCGGCGCATCAATACTGCCGTTCCCGAGGCCAGGCCAAGGATTTGGCCGAAGTCCGTAGCGTGCCAGATCACTTGCAGTTCGTCGCCGGAAAGCAGCTTGATTTCGAGCGTGCCTTGCGAACCGCCCTCGCCATGCCATGGAAGCTTAGCCGAGCCGCCATCGGGCGTTCCTTCGAATTCGAAATTGACGTTGGGAGAGATGGGGCGATCGGAGACGTAGTATCGCGAGCGGTATTTGCCATGGATCGCGCCATCCTTTTCGGTGATGGTCGCTTCGATGTATTGGGGAGGATATTGGCCTGACTGGTGTTGATAGATCTTGTTTTGCGGATAAGCCCAGAAGCCGCCGAAACGGGTCTGTGCGACATGAGGCGGCTCCGGAGCGGGCATTTGCGGCGCCGTGATGGCGGCTTGTTCGACCGCGGGTAAGGTTGTCGTGGGCGTAGGGGAGGTTGGCTCGGCGCCGGGTACGCGCTGCGGCGGTTGAACCGTTGGAGGCTCCGGACTCGGAGCGGTTTTCGGCGGCTGTGTTTCGGCTGCGGGACGTTCGACAGGCTTCTGGATTGGTTCCGGCTCCGCGGACGTAGAGACCCGCGTAGTTTTGTTCTGGTTCTGCCGCATTTGGCCCTCAGTGGCGAGCCAGAATATCACGCCCAAGCTCAGCAGCGCCGCTCCGACCCAGAGAAGCGGACCGGCCTGCAGTTGGGTCCGTACGACGACCGGGTTCGGCGTGCGGATCACCAAGGGAGGCGCGGGCTTTTCCGGGACCCTATGTAACTCGGTTTCGTACTGGTGCCGGAGCGCGGGATCGGAGAGCACGGAATAAGCGCGGTTCACACGGCGCATCTGGCCTTCGGCGGCCCGCTTGAGCGCGGGATCGGTTTGTTGATCGGGATGCAACAGGCGCACGAGGATCTTATAAGCCTCACGGATCTGCTCCGGGGAGGCGTTGGGAGCCACTCCTAAATCCTCGTAGTAACTCAAAACCTGCGCTTAACCTCCCGAAGTCCAGCCTTCATTGGATATTACACTGGTGGAGCAGATGCTGAGTTTTGAAGAGGCGTACGAGCGCGTTGTACGAGAAGTAACGCTGGCGTACAAGCAGCCCCGCGTGGAAACCGTGGCGCTCGATGCTTCGGCTGGGCGGATACTTGCCAAAGCTGCGTTGGCAGATCGGGAATATCCCGCTCAGAATCGGTCGGTTCGGGACGGTTTCGCTGTACGCTCGGCCGATCTTCCGGGGCAACTCAGAATTATCGGCGAATCGCGCGCGGGTTCCACGTTTAGAGGCGAACTGGCGCAGGGCGATGCCGTCGAGATCATGACAGGTGCGCCTGTGCCGGCTAGTGCGGATTGCGTAGTGATGGTAGAGCATGTGCAGCGTACGGGGGATCTAGTCGCAATCGAAGTGCCCGCGCCGCCGGGGCAGTTCATCTCGTTCCGGGGCGAGGAAGCCGCAAAGGGACAACTGCTTGTGCCTCCGGGAAAGCGGATCACTTACGGCGATATCGCGGTATTGGCGGCTTCGGGGCACGCGCAGGTGGAGGTTTATGCCAAGCCGCGCGTTGCGATTCTGCCAACCGGGGACGAACTGGTGCCCGTGGCGGCCACGCCGAAGGACAATCAGGTCCGTAATTCGAACGCGCATTCTCTCGCCACGCAAGTCATTCGATGCGGGGCAACACCGTACACTTTGCCGCCCGCGCGCGATGACGAAGACGATACGTTTGATTCAATCGAACGGGCGTTGGCCGCCTCAGACATGCTTCTGCTCTCGGGCGGCGTTTCCGCTGGTACATACGACATTGTGGAGCGCGTCCTGTCCAGTATGGGCGCCAAGTTTTACTTCGACCGTGTGGCCATACAACCTGGCCAGCCTCTGGTGTTCGGACGCGTTCAAGATAAGTTCTTCTTCGGACTGCCGGGCAATCCGGGCTCGACGATGGTGACATTTGAGGTTTTTGCGCGCGCCGCGGTCGAGTTGATCGGCGGCCAGTCCGAGCCGGACAGCCGCTGGGCGCTGGGGCGCCTCACGCAGTCTTTCGCGCATAAGCCAGGGCTGACGCGGTTCCTACTTGGCATCCTGAGCGGTCCGGGCGATCTGACTCCGCTTCCCTGGAAAGGGTCTAGCGATATCCCCGCGATTGCACGTGCGAACGTCTACATGGTCGCCAACTCCATGCGGTCCGAGTGGCAAGCTGGAGAGACGATGCCGGTCATTTTCAAATGAATATGAGTAAACTTTCCCACTTTGACGATGCCGGGACGCCGCGCATGGTCGATGTCTCGGTCAAGTCCGAGACGAAGCGTACGGCGAGCGCACATGCTTTCGTCCGCATGAGTGCAGAGGTCGTTGCCAATCTGGCGAGCAATCCGAAGGGCAATCCGCTGGAGATTGCGCGCGTGGCGGGAATTATCGCGGCTAAGAAGACATCCGATCTGATTCCGCTGTGCCATCCGCTCCCTCTATCGCACGCTGATGTCGAAGTTTCACAGGAGGCCGGTGGAATCAGGATCGTTTCGACCGCATCCACCATGGCGCAGACGGGGGTCGAGATGGAAGCGCTGACCGCCGCGGCTGTGGCCGCTCTTACTGTGTACGACATGACCAAAGCGCTCGACAAATCGATTGAGATTCAGGACCTCTACTTGCTAACGAAAACGGGAGGAAAGAGCGGAGATTACAGGCGGGAACGCAAAGGATGAAGATACAGGTCGCAGTGCTTACAGTGAGCGATTCGGCGATGGCCGGAACGCGCAATGACATCTCCGGACCCGCCGTAACCGACCGCCTTGAGCAACTTGGCTATGAAGTTGCTTCAATTCACCTCGTGCCCGATGAGCGCCCGAAAATTTCCTCGAAGCTGATCGCTCTTGCCGATGGTGGCACCGTCGCAGCTATATTCACGACAGGCGGCACGGGGATCACGAATCGCGACGTGACGCCCGAAGCCACGCGGGACGTGATCGACCGCGAGATTCCCGGAATTGGCGAAACCATGCGCGCCGAAGGCCGTCGCAAAGTACCTTCCGCGATTCTTTCCCGCGCTACGGCAGGGCATCGGGGCAAGGTTCTCATTATCAATTTGCCAGGATCGCCCAAGGGTGCGGTTGAATCCTTGGATGCTATCGTGGATCTATTACCGCATATGGTTGATTTAATGCGGGGGAAGACGGAGCATACCTCATGAATCGCTACTTTGCGTGGATTCCTGTCACAGTTTTGTGCGTTTGCGGGCTGGCGCAGCAACCTCCAACCAAGCCACCGGAGAGCGGAAAGCCTCAAGACCTGGCGGATGTTACGCCGGATACCCTGATTGACCGCGCGACGGTCAGCGTTGTCCAGGCGCCGGTTACCGTGACTGACCGCGATGGCGCGCTGGTAAGCGGTATTCGTCCCAATGAATTCCACCTTTTCGATAACGGAAAAGAGCAGAACATCCGGGTCGACGTCGCGTTCCAACCGATTTCGCTGGTGATCGTAATCCAGTGCAGCAATCGCACGGACGCGGTTCTCGGCCAGATTAAGAAGGCCAGCAATTTGTTTGGACCGCAGGTGATCGGCGAGGATGGCGAGGCCGCGGTGATTGCGTTCGACCATAGGATCCGTGAGATGCAGAGCTTCACCAACGATCCGCAGAAGATCACCGATGCGATCAAGAAGATCAATGCGGGTAGTTCCAGCGCGCGAATGATCGATGCGGTGGATAAGGCGGTTTACATGCTGCGTTCACGTCCGGCGACGCGCCGGCGCATTGTGCTGCTGGTTTCCGAGAATCGCGATCAGGCCAGCGAAGGACGCGTGCGCGAGACGTTGCTCGATGCGCAGTTGAGCAATGTGGGTATTTATTCTGTGAACATTTCGCGCATGATCACGTCCCTGACCGCGCCGCAAGAACCGGGGCGGCCCGATGCGCAACCTGCTTCGGCGTACTCTGCCATGATTCCTCATGGCGCGGCAACTCCAACTTCCGTTGGCCAGATGACGCAACTCAACAACCGGATCGAGTTTGTGCCCGCTTTCAAAGAGATATATAAGGATGCCAAAGGGCTTTTCGTGGCCAATCCGACGGAGGTCTTCACGCATGAGACCGGCGGGGCGCAGTTCAGCTTTCTGAAGGAACGCGGTCTGGAAGATGCGATTCAACGAATCAGCGACGACATCCACAGCCAGTACATTCTTTCCTACAACCCGGACAACAAGAGCGACGGCGGATACCACGAGATCGACGTGCGCCTGGAAGATAAGAATCTAAAGACACGTACGCGGCCCGGATATTTCCTGGCGAGCATCGGTAAGTAAGGTAACACGCTAACGCTCCGATAGATTTTTTGTATACTCATCATCAGGTGTTCTACGTAAGAGCGCCGGGAGCCAATTTCTCAACGTTGAGATTGTGAGGCCGTTTGATGAGCCGTGTAGGTTTTTGCACCCTGTTGTGCTGCGTACGCTTATTTGCCGGTGGGCCGTCACCGATTGCCGTTTTCATGGATTTCAAGTCTGAGCCTTCGGTTGAGGCAGTGGAGCAGATGGAGCATGAGATTTCGACGATCATGCATCCAGCAGGCCTGAAATTCGATTGGCGCATGATGAAAGATCGCCACACCGGCGAGTCCTTTGGTGATTTGGTCGTTTTCACGTTCAAAGGGCATTGCGAGACTCTCCGTCCGACATACGACGAGTTGGGACCGATCGCCATCAGGCAGCCGCTGGCCTCTACGCATGTCTCCGAAGGCCACATCCTGCCGTTCAGCGATGTAGAGTGCGACACGATCCGAAGCTATATTGCATCAAGCGTGGCATCAGCCCAACCTGCTGACCGGGAAAGGATTCTGGGGCGAGCTATAGGCCGGGTGGTCGCGCATGAAATGTACCACATGCTAGCTAGCACGACCGAACACGCGCAAGCAGGAGTTGCTCGGAGCTTTCACACACGCAAGGACTTAACCGACCCGGAATTCCATTTCACATCGCATGAGACGAAGCTGCTTCGCGATCTCAAAGGGATCTCTCCGCAAGCCGGGTCTGGCAATCAAAGTCACGGCCATCCGGTAAATTTCTTTCGATTGAAATAATCCGAACCCTTGACCGGAAGAATTTTGGTAACATATTGGTACTTCAAAGCCGCGTGGCAGTGTATCCGCGGTTACTCAGGCGACTTCGCCCCGTCGCTAGCTGCCTGTGAACGGAGTTTGTTGCGTTATCTTGTTAGCCCATTTGGTTTTATACATACTTTCATCTCCTAGTTTCTGAGAGACACGTAGGCTGATCGGAACGAATTCCGGCTCTAAAGTAAACCCCAAACGCAGGTAAATTTCAAAAAGGCGAAACCAAACATGAACAATGTGCTCACAGCAGAACAAGCAACGGACCTCCTGAAGAGAGGATTTTCGCGGAGGGCACTCGGCCGCTTCGCAACTATGATCACGGCTGGGGCCACCCTGCCTTTCTACAATGAACCGGCGATGGCTCAGCTATCACGCGTTCGTGGCGCAATGCCGGCCGACGCGGTCATTATCAATGCGAACGAAAACCCGCTTGGACCCTGCCCAGAGGCTGCTGAAGCCATCTACGGCATTGTCAAAAAGGGCGGCCGCTACATGTATGACCTCACCGACAACCTGGCCAAGACGATTGCAGAAATCGAAGGCGTCAAGCCCGAGTACGTGATCCCCTATGCGGGTTCGAGCTCACCGCTGCACACTGTAGTCTTGGCGTTCACTTCGCCCACCAAGAGCTTTGTCTCGGCTGACCCCGGTTATGAAGCGGGCGGACGCGCGGCCAAGTTCATCGGCGCGAAAGAAATCAAGGTTCCGCTGCTGGCCGACGGTTCGCATGACGTGAAGGGGATGGTCGCGGCCGATCCGAACGCCGGCGTGATCTATATCTGCAACCCGAACAACCCGAGCGGCACCACTACCAAGAAGTCTGAGATTGTTTGGGCTCTTGAGAACAAGCCGAAGGGTTCGATCCTTCTGATCGACGAGGCCTACCTGCACTTCTCCGACGCAGAACCCTGCACGGACCTGGTTGCTAAGGACAAGGACGTCATTGTTCTGCGCACCTTCTCGAAGCTCTTCGGTATGGCTGGCCTCCGCGCTGGCGCGGCGATCGGCCGTCCGGATCTGCTTCAGAAGCAGGCAGGATGGGTTGCCGGCATGATGCCTGTGACGGGCATGGTCGGCGCAACCGCGAGCCTCAAGGTTGCCACTCTGGTTCCGGAACGCCGCAAGAATATGCGTGCAATCCGCACCGAGACCTTCGAGTTCCTGGCGAAAAACAACATCGCGTTCACGCCGTCCGACAGCAATTGCTTCATGATGGATAGCAAGCGTCCCGCTCGCGAGTTCATGGAAGCGATGGCCAAGGAGCATGTTTACATCGGCCGCAACTGGCCGAAACTGCCAACCCAGAGCCGGATCACGGTCGGTACCCGTGAAGAGATGTTGAGGTTCCAGGCAGCGGCGAAGAAAGTCCTCGCTTAGTCGTTGTGTAGTTCACGCGGCGGCCGGGACTTTGTTCCCGTCCGCCGCGTCTTCATTTAAGACGAACATTTTCATGCCAATCATGCGGTTCCCGAAATACTCGTGGAATTCGCTCAGCGGGGACTTGTTTGGCGGCTTCATCGCTTCCCTGATTGCCTTTCCTTACGGACTGGCAATGGCAGCTTTGATGGGTCTGCCCCCCATTTTGGGCGTTTTCACATCGATCCTAACAGCTCCTATCACGGCTTTGCTCGGCCGGAATCCCGTCATGATTGGCGGTGTTTCCTCGGTGACTGTGCCGTTCATTATTGTTGCGGTGCACGATCAGGGTATCGGCGGAGCGGCGAAGGTATCCATTGTGGCCGCGATCCTCATGCTCGTGTTCAGCACACTGCGGCTGGGGCGCTATGTATCGATGGTTCCGCATGCGGTGATGGCGGGCTTCTCGGTCGGAATCGGCGGCATGATGGTGATCTCGCAGCTGCACACGATTTTCGATTACAAGTCGCTTGCGGACGGGTCTCTGGTGGGGCAACTGGTGGAGTTCGTCAAGCATCTTCCGAGTCCACACTGGAGTACGATTCTGACCGCTACCGTGGTGATCGTGGTGGCTTCTGTTTGCGCGCACTTTACGCACAAGCTGCCTGCGCCGCTGATCGGCATCGTTGCGGCAATCCTTCTTGCGTCGCTCTTCGGGTGGAAATCGCGAGAGGTTGGGCTACTTCCGACTGAACTGCCGCCATTCATCGGATTTCAATGGCGCCCGTCGGATGTCTACACGGTATTGCCCGCGGGGTTTGGTCTGGCGTTCGTAACGTCTGTCAATCTTTTGGTTACTTCGCGCGTCGTGGAACACTTCCGCGGACGGCACAAATTTCTGAAGAAGTCCGATGCGGACCGCGAACTTGGCGCGTATGGAATTGCCAATCTGGCGGCCGGAATGTTCGCCGCGCCAATGAGCGTAGGCATTCCCGCGCGCAGTTTGGCCAATGTTCAGTGCGGAGGTGTATCCAGGCTTTCGAACATCTTCCACGCCGCGTTTTTGATCTTTTTTGTGACGGCGGGCGGTGAGTTTATTCGCCACCTGCCACTTGCCGCGCTGGCAGGCGTAACGGCATGGATGGGCGTCCGGCTGATGGAATGGAGCATGTGGAAGCGCCTCGCGAAGATGCGCCGCGTGGATGCGCTGGCGTTCCTCTCCACATCCCTGGCCGCGCTATTTCTGAACGCTGTGTTCGCCGTGGCTCTGGGCTGTTCCTTCTATGTTGCGCAGTATCTTTATCGCACTTACTTCTCGACGCGTAGGTTGTTGGTCACCGAGAATACTCCGGGCACTCCGTTAGCCTGAATTCCCGCGACATTCTTATCGCTCGCGTTATCGACCACGCCTTCCAGCGTCACATTCCCATTCTTCACGATGATGTGGATCGACGGCAGGGATTGAAATCCGTAGCGTGTCGAGAGCGAAGGATAGTTGTAGATCCTTTGATAGACCGCGCGGCGAAGGCGGTCGTCGTTGGGTGAAAGCGGCAGGACCTCAATGTTATTGACTACCTGCTGCACGCCCTCCAGATGCTTCACCACGTTCTCCGCGGACGATTTCAGTGTGGGATTGGTGACCTGTCCGAATAGAGTGACGGTACCGCCGTCAACGCTGTAGGCCAGGTTGTCGAACACGTTGTAATACGGCAACATGACGAGTTCATGCCGCACTTCCTTCATGAGGTGTGTCTGCGCGTTATCTTTTTGGGCTGCCTGGCTCCCGAAGTAGCCCAGCGCGAGCAGGAAAATCGCTATCTTTTTCATCGGAACCCTCCGGGTACATGATATGCACGCGGCGGTCCGAAGACTATTACTCGGAAGCCAAAATCTTCACCAACTCATACAAAAAAGTCTGGCCTTCGTAGAAGGAGGTGACGCCCATACGCTCGTCCCGGCCATGGGCGCGCATGTCGTCGCGATCGCCGAAGAGCCCCTGCACACCATACGTTGGAATGCCAACCGCACGCAGGAAACGGCCGTCGGTAGCGCCCATGACCATGTTGGGGACAACCGGCACGCCAGGCCACAAGGTATCTGTGACGCGGCTAATGGCCTTGAAGACGTCGGGCCGCATGGGCGAATCGGGTCCCTTGGTGACATCTCCGATCACGGTGACTTTGACCTGATCGTCGGCGAAGACCTTTTCGAGCGTGGACTTCACATAATCGACGGAATCCACCGCCAGGACGCGGCAGTTTACAGTTGCGGCGGCGAGTTGGGGCAAGGCATTCATGGCGTGGCCGCCCTGGAGTTCTGTAGCCACGCATGTGGTTCGCAGCGTGGCGTTCCAGACGGGCGACGCGGCAGCAACTGCTTCGATGGCTGCCTGGTTGCCGCCGGCAACCTTCGCGAGATCGCCGGAGAGCGGACCTTTCTGGATCTTCGCCATCTGCGAGAAATAGGCCCGGGTCACGTCGTTGGTCTTGAGCGGAAAGCCGAAGTGCGAGAGTTTTTCGAGGGCGCTCGAAAGATGGTAGATGGCGTTATCGGGAACAGGGACGGAGCTGTGTCCACCCTTGTTGCGCACCTCCAGATGGAAGTTGATGACGTACTTTTCACTGACCTGGACATCGTTAGAGATCTTCTTGCCGTCGACGGATTCGCCCCAGCCACCTTCATTCAAACAGACGTCAGCGTCGATGAGAGACCGGTGGGTTTTGATCAGCCAGTCGACTCCGTTGTAAGATCCGCCGCCTTCTTCATCGGCGGTGAGGGCGACGATGATGTCGCGATCGGGCTTAAAGCCTTCGCGTTTATAACGAAGAAGATTGGCGATCCATAACGCGGCCTGGGCTTTGTCGTCCATTGTGCCGCGGCCGTAGAAGTAACCGTCTTTCTCGGTGAAGGTGAAGGGGTCCATCGACCAGTCTTCGCGCTTCGCTTCGACAACATCGGTGTGGGCGAGCAGCAACAGGGGCTTCTTGGCGCCCGTGCCGTGATAGCGGACGACGAGATTGAACTTCTTGGGGCTGGCGCCGCCGAGGAAGATATCGGACTCAGGGAAACCGGCTGCACGCAGGCGCGCGGCCATTGCTTCGGCCACCGGGGTGGTCTCGCCGGTGGTGAAGCCTGATTTGATTTCGATCAGCTGTTTATAGATGTCGCGCGCGAGTTGCCTCTCGGTTTCGGGTGGCATGGTGGCCGCGCACAAAAGAACCGAAGAGAATAACAAGACGAAAGC
>Ga0302325_10023139_pt1 | contig 12968 bp, 8 predicted proteins | sample Palsa_T0_2_FD_201948 | JGI IMG/M metagenome (GOLD analysis project Ga0302325, IMG submission 201948) | Peat permafrost microbial communities from Stordalen Mire near Abisko, Sweden - Palsa_T0_2 | ecosystem: Environmental > Terrestrial > Soil > Palsa > Peat permafrost | place: Sweden: Abisko... | reverse complement strand
CTCGCACGGCTGGACCAGTACCGAAGTGCTGGCATCGTTCGGCGTCGGCGCGGTGGGACTGGCCGCCTTCATATGGTGGGAGCTTCGGACCAGTGAACCCATGCTGCCGCTCCGCCTGTTCCGCAACCGCGCCTTCGCTGCGGTCAATGTGACCGCCATGCTCTTCAGCTTCGGGATGTTCGGGTCGGTCTTCTTCCTCTCGCAATTCCTGCAGACCGTGCAGGGCTACTCGCCGCTGGGGGCGGGTCTCCGGATCCTGCCGTGGACCGGCATCATCATGCTCTTCGCACCGGTCGTCGGGAATCTGGTCGAGCGGTGGGGCGGCAAGCGATTGGTCGTGACCGGCCTCGCCTTGCAAGCCACCGGGTTGCTGTGGCTCGGGCTGTTGTTGACACCGGGCACGCCGTACGTCGATATGGTCCCGGCGTTCGTGTTGGCCGGCCTTGGCATGACGCTCTTCTTCGTACCGCTGGCATCGTTGGTCCTGGGCTCGGTGCCCTCCTCACTCGAGGGTGTTGCCTCGGGAACCAATAGCGCCTTTCGTGAGGTGGGCGGCGTCTTCGGCATCGCCGTCCTCGGAGCAGTGTTCTCCTCCTCGGGGGGCTATTCGTCGGCACAGGACTACGTAAACGGCTTGAAGCCGGCCATCCTGGTCGGTGCGGCCGCCGTCCTCCTCGGCACAGTGACCGCTCTTTTGGTGCCCGCCCTGCGGCGTTCCCGGACCGGAGACGTGGCGCAGGGCCTCCAGCCCACGGATCCATCTGACACCGAGCGCGAGGATTCGACCACAAACGCTGTGATCACCTCGCCACTGGGATCAGCGGCGTGACGGCCGCCGTCTGGAATTGTGCACGCATTGGGGGGCGATTGGGAGTGGACGTCCTACCGTGTGTGCATGACCGTCCGGAGAAGCATTGACCAGTTGCTGGCCGAGCCCGCGGTCGCCGATCTCGGATACCCGGCCGACCAGCGGATGGTGGCGACCCTGGTCTTGGGTCTCAAACTGCTCGCTGATTCGATCGATGAGATCGAACACCGCCTCACCCAGACGACTCGGCCGCACGAGGTGGTGCAGGCCACCGTGGTCCCTTCCGACGTAAGCCACCTCACCGATGAGATTCGCGACATCACCGAGCAGGTCGGGAAACTGGCAAAAATCATCAGGAAGGCTGCAAAAGAGAGGTAGCGCTCTTCATCACTCGAACGGCGACGCCCTCACCCAAGCGGGGTGGCGTCATCCGTGCGGCGACCCGGTGGAGGCTTGCGTTTGGGCAGTGGGAGGCGGTGCTTCGAGAGCCTGGACAATGAGTGAGGCGTAGTACTTGGCACCGGTGGGATTGAGGTGGATGCCGTCGGGATAGAAGTACTGCGGGTTGTTGGCGCTGGCGTCGTACCAATCGACCACCGTCACGTTGGGGTGCGACTGCGCCACGGCGGCGATCGTCTGGTTGACGGGCTGCTCCCAGGGTTGCGGCACGCGCGTATTGACCAGGACGATCTTGGTCATGGGACCGAGCGAGGTCAGCAGATTGTCGAGTTGGGTTACCGAGTAGTACCCGTTGGTGCCGAGCTCGAGGATGAGGCGGTCGCCGATGTCGCCCGCCGACTTGAGCTGGGGGACCTCTGCTTGGACTTGGTAGAGCTGCTGGCTGACTTGGGCATCGACCACAATGCCGGGCAGCATCTCCTTGAGGTAGGCGGCGGCGTCCACCATGATGGAATCGCCGATCGCCGTCACATCCTGTCCGGGCGGCGGTGGCACGGTGGTGGTGGTGGAAGCGCCAGGAGGAAGCGGTCCCGTCGTGGTTGTCGTCGGCGGCTCCACGTGGTGCTTCGGGGGCAAGATGCTCCTCACCGCCTCAGCGCTCGTGCTCGATGTCGCTGCGATCACTCCGGACAGGCCGAGCGAACAGATCACCGCGCCGAGGAGCACCACGCCGGCGACCGCCCATCCGTCACGGCGCAGATGGAGTCCGCGCCAGCTGCGCTCTGACCAGAGCCGCGACCAGAACCTACCGAGAGCCCCGTGGCGGACAGGTTGTTCGACGAAGCGCCAGGACAGGGCCGAAATGATGAAGATAGCGGCGACCTGTAACACGGCCTTCCAGTAACTGGGCGAGGCGTTGAGCCGCGTGCTGAGCACGATCACCGGAAACTGCCAGAGGTACATGGCATAGGAGCGTTCGCCCACCCACCGGAGGGGTGTGATCCCGAGCCAGTTGCCGAACCGGGCCCCAGGATGGCAGCACACGGCAATGACGACGGCAGTGAGGATCGACAACAAGAGCATGCCGCCCCGATAGATGAACGGGTCGTACTCGCCCGTGTGCCAGTACAGGGCGAGGATGCCTGCCAACGCGATACCGCCGATCAGTTCGAGGATGCGACGGCCACCGGGGGAGATCGGCCCGTACGATCGCACCCGGGGCCAGACGAAGGCCAGCGCGGCACCGATCAGGAGGGCGAATGCCCGGGTGTCGGTCCCGTCATAGACCCGCGTGGGATCGGTTACCGGGGAGTAGAGGAAGGCCATTTCGAGGGCCGACGCCGCGGCCAGCGCCAGGACGCCGGCCAGGATGATTCTTCTGTCCTTGACCCAATGCAAGGCCGCGAAAAGGATGAGCGGCCAGAAGAGGTAGAACTGCTCCTCGACCGCCAACGACCACAGATGTCCGAGCACGGCGGGAGGGCCGAAGCGACTGAAATACGACACGTGGTGAAAGATGAACCACCAGTTGCTCACATAGAAAATGGCAGGGAGCAGGTCGTTTTTCAGGTCACTGAGCTGGCCCCGGGCGAACAGGGTGGACCACACAAGGACCACGAAGAGCATGACGAAGAGGGCGGGCAGAAGGCGGCGAGCGCGGCGCAACCAAAACTGCCCGAGGGCGATCCTCTTATGGCGCCGATACTCGGTGAGCAGCAAGTCCGTGATCAAGTAGCCCGACAGGACGAAGAAGACCCCAACCCCGAGTAGGCCACCGGTGGCCCAGGCGAAGTTCAGGTGGTAGGCGATCACCCCCAGAACAGCGATGGCTCTGAGGCCGTCCAGACCGGGGTTATAGGACCTGTTGCCCTCAACTGGGCGGGGCAACTGACCTCCCGATCGAAGAGCAGTGGGAGGAGGGCGCCGTCACTGCAATTGTGGGCTCTCTTTTTATCCCGGCGTTAAACCTTGGACGCAATTAGGGAAGCCAAGGCCTGTGCCCCGGCCCCTCCAATTGGCAGGTGGGTGCCGTCGGAATAAACCCAACCAGGATTTTGCGATTCCAACGAGTACCAGTCGGCTATGACGGTGTTCGGGTAACGGGCAACCCCGCTGGTGATGACTGCGTTATTCGGATTCTGCCAGGGCTGATCGACCACGATGGTGACGAAGACTACGCGAGATACGCCGGCCAGAACGGACATCATCGAGTCGAAATCAACACTCGTAATTGGTCCGTTCGTGCCGAGTGCGACAACCACCACCGAACCCAGGTGCCCTTCGGATCGCAATTCCTGCAGGATCTGTTCACCTGTTTCCCATTGGCGACTGACGGCGGCCTCGACGTCAACTCCAGGAATGTCCGTCTCTAGGGCCGCTTGATAATCGAGCATGACCGAGTCACCGACGGCGGTCACATGGCCGGCCACCAGGCCACCGGCCGCTGCCGCCGGCGGAGTCGTCCCTGCTGCAATGGTGGTTGTAGGTGGCGCGGCGGCAGCCGGAACGGACTTCAACACCTGCGAGGGAGATGTCGAAGTTGGCGGGGCCGCTGTCGTGATCGGGGTGCTCGTCGTGCTTGAGGGCGGGCTCGTCGGGGGGACGGTGGTCGTGCTGATCTTCTTCCCTACCGAGGTGGTCGTCGTGGTGCGCGCCGTACTCTGCGATTTCGCTTCGGGGGCTGACGAACCACACGCGGCCAGAAACACCAACGGCAGCGTCGCAGCGGCAATGCCCAGCTTGACCAGGTGCCGCTTCATCTGGCCGACGCTCGGTGGAAGTTCGAGGTGTGCGGCCTGACGGGGCCTGCGTACTTGGGCATGATCACAAGGGGCGGATGTGCGTTGAGTTTTATGGTGTCCACGATTGGCAGGTGGTTGACCGACAGGGCGAGATGACCGGCCGGGACTAGATGAGACTGGCAATCCAGAATTTAGCCAGACCCCCTGTGTCACCAACGTCAGCCGAGCAGGACGCTCCCGTAGGAGACATGCCTATCTGAGGGGCAGACGGAACCACCAATCGCCAGGTCCGGAGGCGCTGACCTTTGTGACCTGGACCAACAAGTGGCCTGCCCAGGCCTCGCTCACGGCACCCTGGGATGAAAGCCCTGGTATGAGGGCCGCGCCCTACTGCATCGTAGGACGACCACTTGTGGGGTCGCTCGGCATCTCGCCCTGCGCCATGGAACGACAAGCGAGTGGCTCAGGCTCGGGTGATAAATCCCGTTTCATAGGCGATCACCACGAGCTGGGCGCGGTCGCGGGCGTCCAACTTCATGAGTACCCGGCTGACGTGGGTCTTGGCCGTCGCCGCGCTCATGTGGAGAGCATCGGCCAACTCCTGATTCGACATGCCCTTGGCCACCAGGGCGAAGACCTCTCGTTCTCGCCCGGTCAGTGTGTCGAGGATCTCCGCTGAGACCGTCGGCTTGGCCTCACGGCTGGCAAAGTCAGCGATAAGTCGCCTCGTCACGCTCGGTGCCAGGAGCGCGTCGCCACCCGCAATGACGCGGATGGCCGTCAACAGCTCGGACGGCGGGGTGTCCTTCAACATGAAGCCGCTCGCTCCGGCCCGTAGAGCTTCGTAGACGTACTCGTCAAGGTCGAAGGTCGTCAATATCAAGATGCGGGGGACATGACCGTGCCCGGCGCCAAGAATCCGGCGTGTCGCTTCGATCCCATCCATCTCGGGCATCCGCACATCCATCATCACCACATCCGGGTGCGTGCGGCCGACGAGCTCCACTGCCTCCACGCCGTTGGACGCTTCGCCGAGCACGCTGAACCCGACTTCGGAGTCCACCAACACTCGGAATCCTGCCCGCACGAGAGCTTGGTCGTCGACCACCACGACGCCAATGGTCATGGCGTCGTGGCGCCGAAAGGAAGACGGGCCAGGACTTCGAATCCACCATCAGGACGCGGTCCGGCCGAGAGCGATCCACCGAACATCGCGGCGCGCTCGCGCATGCCGATGATCCCATGGTGCGCCTTGGTTTCCTCGCAGTGCTCTGGCGCCAGGACATGCCCATTTCTGTGAAGCGCACCTCTATCCGTCACGCAAATGATCACGGCTTCGTCCTCGAAGGTGATGTCGACCGTGGCCTGCGCAGTTCCGGCATGCTTGGTGACGTTGGTCAGTGCCTCCTGCACAATGCGGTACAGCGAGAGGTCGAAACTCGGGGACATCGGTGCCAGGTGCCCCCGGAGCCGATACGTGACCGCCAAGCCTGCCGCTTGGCACTGAACCAGCAGCTGATCGATGTCAGTCAGCCCGGGCGAGGGGAGAAGGCTGGGCTGGCCCGCATCATCACGACGCAGGACCTCCAGCACACGGCGTAGCTCCTCGAGCGCCGAGCGACTGGTCGATTCCACTGCGGCCAGAGCCTTCCGCGCCTCCTCCGGTTGCAGATCCAGCACGTGGCCGCCGACGCCAGACTGGATCGCGATCACGCTGAGGCTGTGGGCCACAATGTCGTGCAGCTCTCGCGCTATCTCGAGCCGCTCCTCGGCGACCGAGCGCTGGGCCAACGCCAGTTCCCGACGTTGGCGTTCTTCGGCCTGGAGCGACAGCCCGGCGACGTAGGCGCGCCGGGACCGCACACTGTCACCGACAAACCAGGCCGCCACCGCCACGATCACATTGGATGAAATCTGATCAGCCATGACCGGGGTAACGGTATAGCGGAGGACTTCGCCAATCCCGAGAGCAACCACGAAGGCGAGGACGACGGCACACAGTGCGACGACGGACACCCGCCGCTCATACTGCGCGGCGACGATGTAGACCGGCAGGGCGATTATCGGCGTTTCGTCGATGTTCTGACCAATCACCACCACGGCAGCCAGGGCACAGGTGACAACCGCCAGCACGGGTAGTGGGTAGTACCGGCGGGCGGGCAGCGAGAGAGAGGCCACGCAGAGCGCCACCAAGAGGGCGACACTATGCGGGTCGTGTAAGCCGTTGTTTCTGAACGCACCGCCGTGCCTGCCCTGTCCCAGGATCGTCACCAGACCGACCAGGAAAAACAGCAATGCGAGGCCGACATCGATACAGAACCACTGACGCGGAGTGACCCGCTGCAGCAACGGAGGGCGAGGTGTGCCGGCTGCCGCAGATGGTGTCACATCCCGAGGTTAGTGAGCAGGCTGTGCGCCAACATCGGCCAATGGTCTCTTTGCCCCTACATCGGAGGATGTAGGGGCCATGCCGGGTGAGGTCACCGCCTACATCTCAGGTCGGGCGAGATAGGGCCTCTGGGGCGACGATTCGGCTGGTGCCTCGCGTCATGCTCCATGGAGAGATCCATCCACCCTGTGCAGTTCCGACCAGGCAAGAGGAGCGACCCATGATCGAAGTCACCGGAATCACCAAGCGTTACGGCGGAACCTTGGCGGTGGATGATCTGTCCTTCGAGGTCAAACCGGGCCAGGTCACCGGCTTCCTCGGTCCGAACGGCTCGGGAAAGTCGACCACCATGCGCATGATCATGGGCCTCGACCGTCCCGATGCCGGGCAGACGACCGTCAACGGCGTCACGTACGGTCGCCTCGGATGGCCGCTGCGCGAGGTGGGGGCCCTTCTGGAGGCGAGGGCCATACACCCCGGGCGGAGCGCCCAGAACCACCTGCTGGCCCTGGCGCAAACCAACGACATCCCCGCTTCCCGCGTGGACGAGGTGCTGGATGTGGTCGGCCTGGCGAGCGTGGCCCATAAGAGGGCCGGCACCTTCTCGCTCGGTATGGGACAGAGGCTGGGTATCGCCAGCGCTCTCTTGGGCGATCCCAGCGTCCTGCTCTTCGACGAGCCGATTAACGGACTCGATCCGGAGGGCATCCGCTGGGTGCGCAACCTACTCAAGGGGTTGGGTCGGGAAGGCCGCACCGTTTTCGTCTCCAGCCACCTCATGAGCGAGATGGCCCTGACCGCAGACCACCTGGTGGTGATCGGGAGGGGGCGCCTCATCGCCGAAATGCCAGTGGCGGACTTCATCGCCCAGAGCTCTCAACAATTTGTCCGGGTTCGCACTGTCCAACCCAATGAATTCCGTGAGGCGATGGAGTCGAACGGGGCAACGGTGGTGCAAGAGGAGGACGGTGCCCTGTCCGTGGTGGGACTCACTGCCGAAGAGATCGGTGACCTCGCCTTCGACCGACGGCTCCCGCTTCACGAGCTCTCGCCTCAACTGGCGTCCCTGGAGGAAGCGTTCATGGAGCTGACGCAGGACAGCGTCGACTACCGACCAGGAGCGGCCGATCTGACCGACGATCTCATCACCCTCGACAACGGCCGGCAGACGCCGGCAGGAAAGTGAGTCACCAATGACCCTCATTACCACCACCATTCCGGCTCCCACAGCCCCCCGATATGGACCGACCGGTGTGTTGCGATCCGAGTGGACGAAGCTCCGCAGCGTGCGTTCGACGACGTGGACCCTGCTCGCCACCGTCGTGATCACCATTGGCATTGCCATCATCGCCACGGCCACTGAGGCGACCCGCTGGGCGCATTCTTTCCCAGCCAGTCACCAGTCGTTCGATCCCACCAATCTGAGCCTGACCGGTTTAGTCTTCGGCCAGTTCGCCATCGGAATCCTCGGGGTCCTGGCCATCAGCGCCGAATACGGAACCGGGACGATCCGGGCCAGTCTGGCCGCGGTGCCCGATCGACGCATGCTCCTGGCTGCCAAAGCGGCCGTCTTCGCCCTGGTCGCACTGGTCGTCGGAGAGGTGGTCTCCTTCGGCGCCTTCTTTATCGGACAGATGTTGATTGGTGGTGGAGCTCCGCACGCCACCATCGGCCAGCCCGGCGTGCTGCGCGCCGTGGTCGGTGGCGGTCTCTACCTGGCCCTGCTGGGCCTGTTCGCCCTGGGCTTGGGCTCCATCATCCGCCACACGGCGGGCGCCATCGCTGTCTTCGTCGGAGTGTTGCTCATCATCCCGCTCCTCCTCCCCGCGCTTCCTACGTCGCTCAACCACGCCATCAACAAGTTCCAGCCCATCACGATCGGCAACGCCATGACGAGCGTCAACACGCACGTGGGCGGTGGGGCAACCCCCACCTTCAGCGCCTGGATGGGGCTGGCCATCATGGCGGGATACGCGGCGCTTGCCCTCGGAATCGGAGGATGGCGCATGATGCGGCGGGACGCGTAGGGGCTCCTTCCCGACCTTCCCTCGTCAGCGAAGACGAGGGATCGGAATGCGCCGACGCGGCGGACCGAGTTGGATCGGGGTCAGCGCCGACGACTCCGTGACGCTGTTCCCGTCAGCGGTGATGCACGCAACTTCGGGGCCGATGTTCCCTTCGAAGCCGAGCGTCAACGTGTACGAACCGGCCGGCGTGCCCTGCGGCACGATCAAGGCTCGTGTCTGATCGGTGGACCACAGGATCGTGATGCCGGTGAACGGTCGGGCCCCGGCGTAGGGCTGGAGCTGCGTCCACTGCCACATCCGGCGCCACGGCAGCGGCTCGGGGGAGTTCAGCAGCAGGGCCTGGACGACGGTGTCATCTTCGGAAGTAAAGACCGACAGTTCAGTGTCGGGCGGCGGCGGCACGTGGTTTGCGCTGATCAGCTCAGGCCGGCCGAGCGCGGTGATCAGTCCGTCGAAGGTTGCGGCCGAGCCGGCAGCCAACTGCTGCCAGGCCTGTTCGGTCACCGTACGCTGCGCGGCCAAGGCCTGCTCGCCGTTTCCCGTCGTGGGGTCGGCCGGCGCCGCGGCCTGCCGCACGTCGTACAGCGGATTGAACCGGCCCAGGATGGCGGCCAAGGTCTGGCGCTCGTTCAGGTAATTCGCCTGGTCCGTGGTCCGCGTCGCTTCGGCCGCCGAGCCAGTGAGCCACGCCTGCGCGTCCGTGGCGGCGGCGTAGCGCCTGACCGGGGTGGCGGCCGTGCCCAAGGCCTGGGCCACCACATTCGCCATCTGATCGGTGAAGGTTTCGTAGCGGGAGGTGGCGAACTGCACCCGCTGCAGCGAGGTGAGCGCGTCCTCCTCAGCCAGAAATGCCTGCAGCGCCCTCAATGTGCCGATGGCGTCGGTCGCATCGAAAATGCCCGTCAGCCCACCAGTGCCGACGTACGCGGCAACGTCCTCATGCTCCCGCCCCGTCGGCAGTGGGCCCGCCACCACGTCCACCGTGTAACGGGTCTGCGGACCCAGGGGGGTAAACCAGAGCTGGCGGGCTTCTGCAGCGGCGGCCATCTCCTCGAGCTCGTGGCGGAGTGCGGCCAGTGTGGCTGGGCTCAGTGAGATCACCGCGCCGAGAGCGGAGGGGGCGATGTGGAGTCCTGCGGCGTCGATGGCGGCGTCGAACGCCGGCTTGGCGATCGAGTCCACGGTGATGGCGCTGCGCCGATCCAGTTGGCGCTGTGCCGCCGCCACGGCGGTCGCCGTGATCGTCGGGGTGTCGGCCATGCGGGCGCCCACCAACGACTGCAGGGTGGTGGGGGCAGAGCCATTCGTCGGGGTGGCGATCGTCTGGGGCGGCGTCGGGATGACGGCGCGGCTGACGTTGGCGCTCTGGGGCGGGGCCGACGGCACGTGGATGTCGAAGGGCACGAGCAACGTATGACGTTGGTTTCGGTCGACGCAACGCAGGTGCACGGCCGGAGTGAGCGGGTCGCCGGTGTAGTCGTAGGGAGCGTCCCTCGTGAGGAAGGTGGCGTAGAGGGCGTTGACGTAGGTCTCGTTGAATTCGACGTTGAGGTCATACCCGTAATAGGCGGCCGCGTCACCGTCACCGGGCCACGACCATTGCGTGTAGGTGGAGAGGTCGTCGAGCCGGCCGCCGTTCGGAAACGCCGAGGCCGGCGAGTTCGCCGCCAGGGCCAGGGCCGGCTCCGGTGGCTGGCGGTTGGGGTCGGTGAAATCGGCGCTGGTCGAGGTGACGGGCTCGATTGTCGCCGTGCCGGGGCCGCTCGCCGTCTGCAGGTAGGCGAACTCGATCACCGGATCGCCGTCGGTCACCGGCTGATAGCTGACGTCCTGATTGCTATCGGGCTGGCCCGCCTCAATCCGGGTGACGACCTTCAGGGCATAGAGGCCGGGGGCCTGCGGCAGGATCGGCATCTCGAGGTCCGCCGTGCGCCAGGTCAGACCCATGAGGTAGACGGGCTCCGGCCCTACGGCGAGGTCGATCTCGCTGACCGACGCCGAGAAGCTGAGGGTGGAGAGCCCGGTGGAGTCAGGACCTCCGCCGCTTGGGCTCAACAGCTGCCCTCCCCTCGAGAGTTGGGGTGCGGTGTACTTGCCGGCCGTCCCCGCTACTCCGACCAGGCCGGTCAGCACGACCCGCGAGGGAAACGAGATCCTCACCGTCGTGCTGTGCGACGCGGCGAAACGCAGCCCTTGCGCCAGCCCGGGGCCGGGCGTGGCCACGGTGGCCGCTGCGACACCTGCCCCGGCGCTGAACTGCAGTCCTTGGTCACTGAAGCTCGTCCCGAATGCTCCGCCGGCGCCGCCCCACGACGCCGTGTAGTCCTCACCCGGCAAGATCGTCGGGGCGGTCAGTTTGAGGGCGGTGCCGGCGACCGGGGTGTGTTTGGTCGGATCGGGCGCCACCCAGGAGCCGATCAGCGGCAGGGGGGCCGACTCGCTCCATCCGCTCGCCGCCGGCGGCGTGGCGGCCACGAGCTCCCACGAGCTCGTTCCCGCGCTGTACTGGTACAGCGCGACTTGCACGAGCGTATGTTCGATGCACCACTGCACCGCCGGTGCTTGCAGCGAGATATCTGACATGTCGTCGACGCCCAACGAGTTTGGCGTTTTGACGACGACCAGTTCGGGCGGCGGTATCACGGGGTTTTCGAAACCGGCCCTGTCTCGTGTCGGATGTGCGAAGTGCAACGCGAAGTGGCTGTCCTGGGGGACCAGCGCGGCGTGCGCCAAGGCCGACGGAGCAAGGTCGGGCAGCACGACGGTCGGATCCAGCGACAGGTCGGTACTGGGGTATTTCGCAGCCCAGTAGCCCGACGGTGCGGCGTCGAGGATCCCTGACGTCTGTTCGTCGTAGACGACCGTATCCGCCGGGTTGGCCGCGTTCACCGCGAGGCCGGCTCGATGAGCAAGCAGCTCGTAGTGGTCGCTGGCACCGTGGTCGATCAGGGTCGCCTCGACGGTGGAGAGGGCCAGCGGTGCCGGCGGGGGTGGTCCGTTGCCGCCCCACGACAGCGATACCGTGCCCCCGACGTTCGGCAGTGGCCACGGCAGGTCCAACTCGAGCGTCAGAGAGCCGTAGACCCACCACGGCGAAGGGGCAGTGGCTTCGAGCAGCGCGTCGGCCGTGATCCCGAGCCCGATCCCGAACGCGCTCAGCTCCACCTCGCCGTGGAGCTCGACGCCGGCCCCCAGTTGAAGGGGGGACCACTGGATGGCGCCCATGGCCGCCAGGTAGGCGTTGATCGACGCGCTCAACGGCCCGAACGACCATGAGTTCTTGTAGCCGACCCAGAAGCCGGCCACCAGGCCGGTGTCGCTGACGACGAAGTAGAAGTCGGACTCGAAGAGGTCGAGCACGCGGGCGATGACCCGTTGCTCGTGCGGCGGCTTGCCAACGGCCAAGTACCACACCGGAACCGACGGATCGACGTAGAGCTCACCCGTGGCCTGCACATCGAGGAGGAACGGGATCGAGTACTGCGCTTCGATCACGAGGTCGAAGGTGCCCGCGTTGCCGTCGTAGGTGGCCGTGGCCTCGAAGTTGGCCTCCTCGCCCGGCCCGCTGATCCGCGGCGAAAGGATGTTGGCCTTGCCGATCAGCATCATGATCGGCCCGGGGAGGATCAGAATGAAGGCCAGCGAGGCCGACGCCGTGAAGCCGTCGTCCTGGGTGCCGATCACTGCCCCCGCGCCCAGGGCGAAGGCGCCATCGGACGGGTTGGCCCATTTGTCGATGTCGGTGGCGGTGAAGTCAGGCTCTCCGTTGGTGCCCTGGAGGTCGGGACTTCCATTGACGTCCGGGGTGCCGTCGGCGGCCGTGGGGTACTTGTACCAGTCCCACCAGGTGTCACCACCGATGTTGGGATGCAAGTTGGTGGCGAACATGCCCGACAGCCCATAGAGGGCCACGTCGGCGAACAGCGGGATCCCGACCGGTAACTCGACGTCCAGTGAGAGGAAGAAGCACGAGGCCCCCTTCACCTGCGCCACGAGGAACTGGGCGTCGATTTCGAGCCCACCGGCGGCCTCGATCGTGACGTCGACGCCACCGGCGAACACGTTGGCCGGCAGCGGGAAGCTCGAGGGCAGTCCGGCCGCCGCCGCGTCACCCGGCTTGGTCAGGTTGGCGTGCTCGATCTGGCCACTGAAGCTCAGCACGTCGGGGATTTCGAAGTTCACCGAGACGCCGCTGAAGGAGACCGCTCCGGTATCGATGTTGACTTGAAGCCCGCGGACCGATCCGCCCAGCGGGACGCCCTCCACCAGGTTGACGTCGCCGGAGAAGCCGATCCAGCGCCCCGTGCTATCGCTCCCGAAGCCCACTTGCTGCAGCGCCACGTGGAAGCCGAAGAAGTCGATGGCGCACTGGCTTGGTAGGTCGATCCACCCGCCTTGGAGCGAGACGTGGCCGGCCGAGTCGATCGAGAGGCCCCGCAACTCGATTTCGGGCCAGTTGATCCCAGCGGTGTCGAGCGCGAACGAGCCGGTGAGGGTGATCCCCCAGACTCCCGACTTCTCGGAAATGGTCAGGGTGGCGATCTCGAGATCGATGCTCGACCCCAGCGGCAGCTCGTACTGCAGGGAGATCAGGCCATCGGGCG
>Ga0302325_10023138_pt1 | contig 12968 bp, 15 predicted proteins | sample Palsa_T0_2_FD_201948 | JGI IMG/M metagenome (GOLD analysis project Ga0302325, IMG submission 201948) | Peat permafrost microbial communities from Stordalen Mire near Abisko, Sweden - Palsa_T0_2 | ecosystem: Environmental > Terrestrial > Soil > Palsa > Peat permafrost | place: Sweden: Abisko... | reverse complement strand
TCAATGCGGCCGGCGCGTGGGCGGGTGCCGTCGCCGGCGTTCCGCCATCCGCGCGCATCCCCGTCATTCCGGTTGCCGGTGAAATGCTCGCGATAGCGGTGCCGCGTTCTTTTGCGCGTGCGCTTATTTGGCTGGGACATACGTATCTTGTGCCGCGTGGCGACGGCCGTCTGCTCGTCGGTGCAACCGTCGCCGAGCGCGGCTTCGATGCTCGCGTGAGCGCGCACGGCGTTCACGTGCTGCTCGATGCGGCGCTCAAAGCGATCCCGGCGCTGGCGGAGTTCGCCCTAGTCGAGACCTGGGCCGGGCTGCGACCCGGTACACCGGACAAACGCCCCTTTCTCGGCGCGACCCCGATCGATGGGTATTTTGTCGCGGCGGGTCACTACCGCAACGGCATCCTGCTCACCCCGATTACCGCTCGCGCGCTGGCGGAAACGATAGCAACCGGGCAGACGGACGTCGACCTTGATGCGTTCGGCCAGGCGCGGGTCGAACCGGGGACCGCTCTCGCTGCCGCGAATTAGCAGACGATGACCATCATCGTCAACGGAGAGCGGCGTGACATCGCCGCGGGCAGCACGGTCGGCGCGCTAATCGCGCACCTCGGACTGCGGCGCGACGGCATCGCTGTTGCGCGAAACGACGATGTCGTCGCCCGCGCAGCGATCGACGGCACGGCGCTCGCTGAGGGCGATACGGTCGAGATCATCGTCGCCGTTGCCGGCGGATAGAAGACAGCACCATGAGCGACCAACTCACGATTGGCAAGTACACGTTTGTTTCGCGGCTCTTCGTCGGGACGGGCAAGTATCCGACCATCCCGATCATGCAAGCTGCGCACGAGGCCAGCGGCGCCGAAGTCGTCACAGTCGCAATCCGCCGGATTCACTTGGACGATCCCAGCGGCAAAACGATGATCGACTATCTCGACCGCGCAAAATACACACTGCTGCCGAATACCGCCGGCTGCTACACAGCAAAGGATGCCGTGCTGACGGCAAAGCTCGCACGCGAAGCCCTCGGTACTGATTTGATCAAAGTCGAAGTGATCGGCGATCCCGAGACGCTCTATCCGGACACACGCGAAACGCTCATTGCGTGCGCCGAACTCGTCAAACTTGGCTTTACGGTGCTCCCGTATATCGTCGACGATCCGATTGCGTGCAGGCAACTCGAAGAAATCGGATGCGCCGCGGTGATGCCGCTGGCGGCACCGATCGGCAGTGGCCTGGGCGTCTGCAATCCCTATTCGATCGCAATCATCAAAGAACGCGCGAAAATCCCCGTGATCGTCGACGCGGGCGTCGGAACCGCCAGCGACGCGGCGATCGCAATGGAACTCGGTGTCGACGCGTTGCTGATGAACACCGGCATCGCAGCCGCCAAGGACCCCGTCACGATGGCCGCCGCGATGCGGTACGCCGTTGAAGCCGGGCGCCTTGCGTTTCGCGCCGGTCGAATGGAAAAGAAGCGCTACGCTGCGGCGTCAAGCCCGCAGACCGGCCTGATCGCGACCGGTCGAGGTCCTGAGGCGTGACCGAACTCTCTGTCGAGGATTTGAAGAAGAAACGTGACGCGGGCGAAACGTTCGTCTTGCTCGATGTCCGCGAGCCCGACGAAATCGCGACCGCGGCGATTGCGGGCGCGACGGCGATTCCGATGATGGAAATCCCGCAGCGCTTGGCGGAGCTGCCGGCCGCGGTCGACATCGTCGTGCTGTGCCACCACGGGGCGCGTAGCGCGCATGTCACGCAATTCCTAAACGACAACGGCTACGACCGCGCGGCCAATCTCGACGGCGGTATCGACGCGTGGTCGCAGCGCATCGATCGGGCAATACCCAGATACTAACGCGGATCCGGCGGCGTCAGGATTTTTGCGCGAGCACGAACCAGTGGCGCATTCCCTGCGGGGCTTCGTGCGCCCAGCGCCCCACGATCGTGTCGACATCCATCTCGACGAGTGATTCAATCGCGAACGAACCGCGCAGCAATTCGGTCACGCCGTCGCGGTCGAAGTACGCGTGAGGGATGCCGATTTCGTCACCGTCGCCCGGCGAGAAGGTGTTGTCGTCGAACTGCTCGCCGAAACCGAAACGTGCATCTTCGATGGAACCGAGCGTTATGGCGACTGGTGCTCGATCAGCCAGGACGCGCCGCAACTCCGCGAGGCCCATGCGAAGCTTGGCCACCGTGCCGTGGAGATAGCCGTGCGTCGATAGGGCTGCGGCGTATGCGTTGCGCCCACCGGGTAGCTGTGTGTACGGCTCGTTATCGTTCGTAGAGACGACCGTGAAGCCCGACTCGCGCAATACGCGCGTGTTCCGGCCCGACCCGGCAGCCACTTCGAGCACGGGGCCGGCCAGTTTACGCTCGCCGTAAATGTCCATGAGCCGGTACGCAAGCGGATGAGCGCCGGGCGGAGAAGGGTCGGGCATGAGCGGGCTTCCTCTCATCATCGTGGTGGGCGGCGACGCGCTGGCGATACGTGTGTGCGAAGAACTCTGCGGTACGCAAGGACACCGCGTGGCCTTGTTGTGGATGCACGAACCCGATATCGCAGCGAAAGTCGAACGTCTCGGCGCGACCTATGTAGACTTACCCCCCAACGACTACGACGCACTGCGCGCCGCGGGCGTTCCGCAGGCTGCCTCGATCATGGTGCTGGCCGAAGATGACCGGCTGAATTTGCAGGTTGCGCTTAAGGCGCGCGATCTCAATTCGGACATTCGTATCGTGATGCGGCAATTCAATCGGACGCTCGGGCGTAAGATCGAGCAGAATCTCCCGAACTGCTCCGTGCTATCGCTCGCATCGCACGCCGCCGCGACCTTTACTGCAGCGGCGCTTGACCGGGCTATTTTTTATGCGCTCCAGTTTCCCGATATGGATGGTGTCCTGACCGGCTTTTCGCAGCGGCGCGCAGCGGAGTTCGGCGTCGCGGGCTTGACGATCGCGCAGGCGCAAGAGCGCCTGAACAGTCGGGTGATCGGCGTGGGGGGCACGGACAAGTTCGATACGGCGCGCATGCTCTATCCCGACGAGGAACTGGTGGTCTTCGGGCGCGCGGCGCTGCTCGAAACCACGGCGCCCGAAACGATCGCCGAACTCAAAGCGGAGAAAGAAGAACAGAAGGGCTCCCTCGGCCGGCAAATGGCCTACCTGTGGCAGCGCTGGCGCCGCGTCGATCCGATCATCAAACGGATCGCACTGGTCGCTTTGGTCATTTATGTGGCAGCCGGCGTTTATTTCACGTTTGCCCTGCACAAGGGCGTCGTGAACGCGTTCTATTTCGTCAACACGACGATGACGACGGTCGGCTACGGCGATATCACGCCGCTCGAAAACGGAACGCTGGCAAAGGTCGTCGCGAGCATTATCATGTTCGGCGGCGTTGCGGCATCGGGCATTTTCATCGCCTTTGCGACGTCGGCGCTCACGCGCGCGCAGTGGGTTTCGATGCAAGGCTTGCGCCAGATACGCACGCGGGGCCATTTCGTCGTCTGCGGTTCCGGTAACGTCGGCACGCGCGTCATCGAATATCTTCTTGCGCATACAAAGAAGCTCGTCGTTATCGACAACAGCCCCGATCCGGCGCTAATCGAGGCGTCACGCAACCGCCATTTGGAATTGCTCACGGGCGATGCGACGAACGACGGCACGCTCGACCTCTGCAACTTGAATCACGCACGCGCTTTGATCGCGCTCACGGACAGCGATACGGCAAACCTGGAAGTGACGCTCGGCGCCCGCGCCCGCAACCCCGGCTTGCCCGTCGTCATGCGTATCCAAGACGACACGTTCGCGCGTTCGATCGCACGTCAGTTCGATATTACGACCACGTTCTCGACGTCGGCCCTGGCCGCGCCGGTCTTTGCGGGGCTTTCCCGCTTTCCCGGTTCGCGCGGGCGCATCGCGTTTGGTGACGATGAGTACAATATCGGCGAACGGCAGCAGGGCGAAATCCCGGCTCCGCCGCCGGCCAATCACTGTATCGCCTTGGGCGTCTGGCGCCACGGCCACTTCTTGCACATCGACGCATTCGAAGAGATGGAGCCCTTCGATCGCCTGTTGTTTATCGTCCCGCTCTCGCAGTTCCGGACCGCCAAAGAGGCTGCGGCGCCGGCCGAAACGCCCGAATCAGTGCCTTCATGACCATTAGGAGAAGATTAGAATGCTGAAAGCCGGAGACAAGTCGCCGAGCGTGAGTGCCGACGATGACCGAGGGGGGCGGCTTGCGCTCAAATCCTTGAAAGGGAAGCCGTTCGTGCTCTGGTTTTACCCCAAAGCCGATACTCCGGGTTGAACGAACGAAGCATCGCAGTTTCGCGATGCCTACAAGCAATTCGTAAAGAAGGGTGTGGAGATCATCGGCGTTAGTCGCGATTCCGTCGCCGCGCAGGCGAAGTTCAAGGCCAAGTACGACCTCCCGTTTCCCCTGCTCGCGGATACGGACTCGGCATTGTGTGACGCCTACGGCGTAATTGTCGAGAAGAATATGTATGGAAAAAAGAGTATGGGAATCCAGCGTTCGACTTTCTTAATCGACGCGGACGGAAAAATCGCCCGGGTTTGGCCGAAAGTATCTGTTGAGGGTCACGCGCAAGAGGTTTTGAAATCGACGTAAACAGCGAATTACGCGTCACTGTCGTGGGATCGAGTTCATCGATCCCACGGCCTGACCGTGCCTGCAGCTCCTATCTGGTTCAGGACGGGGAGACTTCTGTTGTCCTGGATTTAGGCACGGGCTCGTTCTCGAATCTCCGGCGCTACATCGACTACGATCGGCTCGATGCTGTCGTCATCAGCCACATGCACGCCGATCATTTCATCGACTTGATCCCGCTGCGCTACGCCCTGCGCTACGGCCAAGCCAAACGCGACACGAAGCTGCCGCTGTACCTGCCGCCCGACGGCGAAAGAATGCTCTACCACCTTGTCGGGGCGTTCGCCGACGAAGGCGCCGGCGATTTTCTCGCCGAGGTCTTCGACCTGCGCACCTACGACCCGTCAAAACCGTTACGGGTGAACTCAGGCACGCTGAAGTTCGCGCATACCTCACACTACATACCGGCATTCGCCATCCGCTACCAGCGCAATGGCCAAAGCATCACGTACTCCGCCGACACCGCCCCCGATCACCGCGTCGTCGAAATCGCGCAGGGTACGGACTTATTCTTGTGCGAGGCAACGATCCTAGACGGCGACGTCGAGCAAGGAATGCGCGGCCACAGCACCGCGCGTGAAGCCGCCGAAATGGCTCGCTCCGCCGGCGTCGGCTCCCTCGCCCTCACACACTACGGCGAAAACTCGACTGCACGCGATCTCGATGAAAGTGCATGCGCGATCTACACCGGCAAAATTGTCGTCGCCGACGACCATCAAATCCTTACGGTTAAAGAAATGACTGCCGCAGCCCGTTAGCAGAAAACGTAGGAAGGCCGGGTGGGCGGCTCCGCGGCGAGACGATGCGGAGTGCCCACCCGGCCTTCCGGCCCTTTAGTTATCGGTCTTCGGCCCGCTTCGCGGCAGTGAGAACTGGATGAGCGAGTTGATCGGTGCGAGGCCGCGGCTGATCATGGCGTAGGCTTGCACTTTGAGGTTGAGTTCTTCGAGACGCGCCTTGGCCGCGAGCACTTCGCGCCCACTGGTGACGACGTCTTCGAGCAGCAGCACTTTTTGGTGTGCTTGAAATGGGCCCTCGACGTACTCTTGCGCAAATGCGCCGTACTCTTTGGGGGCTTTGCGTACGATGATCATCGGAACGCCGGACATTTGCGAAACGGCCGTTGCGAGAATGACGCCGCCGAGTTCCGTGCCGGCGATTAGATCGGGAGCCATCTCAGAGATGATCGGAGCGAACATGCGCGCGATGCGGCGCAAGATTTGCGGATCGGCGAACAGCCGGAATTTGTCGATGTAATAGTCGCTGCGTGCGCCGCCGGATAGCAGGTAGTCACCGCGGGTGAGCGCGCGTTCCATGATGACTTGCTTGAGCCAGCGCAGTTCGGGAACGCGGGCTAGCGACGACGGCTCATCACCACGCATGGAGCATCAGATCTCCCACTGATAGGCGTTCCAGGCTTCGTTGACGGGGTTCGGAGCGAAGCCTTTGAAATCCGGATTGGTTGCTTGCGGGAAGCGCGGGTACCAGATCACGATCTGCGGGACGTCGGCAGCCAGCAGCTTCTGTATCTTCGAGTACGCCACTTTGCGGACCGCTTGGTCGTAGGTCGCCAGCGCGTCTTTTTGGGCGGCGTCCATCTCTTTGGAGCAGTAGCGCGTGTAATTCACGCCATCGGGGTGGCTGGGTTTGGGGATTTGATCGCACGCGAACTGCGAGTGATCGTCCGGATCGACCCCGGCGATCCAGCCGGCAATACCCAAGTCGTATTTGCCCGCCGTTTGGACGCCGCCCTGACCATAGGTCGCAAAATACAAGTTTGCAGCGTAGTTCTTGATGGGCGTGTCGATGCCGACCGCATGAAGCATCGCCTGGATCTGCGTTTCGACCAGTTTGCGCGTCGCGTTCTCCGTGTTGGTCGATAACTGGAGCGAAAGGCGCACCCCGTCCTTGGCCATGAAGCCATCGGGACCGGGTGCAAAGCCCGCTTCGGTCAGGAGCGCCCTGGCCTTGCCGACGTCGGGTGGGTAATGCATGATGTCGGGCTCATATGCCCAGGAATAGGGTGGCTGGTCTGCTCCACCGACGCGTGCCGAGCCACCGGTGAACTTGTCGACGAGCGACTGTTTATCGATGGCGTACGCAATCGCGCGACGCACGCGTAAGTCGTCGAGCGGTTTGTGCGAGGTGTTGAGCTGCATATTGAGCGTTTGAGGCGTGTCGTTGAAATGGATGACGATATCGCCGTGTTGCTCGATCGTCTTGAGGATGAGGTAAAGATTGGGTGATGGTTCGAACATCCAATCGATGTCGTGGGTGCGCAGCGAATTGATTTCCGTGTTCTCGTCGGGAATAAAGCGGACCGTGACCGACTTGAGCTTCGGTTGACCTCTGAAATAATCAGGATTCGCGACAAGCTCGAGGTGATCGCCGCGTTGCCATTTGACGACCTTGAACGGGCCCGTGCCGATCGGCATTTGATTGAACGCGACGCGGTTGACATCGGGGTATTTTGCAAGCAAGTGCTCGGGCAGAATGCACATCGGATTGTCGGACTCGGAGAAGACCGTTGCGACGAAGGGCGCGAACTTGTGCTTGAGATGAAAGCGGACCGTCGTTGCGTCGGGCGTGTCGACAGACGCAACGTCTTCGTAGCCGACGCGGCTATTGACGTTGTTATTGTTGTTCATCATGGCTTGCCACGAGAACTTCACGTCCTTGCTCGAAAAGGGTACACCGTCTTGCCACTTCACACCGCTGCGCAGCTTATAGGTGATCGTCAGCCCATCTTTGGAGATGCCGCCGTTTGTCGTCGTCGGCACTTCCGATGCGAGGCTCGGGACGAAGTTCTTGCCGCTCGCGTCGACCGTAACGAGTACGTCGAACGACAAGCGATTGATCAGGCCCTCGGTGGTATTTGCAGAGAGAATCGGATTGAGGGAGTTTGGTTCACGCTGGACCCCGATCTGCACGACGCCGGGATGTGACCACGGATGTAACGCCGCGGCGGCACCGCTCGCCGATGACGTGACCGGTTGTGTTTCGGTGCCGACTTTCGAGCAGGCGGCCAATAAGAGCGCGCAAAGCAGCGTGCCGATCGTCCGTACCACGTGATCTCCTCCTCGAAGCGCGCCTTAGCGGCGCTTCGCTGCCGATTTCTTGGCGGTCGTCTTTTTTGCCGGAGCTTTTTTCGCGGGAGCGCGTTTTGGCGCCGCCTTTTTTGGCGGCGCTTTTTTCACGGGCGCTTTTTTTGCCGGAAGCTTCTTCGCGGGCGCTTTTTTTGGTGGCGCTTTCTTGGCGGCAGCCTTGGCCGGGGGTTTTTTCGCCACCGGTTTAACGGCTTTTTTCGCGGCGGGCTTTTTCGCAGCAGCCTTCGGCGCGGTTTTTGCGGCCGGCTTCGCGGCCGCTTTTGCAGCGGGTTTCGCCGCCGGCTTCGCGGCGGGTTTGGCCGGGACTTTGGCGGCCGGCTTCGCCTTGGGCACGGCTTTTGCGGGCGCTTTGGGTGTCGCTGCCTTTGGCGGCGGCGCAGCTTTTGCTGTAGCGGCCTTGGCCGGGGTTTTTGGCGCCTTTGGTTCAGGTGTCGTTTCCGATGCGTCGCCGGCTTCGCGCTTGGCTGGGCGCGTTTCTTTGGGACGCGTCGGCGACTCGCTCGTGCGTGCTTTGCGAACGGGTTTGTGTTCTTCGACGGGCGGCGGCGGTTCGGGAACCGGCTCCGGCTCCGGCTTCTTTTCGACCTTGAGCGCAACGCGCGCCATGCGGCCGGCGAGCGGAAACACGATTTCGTTGATTTCGCACGCATCGAGCACGTCGAGTACCGTCGTGAACGCGCCGCCCTGGTCTTTGGGGCTGTGCGCGTCGGAACCGACCGCGATGCCGACGTTTTTGGCTTTTGCTTTTTTGAGCAAACGCTCGTACGCCGTCAGGTACTTTTGCTTTTCGTCATCGGGTCCGTCGCGATAGAGAAAGCGTGTGTTGAACTCGATTGCCATGCCGCGCGCGTCGCACGCGGCGACGAGTTGATCTTCGTATTTCTCGAGCGTCGCATCGTCGGGCCAGTGTCCGAACACGGCCGGCACGTAAAAGTGCCCAACGATGTGGCCCGGTAGACGTTCGATCGCGTCGAGCAGCGCAGCCATGTAGAGTTCCCACGTTTTTGCGGTACCGACGATATCAAAAACGTCCGCAAATTCCGGATTATCAAAGGCCCAATTCCAATTCGGCCCATGCACCGGATGATCGATCGTGAGAAAGTGGACCGAGCGAATCATGCCGTCCGGCTTCATTGCATCGACGATATTTTGTGCGTCCGGGCGCGAGCGCGGATCGTTGTCGACCTCGGCACCGATCGCGTAACGCATGCCGCGGCGTAAGCCTTCGGAAACAACGGCGGCGTGACCGACTTCGACGCTGGCTGTCTCGGCGGCGCCGTAAAGATCGCCGGCCTGCGCGAGTTTAAGTGCGCGGCGCACCAGATTCACGGCTGCGGGGTCTTCGAACGTCAAATAGTTCATGTGGTCGCTGACCATCACGAAACGCGGCCAACCGCGCCGGCAGGCGTGGAAGAACCACAAAAACAGCATGCGCGCCGAGAGCGGGATTGGACGCTCCTCCGCAAACGGCTTGTGCTCGCCTTTTGCGTGCCCGTGAATATCGGGAATCGCATACAGGCGCGGATCGATGTCGGGATTATCGTTCAACTTCACGTATTCCGCGGGGAATCCACATCTGGTTGGTCGGCTTTGCCGCGACCGTTGTCGGGCGGCTGTCGAGCCACGGCACGACCGTTTCGAGCAACGACTCGAGGCCTTTTTTCATCAACTCAAGCGACATGGAAGGGGTGCGATCGGCGCCGAGTTCCATCGCTTGGGCGGGCAGGCACGGCAGGTGCACGAAGCCGACGGCGACCGGCGGCGCGGAGTTCGTCGTTAAAGCCAGTGCCTCATAGAGCCACTGGTTGCACAAATACGTTCCGGCGCTATTGGAGATGGAGCCGGGGACACCGTTCGATTTCCATGCGTCGACGATGAGGTCGAGCGGCAGGGTCGACATGCGGGCATCGGGTCCGCCGCGCGCGACGGGATCGTTCTTGCGCATTGTCCCGACGGCGTCGGGGATTTCAAAATCGAGCACGTTGAGTGCAGCACGCTCCACTGAGAGCCCGGTACGGCGAGCGGCGAGACCGGTCCCGATCAGGATTTCGGGCTGGGTTTCGCGGATGACCGCTTCGAGCCGGTCACGCAGTGCGCGCGTTTCCGATGGAAGGACCCGGACGGCGACAAGACACCCGGCGATGGTACGGCCTTCGAGGCTTCGCATGAGAAGCTCACTCGGGTTGACCTTGAACTCGCCAAACGGCTCGAAGCCCGTCAGAAGGACGTGCTTTGACACGACCCTGCTCTTTAGCCGCGCGGTGGATTGAAGCCTCCGGCGAGGCGACCGGGCAAAAAAAAGCCGGCTGCAGAGCGGCCGGCGGACTTGAGACAGGTTTATCGGCGCAAACTCGTCGCCTATCGGAATTCCGATAGGCTCCTAGGTCTGCGCACCTCCAATCATCATTATCTGGTTCCGTTTGGGACTGTCACTAGTAACGATGATCACCTCCTCTTAGTCCGTCTGTTAACCGCCACAAGTATCTATCTGGCGGGGCCGCGGACGTCATGTAAGGACCGTCTTTCGCGAACCGTTGCGGTCCGCCCTAGCGGGGGGCTACATAGCCTTCTAATTCGAGGATGCGGGCTTTGACGTCGAGTCCGTATCCGTAGTTGTGCAGCCGGCCGGCTGAGTCGACGACGCGGTGACAGGGATAGAGCAGCGGTATCGGATTGCGCGCCATCACGCGACCGATCGCGCGGGCTGCATTGGGCGCCCCGATTTGCGTTGCGACCCAACCATACGAACGAACTTCGCCCGGCGGTATTTGCGCTGCGGCACGCAGGGCGGCTTGTTCGAACGTCGTGAGTTCGGAGATGTCGATGCGTTCGTAATTCGGCTTGTGCGTGCGGAAGAATGCGCTAAGCATGTCCGTTACCCAAGCGGGCGCTTGAGCCGGCACGACGCCCCGGCGCAGCCGCTGCGCAATGCGGTCGCGAGCGGCTTCGTCGCCCTCGCCGCGGTCAAGTGCGAGTGCCGTGATACCGGTCGAGCGAAACGCGACGTAGAGCGTGCCGACCGGCGAGGTGATCTTTGCGACGCAATCCGGTTTGCGGGCGCTGCCGACGACAAGGGCGATGTGCTCGATGATTTTCGGAACGAGGTTCTTCGGCGGCTCGACGATCGGCAAGCACGTCAAACAATAGGCGATGCCTTCGTATTGTTCGTACAGTTCTTGGCACGGCGGGCACGATCGCAAGTGTGCGAGCACGAGTTCCCGATTCGGTTCACCGCCGTCCCGCAGCGCATCCCACAGAGCTTCGACGTCACAACAACGCATCAAGAAACCTCCTTGGCATCATCGGCGGCGTCGGCGGCATCGGCTGCGTCGGCAGCAACGATACGCCCGACTTGCGGACCGAGGATGCGGCGCAAGATTCGCACGGCGCGATGAACGTGCGATTTGACGGTGCCGATCGGCTGATTCAAAATTTCGGCGATCTCCGGATGGCTGCGTCCTTCGATGAAGCGCAACGTCGCTGCAGCGCGCAAATGCATGGGCAGCGAGAGTAGGGCTTGTTCGACCAGAATCATGTCGGCGGCGCGGTCGACGATCGCTTCGGGCTGATCGGGTCCCTCTTGCGTCTCGTTGAGCAGCGCGTCGGGGTCGGCAAGCGAATCGAGCGCCACGTTGGTGGGTCGCTTTGATCGCAAGCGATTGCGCGTGACGTTGAGTGTGATCGTGTACAACCAGGGCTGCAAGCGCAGCTCCGCGCGTTGCGCGGCGTCCATTTTGGCAAGCGCCCGGTACGCGCGTACAAATGCGTCTTGGACGATTTCCTCGGCATCTTCGCGGTTGCCCGTCATGCGCAGGGCAAAGCCATAGAGTCGCCGCTGAAATTCATCGACGATCTTCTCGAAGTTTTCGGGTCCGGGCGTGCCCTTGACGGCACGCACCGGCACCGGCGATGTCGCCGATGCGGCCAAAAGGTAATCCCCAAGGATCGGTGCGAGCGCACTCATCACAGGCCCAAGACCCCGCCCGTGCAAGCGACGGTTTCGCGTTTCGCGCCTTCAGCCGTCTTTCCCGGCGGCCGACGGTCCGATCCGCCCGGACCGGGAGGTCTGCTTACCTTGCCGTCTTCGTGCCGATTCGTGCTTCGCGAATCGGGTTGGCGCTTGCTGCGCGGATCGTTCGCTTATACAGGCGCGTGCGTTCCGGTATCGTCCAAGTTGCCGCCGATCGATAGCGTAGCGTCGAGCGACAACAGAAGAGCGTCGGCGTACGTATAGTAAGCGGTGCCGCTCATCCGAATGCGCCCGGCAAGAGAGATCGCCGGATGATCGGGTAAGGACCCGTGGAGTGGACCGCTTGCATCGAACGCTACGCCAAGGACTCGAGCACCGTTGATCACAGCATCATTTATGTGGCGGAGCGTACCGTGCAAGGGTGCACCGGTCATCGGCGAGGGAAAATCGAACGGTACCGTCCCGTGTAAGCGCGACAAATCGCGGAGCGTCGGCGCGTCAAGTTGCACGGCAAACGGTTGGTTGAGCACGGTCAGGTAGTCGGGATCGTGATTCGAGCCGTCAACTTGTTCCCCACCCTCGGAGATCGTCGATTCGAACGACCCCTTCGCCCGGGCGTGCGCGCCCTGGTCGTTCCGTTCGTATTCGACGTGCGCGATATAGTGGCGGCCGCGCCCTTTGCGCTCGATGCGCAGCGATCCAAAGCCCGTGTAGGCGATTTCACTGCGAACGTCGTGGCCACCGATTTGGTAGGTGTCCCGCCCATCGACCCGGTACCGCTGGTCCGCACCGGCGGCAGAAAACGCGCAGCCCAGCATGACTAGGAGTGCAACGGAGCCGGCTACGCGGCGACGGACGGTCATTAATGCCTCGTGTGATGTGGAACGGATATTACGTTCCCACTTCATGGTACTACGAATCCATGCCGATAGATATGGTAAGACCGTGACACGTTTTCTTTACCGTCTTTTGGCTATGCTCGTCGTCACGTCGCTCGTCATCGTCACGCCGGCCAATGCCGGTGAGGTTTTGTCGGCCGCGGTTACTGCCACATTGGATCGGCTCTACCTGACCGCTTTTGACGAAGCCATCGGCCGTCACGCGACCTCGCAGCGCGACGGGACGACCTATGTATCGAGCGGCGACATCCAAGCCGAGTGGCTGCGCGATGCAAGCGCCGTGGTACGACCCTATATTGCACTCTCGCCACATGACCCGCAGGT
>Ga0302325_10023137_pt1 | contig 12968 bp, 11 predicted proteins | sample Palsa_T0_2_FD_201948 | JGI IMG/M metagenome (GOLD analysis project Ga0302325, IMG submission 201948) | Peat permafrost microbial communities from Stordalen Mire near Abisko, Sweden - Palsa_T0_2 | ecosystem: Environmental > Terrestrial > Soil > Palsa > Peat permafrost | place: Sweden: Abisko... | reverse complement strand
ATGGCGCTCGCTAGTCGTGTTGAATGCCCAGTACGACATCATCGACATAGTCCAAACCTACTTCTGAGGAGCAGTTCCCATTGCGATCTCTTCAATCAACGCTTGAGAATACCCTCAAGATAAGCCAGGGCGCGAGGATCGTTCGTCTCCCCAAGCCAGAAGATTGCCTCTTTCCGGACGGCCGGATTCGAGTTCGTATCCGCGACTTGAATAAGCTGCGGCACGCTCTCGTCCTTCGGCAATTGGCTCAAGGCGAAAACGGCCTTCTTCTTCACCGCGAAATCGGGATCGTTCGCGGTCGACTCCTGCAACGTCGCGATCGCTTTTTTCCCCGCCTTTTGCGCCAGCCAGAAAAGCGCCTGTCCGCGAACCCCACTATCCGTATCAGATTTCGCCATGTGGATCAGGTCGTCGACGCCTCCCGGGTCGCTGTTGATCGAAATATCGAACGCAAGCTTCTTCCGGAGTTCCGGATCTTGCTCCTCCCGAACGAGCTTCTGCAATGCCAGCAGTCCGTCATGCCCGCGCTGCGCTCCCAGCCAGAAGGCCGCCTTCTCGCGAAGAAAGGTGCTATTCGATGGAGCGGCAAGCGAAGCCAGAACCTCCGTGGCTTTCGGTGTCGCGTGCATGCTCAGCGCGACCAGACTCTCCTCCACCGATTTGTCGCTGCGCGCATTCGCGCCCCGCGCGGCGATCTTCCCCAGGAAGACGGCGCTGTCCTCGGGTTGAACTCCGGTCAGCCATTCGAGTGGCAGGCCGCCGGCATTCAACGTGCAGCCCGCCGGCACAAGCCGGACCCGTCCAATTGCACCGTGGTCGATCCGCAACAACACATAGATAATAGGATTGGCCGCCTCGGCCGCGTCGGAAGTATTCAGATTGTTTGCTGAGTCTTCCAGCCGAAATTCATTGCAACATCCATCTTCCACTTGTGATGATCCTGTCCAAGTCGAACACGCAGAAACATGCGTTCGTGGAAGAGCTTCCACCTGATATCCCACCCAAAGCGTCCCGTTGGACTGCTGAAATCGCTCCACCGTCGCGGACAGTCCCGCGCCCACCGGCGTGGAGTGGAGTTGCGTGTTCGTGGTCTTCGGCTGCTGTGCTGCGATGCCTAGCGTCGAAGCGCCGATCAGGAGAGCGAAGAATAGATTTCTGTTCATGGAATGATCTCCTTCTAAATTCCGTTTGTCACTTGTTCAGAATTTCCAGCATGTAGTCGGTCGCTTCTTTGCTGTGTATAAGGCTGAGTTGCTGCACAATCTCCTGCTTGAGCGCGGGGTCTTTCTCCGCCCGCGCCAGCTCGATCAGATCGTGACTGTCGCCTGCCAGAAACAACGCCTGTAGCACCGCCTTCCTGGTCTGGGGATCGGTATTCTTTTTATAGGCGGCGACCAGCGATGGAGCCTCAGCCATGCCTCCGGCAACCCCGAGATTGCGAATCGCCCGGCTCCGCAACTCCGGGTTCTGCTCCGAGGCTGCGATCGTGCTAAGTGCCTCGGCCCCCTTTTGCCCCGCGGCGACCAGGCTGTCGATGATCGCCGATTTGGTCGTGTCGCTCGAAGTCTTTCGATACAGATCAAGCAGTTGCGAGGTGGCTCCCATCGCGCCAAGTGTGTGGACCGCAGACCGCGCAAGCTCGGGGTCGGCTTCGCGGCTGGCCACATCAACCAACGGATCGGGGCTGTTGGTGACGAGATATGCTTGCAGCACCGCCTTCTTGACCGCTGCATCGTTGCTTTGCCGGTAAATATCCCCCAGCATCGCGACCGCCTGTTTGGCCCCGCTCACCGCGATCATCTGCACCGCTTTCTTCTGGAGCGCCGGATTCTTCTGCCCGCGCGCAATCTGACCCAGCAGTTCCTGCGCCTGTGGCGACGAGTCCTGCGCCAGTACGAACAGTGCCCGGTCCTTCAGCTTCTCCGAGTTGTCACTCGTAAGAATCTGCTGAATGATCGGCAGCGCTCGCGACTCGTCTTGCCGCATCAGCGAATTGAGGGCCAGCAGCTTCAGGTCTTCATTCTGCTCTGCCTGCGGCTGCACCGGGTCGCCGCTCTTGCCCCGAATCTCGATCTCAAGCGCGCCGCATTCATTGATCCAACTGCTGTTCGGATAAGCATGGCGAAGGTCCCCGCACGTCTCCAGCGCCCGGGCCGTCTTGCCCTCCTTGTTCTCCGCATAAGCCTTCCAGTAGATCGACGCATCCGCGCGCTCACCCTTTTGTTGCGCGATCTTCGAGAAAGTCGCCTCGGCGTCGGCCCAACGGCCGTCATTGATTGCTTTGGTTGCGTCCGAGTAAAGTGCGTCCTGTTGCGACTTGCCGGGCTGGTCATTGCTCTCCACCGCCGTACCGTTGTCGACCCCAAAAGTGCCGTTGCCGGACGGAAACGCGCGTAACTCCATCGCCAAAGCCATCGACGACGACAGCGCCGCGCCGAACAAACCCGTAAGAAATATTGATTGTGTCTTCATTAGAGAGATACCCCTTTCAAACCTGCTGCTCCATTCGGTTGCTGCTCTCCGACTCGCGAGCGCAACACGCGAACGTCAAAAAGAAGCCCGTCCGTATTCATCTCTTGCCTGAGCCGGTTCAGGTCGGATTCGCTGAGGCCGTTCGGTTCATTGGCAACCTCGACCAGCAGGCGTTCCAGGCGATCGAGCGCTGCATCGAGAGCTGGATCGCCGCTCTGTTTTGCGCTTTGCCGCACCAGTCGATTGGAGGCCAGAAGTTCGCGCGCCTCGCTCTGCAGTGGTTCCGCCGCATCTTTTCCACTCGCATGGTTCAACTCCACCAGCAGGCGTTCCGAGCGATCCAGGTGATCGCCCAGCACCCAGACCACCACCCGTTCGCGGGCTTCCCCGTGCCCGATCTCCCCATCACGGCCCGTTGGACTGTTCGCCACTGCCACCGTCTGCGTTTGCTTCCGTTGCCAGGCCCTACCCGCCACGAAAGCGGCAGCGATCAGCAGAGCACACGCTGTCGCCAGCGCCAGCGGCCTCCTGAATCCAAAGCCTGACCAATTCCGCTTTTTCGGCTCATACACCTGCAGGGAACCGCGAATCGACCGCCAGACTTCATGGCCATAACCTTCGCCACGCGGAGGAGCGGCCAGGATTTTCACCCCGCCCAGATCGCGCTCCAGCGCCGAATACTCGGCAGCGCATTTCGCGCACGCTTTTAAGTGCCGCGCAACGTGGCTCACAGCTGCATCCTCTCCGTAATAGTGCTCAATCAGTTCTTCTTCGCTGAGGTGTTGTCCGTTCGCTGTCATGTGTTTACCCATAGCGGCGCTAGTTCCCGCCGAAGTTTCTGTACCGCCCGAAAGACCGCTTGCTTGGCTGCATTTGGAGCAATATCCAACACCGCCGCGATCTCTTGCGTGGATCGATCTTCCATATGCCGCAGCACGAATGCGGTACGTTCAGTCGCGGTGAGCGAGCGCATTGCCGCCTCCTGTGTGGCTTCAATCTCACGGCTCAGCAACAGCCTGTCAGGTCCCGCTTTGATGTCAGCCACCTGGGCCTCTCCGCGCTCTGGAGCGCTCTCTTCGGCCACCCGGCTCTGGGCTTCCATCTTCCGCCTGCCCACCAAGTCCAGCGCACAGTTGCTGGCTATCCGATAAATCCACGTCGCAAAGCTCGACCGACCTTCGAAGGCCGCCAGTTTCTGATACCCGCGCAGGAAAGTCTCCTGCACCACCTCGTCGGCATCGTCTTCATTGCCCGTAATCCGATAGGCCACGCGAAAGACAACCTGGCTATAGCGCGTCACCAGCGTGCCGTAGGCGTCCTTGTCGCCGGCCAACACCGCTCGGCAAATTGCGTGGTCGCTCTCTTCCATTCAGCGCATTAGACAGGAAAAGGGCCTTCCGGTTAGGAAACTTTTTTCCTGAGGTCGAACCGTGTCCCCGCAAAGCCATCCATACGAATACTCTGAGACTATGCATCCACGGTCCCAAATCCTCCTGCTAGGTTGGCAAGGCACTCTCAGAGCGGCAGGGTATCAACCGTCTGCTACTGAACAGGAGCGAGCGGCCGATCGCTTTCGCCCGTGGCTCGATGCAGCAGTCAGCAGGCTGCAGGGCGAATCCTCGCCCGACATCTGCGCATGGTATCGCCAGCATCTCCCCATCGAACAACTCCGTCCCCCGCTTGTCGATCGGCTCCTGGGCATAGCGGCAGCTTCCTGTTTGCGCAACTCCACGAACGATCGCCCATTGCTCAAAGTCGATCCCGCCAAAACGCTAAGCGCCACGCCATATTCGAATCACGCCAACGATGCGGTTCGGCAGTGGGCTGCGGCAACAGCAATGTTCTTGAGCCGACTGCATGAAGACCGCCAAAGGCTCGCCAGCTGGGCAGGGAAGTCCGAACTGCCAGCCGTCACCGCACTTTTCGCCGCCAACTCAGATATCCATGACGCCGCCGGAACGACCGTACGAATCGAGTTCGCGGATGGCAGCCGCATCTTCTACAAACCTCGGCCGGTGACCGGCGAGTTGCTCTGGTACGACCTCACTCGTGCAACCGCAAAGGTCAATCCGGAGTGCGCGATAACTGCCGCACGAGTCCTGCTCGGAGGAAACGACACGCCAAATCTATATGGGTGGATGGAGGCGCTGGAGCCAATCAATCCCACGATCCAGCTGGACCATCGCGCCTACTGGAAAAGTGCCGGCAGCCTCCTGTGTCATGCCTGGCTCGTCAATATGACCGACCTCCACATGGCCAATATCCTGGCAACGCCAACCGGCCCCGCGGTCGTCGATGCCGAGTGCCTGGCCACGCCCGAGCCGCACCCTCCGGTAGAAACTGACCCGGTGGTCCGCCTATCGTCGGAATTGGCAGCTACAGGCCTGCTCCCATCTTCACGATTACCCAACATCTCCGGCTTCTTCGGCGTCGCCCAAAGCGTGGCAAACCTTCGCCTCCCCGTGTGGAGTTGCCCCAAGAATGGCTCCGCCACCCTAAACCTCAGCCCAGCCACGCTCATCGACCACCAGAATCGCTTTGGTGAAAATGGCCCAGTCTCCTGCGTACCAGACATGGTTGACGGATTCCTCAACGCCGCGCAAGCCCTGGTCGATATCCGAGGCCAACTCCTCCAACGTGGCGGCTGGCTCGACCGCCTCGCCAACCAGCACGCGCCCCGAATCATCATCCGCGACACATTGCAGTACGGATTATGGCTCACCGAAACCCTGCTCCCAACTGGGAATGCTCCCCAAAACCCGTCCCGGGCAAATCTTCCCGAGAACGACATTTCGGCCCTCTACAAAGTCGAAAAGCTCTCCATTGAAAGTCTCCATGTGCCACGCTTCTTCGTCCCCGCCGCCTCCCGCAATCTGGCTGCCAGCCCAAAAGGAATAGTGGTGCACGACTTCTTGAGGGTCCCCGTCTCTCAGACAATCCGATCGCGATTGCAGGCGCTTTCGCTCGACCATCTGCGCCCTAACCTGGCCCCGGCGTTGCTCTGGTCCATGCTTCGAAATCCCGGCGTCGCCGCCGTCGAAGCCCTCGGAAGAGCGTGTGTTAATATCTGAGCGAACGGGCGAACAATAGGGAATTGTCCGCAAATCCAAGGCAACCAGGGGAGTTTCCATTCGATGACCAATGTTGAGCAGCTGGAACAGGCGGGACTTATCCAAACCCATAACCCTCTCACTCCCGAAGAAGTGGAAACTGTAAACAACCTCAGCAGCGCCGAAGTCAGCGCCCTGATTGCGGTCAAAGCCAAACTGGGGGACAGCTTCTTTCAGCGCAAAGTAAAAGATGGCGACGGCCATCGCTACGGGACCCTCATCATCTGACGGCAACCCCCTCATCGAAATAAGGTTCAAATCGCCGTTTCCGTCCGCACACACAGATGGAGCATTCAGGATGCAAGACACACGCACAAACAGCCAAAGGCTCCGTGCAACGATCGATCTTACCGCCGGCCCGCTGTCTCAGCGCATCTATGAATTCTGGACCCATCCTCAACTCGGCAACCTTTACCCCGAATTTCTCTTCGGCCTCTACGGGGCCGTCGTCGCATCGACGCCCGTAATCCGCCAGGCTGCTATCGAAGCCGAACTCCTCCCTCCCTCCGATTGCCTCGCCCATCGATTGGCGCCCTATCTTCACGAGCACGCCGACGAAGAGCAGGGTCACGAGGAATGGCTCCTCGAAGATTTAGCCGTCCTCGGCTTCGACCGCGATCAAGTTCTCAACCGCCTCCCCTATATCAGCGTGGCGTCGCTCGTCGGCTCCCAATATTACCTGGCCAGGCACGTGCATCCGGTCGCCATTCTCGGATACATCGCGGTCCTCGAGAACCCTGCGTCGCCGGAGTTTCTGGAGGGTGTCGCCGAACGAAACGATTTACCCATCGAATCGATGTCCACCCTCCTGCGCCACGCCCGCCTCGATGAGGGCCACGTCGCGGAGTTCGATCGGATGCTCGATTCGCTATCACTCTCCCCGATGCAGCGCGACGTCATGACCGCCAGCGCCATCGCGACTGTCTCGAATCTCGAAGCTTTTTTTACGGATGTGCTGGAACACTTTAGCCGGATGGTCGACGGTCGTTCCTCCGATGGCATTTTTTATCGCGAGCCGAAACCGTCTGCAAGCGACGTATCGGATGTCGCGGTTCGACCCGAATCTGGCGAATTCTTTCATCTCGCTGCGGTTTAAAGCAGTTCTCCTATAGGTGTACACCGAAGCGGGGGTGGCGGCGTGGCTTTTCCCCCAGGGAAAGCCGCTCTTAACCGATCCTGGATAGTGCATAGAAATAGGAGAACTGCTCTAGAAATGCATATTGGCGCCCCAATTGAATCAGGGCAGACCCTTCTCCATTACCGGATTGTGCGCGTGCTCGGTACCGGCGGTATGGGGACTGTCTATGAAGCGGAGGACACGCGGCTGGGGCGACCCGTCGCGATCAAGCTCCTGCACGCCGCCGATGCCAACGAACCCGAAGCGCGGGAGCGATTTCTTCGCGAGGCAAGGGCCGTCGCGGCCCTCGACCACCGCAATCTCTCCACCGTTCATGCCATCGAGGAGACTCCGGATGGTACCCTCGCCCTCGTCATGGGGCTCTATCGCGGGCAAACTCTCTTCCATATGCTTCGATCCGGACCGCTGGCTGTTGATCAAATCGTCTCGATCGGTTCACAGATGGCTGCCGGACTCCACGTCGCCCACATGGCCGGCGTCCTCCATCGCGACATCAAACCCGCCAATATATTCATCACCTCCGCCGGCGAGGTCAAGATTCTCGATTTCGGATTGGCCCGCCTCGCCAACCAGTCCCACCTCACCCGCGCCAATCAGGTCATGGGCACGCTCGCCTACATGTCTCCCGAACAATTGTCGGGCGGCGTCGTCGATCATCGCAGCGACTTATGGGCCGTCGGAGCTGTCCTCTACGAAATGGCAGCCAGCCATCCGCCCTTTCATCATCCCTCGCGGTCCACCGTCATGATGCTTATCTGCAAGGGCGAATTTCTACCTCTGCATCGTCTGCGTCCCGACCTCCCGGCCTATGTTCACGAGGCTATCGACGGCGCACTCCGCATTGATCCAGGCCAACGCCACCCATCGGCCGCCGACCTCGCACGGATACTCCAGCCGGGTGCCAGCACTTCTCGGATATTCTCCGGCTCCGTTTCCACTTTTGTCTCTCCCGATGAGGCAACAGCAGCCATGGTCGTCCCCGATAAGGTCAGCTCGGGCGGATACGTCCAAGGCCCCAGGCCCTCCTCGCGCCGCTCTCAATCTTCCGCCAACACCACCACCATTGCCGTGCTCCCCCTCGAAAACATAAGCGCCGCCGCTGAGAATGAATATTTCGGTGACGGCCTCACTGACGAACTCATCAGCGCTCTGGGCCAGGTCTCCGGCCTCTCGGTCGTCTCGCGCGCCTCTGCCTTTGCCTTCAAGGGGAAAAACAAAGACCTGCGTGAGATTGGCGACGCTCTCCACGTCGAAACTATTCTCGAAGGCAGTGTTCGCCGGGCGGGGACCAAGGTACGCGTCTCGCTCCAGCTCAGCGACACCAGGACCGGCTTCCAGATATGGTCGGCAAGGTTCGATCGTGAAATGCGGGACGTCTTCGAGCTCCAGGATGAACTCGCTGAAGCCACCGTAGCTGCTATTCGCGAGAAGCTGGCCCGCAACCTCGAGCTTCCCCAGCAGCCATACTCCCGCCGCTCTCCGAATGCCGATGCCTACGACACCTATCTCAAGGGCCGCTTTTACTGGAATCAGAAAACCATCGAAGGTGTCCAGCTCGCCGGCCGTTGTTTCCAGGACGCTCTCAAGCTGGACGACTCCTTTGCGGACGCCCACGCCGGGCTCGCCGACTATTACAGCCTCCTCGGAAGTCTCGGCATGATGCCGCCGCATGAAGCATGGCCTCTGGCCCGCGCCAGTGCCATGCATGCCATCGCGCTTGATCCCGATCTGCCCGAGGCTCATATCGCCCTCGCCACCGTCATGCAGTTCTACGACTGGGACTGGGCCGGCGGCCGCAAAGAGATCGAAAAAGCCCTTGCCCTCCGCCCCGAGCGGGGTCAGTCCTATGAGTCCTACGTCATTCACCTCATGACCCAGGGCGAGTTGGAAAATGCCCTCGCCCAAACCCAGCGCGGGCTGAAATACGATCCGCTCTCCAATTCGCTGCTCGCTGCCCAGGCCGTCCTCCACACCTATCTGGGCAAGCACGAAAGCAGTATCCTGCTGGCGCGGGAGACACTCAAGTCCGTCCCCCATTACGAGCTCTATTACGCCCTCTACCTGGCTTGCCAGGCCAGCGGACGCACCCAGGAAGCGGTGGACGCGATCCAGCAGGGTCTCGATCAAAGCCGTATGCCGCTGCTCCTCGGGTGGCTCGCCGAGGCCCACGCAAAAAACGGCGACGCCGAACGCGCCGAAGCCACCTTCAATCAGCTCATCGACTACGCCAACCAAGGCAGTCCCATGGCGATCTCGATCGCCGTTGCCGCCACCGCTTTGGGCAAACATGAAGTCGCTTTAGAATGGCTCGAACGCTCCGCCGATGCCCGCGATATCCTCCTCGGCTACCTGAATGTCATGCCCAGCCTCGAACCCCTTCGCAAATACCCCCGCTATCACCAACTCGCCAGACGAATGAAACTCGCTCCAAACACCGGAGCCCAGGAGAGTCCGCTGCCCAACGTTTCACCAAGCCAAACGGACGAAGGAGCACAATCATGAATGACGATCTGGCCACTACCCTCTACATCCGCCCCGGCCGCCGCCGCTCGCAGCCCGATCCTCATTCTGTCTGGCTCAAACAGCTCTCGGCGCTGCCCGATCCTCCCCCCACGTTCTTTCCCGCCCAGATCGAAGCCGACGCATGGCCCATGCTCGGCAATGACAAGGAGAATTGCTGCACCTGCGCCGCCGCTGCCCACATGATTCACGCCTGGAGCGCCGCCTGGAAAAACCCGGTCCTGCTCGACGAAGCCCAGGTGCTCGCCGCCTACATCATCGTGAGCCAGGGCACCGAGAACGGCGTCGAAATGATCGACGTTCTTCGCTACTGGCACAAGACCGGCATCGGCGATCGCAAGGCGTTTCAGTTCATCGCTCTCGACCCGCACGATCCCCATGAACTCCGCATCGCAATGTATCTCTTCGGGGCCGCCTACATCGGCCTCAACCTCCCCGACTTCGCCATGCCCGTCAACGGAGTCGAGGTCTCCGACTGGGCTCTCCCCGCCACCGGAGCCGTCGGCGACGCCTCCCCCAAAATCGAAAACGGACACTGCGTCGCTGCCATCGGCTTCGACGCCGACCGCCTCCACGTCGTCAGTTGCGGCAGCATCCGAACCATGACCTGGGACTTCTACAGCGCCTACAACGAAGAAGCCTACGCCGTCCTCGCCCCCGAGTGGTACGGCCCCGAGAAGCGCACCCCATTCGGCCACCCGTTAACCGAACTCGAGCGCGACATTGCCATCCTCAGACACGCCTTGAAGCTGGAAGCTGCCGCCGCATCAACCGCGCCGAATCCACAAAGCGCCGCTGCAAAATCATGACAGCATGATTCCCACGCCAGTTTGAAGGGGCACGACTTCGCAGCCTCGACTTCATCGACTACTTTGTTGAGATACTGCGGGCCGAAGTCCCTCTTCCCGGAATCGGGTTAACCCATAGGAGCGCGAATCGCCCGCAAAGGTTAGACGCCCAGGCGCATAAAACCGTCTATATCTCCCGCCGACCCTCGATCGCCCGCGAAATAGTAACTTCATCCGCATACTCAATATCGCTCCCGGCAGGAACGCCGGTAGCAATCCGAGTGACCCGCACTGGAGTAGCATGAAGCAACTCCGCCAGATACGCCGCTGTCGCCTCGCCCTCAACGGTAGGGTTCGTCGCCACAATCACTTCTTCAATCTCGCCCCGCTCCACCCGCGCCAGCAGGTTGCCCGTCCGCAAATGCTCTGGCCCCACGCCATGCAGTGGAGAGAGCGTTCCATGCAGCACATGATAGACGCCGTTATAACTCCGCGTCTTCTCGATGCTTCCAATGTTGGTTGGTTCTTCCACAACGCAAATCAGCCTCTGATTCCGCGTAGGGCTAGAGCAATAAACACAAGGATCGACGTCGGTGATGTTATTGCAGATCGAACAAAGCCTTAGCTTCGCCTTCAATTCTCGCACCGCGACCGCCAATGCCTCGGCATCGGCGGCCGGAGACCGCAATATATGAAAGGCCAGCCGCTGCGCACTCTTCGCGCCTATCCCGGGCAACTTCCGCAGCTCCTCGATCAACTGCGACATAGGTTCGGCAAATCGAGACAAGCAGTTCCTTTCTAGCGCGGCGTTCGTTGGTTCTTCGCAGACTTGTCATCTCGACCGGAGCGAAGCGGAGTGGAGAGACCTGTGGTTTCAGCGATCCGCATTCAATACCGGGAGTTCCGAAGTATGTAACAAAGCTAAGCAGGAAAACAAGCCGTTCTTTACTTAAGTAAGATGCTGCTACTGCAGCATTGCCGCCGGCATCATTCGAGAGCGTGGGAAGCTTGCTACAGCAACCCAGGAGGCAAATTCAAACCGCCCAGCATACTCGAAAGTCCAGTCTTCATCGCTTCATCCACGCGCCGCCCCGCATCGTTGACCGCCGCGATAATCAGGTCTTCCAGCATTTCGACGTCTGTGGCGCTGCCGCTCAGGCTAAGTACCGCCGATGGGTCGATAGTCAGCTTCTGTAACTGCTTCTGTCCATTCATCCGAACAGTCACCGCGCCGCCGCCCGAGTTAGCTTCGATGATAGTCTCGCTCATCTTCTGTTGAAGCTGTTCCTGCATCGCCCGTGCCTGCCCCAGCATTTCCTGCATCTTAAGAGGGTTCATCATTTGTCTCCACCGCCGTTAAGCATTCCGCTTCTCCCGCAAATCCAACACGCTTCTAACTTCCCCTTGAAACAGCTCCAAAGCCTGCTTAACCAGCGGATGCGCCAAGGCCTCCGCCTGCAAACTCCCCGCCGAAGGAGGCCGCTTTGCCGGAGCGCTCTGCGCCTCGCCGTCCCCGCTCCCATTCGCCGCGGAAACAACTTGAATTGGCCGCGAAACTCCCGCCTCCCGCGCCGCCGCCTTGAGTATCCTCTCCGCCTCCGCATTCATCGTCAGGCCAAGCATCGTCTTCTTGACCTTGACTTCGACCCGAATAGCCCCATCGACCTCAACCCAAGTACCGTTAGCAAGTAAAGCCGCCGCCGTATGATGTCCCGAGGCCTCCAGTGCACCGCTAATTTCGTCCCGCAAAGCATCAATATCCGAAGCGGAGCTATCCGCGAAGACAACCCCAGCAGAAGCCTCCCGAGCCGACGGAGTAACGTCTATCACCGAAGCCGCTTCCAGAGGACTAAGTGCCCGCGCTACCGGCCGCTCCACCGCAGCTACATGACTAACCACAGCTTTTACCTTAGGAATCTCAGCCGCAACGGTAGTCTCCGCTTTCCGCCCACGATCCGCTTCAAAAGGAGAGAAGGGAACTGCAGGTCCCGGCTTCCTCTCACTAACTGCCCGAGCCTCACTTGAAGGTGCAGCAGTAACCGAACTAACTCCGGCCGAAGAGGTACGCAAACTTAACCGCCCCGAAGCAGGCCCGCCAGGCAAAGGCCCACCGCTTTCACCCGAACCTCTCCCCGCAACCGGCAGTTGGCTAAGTAGCTGCTCTACAGGCAGCAACCGCTGTAAGTGGACCAGCTTCAATAATCCCAACTCCAGATGAAAACGCTGTTCCTGCCGATAGTTAAGCTGGTCAAAGGTCCGCAGCATAACATCCAGAAACCGAGTCAGGTCCTCTTCCGAAAAAAGCAGCGCCGATCGCGCCGCCCGCGCCCGCTCATCCGGAGAAATTTGCAACAACTCCGTAGACTCTCCACCTAACCGGGCCATTAGGCAATTCCGCAGATACCGAACAAACTGCCGCGCCAGCTGCGCCGGACTATTCCCCGCATTCAACAGCCGATTGATCTCCTCGATCACCGCAGCACTTTGGTTCTCGCTGATCGCTTCCATCAACCGCTCAAACACGGTATTCGGAACGCTCCCCATCAACTCCAGGATCTGCGCCGCATCCAGATGCGGCGCATCCTCCGTCACCGGAGCGCTCGCAATCGCCTGGTCCATAATCGACAGCGCATCCCGCATCGAGCCATCGCCGGCCTCCGCCAGCAAAGCCAGCGCCGCCTCGGACGCCGTGATCTTCTCCTGCGCAGCAATCGCTCGCAGCTGCGCCAGAATGTCGTCGAACTTCACCGCATGAAAGCTGAAGTGTTGGCACCGCGACCGGATCGTCTGCGGAATATCCTCCGGCTGCGTCGTCGCCATCATGAATACAACATGGTCCGGCGGCTCTTCCAGAGTCTTCAGCAAGGCATTGAAAGCCGCATCCGTAATCTGGTGTGCCTCGTCCAGGATGTAAATCTTGTATTTGTCCCGTGCCGGCCG
>Ga0302325_10023134_pt1 | contig 12969 bp, 9 predicted proteins | sample Palsa_T0_2_FD_201948 | JGI IMG/M metagenome (GOLD analysis project Ga0302325, IMG submission 201948) | Peat permafrost microbial communities from Stordalen Mire near Abisko, Sweden - Palsa_T0_2 | ecosystem: Environmental > Terrestrial > Soil > Palsa > Peat permafrost | place: Sweden: Abisko... | reverse complement strand
AGCATCTCGCCGATGCGGATGACCAGGTCGACCAGCCGCTCGCCGGCGGTCCAGTGGTCGCCGACGCAGATGGCGCTGGCGTCGAAATTCGGATGGAAAATCGGCGTGAGGATTTTGCACTTGGGGCTGAGCCGCGGGTATTCGCTGGTCAGCTGGATTTCGATCTCGTGCTTGCTGCTGGCAACCGGCTCTCCATTGGCACCGGGTTTGAGGCTCTTGATGTTGTAACCAACGCGGTACGCCTCGGGGGGATTGCCGGCGAGGGGAGTGACTTTGATCGCGTCGAAGTTGCGAAACGCGCTGCTCATCACCTCGGCATCCGCCCGCAGGCGCCGGGTTCGCATGGGAACCTTTTTTGGGCCGGTGGATGGAACAACCGGTGCAGGTGCTTCTTCCACAATGGGTTGGGATGGAGGTGACTCGGGTGGTAAATACTCCGGCGTCGCGACGATCGCCGGCTCTGCAAGCGCCGGCACCGTGAGCGAGTTCCCGCAGAGCTTGCACTTGGCGGTTCGTCCGCCGTACTGGTCGGGCACCTTGAAGGTCTTACCGCATTTGTCGCAGGTGAAGGAAATCATGTTTCATTTCGGTTCATAACAGAGCCGGGCCGTGTCGGCCCGGAAAACGCGGACCGGGGCGACACGCCCCGGCTCTGTCACACTCATTTTCGCAACAGCGCCGGCGGAATGTGCCTTGCATTAAAATACCAGATATCACTGACACCCAATCCCGCGGCGATCCCGGCGATCGAAATCACAATCGCCAGCACCAGAAAAAATGGCCGGGGTTGTTTTCCTTTGATCAGAACGATCAGCGACGCCACTGCGACGACCGCCGCCAGGCTGCCGAACGCCAGCGCGCCAACCAGCGAAACCACCACGCTGGCGGCCAGCAGAATGACATCCCACCGGTGCGAAGCTCCCGCGGGTTCAGCGACCGGTGCCTCATCCGCTTCAACCGGCGGGGCCGGTTCCTCGCGCGGTTTGAGGGCATCAACCTGCGGGCAGCCATAACTGGAGCAACCGAAATTCTCCTGCCAGCACTCGACATGGAACATCATCGCACAATCGGGGCATTGCACGGCGTCTTCGCCCTCGGCAATCGCTGAATGACACACGGCACATTTGGCCGCCCGCTTGATGGTCGTGATTTTGAACTTCGGTTCCGGCGGGGCCTCGGGCTCCGCGGCGGGAACCGTGACGGGCTTTCGGCAATGCCGGCACATGCCCCGCTTGCCCGCCAGTTCGCTTCCCACCCACAGTGGCGCGCCGCAGGCACATTCAAAAAGAATCCCGTCGCCGCGCACCGTGCCCGCGGGGGCCGACAGATCCACTTCCTGGATGTCATCGGGAAGCACGTCGCTGTCGTGATAGGTCAGCGTCACCTTGCCGACGCGAATCCGGTCCCCGTCATGCAACGGGTACGTGGTGATCTGCCGGTCGTTGACAAACGTGCCGGTCTTGCTGCCGGCGTCGGTGACAACCCACTCGGCATCCTCCGCGGCGACCGGGTCGATCCAGGCATGCAGCCGCGAAACACCCGGCTCACTCAGCACCGCCCCGTGCGACAACCGTTTGCCGATCAGCACCCGGCTGTTCAGCACACCGCCGCGCGGAGAGTTGTTGGTGGTGTAGGTGAGGGTCGGCATTGGTTAAGCAAATTCGAAGAGCGAAATTCGAATTTCACACTCGTGTTTTTTCCTGGAACTCAAACGCCGTCGCGCCGACTTGAATCGCATCGCCGGCCTTTAGTCTTGTTCGGTTAATCGGCCTTCCATTGACCAGTGTATCGGTACCCATCGGCAGATTCTCCAGTTCGAAACCACCGGGGACGATGTGCAGGGCGGCGTGACGCTTGCCCACCTGGGGGTCGCGGAACAGATAGATCGGGCATTCGGGCCCGCTTCCGATAAATGTGGGGTTTCGATACAGAATAAACTGCTTGCCGGCGATCAACCCGGCGGTGACTTTCAACCAGCCGTTCTTCGCGGCATTTTCGATCAGGCCCGTTCCGAGCCCCGCAAACAAACCGATGGCAACCAGCGTCGCGAGCCGGCTGAGGTGTTCATTTCCCTGCGAGAAGGAGAAGATCGGATCATACACCGCGCCGCCGATCAAACCGCCGACGATGCCACCCAGCAGACCGATCACCAGTTTTTTGATGTTGCCCATCAAAAGTCCCGGTGCAATGGTCAGGAAGAGTCCGACGACTCCCCATGAAATCGAGTGGGCGAGGATGGTGGTCGAGGAGACTTCATCGCTGGGCGCATTGCCCCGCAGTGTGTGAAACAACCGGTTGAAGAAAAACGAAACGATCACGCCGCCGACCAACCCCAGGGCGGCACCGACAAAACCGTTGAGCATTGCGGCGGGGTAATTGCGGTCCACGATCTTTTCAGCGGCTGAGAGACAGATTGCAATCAGCATCCCCGACAAACCAAACGAAATCAGGTTTGCCAAAAAACGCTTGGATGCCTGCTGCTTTTGAACCCGCGCGCGGTCGATGTCTTTCTGCTCGGGTGCGGCATTTTCCAGCTCGACCGTGAAAAACGGATTGTCGGCATACTCGTCTTTGAGTGCATTGATCGCGCCAGTTGCCTGTTCGGGAGAAAGCTGGCCTGATGCCTCGCGGCGAAGATAGTCGACCACCTGCCGAATGCCGGTTTCGGCTTCGATGCGCGGGTCGGGATACCGCAGGATTTCGCCGCCTCCCCAGGCGAGCAGCCCGCCGAGCAGACCGAAACAGGCCATCATGAAGACCGAGTTGTACCAGATGCTGGTGCGCGTCGGGGTGTTGGCGGCCATCACCAGCGGGTTCATTTCCGCCTGCCGGCGGTTGCGTTCCACCGCTTCCTGTTCTTTCAACCGCTGGTCAACCTTGCGGGTTTTAAGGTCGTCCCATTGGATTTTGATTATGTCGTCGGTCTCTGCGGACATCTTGAAACGTCTTTCGTTTAGCCCCCCGCCTTGCGGGGGTTTACAGGTTGAACAGTGGTTCCCCCGCGGAGCGGGGGGCTGACGGACGGAGCCGGCTGGGTCGTCGGAACGGCCTGAAAAGGCACTGGAACAGACGAAAACTCCAGTGCCCATATGATGACAAAGCTCGCCAGAAAAACCATCGCCGCCGCCATTTTCTTCTGCCGTTTTTCCAACCGCCGGACGCGGATCAGCAGTTCGAGAATCTTGGCTTCAACCAACTCCTCCAGCGAAGGATCGATCGCCTGGGCGCGATCACCGGCGGCCGCCTCGGCAGTCGAAATCAGCGGCACATTTGCCGACAACGGGGTCACATCATCCTCGATCAGCACCGCTTCGCGCTGCGGCTTGCCGTTGCACCAGACAAAGTTTCCCTCATCACCACCGAGCGGGTCGTAAACGAATGCAATCTGCCAGGGAAGATTGAAAAAGTTGTCGCAGATGAAGACATCCATGTCCGACAGGAAAATCCCGAATCCGGGATGGGTGTGATACCAGCCGATCATTTTCTGGTCGGCGTGATCGCGGTCCATGACTTCCTGGATGTACGCCCATGTGTCGGCGGTGAAGGTGACGTTGGTGGAGCGCGCCCGGGCGCCGTTGCCGCGGATGCAATGTTCAACCAGCAGATACGGTCCCCGCGAATCGCGGTAACCGTTACCGACCAGCACCCCGCAGACTTCGATGCTGGTGGAACCCTGCCCATGCAGATGGATTTCATCCAGGACCGATTGGCTGAAGACCACCTGGAATTTATTTTCGCGACTGCCCAGCAGCGCACCGGGGATGCGCATCGGCCATTCCTCGCACTGGATGGCGGAGATGTCGCGATCGACGGTGTCGGTTTCGGTCATGTCCACTCCAGTTCCGCGCCGGCGGAGGAGGATGCAAGCGGGCCAAGCACCGCAGCGGCATCATTGCCGAGTTCCAGCCCGATGGCGCGATCTGCCGTGCGGGCGATGAGAATGTCGAACGCGGGCACACCAATCTGCGCCAGCGTTCGATCCAGAAACGATTCGGTCCCGCGAATTTTGTAGAAGGTAACGACCTCGCGCTTGGGGGCATGACAGGACGGGCAGGCCGCCTTGTCCGATTTCACCTGGCCCAGCGACACAAACAGCGGCTCTTCCGCGTGACAGTTCGGGCAGACCATTTTTTCAAGGACATCCCGGGCAAGTTCCAGTTCCGCCTCGGGCCCGAGCAATCGCCTGGCCTCGGCCAATGCCGCATCGACGGTGGTGGTCTGGATCGACCATGGCATCGAGACGATCTTCTCCAGCGGATCGTGGCTGTAGCAGGTTTCTTTCTGCTGGAATTCGGTGATGTAGGAATCCGCTGAAAGCCCGCTGAAAACCCAGCCTTTGCCGGAGATGGATTCCATCCCGTGCAAAATCTTCACCGCCTCCTGGCATTGCACGCCGGCGATGATCGAACTGATGGTTGGCGTGGTCGGGGTCTTGCCGGTTTCCATCTCCGATTTGCTCAGCAGATTGCACGAGCGGCGCAGCTGCAGCAGCTTCCAGTCGGTCGGGCTCATCGTGCATTCATAGCAGGGTGCATCGGGCTTGCCCAGCGGATGATCCTCGGGGACAAACACGCGGGCGGTGCCATCGATTTGCTGTATCGCGCCATCGACCCAGGGCTTGCTGCATTTCCAGCAATTGCGATTGATGCTGAGCCGGGCTTCGCGGTTGTCCAGCCCGCCGATGACGACGTCGGCCCAGTTGAAAACACCCAGGCCAAGATCGTAGACAATATTCCCGTTGAAATAATGAACGTTGAGGTCGGGATAGATCTGCTTCGCGGCGGCGGCGGCAACGGTGGCCTTGTACTGCCCGTTGTTTTCCCTGCGATACAAAACCGACCGCGACAGATTCGAGTTTTCGATCCGGTCCAGGTCGGCAATCAGAATGTTCCCGATGCCAAGCAGCGCCAGATTCTTGACGATCTCATTCCCCAGCGCACCGGCGCCGACCACCAGCACCTTTGCATCGCGAAGTTTTTGCTGGTCCCACCAGGTGATGAGTTTGAAGCGGTGGAATCGGTCGTCGTCGGCTGCGGTGAGCGCGTCGGCAGAGATTTGCATTGTGGCATCGCTCATGGTGAAAGCTGAGGATCGAGGATTGGAGACAGAGGATCGAAAGCAAGCCCAAGACACGATCTTCTATTCTCAATCCTCCATTCTCAATTCTCTTTTCCCCATCCCGCGGTTATCTCCGGCTGCAGCCGAAGCACATCCCCGTCCTTTGCACCCACATCGGCCAGACACTGGGTGTCCAACAGCTGCTTGCCCGAGGTGCGGTGGTGGAACTTGTAGCTCAGCGGTTGACCGTCCGGCGCGTACTGGGGAAACTTCATCCGCTCCAGCAGCACCGCCAAGATGCGGTTCACCGGGGCATCGTCCGGTAATTCCACATCCTGGCGCTTGTTACCGGTCGCATCCCAAACCTGCACGGTCAACATGGCCATTTCCGTCACCTCAAATCGTGCAAAACCTCAAAGTCCCTATAAACCATTCATACCCGATAAAGCGCACAACCGGCAAATAAAGCGCCACCAACCTCAGATTCGCTACAATCAAACCGATGGCTATGGTATAAACAATGGCTGCGGGTGCTCCGTGGTTCGCTGATCCATAGCCCGGGCAACCGCCGACCGCTCAACGGCAGACGAAAATGGCAGATTACAAGTCGCGCGAATTTGATGGTGACGCGAAACCTGCGCCTTCCAACGGTAACTCCGGAAGAACCGGCACGCCCGTAAACGGGATGGGTGCGCCCGCTCCTCATTCGCAGCATGGCGGCTCGCATGCAGCCGATTCCGGCGTTGACGGTTTTGTGCAGATTCTCCATCGGCAATGGCATGTGATGGTGTTGACCACCATCGCCACGGTGATGCTCGCGGTGCTGTACCTGATGGTGGCGCACAATGTCTACACCAGCCAGGCCACGCTGAGTGTGGCGCCGCTGGATCCGCAGGCCATTACCTCGACCACGAACAATCTCACCAACCAGGACGACTCTGATTTTCTCGATACCCAGTGTGTGGTGATCAAGTCCAACGCCGTGCTTGCATTGGCGATGGACAGGATCCGCGAAGCCCGCACGCTCCAGGGTGTGTCGCACCCGATGGACGCGGTGCAGGCCAACCTGCAGGCTGAACCGGCGAAGCTCGGCAAGGTCATCGACGTCTCCTACGAATCCACTTCCGAAGCCGACGCCAATCTGATCACCTCCGCGGTTGTGGAAGCCTACAAGGAGTACGAATCCAACTCCTGGAAGTCGCGCGCCAATGTCTTTCTGGAAACACTGAATCAGGGATCGGACCAGCAGAAGAAAGAAATGGCCGCCATCCAGCAGCGGATGGAGGAGATCGCGCTGAAGAACGGATCGGTGCCGGATATCGATCCGGAGCGGAGCCCGCAGCACATGGAGGTTCAAAGCCTCCGCGATGAAAAGAGGAAGGCCGAAGTCGAAAAACTGCGTGCTCAAAACGCCTATTCCCAGGCGGGCAAGGCCATCGTTGGGCATCCTGACCTGCTCAAGAAGGAAAACGACGCCGAGGCCCAGGGGATTTACACGACCAATCCCGAGGAACAACTGCAAAAGTACCAGCAGGAACTGGCGATCGAGCAGGCCAAGCTGGTGGATGACGGTCGGCAGTTCGGTCCCAACCATCCGACGATCCTGGCTGACCAGTCCCGGATCAACGACATGATCGTCGCCACGGTGGTGGTGTCGCATGAATGGGTGGACGTGGCGCAATCGCAGTTGGATGCGATCGATGCTTCGCTGAAAGTCGCCGAGAAGGCCGAGCGCGAGCTTGCATCCAGTCAGAATGAATATCAGCAGCTGCACCTGGATGCCGACCGGTTGAAAAAACTCAGCGACGATGTTGAAAACCGGATGAAGGACATCGACCTCACCAAGGGTGCCGGCGCGTTGAATATTGAAGTGCTCAACCCCGCCAAAATTCAGGACGACAAGGTAAAACCCAACAGAACGCGCACATTGCTGATCGGCCTGGTGCTGGGTTTGATGGGCGGCCTGGGCTTGGGCTGCGTGCGGGACTGGACCGATGACCGCATGCGGACGCCCGGCGCGATCCGCTCTGCCGTGGGTGCACAGGTGCTGGGCGCGATCCCGGCGATTACCGCCGCATACACCGCCAGCGATCGCGGGCAGATCGTGCATCACGATCCGTTCGGGGATGCTTCCGAATCCTTCCGCACGCTGCGAACCGCGTTGCAATTCGGCCTTCCCACCGGCACCAAGACAATGCTGATCACCTCGCCGGTATCAGGTGACGGCAAATCCACATTCGTCAGCAACCTTGGCATCGTGATGGCGCAGGCATCGATGCGGATTCTCATCATTGATGCCGACCTCCGTGCGCCCATGCAGCACCGGTTGTTTGGTCTGAAAGACCGCATCGGTCTTGCCACGGTCCTGGGTGGCGCCGACACCCTGGAGCAGGCGATTCAGCGCACCGAAATCGAAGGGTTGGATGTTCTGCCCTGCGGCCCCGCGCCGTTCAACCCGGCGGAGATGCTGAACAGCCCCGCCTTCGCCGAGAAGTTGGAAGAGTTGGCCGATCGATACGATCTGGTGCTGCTGGACAGCCCGCCGATCACCGCCGTTGCCGATGCCCGGATTCTTGCCGCTTGTGCGGATGTGTCGCTGCTGGTGATTCGGCTGGAGAGCTCCAAGCGCAAGCAAGCCGAGGCCGCCCGCGACGGGCTCCGCAGCGTGGGGGCACGTTTGATCGGTGTAGCCGTCAACGGAGTGGCCCGCAACAGCGGATTCGGATCGGCATCCGGTTATTACCCGCATAGTGATTTCCCTCCCCCCACTTTCTCACGCGGCGGTTCAAGGTCCGCCAAGTCTGAATCCGTCCCGGCATCCGACACCGCCGCCCGAAGCTGATAAAATCGACTCTGCCTTATGATTTAAGGCATTCGCAGGCCAATGTTTTCGCCCGCGCAGCAGGACATCGCGGTGGAAAATCTCTTCATTCGGTGTAAGAATCCCCTCGATTTTGCAACGAAATTGAGCTATTGTCGAAACTGAAGTATTTTAGAATCGTTCCAGCCAGTGTCGGGAATCACTGGCGGACCGGAGCGAATTTGCGTTATTCTGATATTTCCAAGTTTGGGTGCCGACTCCGTGCCGCGCGCAAGGAGTTTTGAATCTGCCGATTCGCCTCGTATCTGGGTAACAACACGAGGCGACTGCACGGATGTTTCGGTGATATTTCTGGTGGTAACCGCCGCCCGATCTGCTCTTTGGGAATCCTCTCTTTGGGCTTTCCGAATGGGGCAACGGTGCGTGGTTCGGGTTGCCTAGCCAAGTGGGAAGAACATGCCGGAATCAACACAAACCAGTGTGCGGGACTTGCCGTTGGACCCGATAACCAGCCCCGCGGATCCTGTTACATCCCCCGCCCCGCTGACTCGCGATGATCTGTTTCCGTTTGTCGCCACCGGTCTGATCGCCGGTCTTACCGCCGAATTGCAGCCTGCGGCCAATCCATCTATTTTAAGCCCCGCCGGGGAACCGGCAAAAGTGCCGTCCGATTCCGGTCGATTCGAGACGGTGCAGTCCTCTTTTGCCACGCTAGCTCCACCCGCTTCTTCGATCTCCTGGCCGACCAAAATGGACGTGCTGGGGGTTGAAGTCAGCGTTACGGATTACGACGAACTGACCCGGCTGTTCATCGCCGCCGGTCGCCGCAATGAATCTGCGCTGGCAACATTCCTGCCGGTTCACGGAGTGGTGACTGCCGTGCTGGATCAGAACTACCGGTACCGCATCAATGCCTTCGATGTGGTCGCCCCCGACGGTCAGCCCGTGCGATGGGCGCTGAACTGGCTGCACAAGACCGAGCTTGCCGATCGCGTATCCGGACCTCAGATGATGTTGCGCCTTTGCGCCCGCGCCGCCGAACAGGGAGTCGGCATTTACCTCTACGGCAGCACGGACGAAACGCTGAATCTCCTCCGGGCCAACCTGGAAGAACGCTTCCCCGACATCCGCATCGTCGGCATGGAATCCCCGCCCTTCCGGGCGCTCACCAACGAAGAAAACGACCAGGCCGTCAATCGCATCAACGCCAGCGGCGCGGGCCTGGTGTTCATCGGCCTGGGCCTGCCCCGGCAGGATTTCTTCGCCCACAAGAACCGTTACCGCATCAAAGCCGTGCAGCTGTGTGTCGGTGCCGCGTTCGATTTCCACGCCGGCAAGAAGAAACTCGCCCCCGTCTGGATGCAGAAGTCGGGTCTGGAATGGACCTACCGATTGCTCCAGGAGCCCCGCCGGCTCTGGAAGCGATACCTGATTACCAATACCGTGTTCGTGTACCTGATGACGCGGCGGCTGCTGCGGCGAGCCTGACGGCTCGGAAGCTCGAAGAACGAAATTCGTCCTTCGAATTTAACCCATGACCCAGGTCGCCACGATCAACTGCGCCCCGCAAAGTCCCTCGCTGTCGCGCCGCATCCGCGCACTTGCCGACATGCGCGGTGTCTGGTCGCTCGCCGACCAGGCCATCCTCAGCCTCGGTAACTTCCTCACCAACTGGCTGCTGATCCGCACGCAGGCGATCTGGTACGGCAACTACTACGTCGTCCTCAGCTTCATCCTATTCCTCAACAACCTGCACATGGCATTGGTGACCTATCCGCTGAGCATCACCTCCGCCGGGATTACCGACAGCGAACTGCGCCGCCGTGTCCGCCGGGCGATCGGAATGACGCTGCTGCTGGCCGTCCCAGAATCGATCGCCATCTGCCTCGGCACCGTCGCGACCACCCGAAGCTGGCAGCTGGTTCCCCTGGTGATCGGCGCACTGGTGCTCTGGCAACTGCAGGAAACCGTGCGCCGAGCCCTGATGGCCCGGCTCGAACATCGCCGCGCCATCTTCGGTGATATGGTCAGCTACCTCGGCCAGGCTGCCGCCATCCTCCTGGTGCTTCATCACGGGCCGATTTCCATCGAGGGTGTGTTTGAAATCATCGCCGTCACCAGCCTGATCGCCCTGCTGATCCAGGCCGGACAACTGCAACTGCATCTTCCAAGCGACACCCCGCCCGTCCACACCCTGACCCAGCAGGCCCGCCATCATCTGTCCCTCGGGCAATGGGTTTTGCTGATGAATCTGATCAACCTGCTGACGATCTATTCCATTCCCTGGGTATTGCGCTATTTCCACGGGCCGTTCGGAGTGGCCATGTACTCGGCCGTTCTATTGGTGCTCAACGCCAGCAATCCCCTGCTGGCCAGCGTGGCAAACCTAATCACGCCGGTGGTAGCCAAGGCCAAAGCCGAGACCGAGCTGCGCGGTGAAAGCGGCGCGCGGGAGACTCGGCATGCCGCATTGAAATACACGCTGCAGGGTGCGCTGCTGATCTTCCCGCTCTTTGTTTTCCTGATCGCGCTCCCCGGCGTTGCCCTGCACATCTTCTACAAAGCCAACTCGCCCTACCTGCAGCTGACCACCGTGATGCGCGTGTTCGCCTTCGCATACGCCTTGATGTACATCTCCGCGGTGATCAACTCCTACCTCTGCGGCCTGGGCCGCAGCCGCCTGCCGTTTATCGGCCAGGTCGCCAACGCCACGGTGACCCTTCTGATTACGCTTCCACTGGTGGCCAGCTACGGAACCATCGGTGCCGCCTGGGGCACCCTTTTCGCCGTTCTGACCCAAGTCACCCTCGGCAGCTATTTCGTCCTCAAAGTCCAATCCCACAAATAGACCGAACGCTTTGGTCAATGTTATGTTTGTTACGAAATGTTACGTTTTAAAAATTGGCTATGGCAAGATTGTGTTAATTCATAACCTGTTGCCTTGTTTTAATTTACGATTCAAAACCTGATGTTACAGACCGGTGTTACACCTTCCGCGGGAAATCAGATCACGCCAGACAAACGGGATAAGGCTCGCTTGACCCTTCGGTTATTCGGCCTCGCTCGAATTGTGTAACATCCTGGCCATAGCGCCACGATCAGCGGTGCCTACAGTGGCGATGACGGGACTTGCATTTTCGACACTGATCCCCACAAAAAATAATTCCGCTCTATTTATTATCCAATCAATGGATTTTTGGTTCGTCATTCATACGACAATTCTGCTTATTTTGTGATGATTCTTGCACCCAATGCCGGATATGTTATATTGACCCTTTCAAAATAACCCGAATCAGCGCATTAATCTTAACATGGCTTTCTGGTGTTTTTGACGGCAACACATGTGTGGTGCTGTTGTCATTGATCCGGTCGATCGATCAGTTGACCGCGCTCATGCACTTTTTTCCGGAGGGAAGAATGCAACGATTTTCAAGATTTGCCGTCGCGGTCGCCGTCTCTGCAACGGTGGTATTGGCTCGGGTCGCCAGCGCGGGCAGCAGTTTCAGCAGCTATCAGCTGAACAACAACGGCGGTCCCGCCGCGAGCGTCAACGGTTCAATATTGACGTTGACCACCAATGGAAATGGCAGCACGGCTAACTCCGCGTTTTCACCCACCCGGGTTTCCGTCAGTGATGCCCTGGGCTTCACGGTGAATTTCACCTACGACGAAAGCGTCGGCTACGCCGACGGGATTGCCTTCGTCCTCCAGAACGACCCGCGCGGCGCGTCAGCAGTCGGCTCGCCAGGCGGTGAACTCGGCTACGACGGTACCGGATTGATCACCAACAGCGCGGCCATCGAATTCGAGAGCTACCCCTTCGGCAGCCCCGGCAATGGCACAGCCTTCGGTACCGGCGGCCTTGTCCCCGGTGACCCGGGCAACCCCGTCACAAAATACATCCCCACCACCGGCGTCATCAACAACGGCGGCACCTATTACCTCTACAATCAGCCGGTCGATGTCACCCTGGTTTACAATGGAAATGCCAAGACCCTGACCGAAACCCTCTTTGGCGAAACCGAGAACGCCACCTTTTCAACGGTCTATTCCGGGATCGATTACTCCAGTCTGCTCGGCGGTCCCGCCAACGGCAGCACAACAGCCTACATCGGCTTCACCGGCGGCGACGGAGGCGTGTCCTCCACGCAAACCATCTACAACTTTTCCTATGTCCAAAACAGTCCCGTCCCAGAACCAGCGTCGCTGGGCCTTTTGGGCATGGCCACCACAGGACTGCTCGCACGCCGACGGCGATGAGGAATGGAGCGAAACGCGGCGCCTATGGCGGGGGCGTGACGCTGGAATTCGACGTGACGACAACCGGAAATCCTCGCGCCTGCGATCGAAGGTTTCGCAGGATCGCGATCTGCCCGGTTCACCGTGTGCCATCTCACACGCCAACTTCCTTATTTGCATCCGCGTTATCAAGGCGGCATGTTATGGCATATGAAAACTGCAACCGCCGATCAATTACCGCAGCAGTGGCCGCAGATTCTGCGTTGGGTGGCCGCGGGGGAAGAAGTTCAGGTAACCGATCAGGACAAGGTGGTGGCCCGGTTGTTACCGCCGGTCCGGATTTCGTCGCCCGCGCCAAGACAGTTTGGGGCGAATCCCCGGCGGGAATTCCGCTCAGTCAAGTCGTATCTGAGGCAAGGGGAAGCGGTTTGTGATTTACCCGGACACCGGTTGCCTGGTCAAACTTTATTACCCGGAGCCGAATAGCGCCCAGGTGGCCCAGCGGGTGCAGGGAAAACCAATTTGCCACACTCCGTTGCACGAGCTTGAAGTTTCCAACGCGCTGGCTTTGAAAATATTTCTCAAGAGCGCCAAGTGCTGGTCAGGTTACGGCTGCAGGCGAGTTGCTCGCTTCGGACCTGCGGGACGGTGTGCTTGTGTCATGCGGCGGCGATTGGCGAAATATTTTCGCGGAGGCTACGCGATTGGCCGCACAACATACGCCTTCGATTGGTTGTCGGTCGCTGGACATCCTCCATTGTGCAGCTGCCAAAGTTCTTGGCGCGCCGGAATTCGTAACAACCGATATCCGCCAGATGAAACTCGCCGTTTTGATGGGGCTGAACGCATTG
>Ga0302325_10023133_pt1 | contig 12969 bp, 16 predicted proteins | sample Palsa_T0_2_FD_201948 | JGI IMG/M metagenome (GOLD analysis project Ga0302325, IMG submission 201948) | Peat permafrost microbial communities from Stordalen Mire near Abisko, Sweden - Palsa_T0_2 | ecosystem: Environmental > Terrestrial > Soil > Palsa > Peat permafrost | place: Sweden: Abisko... | reverse complement strand
GACGTGGCCGCATCCTGGGCCGGCGTAATCGGTTGCTGTGATTCATCCGACTGAATAGCTCGCCGGTCCACCCTTTTTCCTGCGCTGAGCCGGAAAGCGGCAGGCCCGCCCCGAGGAGAGAGCGGGCGGAGCGATTGTTTGTTCGGACGTGGACTGTCGCTATCCGGGTCCTGGTTGCGCTGTGACGTTGTACGGCCCCCTGGGCGGGCGCTGGTCGGTGGCGCGGGATGCTGTGAAACGCGTATGCTCGCCCTGAGAAATTCTGAAAGAATTAGGGAGAGTTCCCTATGCGCGGAGCCTGTCTGTGAGGGCAGGCTAATCACGCTGGTGTCCCACCTTCGACAGTTTGGAACCTCTCCCATGGACAGCAATAGATCACGCTTCGGAATGCTGATCGGTCTCGCGGCGGCAGCCGGTGCTTTCGGGGTCGCGGTGATGATGTCGGCGGTCACCGCGCCGACCGCCCGCGCCGATGACTTCAGCGACGTCATCAGCGCAGTCGACGGCGACTACACCGGTGTGGCGGCTTCGTTCTGACAGGTTGACTAGGCCCATCCTGACCGACTAACCCGCCAACGCCCCGCCCCAGGAGAGTCGGGGCGGGGCGCTCAACTATTCAGATGCGTTACGGGACGTTTAGGTTCCCGGCGGGAATACCCATGTTCCCAAATTTGGATCCCAGTTCCCTGCGCAGGCACGCGGCTGCGTCGCGCAGATCGGCGGCAAGCTTCGCAGACCCCCAACGCTTGGCCCTGCTGGCCCTTGTATGACGTAGCCCGGTGAGGGTTCTGGTGTCGGGTCCGCGGCGGCTGTAGGGGCCGCCGTCCCCGCCGTCGCCGCCAGTACCGCCGCGCAGATGAGTTGCTTCATCATCGGATCGTGCCCTCAGCGACCGACAAGTTGTCGCCAACCGTCAGCTCTGCGATGTAGCCGGCCGCGTTCGTAAGTGCTTGCGCCAACTCAAGCGCCTGGGAATCCATCAACGATGTCCCGTCGCCGAGGACACGCATATCACGCAGGACGTACACCTGCCCGTCGTCCTCGACGATCTGGGAGCCCCCAGTCAACACCGTGAGCGGTCAGTCGAACACGGGGAACTTCTTAGTCGCGAACCGGCGGACGTGCGCGCCGTTCGGTGACTCGCGCCCTTCGGTCACCGTCTCGGTGCCGGCGGGCAGTGGGATTTCGCGGGGACGGGTTTGCGGTTTTCCATTTGTAGCCCCTTCTGATTTTTTCTTTTGTCCGTGGGCTGCTTTCCGAGCCCACTCCGTCTCCGCGGTCCCGGAGACGAGTCCTGAAAGTACCGCCGCGAAACGCATCGCGCAGTACGAATTATGCGAATCTGATTGGGAGACAAGCGGACCCGATGATTTTTGAAGGCTGGACCTACGGATTGCGGCAAACGCGCTGCCGTTGCGGTTGCCACTTGGCACGGGGGTCGCCGGCCACTTGTCACGAGATCGGAGGCGTTTCACAGCACCCACCTACCTGCGTAGCTGTGCCGGGGGGTAAGGGGGCTTCAACGTCTAACCACCCGCGTAGGTATTCAGCGGTATTCAGCGTGACGCTCGGCGACGTGTGTCCAAGTGCCCGCTGAACTGTCAGCCGCGCCATCGTCGACGGCATCCGGTGACGCGGAAATAGGGAATATGCCCCATGAACTGGGAGCGCCCGCCAGCGCATACTTCACGGATCGCCCAGATCGGCGGCCGCTAGTTGCCAGCCACGACGGGCGCGTCGGCCACGACGACCAGCACCAGCGACAGGAACCAACCATGAACCGAACGTCGCAATTTCAGCGTCTTCCCAGTTCGCGCGCGAATAATCTGCCGTCGATGAAACGGCTAATGGTTGGGATAGCAACGACTGTGCTGCTGTCCGGCAGCGTCGCGGGGGTGGTGGGCGCAGGTACTGCCGATGCCGACCAGGGGCCCTATGGCCCGAAGCACTGGTGCCCAGGGGAGGTACCCGTACCGAAGACCGGTAATCATGTCACCGACCCACTGAATTGGGACTGGAATGTCTGCCACACCTACTGGATCGTCCTACCGGGGCAGGGCAACGTATCTAGCCTGATTTGGGATGGAGATAATCCACCGGCTCCGCCTCCACCGCCACCGGGCCTCAATTTCTGCCCAATCCCCCCATGGTGTCCGTGATCGAAGTCCGGGTTTCACGCCGAAATCGGTTATCGCAAACCGTCCGCAGAGAAGACGTCGATCGACCGCACGGGCGTCAACATCACCAGCGGGATCTGCCGGCTAGTCGACTGCTGATAGGTGAGGTAAGGCGGGTACAGGTGAGACATATAGGCCCACACCCGATGGCGTTCCTCACCTTCTGGTTCCCGCCAGGTGGCCTCGAACGCTTGAGTCGCGATCTGCACGCCGATTGTGGCGCTCGCCAAGACATTTAGGTACCACTCCGGATGTGTGTCGGCACCGCCTTTCGATGCGACGATCACGATCTCGCCACCGACGTTGCCGTAGATCAACGGCTTGACGTAGACCTTCGCCGACTTGCGACCCACACACTTGATCAAACAGTGTGTGGTCAGCGCACGGCCCCCGACAGCACTCACGTCCATGATGTGGCCCCGCGTACCACCGGAGGTCAGATAGACCTCGAGGTGCTCGCTGACCCAGTCACCTCGCGTCGCGCGGATCGCGGCGGCATCGGCATCGCCCATGGGTGACTCCTACATGTAGACGGGGTGAGGGTGATTGGACCGAACCTGAGCCGCCGACTTCATCTTCCGGAGCCAGGCTGAACCATGTAACCATGCGCCTGAGATTTTCGAATCACTGCCCGGCCCACCGGCGCTGCGTACTCTCGATGAATGCAACTGCAGGGCAAACGGGTACTGATCACCGGGGCATCGCGGGGGATCGGCGAGGCCCTCGCCCACCGCTTTGGCGGCGCCGGCGCCAGGTTAGCTCTCGTCGCTCGGACCCAGGACGCCCTCCGGTCGCTCGCGGCCGAACTCGGCGGCACTGCCCATCCCGCTGACCTCTCGGACCCGACCGACGTGGCCACCCTGATCCAGCGAGTCGAGGACGAAGCGGGACCGATTGATGTCCTGGTGAATAACGCGGGCATCGACGCCGTCGGTGGCTTCTGCGAGGGACCCCCCGATGATCTGCGCCGCGTCACCGAAGTGAATTATTTGGCCCCGGCCGAGTTATGCCGGCAAGTGATCCCCCGGATGCTTGCGCGCGGTGGTGGCCACATCGTCAACGTCTCGTCTGGGGCGGGTTGTATCGTCGCGCCCGGCCTCGTGACGTACTCGGCGTCGAAGGCCGCGCTGTCCCATTTCACGGCGGGGTTGCGAGCCGATTTCCGCGGCTTGCCGATCGGCACGACTCTCGTGGAGCTCGGACCGATACTCACCGACATGCTCACGCACACCGAGGAATACGAGCCGACGGCGAGATCCTTCGAGCGGAGTTACCGACTACGGCTGGCGGTCAAGGTCCCCCCCGACAAGGTTGCCGAGGAGGTCGTCAAGGCGGTGCAGAAGGGCCGACGGCACGTACGGCTCCCCAAGCGCATGGCCGTATTCCCGTTGGTGGCCGAAGTGCCTCGGCGAACGGTGGAGATCCTGTTTACGGGCATTCCCCACCAAGCGAAGTCGTAAGACCTCGCGAACGCCAACGGCCATCTTGTCAGAGCCGGCACCTAGCATCCCTCGTGTGCGGCTTTGCACGTCAACGGCACCACCGGTGTCTTGAGGGAGGGCTCGATGAAATTCGTTTCGACCCGATTGATCACGGCTGACGTCACTCGGCTCGTCGTTTTTTATGAGATGGTCACCGGCGCTTCCGCAACGTGGGGGAACGAGCTTTTCGCCGAGATCCCAACGCCGGTCGGCGCGCTGGCTATCGGGAGCGACAAGACGGTGCCGCTGTTCGGTGCGGGGTCTGCTGAGCCGGCTGCCAACCGGAGCGCAATCGTGGAATTCATCGTCGAGGACGTCGACGCCGAATACGAGCGTCTCCGCGAGCACGTGGACGAGGTCGTGACAGAGCCGACAACCATGCCGTGGGGTAATCGCGCGCTGTTGTTCCGGGATCCGGACGGGAACCTGGTCAATCTGTTCACCCCGGTGACAGATCAGGCCCGTGCCAAGTTCGGAGTGTGAGCGCTCTTCATGCCCGGCGCGTCGTCGTCAGCCCCCGTCGCAGCAGGCCTTCTCGGCCGATGAAGATTGCTTACGTTTTCCTGCCGCCCTACCTCGGGCTGGTCGCGGGCTTCATCGGCCACAGCGTCCGTATCGGTCTGGTAAGCGCTGTCGTCGGTGTGCTTCTCGCTCTGCTGCTGTCGCGCGAGCGGCGTCCCGACACGAGCATGACGGCGATCGACGCCATGACCGGGACGGAGTTCGAGGATTACGTCGCCGCCCGACTGCGACGGGCCGGTTGGCAGGTGACGTTCACCCCGCTAACGGGCGACTACGGCGTCGACTTGATCGCCGAAAAGGACGGAAAGTCGGTGGCGATCCAATGCAAACGCCAGGGCAATGCCGTCGGCGTCGCGGCTGTCCAGCAAGTCGTCTCCGGCGCGCGCCATCACGGATGCACGAAGAGCATCGTTGTCAGCAACCAGGAATTCACCCGGGCGGCGAAGCAGTTGGCCTTCACCCACGGCTGCCAGTTGATCGGTCGCAGGGCATTGCAGTCCTGGGTACCGCCGCCGGCGCGACGACCGGTTTAGCGCGTGCCGGCAGTCCGGCTGAGGCACACTCAGCGAGATGGCGACAATCGGGCAGACGAGAGCATGGTTTCGCCGGTCGACCAGCGTGCTCGTGGGTGGCGCGATGGCGTTGTCCGCTCTCGGCCTGGCCGCCGGTATCGCGCAAGCGGCGCCGGCGCCGAGCTATCACTGGTGTCCCGCTGATCAATGGGACCCGGGCTGGGGCAGCATCTACGACTGGGATTGGAATCACTGCCACGACTGGCAGCGTGCTGCGGGTCAGGGAGGTCCGATCGGCAACGGGCCCTGGGGAGTCCCGCCGTCGTGGGCGCCGCCGTCACCACCTCCCCCCCCTGGGCGCCCGGCGCAAGCGTGATGTGGAACCAGACTGCCGCCGGTTGGGGATTCTGGAACAACGGAATATGGACTCCGGCCTGATACGGCAGGGTTCGCGCCGATCAGCCTGCGACGACGGCGATTTCGCTGCCCAGTTGATAAGGCGCCAGCAGCGGAAGTCCGTCACCACTCCAAAACCGTCCGGGGTCAAACCAGTTCGACCGCTTCTCGGTTTCGATCAGCCCCATCTCTTCATAGGTGACCGCCACCGTCTCCGCGCAATACGCAGACTCGAAGCGGCCCTTTCGCTGGTCGGCCCGGCGCCGCCGCGTCGACTCGCGAACGCGGCCGTCCAAGATCGGGATTCCGCGCACCCAGTCGTACCTGGTCGGGAGTTGACCGCGCAGCCAGCGCAGCGTGAGCCGGGCCGTGGACGGAAACGGTGTGCCGTCCATCCGGGCGATGACGCGCAGTAGCCGATTTTCCTGCTCGCGGTCCGCGCCGGGTGTCAGCTGACGCAACCAGCACCGCTGCCCGTAGCGAGTCAGCCACCGCTCGACCGCTTCCCGGGCGTCGTTGAGTTGCACGCCTCGGTGGTTGGTGCCGGTCCAGACGTCGGTTAACTTGTCGCCGAGTTCGGCATGCCACATCAGCGGTGGCAGATCCTCGATCGCCACCGTCATGCCGACGTGGTTGACCGGGCTGTTCGACAGGGTCTGGATCGCGCGGTCAGGTCCGGAATTTCCGCGGAACAGCCAGACGTCACCGGTGCGGGTTTCCTCTATGGCGCGGTCCAGGCTCACGGTGTGCGTTTCCACCACCGCACCTTATTCACATACCGCCGCTGCCGGGCGGCACTCGCGAATATCCTGAGCCCATGCGCACCATCTGGAAGTTGCTGGGGTTGGCCGGGTTCGTCGGGGTGGCGGCCGGCGGAGTGCTGGTGGCCCGCGATCAGCGGCGACGTCGGGCCTACACGCCCAACGAGATCCGCGACCGGCTGCAGCAACGCCTGGCCGAGGCCGGGGACGGCTCCTAAAGCCCTCCTAAAGCTGATCAAGCGGCGGCGGCGACGGCGTAGAGCCGGTGGGCGCCGGCGAAGCCTTTCAACTCGGCGTCCCGGCCGTCGTCAAAGGACAGGTCCTCGCAGTCGCTGAGGGCCTCGCGCACGGTGTCGCTCACCAGAATCTCGCCGCCCTCGGCCTGCGCGGCGACGCGCGCCGCCATCGCGACGTTGCGGCCGAACAGGTCGTCGCCGCGGCGCACCGACCGGCCCGCGTGGACCCCGATCCTTACTCGAATCACGTTGTGCCGCTTCCGTTGCGCGTCCTTCTCGAGCGCGTCTTGCATGTCGATTCCGCAGCGCACCGCCTGCTCGGCGCGGGCGAACGCGATCATGAACCCGTCACCTTGACTTTTCACCACATGCCCGGAGCGGTTCTTGACCAGCCGGCGGACCAACTTGTCGTGTTCGCCGATCAGCTTCACCCAGGCCCGGTCGCCGACCCGCTCGTTGAGAGCGGTCGACTCCTCGATGTCCGAGAACAGGATTGCCACCGTGCCGTCCGAGGTGACCCGGGCCAGGTCCGGGCGTTCCACCTCGGCCCAATCGGCGAGCTCCTCGATGGAGGTGCGCACCGCCGCGCTGAAACCCTCCTTGCGCACCAGGCTCGCCGTTTGCCACACCGTCTTGACCGCCTCTCGGCCGCTGGAGAGCAGCCACCTGCGGTTGTCGGCGTGCTGCCGTAGTTCTTCGGCTTCGTGGCGAGTGCGGGTCAGCAGCACCCACGTCACGGCCAGGGCTGCCGCTTCGATCACCGCGACGCCGGCCAGGGCGTAGACGGCGGTCAACAGGTGGTCATGCATGCCACGCATCCTCCCCGATCCGTCGTCGTTTTCGATCGACAATGCCGGATAGACGATGCGGGATCGGCGCGCCGGACGGGATTCTGCCCGCCGTGGAGAACACGCCCCGCCTCGAATCACTAACTGCAGGTGCGGATTCCGATGGTGTCCGGCTACCAAGCTGCACGCGCGGGGTTTAGGGTTGATACTGGCCACGGCGGGATCGGGTTACGGCGCTTCTTGTCAATGTTCGAGTGCAAGGGTGGAGCCCGTGCTGACTAGTCGATTACTCGTGGAGGTCCCGATTGGCCGATTCCGGCGATAACGCCTCAGATCTGCTGGTGATTTTCGGCATCACCGGCGACCTGGCCCGCAAGATGACCTTCCAAGCTCTTTACCGGCTGGAGCGTAGGGAACTGCTGCAATGTCCGGTCTTGGGCGTGGCCAGCGACGACATCGCGAAAGAAGAGTTGGTCAACCGGGCCCGCAAGGCGATCGCGGATGCCGGCGAGAAGATCGATGACACGGTGTTCGACCGGTTGGCGAACCGGCTGTCCTACCTGCACGGCGACGTCACCGCCGCTGCCCTATACGACGCTCTCGCCAAACGCGTCGGTTCCAAGCGCTGCCTGTATTACCTGGAAATGCCGCCGTCGCTGTTTGCGCCGATCGTCGAAAGCCTGGGCAAGGCCGGTCTGCTGCAGGGGGCGCGTGTCGCGGTGGAAAAGCCCTTCGGTCACGACCTGACGTCCGCGGTCGAACTCAATGCCCGGCTGCGCGCGGTGTTGAACGAGGACCAGATCTTTCGGGTGGACCACTTCCTGGGCAAGGAACCGGTCGTCGAACTGCAGTATTTGCGCTTCGGCAATCTGGCGTTGATTGAACTATGGGACCGTCACACCATCTCCGAAATTCAGATCACCATGGCCGAGGACTTCGGCGTCGAGGACCGGGGCAGCTTTTATGACAGGGTCGGCGCCTTGCGCGACGTCGTCCAGAACCATCTGCTGCAGGTGCTCGCCGGCGTTGCGATGGAGCCTGCCGTCGGGCCGAGCGCCAACGACCACAACGACAAAAAAGCGGATGTCTTGCGCGCGATACCCGCGGTAGACCCCGAGCGATGCGTACGGGGCCAATATCGCGGCTACACCGACATCAACGGGGTGGCCAAGGATTCCGACACCGAGACTTTCGTCGCGCTTCGGGTGCAAATCGACAACTCGCGATGGGCCGGGGTGCCGATCTTCTTGCGGGCGGGCAAGGCGCTGACCGAACGGGTCACCGAGGTGCGGTTGTTCACCCACCTCGTACCAACGCTGGCGTTCCTGCCCGGCCGCAGGCGCGCGGAGCCGAATCAGATCGTGCTACGGATCGACCCCGATCCCGGACTGCGCTTGCAGTTGACCGCCATCGACGGTGATCGCTGGCGTGACTTGCACCTGGATTCGTCGTTCATGCAGGACCTGGGCGAGCCACTGACCCCCTACGAGCGGTTGCTGCACGCGGCGCTGAGCGGCGATCACACGCTGTTCGCCCGCGAGGACGGTATCGAACAGACCTGGCGGATCGTTCAGCCGCTACTGGACGAGCCCGGCGAGATTGTGCACTACGAACCCGGCTCTTGGGGGCCGGATGCGGCGCGTGACCTGCTACGCGGTCATCGCGGTTGGCAACAACCGTGGTTGGCCGACAACCACCACTAAGGAGAACGGGACAACATGCAACTAGGAATGATCGGCCTGGGCCGAATGGGCGGCAACATCATCCGCCGGGTGGTGGATGCCGGGAACGAGGGCGTGGTCTACGACCACGATTCAGCCGTGGTGAAGTCGTTCGACGGCGTCGACAACATCACCGGAGTGTCGTCGTTGTCCGAGTTGGCCGAAAAGCTCACCGCGCCACGGGTGGTCTGGGTGATGGTGCCTGCCGGCACCATCACCACCGGTGTGATCGACGAGCTGGCGACGACGCTGGAAGCCGGCGACATCGTGATCGACGGCGGCAACTCGTACTACCGCGATGATTTGAAGCACGCAAAGACATTGTCCGAGAAGGGTATTCACCTCATCGACTGCGGTACCAGTGGTGGCGTCTGGGGCCGCGAGCGCGGCTACTGTCTGATGATCGGTGGCGACGACTACGCCTTCTCGCACGCCGAGCCGCTCTTTGCCACCATCGCGCCGGGTGTCGATTCGGCGCCGCGCACCCCGGGCCGCACCGGCGAGGTCGCGCAGCCAGAGAAGGGCTACCTGCACTGCGGCCCGACCGGTGCCGGGCACTTCGTGAAGATGGTCCACAACGGCATCGAGTACGGCATGATGGCCTCCCTCGCGGAGGGCCTGAACATCCTGCGCAACGCCGACATCGGCAAGCGCGTACTGCAGGGCGACGCCGAAACGGCGCCGTTGTCGAATCCCGAGTGCTACCAGTACGACTTCGACATCGCCGACGTCGCCGAGGTGTGGCGGCGAGGCAGTGTCGTCGGTTCGTGGCTGCTGGACCTCACCGCGATCGCGCTAAACGAATCGCCCGAGCTCAAGGAGTTCTCCGGACGGGTTTCCGACTCCGGCGAGGGCCGCTGGACCGCTATCGCGGCGATCGACGAGGGAGTACCCGCGCCGGTGCTCACGACCGCGTTGCAGTCCCGTTTCGCCTCGCGCAGCCTCGACGACTTCGCCAACAAGGCGCTGTCTGCGATGCGCAAACAGTTCGGCGGTCACGCCGAGAAACCGGCGGAGTAGCGGCGATCGCGAGCGCGGCGGAGCCGGGCGAAGCGGGTCGCCGCCATCGGATCAGCCGTTCAGTGCGCGGTAGACGAACTCGGTCAAGGTGTCGATCGCCTCGTCCTCGGCGACGCGACGGCCGTCGAATTGGCCGTCGGAATGCTCCCAGCGGTAGCGGAACGCGTCGAGTAGTCCGGCGAACATGGGCAGCACCAGCTCGGGCGGTCCCGGCAGGGTCCGTCCGGCTTTGGTGATCGGCTCCAAATGATCACGCATATGGTCGACATTTGTGGTCGTCAGCGCTTCGAGCTGGGCACCGAACTCGGTGTTGACCAGCGCGGCCTGCCGTAGCGCGGTGAGCTCCACGATGTAGCGGGTGAAGAACCGCCAGTAGTTCGCGACGTGCCAGCGAACGACGTCGCGGTCGCTGAAGTCTGCGCGGTGCTGCGAATCCGACGCGAAAATCGCAGCGTCATTTTCCGCCAACGCGTCAGTCAGCAGCGCGGTGAGCAGTTCTTCCTTGCTGGTGAAGTGGTTGTAGAACGATCCCGCGGCGCGGCCGGCTTCGGTGGTGATGTCGGTGATCTTGGTGTTGAGGTATCCCTGCCGGGCGAACACGCGCCGAGCCGCGTCCTTGAGGGCCGCCTCGGTGCTGGCGGCCTGTTCGATTCGTTTCACCCGGCGGCCTCCTTGACAGAAAAACTAACACCGCGCAGACTGAATCAAAATTCAGTGAAAATAAATTCATCTACGGAGGTGTCATGGACGCGGAGGTGCTCATCGCCGGGGCCGGGCCTACCGGGCTCACGCTGGCGCTGGAGTTGGCGCGGCGCGGTGTCCGCGTGCGCATTGTCGACAAGGCCGATCGCTTCTCGGTAGGTTCACGCGGCGACGGGATCTCGCCGCGAACTCTGGAAGTGTTCGAGGACCTTGGCGCGCTCGACGAGGTGGTGTCGGCCGGCACCTCGGCGCCGCTGACCCGGATCTATGCCGACGACCGGGTGGTATGGGAGGGGCGGATGGCCGAGCCGGTGCCGCCGCGTCCCGACGTGCCGTATCCGAACGTCTGGTTTGTGCCGCAGTGGCGGACCGAGCAGATTTTGCGAACGCGTCTGGCCTCCCTCGGGGTTGACGTCACGCTCAACGCCGGGCTGGTCGCCTTCAGGCAGGATGATCACGCGGTCACGGTGTCGTTGGAAGACGGCCAGACTCTGCAGGCGGCATATCTGGTCGGCGCCGACGGCGGGCGCAGCACGGTGCGCAAGAAACTCGCGGTGCCGTTCGCCGGCGAGACAAACGAGGACATCACCATGCTGCTGGCCGACGTACGCGTCGACGGTCTGGACCACGACTACGGCCACGGCTGGATGCTGGACGGTCACACTTTCTTCGGGTTCACGCCGCTGGCCGGGGGCGACGACACGTTCGTCCTGACCACGCAGGCCCCCGGTATACCTCCCACCCTCGAGGGTCTGCAGCAGACGCTCGAGGCGGCATCCGGACGCAGCGACATTCTGCTGCGCGATCTGACCTGGAGCACGGTCTGGCGGCCAAACCTTCGGATGGTCGAGCAGTTTCGGTTCGGCCGCGTCTTTTTGGCCGGCGACGCCGCGCACGTTCACCCGCCTGCCGGCGGCCAAGGGCTCAACACTGGTGTGCAGGACGCCTACAACCTGGGCTGGAAGCTCGGCGCAGCGCTCGACGGGGTGCCCGACGAACTGCTGGACAGCTATGAGGCAGAACGGCTGCCGGTCGCCGCGCGGGTGCTCGGTATCAGCGCCGAGCTATTGCACAAGCACCTCAGCGGCGCCGACGACGCGTTCGAGCGGGGCGAGGAAACCCGGCAGCTCGACCTGAGCTACCGAGATGGACCGTTGACGCTCGACGACGGCTCCAGTTGCGTTCTGGCCGCGGGTGATCGGGCACCCGACGCGCCATGTCTGGACCCTGATGGGCGGTCGGTGCGGCTGTTCGACTGCTACGCGGGACCGCACTGGACGCTGCTGAGATTCGGATCAACCGCCCCGACCCTTGACCGCGCGGGTCTGCGGAGCTATTGCGTTGGTGACGACCTCGTCGATATCGATCGCCATATCCGGAATGCCTATCAGGCCAAAGACGGTGCGGCGGTGCTGGTTCGGCCCGACGGCTACACCGGAGCCATCACGTCGCAGCCGGCCGCCTTGGCGGCCTACGCGGACCGAGTTATGAAGAGCGGGTCGTGAACGTCACCACGACATCGCTGAAGGCGTCGTTGTCGTCGCCCGCCGCGGTGTGTCCGGTGTCGGCAAGCTCGACGAACTCCGCGTTGGGCACGGTGTCCAAGAAGTGCCGCACGCCTTCTGGGCTGACCACGTCGGACAGCTTGCCGCGGATCAGCAGCACCGGGATCGTCAAGTCCGCCGCGGCCTGCTCGAACTTCTCGGTGCGCAACTGCGGGTCGTCTCCCGGCTTGGTCATGAAGGCCGGATCCCAATGCCAGTACCAGCGGCCGTCGCGCAGTCGCAGGTTCTTCTTCAGACCCTCTGGGCTTCGCGGCCTGGTCCGGTACGGCAGATACGCGGCGACGGCGTCAGCGGCCTCGTCGAGCGAGCCGAACCCGTGCAGGCCGCTGAACATGAAGTCGCGGATGCGGGCGCTGCCGTTCTTCTCGAACCGCGGGACGACGTCGACGAGCACCAACCGGGTGACTCGGTCTGGTCCGGCCCGATCCGCGACGAGGATGCCGGTCAATCCGCCCATGCTCGCCCCGATCAGGATTACCGGCCGACCGATGGCGTCGAGGACCTGCATGACGTCAGCGGTCAACGTCTCGATGTCGTAGTTGGCGTCGGGTGACCGATCGCTGTCGCCGTGGCCGCGGCTGTCCAGCGCGACCACATGGAATCCTTGGTCGGCCAATACCTGGCCGGTGTTCTTCCAAGAGAACCGATTCTGGCCACCGCCGTGCAGCATCAGGATCGTCGGCCGGCCGGCTGCCGTGTCGGCGCCGCCCGCCGATCGACCGTGCCATTCGTCAGCGACCAGGGTGAGCCCCTGAACACCGGAAAACTCGACAGTGTGTGCAGTGTTGCGCACGGTAGTCACGGGCGTCTCCTCGGTCGGATCCAAGGCATCGTTGCCAGGCATGTCCCGCCTGACGTTACCGCGGTGATTTTTCGCCGCCGTGAGGGTACGTAGGATCGTCATCGCCGATCTCGAGAATGCGGTGGCAGCGATCTGAGCATTGGCGTGACGACGTACGTTGGATCGCATGCCAGAGGATGCTGCTGCCGCCGGCGGGGAACCCGAAGCGCCGCTGGACGTCGTATATATCCATCCGAGCCAGCCCGCGGGCCGGGTCGAGCGGATCGCGCTGATCACCGGTCTGGTC